>Ga0081455_10005599_pt1 | contig 13731 bp, 11 predicted proteins | sample TabmetS3T2R1_FD_70207 | JGI IMG/M metagenome (GOLD analysis project Ga0081455, IMG submission 70207) | Tabebuia heterophylla rhizosphere microbial communities from the University of Puerto Rico - S3T2R1 | ecosystem: Host-associated > Plants > Roots > Rhizosphere ... | reverse complement strand
GATCGGGAGCTGATCGAGCGCTACGATCGCTCCGGCCCGCGGTATACGTCGTATCCGACGGCCGTACAGTTTCACAGCGGATTCAGCGAGGCGGCGTATCGCGAAGTCACGCTCGCCAGGCGTGACTCTCACCGCTCCGAGCCGCTGTCTCTATATGTTCATCTGCCGTTCTGCACCAGCCCGTGCTTCTACTGCGCCTGCAACCGCATCATCACGCGCAGCGAGGACCGCGGCGCCGCCTATCTGTCGCGCCTCTTTCGCGAGATCGAGATGCACGCGGCACTGTTCGCAGGCGAGCGGGTGGTCGAACAGCTTCACTTCGGCGGCGGAACGCCGACGTTTTTCTCGATCGCTCAGCTCGCGCGGTTGATGGCGGAGCTGCGTGCGCGCTTCCGGCTCACCGACTCGGATACGCGGGAGTACTCGATAGAGATCGATCCGCGTACGGTGACCCCTGCCTCCGTCGCAGAGCTCGCCGCGCTCGGCTTCAATCGCATGAGCCTCGGCGTGCAGGACTTCGATGAACCGGTTCAGCGCGCTGTCAATCGCGTCCAACCGGCACGCGACACGCTTCGCATCGTCGAAGCGGCGCGCGCTGCCGGCGTCGGATCCGTCAGCTTCGATCTCATCTATGGGCTGCCTCGGCAAACGCTCGCGGGCTTCGAGCGCACGTTGGAGACGGTGCTGGTCGCGCGCCCGAATCGGATCGCGACGTACGCGTACGCTCACATGCCGCATGTCTTCAAAGCGCAGCGACGCCTCAGTTCCGAGCAGTTGCCGACGCCGGACACGCGCCTCGAGCTCCTGAGGCTCACTGTCGAGAAGCTGACGAGCGCAGGGTATGAGTACATCGGCATGGACCACTTCGCGCTGCCGGAGGACGAGCTCGCGCGTGCGAAACGTGCGCGCACTCTGCACAGAAACTTCCAGGGCTATTCGACACGTGCGCTGTACGATCTGATCGCGCTGGGTGCGAGTGCTATCGGCAAAGTGGGGCAGTCGTATGCACAGAACTACAAGCAGCTGCCGGACTACTATGCGGCCATCGATAGCGGGAGACTGCCCGTGCAGCGCGGCATTCGCCTGACTGCGGACGATGAGATTCGAGCGGCAGTGATTCAGGAGCTAATGTGCCACGAGGAGGTCGAGCTCGCTGCAATCGACGCCACATTCGGCATCGATTCGCGCCGCTACTTCGCTTCCGAGCTCGAACGGCTGCGCGCTTTGGAGATCGACGGGCTCGTCAGCATCGAAGCGCGAGCCATACGGATCACTCCTCGTGGTCGAATGCTGGCGCGAAATGTCGCGATGGTGTTCGACGCTTACCTGCAGGAGCCGGCCGGTCAGCCGCAATACTCGCGAGCCATCTAGCTCGCTCGATTATGTCGACTGTCGGCGTGGCGTCTTACATATCGCGTGGCCGATGCGCTGTATTTATTGTGGAGCGCCGCATGAAGATACGCCGTATGTGAGATCATCTGTCCCAGATACGGCGGTGTCGTCCGCCATACAAAAACAGCGATAACACCGACTATGCGCACCTTGGCCCGAAATGTCCGAAACGCTCTCCGGACGTCACATCAACGCATGCTCCTACGTAGCTCTGTCCGCCGGCTCGACGCATGCATGCGCACTGGATCCGCGCCGGGAACCCAGCTGATGGAGCGCCTAGTGCGCAGTTGGGGGAACGAGGCGTGGAGCGCGGACCTGCAGTTGCTCACTGCCATGCTGGAGTGGTTACCGAAAACCTCGGGAACGATCGCGGAATGCGGTTCAGGTCTTTCTACGCTCGTCCTGGGCACCGCCGCGCGAGCCAGCGGCCGGCGGGTGTTCTCATTCGAACACGATCCCAATTGGGCCGCGCGACTCCAGCACGATCTTCCAGACGAACTGCATCGTGTCATTGACCTCTGCGTCACGCCCATCCGCAACTACGGCGACTTCGATTGGTACTCGCTCGCAGGCGTACAGCTGCCCACCGATATCGGCTTCGTACTTTGCGACGGCCCACCGGGAAGTACTCGTGGCGGTCGCTACGGTTTGGGTCCCATTCTCACGCCGTTCCTCGCACCGGGATGCATCGTGTTGCTCGACGATACGCAGCGCAATTCGGAGCACGACATCATGATGCGCTGGTGCGCAGAGATCGGCTCGGTCGTCGTCCATCGAGGCCCCACATACAGCGTACTCGAAGTGAGACACGGTCTGTCGGGTCGCGCCGACTACCGACACCGCACGCCGCTGTTCGCGATCGAGCAGTAGTCCGGCGCCCCGAATCGCTGCCAGTAGTCGAGGAAGCCCCAGCGTTTCATGAGCGCGCCGAAGCGCGCATCGGCGCGCATGGACGCAGTGCGCGGCGACCAGATGTTGCACAGCTGGTAGTGATACCAAACATCGTCGACGAGGTTGAAGCGCTCGGCGACGCGAAAGGCGCCATTGGTGTCCCCCAGCAATCCGTAATGGGTGATGAGGAAGCCCTCGTCCCCGTAGGGTTCCAGCCTGCGCAACCAAGCGAGGGCCGCGCCGCGTTGCGCGGGGTCGAGGACACCTGCGGCCAGATCGGTGGCGTCGAGCAACTCGCTGGGAATTTGCGCGCGCTCGACGTGCGGGCGATACAACTCGTCATGCTGCCGGTGATACCACTCGGACAGAAATTCCTTCTGTCCCAGATCCAGCCGTGCGATCGCCGCACACAACGGACGGGCCGCGCCGAGCTCATCGGTCTTCTGCCACAGGCGGCGCGCTTCATCCGGGTCGCCGATCAGCGTGGTCAGCATCGCAAGCCACATCATGGGCTGCGGGCTGGCGCCGTCGTTGGCGACACTGCGGCGTTCCATGTCGAGCGCATCGCGCAGCCTGCCCACGCTGTACAGATGAATGGCGTAGAAGTGCAAAGCGGCCGGATCGCGCGGGTCGAGCGCCATCGCGCGCTGGAATTCGAGCTCGGCCTCGATGGGCTTGCCGGCGTCGATGTGCTGATTTCCCAGGACGGCGTGCGGCTCCCCGAGCTGCGGATCGCGCTCGAGTGCACTGTGCGCGTAATGGACCGCCAGCTCCGTCGGGTTGCCGTCCGCGGGATCGGGTCCAATCCATAACGCATAGACGTATGCGAGTGCCGAATGCGCGAGCGCGGAGTCGGTCATCGAGAGCAATGGCCTCGCGCAGCAGGCGCGCGGCTTCGTTCAGTGTTTCGTGTCGACGCCAGCGCAAGAGGTAGCGCGCGCAGGTAATCGCTGTAGGCCTGCGGGCTCGTCGTCAGCGCATCGGGCTGAAGTTGTGCGCGCAAATCACTGCCTACTTGGATCTGCATCTGCGTGACCAGCGCAGCTGCGATCTCCGCACGCATCGCGCGCGCGTCGTTTGCGGGTGTTTCGAAGGCGTATTGCCAAGTCGCGCGTTCGGATCTCGCGTCCAAGAGTCGTCCGTGCACGCTGATCACGGCGTCATGCCGCGCGAAGTCGCCATCGAGTATCAGGTCCACGCCCAGTCGTGCCGCCAGATCAGCGGGGTGGAGCTGCCCGGGCTGCTCGACACTCACGCGAAACGGCACGACGTTGACCTTGCAAGTAGGTCCAGCCACCGGCAGTCAGTACGAGGAACGCGGTGATGCGGCGACCCGCATTACCAGCGTTGCAACGAGCGTGAGCGCGCGGTGCGTCGTGCCGAAGTTTGGTGGCCGTCGAGCCAAGCTTGCAGGTCACGCGCCACGTCTGCCGCGCTCGAGTAACGTTCATGAGGCCGCTTCGCCAGGCACTTCAGCGCGATCGCGTCGAGGTCCGCGGGAATGTCGGGGCGCGTTTGTGAGCCCGGGAGCGGCGGCTGCGTCGGAACGAGATGCATCGTGGCGGCGTCATCTTCACCGATGATGGGCGGGCGGCCCGTCAGCAGCTCGTAGAGCACCGCGCCGATGCCATAGACGTCGGTCGCCGGCCCTATTTCGCCGAACTGCGCGCTGATTTGCTCCGGCGCCATGTAGTTCGGGCTGCCGAGCGCAACCGCAGGGATCGTCAGTCCGCGATCGACCGCGCGGAATCGAGCCAGCCCGAAATCGGCCACCAGCGGTGCGCCGTTGGCATCGAACAGAATGTTCGCGGGCTTCAAGTCGAGGTGCAGGATTCCCAGGTGATGCGCGTGCTCGATGGCATGCGCCACTTGCACGACGAGGCCCGCGATGTCGTTCCAGTGCCCGCGCTGTTCTCCCTCATCGTCAGTTCCACGGATGCGCTCGGCCCCTATGCGTTCTTCACGCCGCCGACGACCCGGCCGAGTTGACGTGGTTCGAGTGTCCCATTGGCGGCGGCCTGTGCAATGGTTCCGGTCCGATCCACTACTCGCTCGACGTCGTGGCGGCGGCCGTGCCGGAGCCGGGTACGCTCGCGCTATTCGGGCTTGGACTCGCAGGGCTGGCTGTCGCGCGCCGCCGCTGGCAGTAAGGTCGTCTATCGGACGACGCTCCCTCCTGGATGGCATAGCCATCGCGTGCGCCATGCTGGCGCCAGTACTCGGTCAGGCATAGGCGCGGCGCCAGCGCCTGAAAGCGTGCGCTCCGCCCATGCACCGTCACGATGTATCGATACCTGCGTCAGGCTGGATTTGTCCAGCAACTCTCCCGCATGCTCGACAAAAGCCGAACCGCATGACGCCGTGACACTGCAAGGCGTGGTCTGGGAGGTTACATCGTATGTACCAACTCTACGATTTCGCGTTCTCGCATTACTGCGAGAAGGTGCGCTGGGCGCTCGATTACAAAGGCATCGAGTATGAAACGCGGCATCTGCTGCCGGGATTTCATCTACGCACGACGCGCAAGCTCGCATCGCGCTCATGTGTGCCGATTCTCGCCGGAGAGGGAATGGTCGTGCAGGACTCGACGGAGATCATCAACTTTCTCGAGAGGAGGTTCCCTAATCCTGCTTTGACGCCAGCGGATCCGGGGCAGGCGAACGAGGCATTCGAGTGGGAGGAGTATCTCGACGAGGAAGTCGGCGTGACGGTGCGGCGCTGGTTCTATTTCCATGCGCTCCCGGACCGCCAGCGGGCGACGCGCTTCTTGTGCCAGGGCGTTTCCGGTACGCACCGCGTGCTCTTTGGATTCGCTTTTGGGCCGATCCGCAAAGCGATGACGGAGATGATGGACGTTCATCCGCAGCCCGCCAGGGATGCCGAGCAGAGACTTCTCGCTGCCCTCGACAAGCTCGATGAGGTGCTCGCATGTCGAGACTTCCTGGTAGGAGACCGATTCTCGCGTGCGGACCTGACGGCGGGTGCATTGCTGTGGCCCTTGTGCAGGCCAGGAGAGAGCGACTCGGAGGTGCAGAAGCTGCTGCCGGCAGCGATCTGTGCGCTTCGCAGTCAGATACGGGATCGCCGTTCATTCAAGTGGGTCTGTGACTTGTATCGTCGGCAGAGGACGCGAGCGCGATCGCGCGATTCACTGGAGACGGCTGCGTGACGGGCTAGGACGGGCCCGAGCGTTTGCCCGGCAGCAGATTCCCGGACGCGACTTGCTCGAGCAGTACGTGAAGCCGCAGCCGATGACGATCTACATTCCTGCAAGTTGCTAGCGCGAACGCGCGAGCGCATCGGAATCTGGGCGCCCAACTGCCTGGAGTTGGCAGTTGCGTAACGGGATGCGCGTTCATGATCCGCCTCTCGAAGATCATGACGCGCTCATCACCGGACTCAACTCGGCGAGTTGGCCGCCGCCGAGTCCGTGCGTTCCGATCACGCCGATGCGCTCGGCCAATTCGATCAGCGTGCTCGGCGCCGCCTGACCAGCAGCGCAAATCCAGCCAGCCCGATTCCCGTCAGCGCCATCGACGCGGGTTCCGGCACCGAGGTCGGCGGCGGCGTGTCGGCGACCAGCTGGCCCTTGCGGAACGTGAAGAACGGGTTGCCCGGCGCTGCGATATCGAACGTGACCAGCGCTCCGCCCAATGCGAACGTCGGAGTGTACTGGGCCGCAAACGCGTCCAGCCCGCTTGCGAAATTGATCTCCATGTCGAAGTCGCCGGGGTCGCCGCTTCCGGAGAGATCACGGAACACGATCTGGAACTGCTCCGGGCCTCCGACGCCGTCGAGGTCATACGACCAATTGATGCGTGCGGCATTGAACGCGTGCCCGGCCGCGAGCTCGCCCGCGACACAGCCCGGCACGTCGTCGAAATTACTGCTGCCGGTGTAGAAGCTCTCCGGACAGTACGCGGTCACGTTGTCAGACATGACGTACGGCGCGGCAAACGGATTCAGAGCCCCCGATGAGAAGGTGACGGCACCGTCGGAATTGAGCGCATTCGCGGCGGGGTCGAGCACGAAGTTGGCGTCGAACAGTGGCGCGATATAAGGCAACCCCGCGAGATCGGCGATGGACCCCGGGTTCGTGCACGTGCTTTGGCCGAACCACACCACCCCGTGCTCACTGACGCACATCGACGTGTACGACTGTCCGCCGATCGTCAGCGCGAACGGGAGCGCCTGCAGGCTCGCCGCGTCAGTTTCGAAGACGGAGGTGTTCCATGCTTCGCCCCGCAGGGGGAATGTATTCGGGTCCTGGTCGATGCGGATGGCTCGCGCCTGTACGGCTTGTGAGGCGAGTCCAGCGGCCAACGCTGCGAGAGCGAGGCCCCCCGCGACTGAATTCCACTTCATCGGTGCCCTTTCGTTGTGAGGTTGTTCGTATGAAGGCAAACCAATTGTTGCCTCGTGCAAGAGACATGCTCGAAATAAAAACAACTTCTGCGCCAGGGATTTGAGGCACAATCCGGGCGACGGATTCCACGCTGTGTAAACTAGCCCGACAATAACGAACGAACCGTCGGAAGCCTGCCATCAGTGTCCCAGCAGCCGCCGCCACGCTACCGAGCGTTCATCAGCTACAGCCATCAAGACGCTCGCGACGCGCACTGGCTGCACCGAGCCCTGGAAAGCTATCGCGTTCCGGCAAGCCTGCGCCTCGCCGCACCGGAAAAGAGCCTGCCGTCGCGCGTTGCACCGGTATTCATCGATCGCGCCGAGCTCTCGAGCAGCGCGGACCTCGGTAAGGCGGTCATCGAAGCGCTGGCCGCGTCGGACGCGCTAGTCGTGATCTGTTCTGCGGCGTCCGCTCGTTCGAAATGGGTGAACGACGAGGTGCGCCGCTTCAAGGCGGGTGGTAAGGGCGCGCGCATCTTCTGTCTCATCGTGGGCGGTCGGGCGTCGATTCCAGATTCCGCAGAGATGCCCGCCGATCTTTGCTTCGCGCCCGCGCTCATTCACGAAGTGGACCCGGACGGGCAGATCACGACGGTGCGTTCGCCGGCACCGGCAGCCGCCGATCTGCGCCCCCGGGGTGATGGCCGGCGAGACGCGAAACTGAAGATCATCGCGGGGCTGCTCGGAGTGTCGTTCGATCAGCTGCGGCGTCGTGAAGACGCTAGCCGCAACAAGCGGTATGCGTTCGTCGGCATCGCCGCCGCACTCACCGTCGCAACGCTCGCTCTTGCGCTGGTCGCCTCCGTCCGCGCGCGTCACGAAGCCGAGCAACAGCGACTGCGCGCGGAACAGGAGTCCCTCAAGGCGACTCAGACCGCCGACTTCATGAAGTCGCTCTTCGACGTCGCGGACCCTTCCGAGTCGCGTGGCAACGCCATCACGGCACGCGAGATTCTCGACCGCGGCGCGGCTCGCATCGACAGCGCGCTCGACCATCAGCCGGCAGTGCGCGCGAGCTTGTTGACGACCTTGGGGCAGGTGTACACGTCGCTCGGACTCTACCCGCGAAGCATCACTCTCCTCACGGATGCACGCGCGACCCAAGCGCGCGTGCACGCGGCGCCGACAGACATCATGCTGACGACCGTCTCGCTCGCCGATGCGCAGTACATGCGCGGCGAGTACACGGTTGCAGAAAGTCTCTATCGGGATGTCATTCGCGCGGCCGGCGCTGATTCCGCGCCTGCGAGCCCGACGCTGAGCCGCGCATGGTTTGGGCTGGGGGAGGCTCTCGTGCAGCGCGAAGTGTTCCCCGAAGCCGACGCTGCCTATCGCCGTGCATTGCAGATCGATCGCTCATTGCACGAGACCGATCACGTCGATATCGCTCGCAGCATCAGCGGCCTCGCGCGCAGCCAGTTCTATCAGGGCAATCTCGAGCAGGGCGCTACGCTCTTCCGCGAATCATTGGCGATGCGACGGAAGCTGCTCGGCGAAGATCATCCGCGTGTCGGGGAAGACCTGAACGCGCTCGCTTCGATCGAATATCTGCGCGGCGATCACGCTGCCGCCGCGCGGGACTTCTCCGTGGTGCTGCGGCTCTTCCGCAAAATCTATGGCGAGGAGCACCCCGAAACCGCGACGGCCATGAACAACATGGCCCGCGTCCAGCTCGAGGAGCGCAACTTCGCGCCGGCCTACGATCTGTTGCGCGCATCCGTGCGCATCGATCAGCTCTCGAAGGACGCGTTACATGATGATTTCGCCTTCAGCTACGACAGCCTCGGGCTGGCGAGCATGGGGGCCGGGCGGCTGGAGGAAGCCGAGCAGTGGTTCAATCAGGCGCTCGAGGTCGAGCGCAAGCACAAGCATCGAATGTACGGCCCCACGCTCACCAATCTCGCCGATCTCGAATGTCGTCGCGGGCGATATCAGGCCGGTTTGGATTTGATGCCGCTCGCCCAAGCCGCGCTGCGCGCCGACTACAAGGATGAAGCCTGGCGGATCGCGGTCGCCGACAGCGTCAGAGGCGCCTGTTTGCTGGGCCTCGGGCAGATCGATGCAGCGGAGCGCCTGCTGCGCTCGAGCGATCCGGTCATCCACGAACGCTGGGGCGCATCGCAACTGTTCGCACGCGATGCGACCAATCGACTCACGGTGCTCGAGGCGGCACGCCGGCATCGCGTGCGATCCTAGCGATCGAGCGCATCATGGCGCGGTCGTTTCGATGCGATAACGTGTCTGCAGGGATGCGCGCCAGCGCGTCGCGCTCGCGGAACGCTTCCAGAATTCGTAGAAGCGCACCACTCGCTTGACGACGTCGCGCGTCTGAGGAGAGCCGTCGCCGCGCGTTGCGCCGACCTGCGCAACCGCCTGCAGCAGCTCGTTCTCGTTGTGGGCAAAAGCGCCGGCGTCGGGATCGCAATAGCCGAGGACGCTGCGCGCGATCCCGAGTTGCCACTCGACTCCGGACACTTTGCGAACCTCGAGCGCCAGACCGGCAAGCGTCTTGCCTTCCGCGTTCGGCGCCTTCGCACACAGCGCATCGGCGAGGGCGAGCCGCACCGTGGTATGAGCAGCGGCATCGTGAGGCTCGACTCGTTGGGCGATGCTCAGCGATTCGCGCAGGAGCGGAATGGCTTCTGCGGCGCGATCTGCTCGCCGGAGATAGAACCCGTGCGAGTAGAGGGCGCGCTCATAGGCGACCGACTCCGTGCCGCGGCGTGAGCGAGCGCGATTCACGATCTGCTCCGTGACGGCCAGCGCGGCGGCGTATTGCTCGGCCGCCCCATACGCTTGACTCAGAACCGAGCGGGCATTGTCTGCTTCATGTGAATCGCGCCTGTCCCAGCGATCGAAGATCTCGATCGAGCGCGTCAGCGTAGCGATCGCCTCCTGATGCCGATTCATATCGTTCAGCACACCGCCGTAACCGTAGAGCGATACGGCAATCCACGGATGCTCGGCTCCCAGCGATGAAGTACGCGCGCCGTCGCCGGCGCTGCTGATCACGCTGGCGCAGCTCATCGAGATCGAGGCCGAGCACGGCCGCCACCAGCTTGAGGACTGCCTCTTGCCGCCCGCCGTGCCCGGGACGCAGGTCGGCCGCGAGCGGATCTGCACGCGTGCTCGCAGTCACGCCGTCTCCCGCGAGCACGGTCGAGCGCAGCGGTGCAGGAAAACATTCGCCCGCCGGATCCAGTCCGCGCGCGATCGCATTGGGTCGGCCGGCGACGACGACCGTGAGAATGCGTTCACGCGGCTGCAGCGAGGCGAACATCTCGATTTCGCGGCTGACACGCTCGGAGCGCGCGGCCGCTGGTGAGCACAGCACGATGAGCGCGGTCGAACGGCGCATGTTCGCGATCAGTTGCGCATCGAGATCCGCGGTCGCCGCGAGCTCCGCACGATCGAGAAATACCGGATGCAGACGCCGCGGCAGCGGACCCCGTTCGCGCGCCGAGCCCGCGAGCCGGCGGGGCAGGGTGTAGCCCTCGAGCGCTTGATGCAGCCAATCGGCCCAGCGCCGATCTTCGTGGCTATAGCTGATGAACGCCCAATAGCGAGGCTGGGTCGGCCGTGTCGTGGCGCCGTGCATGAGACGAGGCTCGTTATCGTTCTTTGTGTATATTGTGATCGAACAAAAGTGTTATTGAAACAGCGGGAGACCGCGATGGCCGAGAACGCACCTCGAACCTACAGCTACAAATACCCGCATCCTGCGGTGGCGGTCGATCTCGCGATCTTTTCCATTCGCGAAGGCGCGTTGTGCGTGTTGCTGGTGGAGCGCGGTGTCGAGCCGTTCAAAGGACGTTGGGCGTTACCGGGCGGATTCTTGCGCATGGAGGAAGACTTGCAAGTCGGCGCGCGGCGCGAGCTGCAAGAGGAAACAGGCGTCGAGCACGCCTGGCTCGAGCAGGTCGGCGCGTTCGGCCGACCCGATCGCGATCCGCGCGAGCGCGTCATCAGCGTGGCGTTCTACGCGATCATCGCCTCTGATCGTATCGAGCTGCGCGCCGGCAGTGATGCGACTTCTGCGCGGTGGTGGCGCTGTGACGAGGTGTCGCAATTGGCTTTCGATCACAGCGAGATTCTCGCGCGCGCCCGTGAGCGATTGACCGATCGTGTGCGCCGTTCCGCGCTGGCGCTGCAGTTCCTGCCTGCGGAATTCACTCTCTCCGAGCTGCAGCACGTGCACGAGTCGATTCTCGGCGAGGACATCGACAAGCGGAATTTCCGCAAATGGGTGACGAGCCTGAAGTATCTGGAATCCACGGGCGGTGAGCGGCGCGGAGGCCAGCATCGGCCTGCCGCGTTGTTTCGTGCACGGCCCCAAGCGGGCACATTGAGTTTCGACGAAGCGACGGACATGCCCGAGTCCGAGGACACCACCCGCAACGCGCGCGCTGTCGAAGCCGCCTATCGCAAGGGCTTCAACGAAGGCCTGCGCGCCTTGCGCCAGCGCCTCGAAGCCGCCGAAGCCGATCTTCGGCGCGCCGCCAAGTAGCGCTAACTCACTGAATTAACTGATTTAAACGCCCGATCGCCGACGTTCGGCGAGGACGGCGTGCGCGCCGCTTTCCTGTTAGGCACATAAATACACGAACAAAAGTGTTGACATCGCGGTTTCGCGGCTCTAGATTATTCATCAACGACACGAACATTAGTGTCTTTGAAGAGATAACCAAGGGAGAGCCCACATGAATATCGCGATTCGCCTTCTCGTCCTCGCTGTTGCCGCTGCAAGCCTCCAGGGCTGCGTCGTGTTCACGTACGGCCCCGGCGGCCTCGAACGGGTGCCCGACGTCGCAGCGCCGGTCGACCTTGCCGCCGCGCTCGATGCCGCCGAACAGCACGACGAGCGTCCCGCCCGCACGGCCCAGAACAACAAGTAACCGCCTTTCGCAGGAGTATCGAAAATGAACCGCACCCTCAGCATCGTCGCCGCCAGCACCCTCGCGCTCCTCGCCGCCGCCGATGCGTCGGCGACCCGTGCCAAGAATCTCACCGGGCGCCCCGCGGTGAACATCGACATCGGCCGCGGCGGCCCCGTCAGCGGCCTCGGCATCGAGGGGCAGGACATCCTCGCGATGACCGACCAGATGATGCGCGACATGCTCTCCGTTCCGGAGCTCGCCGGCCGCGACACACCGCCGCAGGTGATCATCGACGGCGAGAACTTCGCGAACGATAGCGTTCAGCGCATCAACAAGAACGTCATCACAAATCGGCTGCGCGTTGCGCTCAATCGCGCCGCCGCCGGACGCATCACGTTCGTCGGACGCCACTTCTCGAAGATGGTGGCCGAAGAGCAGGAGCTGAAGGCCAACGGCGTCGTGGACGTCGGCACGCTCGGCGCCGGCAACGGTGCACAGGCCGGCGCGGATTACCGCCTGGGTGGCGAGATCACGACCCAGGAGAGCCGCGATTCGAGCGGCATGACTCAGCGCTACACCCAGATCACTTTCGAAATGGTCGACATGCGCCGCGGCACGATCGTGTGGAGCGGCGTGTACGAGTTCGGTCGCGCGGGCGCCGACGACGTCATCTATCGCTAACAGTTCGATCCATCAGTCAACTCATTCAGCCATCCGACATACACCTACACAATTCGGGGAGAGCTCACATGTTCAAGAAAATCGCACTCAGCACCGTTGCGGCGACCGTCACGGCGATCCTTGCCGCTCCGGCCGGCGCCAATATCGGCACCTCGCGCAGCGACTCGGCCCAAGCTGCGGCGCTGCTGACCGCGGCGGATTCCGCCGACGCGTTTGCCAGCGACAAGCCCGAAGCATTGCGTCCGCTGTATCGCTCGCTGTTCAACGACGGCACTCGCAACGCCACGCTCAACGACATGCGCCTCGGCGTTGCGGCGATGGAGATCGGCGACTATGCGCGCGCCGAACAGTCGTTCGATGCCGCGCTCGAGCAGATCGAGACCATCTACGCGAACAACGAGCGCGCCAAGCAGGCCCGCTCCAAGTTCAGCAAAGAAGCGGTGAAGGATTTCAAAGGCGAGCCGTACGAGCGCGCGATGGCTTATTACTACCGCGGTTTGCTCTTCCTGCGCGCCGGGGACTACGAGAACGCCCGCGCCTCGTTCCTGCAGGGTGAATACCAGACGACGGTCGGCGAGAAGGAGGAGTACGCGAGCAGCTTCCCGATGCTCGACTACCTGGCGGGCTGGTCCTCGCAGTGCGCGGGTGACACGAGCCGCGCCCAGGAGCTCTACGCGGTTGCGCAGAAGAGCATGCCGTCACTGCGTGCGCCGTCCGCGGGCGACAACGTGCTCGTCGTCGGCGAGCTCGGCAGCGCGCCGATCAAATCGGCTGCGGGCAAGCACCACGAGCTGCTGCAGTTCGAGAAGGCGAATGGCGACAGCGAGACGGGCGTGCAATTCCAGCTCGTGGCGGACGCGGCCAACACGGCACTCGCTGCTTTCGAAGCGGGCAGCGTCTCGTACGAGGCGACGAACCGCGGGGGTCGCGCGATCCAGTCGATTCTCGATGGCAAGGCGCAGTTCAAGAGTGTGACGGGCGCAATCGGTGATGCCGGTGCCGTCATCGGCACGGGCGTCGCGGAGGTCGGCCTCCTGCAGAACGATTCCGACATGGCGACAGTGGGTCTCGCAGTGGGTCTCGCGGGGGCGCTGTTCCGCGCGATGGCGGATGCGGCCAAGCCCGATGCGGACACGCGCGCATGGGACAACCTGCCGGACTCCGTGCACTTCTCCACAGTGCAGCGACCCGCAGGCGCATGGCAGGTGAGTGCCACGTACACGGGCATCGAGAAGCATGCGACGGCATCAGCGCTCGATGCGGCTTCGGGCAAGTGCTCGCTCGTGTGGATGCGCTCGAAGTCCGCGCTCGCGGTGGGCGAAGCCGCTCCGGGCACGCAGCTCTCGGCCAAGGAAGTGAAGAAGCTGCAGAAGAAGTACGCGGACACCGACAAGGCGTTCCGCACGGCACTCGTCACGCGCAACTGAGAGCGGCTCCCCCCCCCCCCCCCCCCCCCCCCCCCCCCCCCCCCCCCCCCCCCCCC
>Ga0081455_10005598_pt1 | contig 13732 bp, 11 predicted proteins | sample TabmetS3T2R1_FD_70207 | JGI IMG/M metagenome (GOLD analysis project Ga0081455, IMG submission 70207) | Tabebuia heterophylla rhizosphere microbial communities from the University of Puerto Rico - S3T2R1 | ecosystem: Host-associated > Plants > Roots > Rhizosphere ... | reverse complement strand
GGTCTTGTCCTCGCTGGCCCTCACCACGTTGGCCGACGTGTAGTACTCGCGGACAGCCGCGTCCTGCTGTGCCTTCGACAGGCCGGGCAGGTGGTTGGACGGATTGCGCAGCCCGGCGTCGTACTGCTTCCAGCCCGCCGCGTACTTGGCGCGCATCGAGCCGAGCGGAGTGTTCAGCGTTGCGCCGGAGGTGGCCACCGCCGACGCCTGCGTGGTGCCGAAGCCGAGGGACAACGTGAAGTCGCCCTGCTTGTCGGGGGAAACGCCGGCGGTCTGCTCGACGTTGCCGCTCATCGCGGCGTCGTCGGTGGGCGTCAGCTTGTGGTCGCTGTCGAGCTGGGTCAGGCCGTCGCTCGGTGTGCCGACGTAACCGCTGGCCTTCGTGGTCAACGGCCCGCGCAGGGCGAGGTATGACGGCACCGCGTAGTCGCGGTTGGCGGCGTTCGTCGCGGTCACCGTGTCGTACGAGACGAGCGCGCCCGACGGGTCGATCACCGCGTTGTCGGCGCCACCGTTGCCGCTACCGCCACCGCCGTTGCCGCCGACCGTCGCGTCGAGCCGCACGTAGAGGTGGTAGTCGCGGGCCGCTGCCGACAGCGGCGTGTACCGGGTCTGCACCACGACGCTGTCCCGCGCCGGGTCGGTCAGGTAAGTGGTGGTCAGCTGGTAGTCGCCGGAGTTCGCGGTGGACGTGACGGTGCAGATCATCCCGGTGGGGTCGGCGCTCACCGTGTACGTCGTGTCGCGCGACTGCAGGTCGGTGAACGTCGAGCCGTCGGTGACCAGGTACTGCATCGTCTCGACGTTCGTGGTGTCGATCGTCGGCGCATACACGTCGGACAGCACCCCGCCGGCGACCGTGTACCAGATCTTCGACGTCGTGTTGCGGGCCGTGCCGAGACAATCCTTGCGGGCCAGGTCGAAGTGGCTCAGCGCCCCCGGACCGCCGGGCGGATCGCCCGCTGCCGGCGTGACCGCGGTCAGGAAACCCGCCACGGTAAGGGCGATGATCAACGACACTCGTGCGCGCATGGGCCCCGCTCCTTCGGCTCGCGTCGTGCGGATCGAACCACTTCGCGACCGGGATGGCCAGGGTGTTCCGTCTGCGCGATCAGCCCTGATCGACCTGATCGGCGGGTGGCGGCTTGACCTGCAGGTTCTGGTCGAACTTGTTCAGCTGGAACTCGACGTTCGCCGTCTGGCCCTGCGCGGTGACGGTGTCGGTGAGCTTGACCGGGCGGCCCTGCGCGTCGACCCAGATGTCCAGCGGGATCTGATCGACGCCGGCGTCGATCGCCTGCTGCATCTGCGCGCGTTGATCCGGCGGCACCTTCTCGGCCATGACGCGCGGATCGACGATCAGGTGGTAGTGAATGGCCGACCCGCCGCCGACCGTCTCGGCGCCGATCACCTTCAGGTTGTTGGCGGCCGACACCATGGTGGCGTAGTACTGCGGACCGGACTGGGCGAGCGTCGCCGGCATCGACTCGGCCAGCTGGGCGACGACCGGATCGGAACTGTCCGTGGACGCGAGCACCCACTGCTTGCCGTTCTGACCTCGATCGACGTACAGCTTCTGGTCGACGTAGAGGATGTGCAGGTCGGTCGGGTTGCCCTGCAGGGTCGTCTCGACCTTGTCGTCGAACGCGGTCACCTTGCCGGCCGTGAACTGCTCACCGAACGTGCTGGTCTGTTTGAGCGCCCCCGCGTCGAGCTTGAGGGTGCCCTGCGCGTCCTTCAGCTGGGCGACGCCGTGCAGGATCTGCGCGCCCAGTCCGGCGATGTCGGTGTACGCCGGGCCGGCGCCCGTGCTGTGGATGGTGGTCGAGCAGCCCGCCGCCGCGACCATCGCTCCGGCGGCCGCAGCCAGCACCGCCCCTCGCGTTCGGTTCATCCGCCCTCCGTCCGATATGCGACCGACACTAGTGCCCACGTCCGGGACCGGTCCGGCCTACCGGCCTAAATCGTGTGTTCCCGATCGGGCAACCCGATGCGGCGATCGGGGTCAGCCCGGGCCGTCCGTCGGATACCGCCAGGCCGCGCCGAAGCACACGAACGGCGCCACCGCCTGACTCGGGCCAGCCGCCGCGACCGCCAGCGCCTCGGCCGAATCCCGCCCGGCGGCCAGCTCGCGGTGGTAGCGCACCATGACGTCGGCGGCGACCTCGTCGTGCACGCGGGCAATGCCGGCCACGACGCTCCGGGTGCCCACGTGCAGCAGCACGTTGGCCAGGCCGAGGGCCTCGTCGCCCGGGCGGATCGTGGCCAGGCCCAGCTCGCATGCGGAGAGAATCACGTGCGGCGCGGCGCGCTCGAGCTCGTACGCGAACAGCGGCCCGTCGGCGAGCTGGACCGAGGAGAACAGTGGGTTCTCGGCCTGGTGCCGCCCGTGCGCGGCGACGTGTACGACGGACGCCTCGGCCAGGGCCCCGCGCAGGGCCATGCGGGTACCGGCCGACCCGACGAGAGACCGCCCGACCGGCCAGGTCCGGGCCAGCGCTTCGACCTCGTGGGCCGCCCGGTCCAGCTCCGGTCCGGCGACGGCCACCACCGGGCCGGGCTCGGCGGTGCCCGAACCCAGCGCGGCCAGCCAGGCCGAGCCGGACGGCGCAACCGCTACCGGCACGCCGCGCAGCGACGGCAGCAATCCCCAGGGCAGCGCGCCGAGCGAGCCGGTCGGGACGACGACCACCCGATCGGCGGACAGCCGCAACGGCGCCAGCAGCTGGGCGTCGAGGTCGGCGAGCGCGCGCCGCACCGACTCCCCCGCCACCGCCCGGATGCCGGCCGGCACCCGGTCGTAGGCGAGCACGTCGAGGTCGCCGCGTACCCGCGCAACCAAGGCGTCGACGGCCGACGCCGCGCCGAGCGGCTCCACCCGCACCTGGGACGGCGAGACGACGAGGGCGTGTAGCCGGCCGGCCACCCGCAGGTAGTCGACGACGACGCTGCCCGTCGCGGCGGCGCCGGCTCGCAGCTCGGCGAAGCGGGCCGGCGCAGCGACCGGCCCGCCACCCGGCAGCGTCCACGACCAGGCCTTGATCCGCCGCTCCAACCGGCGTCGTCGTCGGTGCAGCGTCGGGTCGAGGCTTTCCGTGTGCTGGGCCTCGACCACCCGCCGCAGCTCGGCGAGCAGCTCGACGGCGTCGTCGTCGGCGGGTGGCCCGGCCACCGACAGCCGGCTGGACGCCGCCCGGCCCTGCTCCGAGGCCGCGAACACGTCGGCCGGACGGCCCGTGGCCAGCGCCGCGCCCAACCCGAGCTCAGCGAGGTGCCGGCCGTGGACCGCGCTGGCCGTCTGCAGGTCGATGCTGCCGAACCGGGACTGGTAGTCGGCCAGCTCCCGCAGGCCGGCCCGCACCTGGCGCCGAAGCCCGACCGCGTCCCCGCCGGCCTGAGCCAGGCGGGCCCGCAGGTAGCGCGTATGCAGCCGGGCTGTAATCGGGTCGGCCGGTCCCGCCGGCCCGATCGCGTCGGCCACCGCCCGCGCCTCGTCGACGCGGGCCCGGTCGAGCAACGCCTCCGCCGTGGTGAACGCGGCTGTCCGCGCCTGGCCGACCAGATCCTCGGCCAGCAGCTCGTCGACCAGGCGACGCCCGGCCGCCACAACAGCCGGACCGGTTCGCCCGCGGGCGACGTCGGCCCGCAGCACGACCAGCTCGGCGCGGCGCCTCCACCGCTCGTTGGCCCGGCGGGCAAACCGGGAGCGAGCCCGCGCGGCGAAGGTCCGGGCGGCGGTCACGTCGTCGGACAGCAGCGCGCACTCGGCCCGGGCGAGCTCGACCTCGCCGACGTCCTGCGCCAGCCGTTCGGCCGCGAACAGCTCGCCGGCCTCGGCCAGCGCGTCGTCGGCCTCGCGCACCAGCCCGGCCTCGATCAGCACGCGGGCCCGATCGAGCAGCGGGATGCTGCGGGGCAGATCGTCACCCAGGGCGGCCGCCGCATCCATGTCCCGCAAGGCCGCCGGCAGATCGCCGAGCAGGAACCCCAGGTAGCCCAGGTTGTGCCGCGCCTTGAATTCCTCGAGGCGTAGACCGGCTGCCGCCGCCCGGGCGATCGCCGCCTCGAAGTCGCGACGGGCCGCGACGTACTCGCCTTGGTAGAGGTGGGCGGTACCCCGCGTCAGCATCAGGTTGGCGCGGTCGCGCGGATCGCCGCCGCCGTCCGCGGCGGCCAGGGCCACCGCCTCGTCCAGCGCGTGCAGCGCCTCGGCGTTGCGTCCGGCGCGCAGGAACATCACCCCGCGCTGGGTGGACACCAGGATGCGCAGGGCCGGGCCGGGCTGCTCGACGGCGATCCGCTCGGCCTCGGCGAGGCTGCGCCGGCTCGCCGCCAGACCGCGCAGCTCGGACTCGGCGTACGCCGTGGTCAGCCAGATCCGCCCGACGAGCGCGGCCTGATCCTGGTCCGCGTGCTCGTCGAGCAGTTCGAGCGCGCCGCGCAGCGTCCGCACGGCCAGCGCCGGCTGCCCGCCGTTCATCTGCCCCACCGCCCGGGTGTGCAGATCGCGAGCACGAGCCAGCGTCGAGTCCCCGACACCCGTCGCCACCCGCTCAGGGTGGCACGCGCGAGTTCAGAGCTCTACGGACGGAGTGATGACCGGCGGGTGGGCATCGCCGTCGGCCGCGCGCAGCACGAACCGGACCAGCCCGCGGGCGACGCTGTCGAAGACGAACCGCCCGCTCTCATCGGCCACCGTACGCAGCACGCCGTCGGTCGTACGCAGCTCGACCGACAACCCGGCCCCCGGCGCGGCCCAGCCGTCGACGCGGACGTGGTCGGCTCCGGCCTGGCCGATGGTGACCATCGTGGTCAGGCTGGCGCTGGTGAACGTGATGGTCCGCACCTCGGTGGCGTCGGCGCTGCGGGCACCGGCGAGCGCGAGATCCATCCGCTCCAACTGGGCGATCTCGGCCTGCAACGCGTCCAGGGTGATCGCGAAGCGGAGCCGGTCAACCAGCCCGCCGGGCACCGGGTCGGCCGCGTCGTACATCGCCGCGACGTGGCCCAGCACGCTGACGTCCTGCTCGTCGAGCGGACCGGACGCCGCGCTCATGCCTGCCACCCCGGGTCGCTCGCCAGCTGCGCGCGCAGCTTCGCCAGGCACCGTCCGCGCGTCGGGCCGATGCTGCCGACGGGCATCCCGAGCGCTTCGGCGATGGCCGCGTAGTCCGGCCGATCGGCGAACGCGATCACCCGGATGAGCTGGCGGCACTTCTCGGGCAGCCGCTGCACGTGCTGCCACAGCGCCCGGTATTCGGCCCGGCGCAACACCACGGCGTCGGGCACCTCGTCGCTCGGTGCGGTGGTCTCGTGGCCGTCGAACTCGCGCGGCTCGACGCGGTCCTGCTTGCGCACGACCCGCCATGCCTCGCGCCGCGCGGTCACGACCAGCCACTGCAGTACGGCCCGCGGGTCGGCGATGGAGTTCGCGCTGCGGACCAGGGACAGCCAGGTCGTCTGCAACACGTCCTCGGCCGCCTGCGCGTCCAGCCGCTGGGCCCGGACGGTGTGCCACAGGATCGGGGTGAGCAGCTCGATCAGCTCGCCCATCACGTATTCGTCGCCGGACCGGTACTGCTCGAACAGGCGGGCGGCGCGACCGGACAGTGTCGTCTCGGCCGCCTCGTCCGCGCCGATCACGGCTTCATCCCGAGCAGGCCGGTCAACGCCGTCCAGCCGCGGGCCACGCCGCTGGACGCGTCGATCGGGTCGAGCGCGCCGCACTCGCCGGTCAGCAGCGCGCCCACGATCTCGCCGGCCAGGTACGGCGCAGCGAACGATGTGCCGCTCCAGGTGGCGAACCCGCCGCTGAAGTCGTCCATGTCGATGGTGGCGCGCGGGCCTTCGTCGGGCAGGCTCACCTCGGCGCTGGGCTGACTCGAGGCGTTGAACGTGACGGGCAGGGTGCTCACCAGCGCGGCGCCCGGCCGGTGGCAGCGGACCCACGGGCCGGCGTTGCTGAACAGCGCGATGCTGTGCCGGTTGGGATTCAGCGCGCCGACACTGACCAGCGGCACCGCGTTCGGATCGGGCTGACCGACCGGACCGCCCAGGTAAGGCGTGAACGCCGCCGGGAACATCGGCCGGTCGGTGGCGTCGTTGCCGGCCGAGGCGACGACGGCCACGCCGAGCTGGCCCAGCTCGACCAGCGGGGCCAGCAGCATCGGGTCGAACGCGGCGTCGTCGGGCTGCTCGTGGTAGTAACCCAGCGACAGCGACACGACGTCGATCGCGAGATCCGCGCGGTTGGCCGACTGGGCCAGTTGCTGGCGGTGCAGCACGGCGGCGATCGAGTTGAGCAGGTCGCCCTCGGCAACGACCCCGTCGCTGGCCATGACCCGGATGGCCAGGATGTCGGCGTCCGGGCAGAGCTGGCGGATGATGCCGGCGATGAACGTGCCGTGCCCGGCGTCGGAGTCGAGGCCGCCCTCGTAGGGGTCGACGATCACGCCGGTGAGTTCCGGATCGGTGCCCGGGTCGGTCAGGCCCATCGCGAGACTGCCCGACGTGCCGTCCAGCGTGGGATTGCGGTGCACGATCGTCTCGTCCAGCCACGGATGCGAGCCCACACCGGTGTCGAGCACGGCCACCACCGGACGGCGGCCGGTGAACGTCTCGTCGCGGCGCGGTGCCGGGCCGATCCAGTCGACCGGGGTGCGCCCACCCCGGCCCGGCATGCCGTACTCGGCCGCCGGCACACCCCCGACGAACGGCACGCCACCGACGAACGGCACGCCGCCCACGAAGGGAACGCCGCCCACGAACGGGGCCCCGCCGATGCCCGGGCCACCCGTGGCGGCGAGCAGGTGCTCGAGCGCGACGTCCTGCGGTACCTGCTCGTCGGCCACCAGGTTTCGGTAACCCTGCAGGACCTTCCAGGCGTCGGCCGGCGCGGCCGGCGTGCTCAGCGGGGGGAGCACGACCCGCTGCGGGTAGGCGGTGCCCAGCGCGCGGGGCCGATCGCCGTGCAAGGTGGTGGCCAGCTGCTGGTCGAACGGTAGGGGCGTCACCGCCAGGCCGTTGTCGCGGGCCGCCTGCTCGAGCAGCCCGTAGCGCACCGACCCGGCGGTCACGCCGCGCACCAGCAATCGGTTGCCGACGTAGACGGTGGGCCGGACGACCTCGTCCGGGCTGCGGCGTACTGCCGTGGCCGGGTCGAGCAGCCGGGCGTTGTACCGCACCAGCACGTCGGCCGACGGCGTGAGCAGCGGCTCGCGTCCGAGCGGCCGTCGCCGCGGTGATCGCCCGCCATTCGGTTGCTTGTCTGCCGAGTTCATCGCTACCTCGTCCCCGGAAAGTTCTGCGCCCGTCGGAGCGTAGGGCGCGGCGCCCGGCCTGACCAGGTGATCAACCCGGGCGTTCGTAGGGGAAGGAGGCAGATCGAGCGCGGCTGATACCGCAGTTTCCCCGTCGGGTGTATCAGGACCGCGCGTATCGGTTCCTCTCAGACGTGACGGGTGCAGTTCGCCGTGTGGGGGCACGGCGAAAGCGCCCGAGACGGAGCGGGGCCGTGTACGGGGAGGGCCGGCGCTCGGGGGGCCGTCGAATCACGTGGTCACGGCCGGGGCGACCCGGCCGTGACCGCCGACTTCCCCGGCGCTATCTCGGGATTTGGAAACAAGAACGATCTTCCTGCGCGCCCGCCGGAGCGGGTGTCGTGCGCAGGAAGATCGTCGGATGCTCAGCGGGCGCGTCGGCCCGCGGGATCAGCCGGCGGCCGTCTCGTCGAGCAGGTTGCGGGTGCGGTTGGCGTCGACCGGGATGCCCGGGCCCATCGTCGTGGAGAACGTGACCTTCTTCAGGTACTTGCCCTTGGCCGACGACGGCTTGGACCGCAGCACCTCGTCCAGCGCGGCGGCGTAGTTCTCGACGAGCTGCTCGGGCGTGAACGACGCCTTGCCCAGGATCAGGTGCAGGTTGGACTGCTTGTCCACCCGGAAGCTGATCTTGCCGCCCTTGATGTCCGCGACCGCCTTGGCCACGTCGGGCGTGACCGTGCCGGTCTTCGGGTTGGGCATGAGGCCGCGGGGGCCGAGCACCCGGGCGATGCGGCCGACCTTCGCCATCTGGTCCGGCGTCGCGATCGCGGCGTCGAAGTCGAGGAATCCGTCGGTGATCTCCTGGATCAGGTCGTCGCTGCCGACCCGGTCGGCTCCGGCCGCGGTCGCTTCAGCGGCCTTGTCGCCGGTGGCGAAGACGATGACGCGCACGGTCTTGCCGGTGCCGTGCGGCAGGCTCACCGTGCCGCGCACCATCTGGTCGGCCTTGCGCGGGTCGACGCCCAGACGCATCGCGGCCTCGACGGTGCCGTCGAACTTGGTCGGCGAGGAGTCCTTGGCCAGCCGGGCCGCCTCCAGCGGCGCGTAGATCTTGTCGGCCTCGATGAGCTCGGCGGCCTTGCGATAGGACTTACTGCGCTTCATGTTTCTCTCCTGGTGGTAGTCGCGGACGCTTGGCGCGCCCTCCCACGATCTGGCTGTTTCAGCCGTTGACGGTGATGCCCATCGACCGGGCCGTGCCGGCGATGATCCGCGCGGCATGGTCGACGTCGTTGGCGTTGAGGTCTTCCATCTTGGTCTGGGCGATCTCGCGGACCTGGTCCATCGTGACCGAGCCGACCTTGTTGGTGTGCGGCTCGCCGCTGCCCTTGTCGATGCCGGCGGCCTTGAGCAGCAGCCGGGCGGCCGGCGGCGTTTTCGTGACGAACGTGAACGAGCGGTCCTCGTACACCGAGATCTCGACCGGGATGATCTGCCCGCGCTGCGACTCGGTGGCCGCGTTGTACGCCTTGCAGAACTCCATGATGTTCACGCCGTGCTGACCCAGCGCCGGGCCGACCGGCGGCGCGGGGTTGGCGGCGCCCGCCTGGATCTGGAGCTTGATGATCGCGGCGAGCTTCTTCTTGGGAGGCATTCTCGGTTTCCTGACTAGATCTTGGCGACTTGGCTGAACGACAGCTCGACAGGCGTCTCGCGACCGAAGATGGACACGAGCACCTGCAGCTTCTGGTGGACGGGGTCGATGTCACTGATGGTGGCCGGCAGCGTGGCGAACGGACCGTCCATGACCGTGACCGACTCGCCGACGCTGAAGTCGACGACCTCGATCTTCGGCTTCTCCGCGGTGGACGAGCGGGCGGCACCGCCGCTGGCCGCCACGGTGGCCGCCTTCTGGGTGGCCGGCGCGAGGATCTTGACGACCTCGTCGAGCGACAGCGGCGAGGGCCGCGACGTGGCGCCGACGAACCCGGTCACCCCCGGGGTGTTGCGCACCGCGCCCCACGACTCGTCGTTGAGGTCCATCCGCACCAGGATGTAGCCCGGGAAGACCTTGCGCTGCACCTGCTGGCGCTTGCCGTTCTTGATCTCGACGACCTCTTCGGTCGGCACCTCGACCTGGAAGATGTAGTCCTCCATGTCCAGGCTCTGGATCCGGCTCTCGAGGTTGGCCTTCACCTTGTTCTCGTAGCCGGCGTAGGAGTGCACGACGTACCAGTCGCCCACCTGCATGCGCAGCTCGCGGCGCAGCGTCTCGAGCGGATCCTCATCGCTGTCGGCCGCCGTTTCAGCCGCCGTTTCGGCCGCCGCAGCCTCGGGCGCCGCGTCAGTGTCGGCCTCGGCCACCGGCTCGTCGGTGGCGGCGACATCGTCAGCGGCCACGTCGGTACCGGCCACGTCGTCAGCGGCCACGTCGGTACCGGCCACGTCGTCGGCCGCCGGCTCGATGTCGGCCAGGTCGTCGGCGGCCGGCTCGGTGTCGGCCGCGTCATCGGCGGACGGCTCGCTGTCGGACGACTCGGCGACGGATGTGTCGTCACCGGCTTCGATGCGCGCCTCCGCCTCGGCGACGTCGTCGGCCTCGCGGTCACTCGCGCCCAGCAGGCGCGCGGCCTCGGCGACGTCCCCGCCGTCGCTCGACCGAGCGTCGTTGGGCGCGCTCTCGTAGTCGGACACTGCCTCTTCTTCCTCTTGCTTCGTCGTGGATCAGCGGGGGCCGGTTCCGGCCGCGGCCCGTCAGCTCAGCCGAAGATCTTCAGCACGAGCTTCGCGAGTCCCAGGTCCAGCCCGGCAACCAGCGACACCATGATCACCACGAAGACGATCACGACGATCGTGTACGTGAGCAGCTCGTTGCGCGAAGGCCACAAGACCTTGCGCATCTCCGAGATGATCTCGCGGACGTAGCGGCCCGGCCGTCCGCCCGGTCCGCCACCAGCGGGACGCGGCGACGGTGTCTCGGTGCGGGTCGCTGTCACGATGACTCCTCTCGGGGCGGGCCAGGTGGCCTGCCGTGCTGCTGCCTTGCCAGTCGCACCGACCGGGACGCTCGCGCGCCGCCGATCAGTACTCCGCAGGGGCGACAGGACTCGAACCTGCAACCGCCGGTTTTGGAGACCGGTGCTCTACCAATTGAGCCACGCCCCTTCGGGACCTGCGAGGGCTCCGCGGGTCCTGCGCAGCGCATGCTTACGCAAGGCCACGATAGAGCCCGGGCGCCAAGTGTACGGGGCGCACGCGCCTGGCTCCAAGCCGGCGCCGGACGGGCCGGCAACGACGCACCGACCGCCCACGAGTCTAGGCCCAGCGGCGGCGGCCAGTTCATAAACGCCAGGCCCTGCGGCGCCAGCCAGTTCATGAGCTCCAGGCCCTGCGGCGGCGGCCAGTTCATGATCAACAGGGAGGTTTGGTCGCTGGAGCAGCCATAACGCCCTGTTGATCATGAGGGGTGGACGCGCGGCCGGCTAGCCCGGCACCGGCTGGCTCACCGCGAGTGATTCCGGCTGGCGGGATCTGCAACGATTGATGGCATGGGAGCTCGGATCTCTGACCGCATCGCCGCCATCGCCGAATCGGCCACCCTGGCCGTCGATGCCAAGGCGAAGGCCCTCAAGGCCGCCGGCCGGCCCGTCATCGGCTTCGGCGCCGGCGAGCCCGACTTCCCGACGCCCGACTACATCGTCGCGGCGGCGGTCGAGGCGGCCAAGAATCCGAAGTATCACCACTACACGCCGGTGCCCGGCCTGCCCGAGCTGCGCGCGGCCATCGCGGCCAAGACGTTGCGCGACACGGGCTACGAGACGGCCGCCGCGAACGTGCTCGTCACCAACGGCGGCAAGCAGGCCGTCTACAACACCTTCGCCGCTCTGCTCGACCCGGGCGACGAGGTGTTGCTTATCGCCCCGTACTGGACCACCTACCCCGAGTCGATCAAGCTCGCCGGCGGCGTGCCGGTCGAGGTGGTCACCGACGAGACGGCCGGCTACCTGGCCACCGTCGAGCAGCTCGAGGCGGCGCGCACCGACCGGACGAAGGTGCTGCTGTTCGTGTCGCCGTCCAACCCCACCGGAGCCGTCTACCCGCGCGAGGCCATCGTCGAGATCGGCCGCTGGGCCGCGTCGCACGGGCTGTGGGTCGTCACCGACGAGATCTACGAGCACCTCGCCTACGGTGACGCGCAGATGGTCTCGATCGCGACGGCCGTCCCCGAGCTGGGCGACCGGGTGGTCATCCTCAACGGGGTCGCCAAGACCTACGCGATGACGGGCTGGCGGGTCGGCTGGATGATCGGGCCGGCCGACGTGATCAAGGCGGCGTCCAACCTGCAGTCGCACGCCACGTCGAACGTCTCGAACGTCTCCCAGGTGGCGGCGCTCGCGGCGGTCAGCGGCGACCTGAGCGCGGTCGCGCAGATGCGCGAGGCGTTCGACCGACGGCGCAAGACGATCGTGGCGATGCTGTCGGACATCCCCGAGGTGGTCTGCCCCGAGCCGCTCGGCGCGTTCTACGCCTACCCGTCGATGAAGGGCCTGTTGGGCAAGCCGCTGCGGGGCAAGGTCGCGACGACGTCGGCCGAGCTGGCCGGCCTCATCCTGGACGAGGTCGAGGTGGCCGTCGTCCCGGGCGAGGCGTTCGGCACGCCCGGCTACGCCCGGCTGTCCTACGCCCTGGGCGACGCCGACCTGGCCGAAGGGATCGGGCGCATCGCCAAGCTGGTCTCCGAGTCGGACTGAGCCGCCCCCGGCGGGCTCGCCGCCCCCGCTCTGGCCTGCGGTAATTACCGCGCTGCGGGGTGCGCAGATGGCGACGTCCCGCTGTGGTCGTACCGCGTCAGCGCGTAAATACCGCACCCCGCGGTCAAGCGGCGCCGGGACGATCAGGCGCCGACCTGGTACGCGAGCCGCTCGGCGCCGCTCGGCGCCGCTAGGCCACCAGGTCGGCGTACTCGGGGTGCCGCTTCAGGAACGCCCGGACGAAGGGGCACAGCGGCACGATCTTCAGCCCGCGGCCGCGCACGTCGTCCAGGGCGTACTGGATGAGCGTGCTCGCGACCCCGTGACCCTCGGCCTCGGGTTCCACCTCGGTGTGGGTGAACACCACCCGGCCCGGGCGCAGGTCGTAGTAGGCGAAGCCGACGGCCTGGCCGTCCAGGGCAGCCTCGTACCGGGACTTGTCCGGGTTGTCGCGTACCTCGATGGTCATGGCAGGGCGTGCGCCTTTCGTAGGACGTCGATCGCGGCCGGCAGGCTCTTCAGCGCCGCCTGCAGGTCCGGGGGGTTGGCGATGCGCCACGCGTTGGCGTTCACGTAGCAGCGGATCGCCGCGTCGAACTTGGCGGCGCCGGCGGCCGCCCGGGCCGCGTGCAGCGCTGCCGCGCCCTTGTCGTACGTGATCGCGTAGTAGGACGTCTCGGCGCTGCCGTAGGAGGCGGTCGGCATGTCGACGTTGCCCGGCATGGTCAGCGCCGTCGGCGGCGGCGGGTCGTTGTCGACGAGCTGCTCCGCGTAGGACGCGAACGCCTCGTCCAGCCAGGCGTGCGTCGCCTGCGAGTCACCGACCATCGCGTAGAACCACTGGTGGGCCGTCTCGTGCACGGCCACCTGCTGCGAGCTGTCGAGCATCAGGATCGAGCTCGGGTACTCGATGCCTCCCCCTCCGGCCGGCACCCGCGCCACGGACAGCGACGGGAACGGGAACGGCCCGAATCGCTTGCTGTGCTGGGTGATAGCCAGCTGGAACAGCGGGACGAGCTGGTCGCGCTCGGTGTCGCTCGTGGCGCCGACTCGAAGCTTCACGCCGTTGACGACGGTGTCCGAGACGGAGAACGGGCCGACGGCCACGCTCACGTCGCGGGCCGCGTCGATCGTCGAGTGCCACGTCCGCGTCGGGCCGTTCTGCGCCGGGTCGGCCGGGTCGCCGGACATGATCACCGTCTCGGCGGCCGGCGCGGTGACGGTGAGGTCGGTCTGCATCGCCTCGCTGGTGGCGCTCTCCGCCGGGAACTGGATCATCGGCTCGGTGTGCCAGCCGTGGCCGCGCTCCCAGGCCAGCAGCGGCTGGGCCGACCCGAACCAGGCGTAGCGCGCCGCGCCCTGGCCGCTGCGCCCGAAGCGGTCGAACGACTGGTTCCCGAGGGTGACGGTGAACGTGATGTCGGCCGTGACGGTGGTCCCGGCGGCGATCTTATGACCGAACGGGATGCGCAGCAGCCCGCCCTGGGTGCCCGGCGCGGCGCCGTCCGTCTCGTAGGTCGGCTTGCCCGCCCCGTGGTCGGCCTTCGCCGAGTTGACGACGATCTTGTTGCCGGCCGCGACGGTGGGCGCGGTGTTGGCGGTCAGCCGGAACACCAGCTCGGTGATGGGCAGGTCGGGCGTGAACTCGACGTGCTCGCTGCCCCGCGCGGTGGTGAGGTCCTGGCCCAGGGTGAACCGCAGGCGCACCTTGGGGCGCTT
>Ga0081455_10005597_pt1 | contig 13733 bp, 9 predicted proteins | sample TabmetS3T2R1_FD_70207 | JGI IMG/M metagenome (GOLD analysis project Ga0081455, IMG submission 70207) | Tabebuia heterophylla rhizosphere microbial communities from the University of Puerto Rico - S3T2R1 | ecosystem: Host-associated > Plants > Roots > Rhizosphere ... | reverse complement strand
GAACGGGCTGGCGTTGGTGCTGCCCTGCACCATGACGGATCGCGGTCTTGCGTGGCATGTACCGATCAACCTCGCCGGCCAAGCGGGCTTCGCCATGTGCGACCAACTGAAGTCGATCAGCGAGATTCGACTGGATAAGCCGCACCGTGGCGGGATGCTTGCTAGGGCAGAGCAGGAGCAGATCCGGTTCGTGCTCCGCCAGCTCCTCGCGTAGTGCGCCGCAGCCATGTTTGAGGTGAACGCAAACGGTCTTGGCCGCACGGGGGAACAGCCAAGATCGCTTGAATCATATCGATCCCGTGATCACCTTGCCAAGACCCCTCCAGCCACGGCCCGAGCGCGAGCTCGCCCGCAAAGGCCGACCTAACGGGCCACGATCGCAATTGAATTTAGTGCGCCGGCCAGCATGTAGGGACCGTAGGCCAGGTTCTCGCCGCTTTCGGGCGGCGCGACATGGCGCTGGCCGCGGTGGGACCGGGATGTTGCTGGGCACCGACGCCCCTATGTTCCTGTACTGGTCGAATATCCGGCCACTGGTTCTGACCTGGGCTTCTATGCGGCCGCTCGGTATTCGTTGATGAGGCCGGCGAGAACCGGTTGTCGTCGGATTCGGGTGTGTTGGGCGGTGAATGGGATCACGTTGGAGTCGTCGTCGGGTGCGCGTGGCGCCATGTCGCAGCCTTGGTGACTGCGGCCGGTGTTGTAGTGCGTGAGGTACTCGTGCAGGACGCGACGTAGATGGGCTTCACCAGCGATGAGCGTCCGGTCGGTGCACTCGACACTGACGGTGCGTACGAATCGTTCCGCTACCGCGTTCATCCGCGGCGCTTGCGGTGCAGTCTTGATGACAGTCACACCGGTCGCGGTGAGTACCGTGTCGAACGCGGCCGTGAACTTCGCGTCCCGGTCCCGGAGCAGGAAGCGCGGGCGCCGGTCTTGTTCCTTCAGCACCAGCACGAGGTTGCGGCCTGCTGGGTGATCCATGAGCCGTCCGGATTGGTTGTCATGCCGGCCAGGAAGACAATCACGGAACACCCGCCAAAGTCGTGGGCGTTCGCCATGGGGCAGGGTCGAGCCCGTGGCGGCGCAGCGTGGTGCTGATCGCGGTTGCCGAGACACGCACGCCGAGCCGTTGCAGCTCGCCCTTGATCCGCTGGTAGCCCCAGCGCGGGTTCTCCCTGGCCAGAGGGACGATCAACTGCTGGGCGTCGTCGTCGAGTGGAGGCCGCCCTGGTCGGCGGTGTGGTTAGGTCGACGCGCGAGCGACGAGCCGGCGGTGCCAGCGCAGGAGCGTCTCGGGCTTGACGAAGAAGCGGACCAGCGGGCTCGGGGAGCGCCCGGCTGGCCGCGGGCGAGCAGCGCGAGCGCCTGGATCCCGCGGCACAGCGCGAGATAGACGAGTTTCGGCAGCAACGGGAGAGCCTCCAACACATAGCAGCTTCAGCGCCGTCAGCCCACCCGGGACCGGCCGGGCGCCTCGACTGGGCCTGGGGGAGCACTTCGCCCGCCACCTCTCCGCGAAGGAGATGGCCGGCCTGCGGGCGGCGCTGGGCAAGGTCCGGGGGAACGGGTCCAGGAGGAGATCCCCCAGCAGCGTCGCGGAGAAGGTCCCCGGATCGTCAAGGACGCCCGCGCCCTCGCCTGACGTCGGGCGGGGCTCGATCCGGGCGGGGTCTCCGCTCGACATCCGGGCGAGGTCCGACGCGGCCGAGGAGGGGACGCGCCTTGTCCTGCGGGAACGTCCGAGGGCGATCTCGCCCGGGAGCGACAGACCCGACAAGGGCAGAGGCCCCCAGGGCCGGGGGCAGGGACACAACCGCGACCGCCACCGATCTTGGCAGGTGGAGATCCAGTGGGGGGCTCCACTCGCTGCTGCTCGCGATCCGATCGGCGTCGTGGCCGGGCTCACTCGGTCGCTGGCTCGTGCTGGAGTTGCCATGGCAGGCTGGGAACCTGCCAGGCGCTGGCGGCAGCAGCCAGGACAGGCTGCAGGGCCGCTCCCGGCTGGGCATCGGGCAGCGCGGTCCCCGCCAGAACGCCGGCGATGATCCGTTGGACCGCCGGGTTGCGAATCAGGCCGCCGTGCGCTGCCGGCACGACGATCGTCGGGCTTCTGCTCCCTCGCAGGGTTCGGGTCTGGGGGTAGGGCTGGTTCACGGCGTCGGCGAGCGCCTCGACCCAGACCTGATGGACCCCCGGGGGCGGCGGCGCCAATGCGAGGGTGGCCAGCAATCTCGGTCGGCCGATCAGGTCTCTGGAGAAGGGGGCATCGGCCGACGCGGTGAGGGGCCCAAGATTCCCGATCAGTGAGATGAGCCCGCGAAGGACCCAGCCGGTCCCCACCCCCCACCCATCCTCGCCGGGGCGCGGGAAGGACACGTGCGGCCGCCCCTGGGGCATGTCGAGCACGAACACCCGATCGACCGCTTGGGTCTGCGGTCGATACATGCGCAGCAGGTACGTGCGTGCCACCAGCGCCCCCTCGCTCTCGGCCACCAGCGTGACCGGCTGCCCATAGGCGCGGTGCAGCGCGTCGACTTGCCACCCGAGCCTCGCGGCCGAGACGAGCAGGGACTGCTGGGTGTCGGCGGGCGTGTAGGGAAGCAGCTCGCCTGCGGCGTTGATCCCACGGTAGGAGTAGCGCCAGATCACGAATCCCCGGGGGAGGTCAAGCGTCGGCGGCGGGCCCCACGTCGAATTGAAGCCAGATGCGACGAGTACGGGATGCCCGACCGCTCTATTAGGGATAGCCGCTCTGCGTAGATCGGGGTCGCCTTGGCGGATGGTCGCGAACCCGATGCCCGTCCCGCCCACCACGATGGCGAAGATGGCTGCCACGGCCACCGGCGTCACCACCCCTCGTACCCGGCGATGCGGCGCCCTTGGCTGGCCCGCGCTGGCCGCGATGGCCTCCACGGCTCGCGCGTTGAGGGCCCCGGCCACCGCTGCCGCGACCAGGGCCACCGGGACGGGGGCCGAAGAGATCAGGGCGCCCGCCGCGGTCAGCCAGGCGATCGATCCGGCCTCCCAGACCGCCGTCCGGCGGGTCGGCCGCCACCACCAGGTCTGGCCGGGTCGGCTCAGGGCGCCGCGGTGGAGCACCACCGCCACAGCGAGGGCTGGCGGCAGGGCGGCGAAATACAGGTAGGACAGATGACTGATCGCCCCGCCGAACAGCAGGGCGATCCAGGGCCAGAGGAGCACCGAGGCCGTTGCATAGAAGACCAGGGCGCGCCCGGCCGCCAGGACGAACGACGCAGCGGAGCCGGGGCCCTGCCGCCAGGCTCGGCGGACGATCCAGGCGGCGTACAGGCTCCGCAGGCCCAGGATCGCCGCCAGCTCGAGGCCAAGCGACAGCCAGGAGTCGTGGTAGGTGGCAACCCACCGCAGGTCGTGCAAGAGGTCCAGCGGCGGAGGGGCGGTGATTTGCGGGCCAAGGGCAGCCGCACCGCGGGGTCCCACCCCAAGCAGCAGGGCGGTCTCTGCAACCGGCGCGAGCACCGCGGGGACCCACAGGCGCCGTCGGAGTAGCGCCCCGCCGCCGGCCGCTCCCGTTACCCTCGGCGCCTCGTCGAAGGCGCTCAGCGGGTCGTCACCGGATCTCACGGTGCCTGCCGCCGCAGAGCCTTGGTACGGACGACGTCGGGGTCGCGAGGGTCGAGTGGGAGAACATACGGCTCCTGCCGCCGCTGCTTCTGCCTCGAGGTGAGGGGCCGGCGCTGGATTCTGATCCGCCTCATCTGGCATCTCCTCGGCCTGTCATCTCCGCGGCCTCTCGCCACGTGCAACGGCCCGGATCCGGGTCGCTGCTAACTGGCGATTCCGATGACCTGGTGGATCGTCTCCGGCTGACCGAGCACGCGGAGCATGAGGTGGGCGACGTCAGCGCGGGGAACGGTCCAGCCGCCCCGGATGTTCTGCCCGTACGCCGTCCGGTAGGTGCCGGTCAGCGGCTTGTCGGACATCTGTGGTGGCCGCACGACGGTCCAGTCCAGGCCGCTGCCGGCAAGGATGTCCTCCATCTGCACGAGATCGTCATAGACCTTGCGGAACCTGGCTTTTGCGAACGGACCAAACAGATACCGCATGAAGAAGCCGTCGCCAGGGTCGTGTTTCGGCGGGTTGGGGCGGGCGGGCGACGGCACCGTGGAGACCGGCGCGGCGCTGACCGCGACGATGCGCCGGACGCTTGTGGCGCGCATCGCCGCGACGATGGCGCGCGTGCCGCGCGAGGCGACGCCTGCGTCGGAGTTCGAGTGCGGGCCAAGGCCGGAGAGCACGGCGTCTGCTCCGGCGACCGCGCTCTCCAGCGCCGCCGGATCGGGCGCGGTCAGGTCGGTGGTGACGGCGCGCACCTTCCGGGACAGCTTGCCGGGATTGCGTACCACCGCGGTGACGTCGTGACCCGCGCTGAGGGCCTGCTCGAGAAGTTCGCGGCCGACTCCCCCGGTCGCTGCGATGATCGTGAGCTTCATGGTTCCCTCCATGTGTCAGCGAGTGCTTGCTACTTGCTATCGGTCTGTTTGGCTTTCTGTTCAGTTGGTGGTGCCGGTGAGCTCGGCGCGCCGCACCCGGATCGCCATGATCGTGATGACCAGGGCGAGCAGCATGGCCCCGGCCGCGACCAGGAAGGCGCGGGAGAAGCCGGTGGCCAGGGCGTGGTGGTAGATCGCGGTGAGCGCTGCCTGGCTGGGGCGCGCTGGGTGGCCGGCCTGGGCGGCGACGGTCGTGGCATGGGCGGTGTTGGCGCGGATGCTGTTGGCGACGACGGTCCAGGCGACGGTGCCGAGCACGGCGAGCCCGATCGAGCCGCCGACCTGCTGGCCGGTGTTACGCAGGCTGGACGCGATCCCGGACTCCTCCTCCGGGACCCGGGACATGGCAACCAGGGTGAGCGGCACGAACAGCAGGCCGAGACCGGTGGCGGTGACCAGCATCGGGCCCAGCACCCCGCCGGCATAGCTGCTGTGCTCGCTGATCCCCGACAGCCAGTACAGGCCGCCGGCGACGGTCGGGGAGCCGGCCAGCAGCAGCGGCCGGGCGCCGATCCGCGAGACGAGCTGGGCGGCAGCGCCGGATGCCACCAGGATTGCGGCGGTCAGCGGGAGGTAGGCCAGGCCGGTCTTCAGCGCGGAGTACTCCCAGACGCCCTGCATGAACACGGTCAGGAAGAAGAACATGCCGAAGATGGTGGTGCCTACGCACAGCATGATCAGGTTTGCGCCGGTCCGGTCGCGGTCGCGGAGCAGGCGCAGTGGCAGCAGGGCATGCTGGCTGCGGATCTCGATGACCGCGAACGCGGCGAGCAGCACCACCGATGCCACCAGCGAGACCACGACCTTGGCATCGCCCCAGTGCGAGACCCCGTCCGGGCTGGTGGCCGCGTTCGACAGCCCGTAGACCAGCGCGGCGAGCCCTCCAGTCCCGGTGATCGCGCCGGGCAGGTCGAACCGGCCCCGCTGCCGCTCGGACTCGCCGAGCACCCGCGGCGCGGCGAGGGCCGCCGCCAGCCCGATCGGCACGTTGACGAACAGCACCCAACGCCAGGACGCGTAGGTGGTGAGCAGGCCGCCGGCGAGCAGGCCGACGGCGCCGCCGGCGACGCTCATCGCGGCATAGACGCCCATCGCCCGGTTGCGAGGCGTGCCCTCCGGGAAGGTGGTGGTGATCAGCGCCAGCGCGGTCGGTGCGGTGATGGCGCCGCCGACTCCCTGGACGGCGCGGGCCGCGAGTAGCCACGCCTGGGAGGTGGCGAACCCGCCGGCCAGCGACGCGGCAGCGAACAGCAGCAGCCCGGCGATGAACACCTTGCGGCGGCCGAGCAGGTCTCCGGCCCGGCCGCCGAGCAGCAGCAGCCCGCCGAAGGTGAGCGCGTAGGCGTTGACCACCCATTCCAGGCCGGATCCGGAGAAGCCAAACGCGCGCTGGATGTGCGGCAGCGCAACGTTGACGATGGTCGCATCCAGCACCACCATCAGCTGCGCGGTTGCGATGACGAGAAGGGCCAGGCCGAGCCGGGGGCCGGCGGTGCCGGCCACCGCAACGCCCGGCGCGGCCGTCCGCCTGGTTATGGTTCGTGCTTGGGACATGAGGGCTTCTCCTGGTGGGTTTGGGCCGGCACCCGCAAGGTCGACTCGGTGCCCAGTGACCGGGTCGGCGGTGTCCGGACCACTGGGCGGCTGTCGTGCGTCCTGGCTGCCGAGCTGTTCTGTGGACACGGTGGCATCGGGAGGGCCCGCCCACATCGGCCGGGTGAACCATTCGGCCAGCCGGCTGGGCGAATGGTTCGGATGGACCATGCGGCCGGGCCGCGGCCCGCCGCTCAGCTGCTATCTCTGCTGCTGCGCTGCTGGACCACCCAGGCGGCGATCTGTGCCCGTGAGGCAAAGCCCAGCTTGGCCAGGATGTGTGCCACGTGGTGGGCGATGGTCGGGCGGCTCAGGTACAGCCGCCGCGCGATCGCGGGGTTGGAGAGACCCTCGGCCACCAGTGCGGCCACCTCCAGCTCGCGAGGCGACAGCGGGGTGGCCGCGTCGGTGCCGCTGGGCGGCGACGCGCCCAGGCGTCGCAGGACCCGCTCTGCCCGCTGGACGCCAAGGTCGGCGCCGATCCGCTCGAACAGCGCACGTGCGGCTTCCGCCGCCTGCTGGTCCGCGAGCAGCTCACCGCGCCAGCACCCAAGCAGCGCGCCAAGCCACGGCCAGGGCGCGGCGGCCGACAGCGACTGGGCTTGGGCGGCCCGCTCGGGCGTTGGCCCAAGCCGGAACCGGGCCACCGCCAGCGCCGCGGCGAACAACCGCGGCGGCTGGCGCTGGGTGGACGCCGCCGCCTCGACGACGGCCGTCGCATCGGTGGGCTGGCCGAGCCGCAGGAGCGCGTCGACGTGCAACGGCAGGAACATGGGCCCCCCAACCACCAGATGCCAGCCGCCGACCCAGGACTCGATCGAGTCGGCGAGCAGCTCGGCGGCCTGCTCCCACCGACCCTCCTCCCACGCCAGCCAGCCCAGCGCCGCCGCGCGATCGGCAACCCGAACGGTGCGGCGGGCGGCCTGACTGGCGCCGGGCCGGTGCAGAATCCGCCGGGCTTCCTCCAGATCGCCCCGGTGCAGGTACAGGAACGCCTCAGCGGCGTCGACCCAGGGCACCGGTGAGGCCGGCCTTGAGAGGCGGATCTCCGGACCCACGCGCACGAAAATGGCCTCGGCCTCGTCGGCCCGTCCCTGCAGCAGCAGGATGACGCCCTGCAGCAGCTGCGCCAGGTTCGCGTAGTCCCAGGCCCCGGCGCGCTCCGCCACCTGCTGGGCCGCCTGGGCGTCCTCGATCCTCGCTGTGTACTGCGCCACGGAGAACAGGGCGGTCGACTCGCTGGCGGCCAGACCGTGCGCGCGGGCGAAGGCGACGTTGTCGCGGGATCGGGCGATGGCAGCCTGCCGGTCGCGATCCAGCCCGTAGAGGATGTAGATCTGGGTGTATTGCGCGCGGCACTCGGCCTCCACGTCGCCGGTGCGCCGGGCGATCTCCAGGGCCCGCTCGGTGTGCCCCAGGGCCTGCTTGTCCTCTCCCAGGAACCCGGCGACGAATCCCGCCTGAGCGAGCAGCATGGCCCCCTGCTCGAGCGCGTCGTGGTGTTCCAGGTGCGCCAGTTCCTGTTCGATCAGGGCCCGCGCTTCTTCGACGGCGCCTGTCCAGAACAGGTGCACGGCCAGCACGTTGGCAAGCCATGCCCGCTGGGGCAGGGACAGACGGTCGCGCCGGGACCAGGCGTCCCGGACCAGCGGATCAAGCTCCGTCCAGCGGCCGGCCAAAAACAGCTCCCGGATCGCCGCCTCCTGCAGGCCGGCCCGGCGAGGAGCCAGCGATGCGTGCCTGCCAGCCAGTTGCAGCGCTCCGAGATGCAGCGTGGCGCTGCGGCCCACGTTCCCAGCCTTCCACGCCTCCCCGGCGCCCTCCTCCAGGACCGACAGCGCGGCCTGAGGCTGCCCGGCGCGCTCCAGGTGGCCGGCGATCCGCTCAACCGGCTCAGCGCCGCTCCAGGCCAGTGCCTCGGCCAGCTCCTGGTGGATGGCGCGCCGCCGATCCGGCGGGACGTCCTGGTAGACCGCCTCCTGCAGCAGGGGATGCCGAAAGCGCAGGCACGCACCCTCCCGCTCCAGCAGCCCCACCCGAACCAGCTCATCTGCTGGCGGCTCGGGCTGCAGGGACACAAGCAGTTCCTCGTCCACCTCCAGGCCGGCCACCGCCGCCACCGCCAGCAGCTCGCGTGCGGGGGGGCCCAGACGCGCCGCCCGCTGCTGGACGGTGGCCCGCACGATGTCCGGCAGCGCGGGAAGCGCACCCGAACGTGAGGCCAGGCCCGCCAGCTCCTGCACCAGCAGCGGCGTGCCGGCGCTTCGCTGGATGATCGTCGCCACCAGCCCCTCCGGCAGCGACGGCGCCAGGGCGCGGACCAGCCGCTCCCCGTCCGCAGCCGACAGCCGCTCAAGCGAGACACGCAGGACGCTGGGATCCCGCTGCAGCCGCACCAGGCCCGCCCACCAGGGGTGGGCCGCACCGATCTCCTCCTCGCGGTAGGTGACGCCCAGAACCAGACCCATCTCCGCAACCCGCCGCGCCGCGTACCGCACGAACTCCCAGGTCGCCTCGTCCGCCCAGTGAAGGTCCTCCAGGACCCACAGCGTCACGCGGCCACCGGCGGCCTCATCCACGGCGTCCAGCAGCGCCTCAAACAGCACCGGATAGTCAAACGACCGCCGCTCCACCTCGCGCGCCGTAGCCAGCTCGGGGGCGATCGCCCACAACACCGACGCCCGCGCCGACGCTGCCTGCCACAGGGACGGCTCGCCCCGCCTGGCGGCCCTGAGCGCATCCGCGATGGCACCAAAGGAGATCGCCGCCTCCTCAGGGAAGGCGCGTCCGAGCAGGACCTGGCCGCCTCGGCCCCGGTGGGAGCGGCTCAGCTCCTGGCACAGGCGCGTCTTGCCGATCCCCGCCTCGCCGGAGATCAGCACGACGCTGCCGGTACCCGCTGCGGCGCGGGTCAGGACCAGATCGAGCAGCCGAAGATCCGCATCCCGGCCAACCAATGGAACCTGCTGTTGGAACACCGCGCATCCCCCGGGCCGAGTCTACCGGCACGGTCGCCGGGGCACCCAGGGCGCTTTGGTCGCGGGCGAGCCGCCGGGAGGAGGGCTGCCAAGCGCTCGCTCGCGGCGCTGGCTGCCACCAGACCGCCGGGCACACGACAGAGGGCCTCCATGGAGCCGTTCCAGCAGCTCAGAGGCCCATACTTGAGGGTCAAAGCTCACCCGGATCCGGTGGACACGCTCGGCAGCGCGCTGGAGTCCATGAGGTTCGTCCCCATGGCACCCGACGAGCTGATCGGGGAGGACGAGCTGGAGATCGTGTCGCTGCTGCAGCTCGGCTGGTCCAGCGGGCTCCTCGACCTGGCCTGGACGACCCGGCTCGGCCGGGCCCACACGGGAGGCCTGCGCCTGGTCGCCACGGCCTGGACCGAAGCCTCCCACGCGCGGAGTTCGTTGACGAAGCGGACCCCGTCCCTAGCCAGCAGACCTAGTGGGTCGTGGAGTTGGTCGGGCGGCGGCAGATCGTCGTGGGCGACCCCGCTGGCGAAGGCGAGCTCGGGCGGACGGCTCCCAGCGGAATCCAGGAAACGGAAGTGACCGAGGACTCGATTCGCATGGCACCAGCCTTCTGCTGACCGTCCTCCGGCAGCGGGTTCACAGCTCACGCCCGACGGGTCCGGTCGCTCCGGTGACCAGATCGTGGCAAGCCTCTCATCGGTACAGGTCTCGTTCCTGGCCCTGCGTGGGGCCGGGTGTTCATGCCGGTGGGGATGGCTCCCAGTGGTCGTGGCGGGCGTAGCGGGGCTGCCAGATCCGCCGGTAGACCACCCGCAGCGGCGGCGGGAGCCCCGCCAGGACCGCCCGGACCTGCTCGGCGGAGGCCTCGTCCAGCACCCAGGGCAAGAACTGCGCGGCGCCGCGGATGCCGACGCGGCGGCGCTGGTCATTGCCGAACGCCTGCCACTCGGCCTGGGTGAGGGACTGGTCGATCAGCGGCAGCACGTCACGCTCCTCGTGGCCGAGATGCCCGTACAGCTCGCCGGCCAGGGCATCGACGGTGTCCCCCAGGCGCTGCTGGCCGCCGTCGCGGTCGGCGAAGGCGCCCTCGACGGCGGCCAGCAGCGGGTCGATGCGGGCGTGCTCGTCCTGCATGGCCTGCAGCAGGGCCAGCTCGTCGGGACGGTCGGCCAGGTGGGTGCGCATGCGGGGCCACAGGTCGGCGTCCTCGGCGGTGTGGTGGATGTGCAGTTGAGTCTTGAACAGCTCCCAGCCGGCCTGCACGGCAGTGCGCCGGGCCGGCTCGTCCAGCTCGGCGGGGCGGCGGCTGGCGGCGCGGGCCAGGTGGGCCAGGTCGCGCCGGAAAGCGTCGTGGAAGGCCACCATCAACGTCAGGTCCAGGTGGTTGGTCGTGTCGCTGGTCATGGCGTGCTCCTGTGGTCGGGCTGCCAGCGGGACCGGCGGCCGTGCCGACCCTGACGAGTTGGCCGGGGCCGGCCGGGACCGCAATGCGGTCCCATGCTGCTGGCAATGGGCGGTCTGTCCGTGTTGGCGAGCGACACCCGTGCCCGGGTGCGGCCGGCCGAGTGCGAGCGTCCTTTGCTCACTTGTGTCCTGGCGCCGAAGCTGTGCGGACACGGTGGCATCGGGAGGGCCCTGCCGACATCGGCTGGGTGGATCATTCGGCCGGGCGGCTGGCCGAATGATCCAGATGGACCATGCAGCCGGAGCGGGCGGCGGTCATGCCCCCGAGGTGACCCCTTTGCGGTGACAACCATCCCGTCCGTGGTTAGGCGTCGGAGAGCGCCACGACGAGCTGGGCGCTCGGCCTGCTCGATCTCGGGCTGGGTCGCCCCGAGGAGGCCCTCGAGCGGCTGCGTGGCGCAGTTGTGTCCCACGTTGTGGTGGAGGACGTCCGGTCGGTGTTTGAGATGGTGAAGGCCCCGCACGGTCGGCCATCAGCTGGCCGCGACCTATCCCAAGCTCGGCATCAGCTCCCGGTTCGAGCTGCGTGACACGCTCCCACCGCTGGAACAGGACGGCCTCTCGGCGTGAGGTGAGCTCCGATGCAAGATCACGTGAGCACCTTCCGGCACACGCGCCGAGACCACATGCGATGCGAAAGATCCCGGGTGCCACGGCGACCCGCCGGCGCCTGGACCGCGGTGCGCTGGATCTGCGCAGCCGTCAGGACGGCTCCTGCCGTGGTAACCGGTCTCGCTGTGAAAGTGACCGCCTGGCTCAGAGGTTCTCTGAGGTTGCGTGATTGCTGAGGCTGAGAGAGTGGATGTGGCCGTGCTCGGCAGGGCCCAGCGGGTCCTGCTCGGCGCCCTGGGCGGTCGCGCCGCTCGCTGGTGAGTGGATCCACCAAGCCTCGCTCGCGGTCCGCGCCGAGGTCCCCTTGGAGGTCCTACTCGATCAGTGGCACAGTTCCCGACTTCTCCGAGGCGTACCTGACCGCTCTCGAAGAGCTCACGCTGACCTGACGTCCGGGCAGCCGCGGTTTGGCGTGCCACGCAGGTCAGCCGGCGAGTGCGAGCGAGGCACCGGCCGAGCCGAGGTCCTGGCAGGCTTGGACGACCCGGGCTGCCATCCCCTGTTCGGCCTTGCCGAGGTAGCCGCGCGGGTCGTAGGCCTTCTTGTCGCCGACTGCACCGTCGATGCGCAGCACGCCGTCGTAGCGGGTGAGCATGTGATCGGCGATCGGCCGGGTGAAGGCGTACTGGGCGTCGCTGTCGACGTTCATCTTCACCACCCCGTAGGAGACCGCCTCGCGGATCTCCGAGGGCAGCGACCCGGAGCCACCGTGGAACACCAGGTCCAATGGCCGCTGCTTGCCGACGCGAGCGCCGACCACCTGCTGAATGTCGTCGAGGATCCTGGGGCGCAGTTTGACGTTGCCTGGCTGGTAGACGCCATGGACGTTGCCGAAGGTGGCAGCCAGCAGGTAGCGGCCTCGCTCGCCGGTGCCGAGCACCTCGGCGGTGCGCAATGCGTCGGCGGGGGCGGAGTAGAGCTTCTCGTTGAGCTCGCCGACGATGCCGTCCTCCTCGCCGCCGACCACGCCGATCTCCACCTCCAGGATGGCGTGCGCGTTGGCGCACTCGGCCAGCAGCTCGGCGGCGACGCGCAGGTTGTCCTCCAACGGCAGCGCCGAGCCGTCCCACATGTGCGAGCCGAACAGTGGTCCCTGGCCGGTGGCGACGCGCTGTTGGGAGTCGCGCAGCAGCGGGCGGAGGTAGCTGTCGAGCTTGGCTGAAGGACAGTGGTCGGTGTGCAGCGCGACGTGGACTGGGTAGTTGGCGGCGATGACGTGGGCGAAGGAGGCCAGTGCCGCCGCGCCTGCTGCCATGTCACCAGACGGGCCGGACAGGAACGCCGCTGCGCCGGTGGTGATCGCCACGATCCCGTCGCTTTGCGCTTCGGCGAAGCCGCGCAGCACGGCGTTGAGAGTCTCCGAGGAGGAGACGTTGATCGCCGGGTAGGCGAACCCGCCGCCTTGGCGCGGTCGAGCATCTCGGCGTACACCTCAGGCGTCGCGATCGGCATGCGCTCCCCCTTCCACGGCGTGGCGCGTGGACCCGCCGCCAGGCCGATGCCAATTCCGAGGCGGCTCCGGCGGCGACACCTCCAGGGTAGTGGGCACCGGTCCAAACCCGCGACCGGCGACCATAGCGGCCAGCATCCCCCCAGCAGCGCCAGCTCCGGCGCCTCCAGCGCGACGCCGACGGCGAACGCGCTCGCCGACGCGGCGTGCCCTGAAGGAAAGATAAGGGGGGATCGTGACCGGTGGCGTGCTCATACCAGCGACGGCTGGCGGATCCCACCAAGCCCCGGCATCGGCCGTGCGCGCGCCGCCACCCAGGCTCGGCTGGCGCCACGCGCAGACAAGCGCGGCCTGTCACGTGACCATCACGGGCCGGCTGGCTTGGTCTGTCACCTCATACAAGCTGAGGGAGGGCACTGACATCTGCAAACGCTCGACACGACAGCCAACCGTCGGCCAGTAGGGATGAGCTGCGGTGATCTGGGCGTGACGGTGTGCTCGACTCGTGCCCTGGGCACGACCCGGACCAGAACCACGCACTCCACGCGGTCCGTGTGGCTGCGGAAATGCCGATCCCGACCACGCCACAGCGCCGCCCGGATCGCTAACAGCCAGGCCGCTCCGCAGCGGCCGACGTCATGGAATCTGTGGCGGCGTTCAAGCGCGACCGCGAAACGTCTCGGCGATCAGGTCGCCGGCGACCTGGCGTGGAGCACTCTTCGGCAGCAGTGGACGAACAGCGGTTCGACCCAGCGGTCGTACAGCCACGAAGGCCTGCGGATCCTCGCGCGAAGCCGTGAGCAGACCACCTCGCGGCACTAGGAGGGGCTCACCATACCCACGCTGACCTGGCATTTCGTCGATCGGGACCGGGGGTTCTTGGCGTACAATGAAAGCGATATGACAGAAGAACTCATTGCTCCTGACGATTCCGCCACCATGAGGCGTCGCGTCGACGATGCGCCGTGGCATGCGGCATATGGGCTCGCCGCCGAGGTTCGCGCGGTCGAAGGCGGCCACAACGCTCGCGTGCTGCCCGACGGCTCGGTCCTGGTCAAGTCCGACTCCCAGCCGGGCAGCTACCGCGTCTGGATCCGTGGCGTG
>Ga0081455_10005596_pt1 | contig 13735 bp, 8 predicted proteins | sample TabmetS3T2R1_FD_70207 | JGI IMG/M metagenome (GOLD analysis project Ga0081455, IMG submission 70207) | Tabebuia heterophylla rhizosphere microbial communities from the University of Puerto Rico - S3T2R1 | ecosystem: Host-associated > Plants > Roots > Rhizosphere ... | reverse complement strand
AGCGTGGCGTGGTCGCCGGATGGGCAGCAGCTGGCCTCGGGCGCTGGGGACCAGACGGTGCGCCTGTGGGAGGCCAGTAGTGGCCGGGTCCTGCGCACCCTGGAAGGCCATCAGAATTGGGTCCAGAGCGTGGCGTGGTCGCCGGATGGGCAGTACCTGGCCTCGGGCTCTGAGGACGGTGATTGGCGCATATGGTCGTGCCAGTCCTGGCAGCAAATCAAGCGTGGCAGATCACGCGGACCGAAGCACTATCTCATCGCGGTCGACTTTGTTGTAGCTCAGCCAACAGTAACCACGTTTGGCGATGAAGATATCGTCGTCCAATCATGGACGGTAGACGCAAGTTCCACGTTGGATGATATTGAGCCTGCAGCAACCCAGATTGTCCACTCGACCAGCGCCAAAATTGTCTTCGTTGGTGAAAGCAACGTCGGGAAATCTTGCCTGGCGCTGAGACTGGCAGAAGAGCGCTACGAAGAACAAGGCTCTACCCTCGGCATGAAGCTGTGGACCCTGCAACCAGAGCAACTCGATCCCCACGCCATCACCCCACCTGGAGAGACACGCGACGTGACCTTGTGGGACCTCGGCGGACAGGATGAATACCGTCTCGTCCATCAGCTCTTTTTGCACGATACGACGCTCTCACTAGTACTCTTCGATCCTACGCGTGGCCGCACAGCTTTTGAAGAAGTCGAAGGCTGGAACCTGCGTTTAGAAAAACAACTGCACGGCCGCGAGACGATCAAGTTATTGGTCGGGACGAAACTCGATCAAGCCACCACGCCAGTGGACCAGAACGGTCTGCAGCAGTTGCTTACAACGTGCGGTTTTGCCGGATACTATGCCACCAGTGCCAAGACTGGGGACGGTATTCCCGCACTACGTGAGGCCCTGGCTGCTGCACTCGATTGGGACAAGCTGGCGAAGACCACCCGGCCGCTGGTCTTCCAACAGGTCCGTGAAGCGGTCGCCGCGCATCGAGACCATGGAGAGGTTGTTCTGCCTTACCACGAGTTGGCAGAGCAGATACGGCAAGAGCATGCAGAACCGTTTGACCCCAGTGATGTCGATACGGTCGTCAAACAACTTGCCGTACAGGGCGTCGTCGTGGATACGCGCGAAAGTTCAGGGCAACGCGTCCTGGTGCTGCGTATCGAAGAGATCGAACGGTATGCTGGCGCCCTGATTCTGGCGGCTCGTGGAAACCCCAATGGCGTACCTGCCCTGGAAGAACACAGCGTTACCGCCGGTCGCCTGTCGTTTCCGGGCATCAAGGCAGAGCAACGACTGAGCCCCACCCAGGAGCGCACCGTCCTGGAATGCGTCGCCCAGTTATTGCTGGAACACGGCATCTGCCTCAAGCACGAAGGCTTGTTAATCTTTCCGACCTTATTCCCCACCGGCGCCGCACGAGACGGTACGCAACTTGGCCATGCTGTGTCGCTCTACTACGACTTTACTGGCGCCATTGATAATATCTACTCTGCCCTGGTGGTGCGCCTGGCCCTCAGTGAACGCTTCGGGCGTGTGCGTCTCTGGGAAGACGGCGCCGAATTTGAGCAGCCCCGGCAAGGTGTCTGTGCTCTGCATAAACTCGGCGGTCGTCGCGGCACGGCGCATCTCGACATCCTCTTTAACAGCAATGCCTCAGACACCGTGCGCAATCTCTTCACGGTCTTTGTCGAAGATCACCTCAAAAAAGAAGGCGTGACCATTACCGAAGTGCTGGAATCCACCTGTACATCGTGCAACTATCGCTTCGAGCAATCCCTGTTGCGCGATCGCCTGGCCGATGGAGCCCTGGATATCCTTTGCCCGCGTTGCGAAACTCGCAACCCGATTAACCAGGGCGCCGAGAAGACCCGGACAAGCAGTCCGGAGGTCGAGCAAGAGCTAGTGGCGCTGAAAACGACCATTGAGGAGAAGAGTCAGCAGTCCATCGACAACACCAGACGCGCCTTTAAACCGATTAGCGTCTTCTACTCCTACGCCCATGAAGATGAAGCCCTGCGTGATCGACTTGCCAAGCACCTGAGCATCCTGCAACGCACGGGCGTCATTCATCAATGGCACGATCGCAACATCAGCGCTGGAACAGGCTGGCGAGGCATGATTGATCAACGCCTTGATGACGCCAGCCTCATTCTCCTGCTGATTAGCGCCGACTTTCTGGCGTCCGACTACTGCTACGACATCGAAATGCAACGAGCCTTAGAGCGTCACCACGCCGGAGAAGCACGGGTGATCCCCGTCATCCTCAAACCAGTGTACTGGCAGGGAGCAAAATTTGGCGCTTTACAGGCTCTGCCGGTAGATGCCAAACCGGTCACCACGTGGAGTAATCAAGAGGAAGCCTTTACCAACATTGCCCAGGGCATCCGCGCTGCGGTCACAGAAATGCTCAATCCGCCAACCAGCCGGGCCAGCGCGGACATGCAGCCTGCGAGCCCGAGTGTTATGTGGCAGCCTTTGCCACAACCAGCGCTGCGCATTTTGCATCTCAGCGACCTGCACATCACGGCCAGCGACGACCCCATCGTGCGGCTGCAACCGTTGCTGGCCGATCTCAGAGACAAAGAGGGTGGATTTGGTTTCGAGCGGCTGGACTATCTCGTGCTCTCCGGCGATTTGACCAACCGCGCTACGCCAGAAGAATTTGATAAAGTCTATCAGCTCATCTCGCGCTTGATCGAGCGCTTCGACCTCTCCGCCGAGCGCTGCATTATTGTTCCCGGTAATCACGACCTGAGCTGGGATGAGCAAGTGTATGAATGGAAACAGCAACGACGCGTTGATCCACAAAAACTCCCAGCAGGCAGCTTTATTCCAGAGGGAAACGGCTATCTGGTGCGCAATGACGAGCAATACCATGTCCGTTTCCGCAACTTCGATAAGTTCTACCACTCACTTGTGCAACAGCCCTATCCGTTGCAAGCTGACGAGCAAGGGCTGGCGTTTTTCTTCCCTGACGTTGGCTTGCAGTTCCTGGCCCTGAATTCGGCCTGGGAGATTGATGAGTTCTTCAAAGATCGGTCCAGCATCAACGACAGTGCTTTCTCCAGGGCGCTGCTCAAAGCTGACGAACAACGCACCAGGGCCAGAAACGCTGGTACTGTCACAGCAGACACTTCTCTCCTACGCCTTGCCGTGTGGCATCATCCCGTCACCGGCAATGAAAAGATCCTCAGCGACGCTTTTCTCGCTCTGCTCCGTCAGGCAGAGGGGCGGCTATGTTTGCACGGGCACATCCATGAAGAACGCGCCGATCTCATTGGCTATTGGCATCCGACCCGGCAACTCCGCATCGTGGGCGCCGGATCCTTTGGCGCCGTCGCCCACGATCGTCCGGAATCGACACCTCGGCTGTACAATCTGCTCGAAATTGCCCGCGATCATAGTTGGGTCAAAGTGCATACACGACACATGCGCAAAGACGGCGGGGCGTGGGAAGGCTGGGCGGTGTGGCCTGGGACGGGCCCGCATGAGAAGCGGACGTATTATACCATTGATCTCACGGCTCTTGAGAAGAACACATGATCAACCTCGACCTCGGGCTCAACACCGCGTGACGTGCGCGGAGACGGCGAGCCAATGACCATGGCGATGGTCCCAGATATCGGTGTAGCGCCCTGCTCCGGGGCTCCCGTCCGGCTTGATGTATGTAGTGCGTGCGTGGATGATGGCGAAGTCTTCCATGATCCGGACAACGACGTCGCGGGCTTCCAGGTTGGAAATGCTGACTGGTTGCCCCATCTGCTCAAGAAAGAGCACAAAACGTTTGCAATAGGGGCAGTGAGGGTTCGGTGAAGAATTGCCAACGTCATTGCTCGCAGTAGGCTCCCAAAGCGTAATACACTGTTTCGACAGTAGGGAGCAGGTACCAATCGTCATGTGGAAAGCGCATGAGCAAGAAAAAGCCCCAAATGGAAAGCACGGTGCCTACATATTGGGGATGTTTAAGCAACGAAAAGGGAAAGGCTCGACACCAGGGCGTCTCATACCCCAGTTTATTACCGTAAAAAACCCCCACCTTGCCCAACCGATACAACACGCTCACGTTAAGGATTTGCCCAGCGACGACTAATGTCCCCCCGAGCCCTAGCGACCACGCACTGCCACTCAGCGGCCAGAGCGCGCCCTGGCCATACACATAGCACCAACCGACAAACACCGCGCCCTGGATGACTTTAAAGCCATAGAAGAGCTTCTGGACGACATCGACCGGCTTGCCAATACATGCCACTGCCGGACGGTCGCACCAGGCGCGAAAGGCCTCGGGAGCACGCCAAATCCACACGTAGCATAGGCGTTCCAGGCTCAGTAACGCTGCCACCCCGAGCAAGGCCCACAGGCTCATTTGGCGGCGCTTTTGCGCGCCTGTGACGGCAGTAATGCCTTAGAGGCGCTGAAGGGACTGGAGCAATAGGCCACAATATCGGTCAAGGGATCGGTGACGAGCTTTACAAACCAGATCATGGCAATGCGAAAATTGTGCTTCCATACGAGATACGCCACACGCCCCAATACTACGACTACAGTCCAAACAAACCATTGCTGCGCTACCACGGTCGTCATCGAGGTGAGCACTTCGAGCGTCAAGGAACGGGCCTGCACCAGGGACAGGATGGGAAGCACCAGATAGCCAAGCACGATAAGCGTTTTATTGCGTGTATTGAACCCTAAGAGCAAGGCTTCCTTGTCATGACAAGGGGGTTCTAAGACGGCGTGGCCAAACTGCCGCACAAACAGCGAGGCCAGACCGAAACACATGGCCCTGGTGAGATTCGAAAAAGCGACAACATAGCAATAAAGAAAGGTGCTGGAGCTGACCAGATGCAACAGTTGATTCATCACATTGCTATGCGAGGCGTGATGGTCATCTTTTTTGCGTCGCATCACCTCTGCATAGAAGCTCTTTAGAGGTTTGGGCACCTGCACAAGACTGCCTACCATTTCCCACATCAGACGCATACGCATGCGCTTATCCCTCCCTGGATGTTCCTCTGCACTCAACCACCAGCCATCGCTCTTCATCTTTTGCGCCGCATTGAGCAGCTTTATCTGCAATTCCCGATAGTCTTCTGCCGTAAAATCCAGGCTGCTTAAACATCGGCCTGTGCCAACCCAACTCAACGTCACCCCCTCAGCACGCAGGTAGTACTGCAACAGCCAGTTGTAGCGACTGGGTTCCTTAAAGAGCACGGTCCATACTGTGGCGAGGTGCACCACCCGCAGGGGCAGTGATAAGGTGACGAGGTGCTGATTAGTCGCGTCCACCCATTGCGTGCACCGCTGGTTCGCTTCCTCATAGAGCTGCGCCACCGCCGGCTGTACCACCCAGCGTAAGAACTCGTTCATGCTCCCCATCACCACCGGGTGCGCGGAAAACGTCCCAATCACATACGCAATGCGCATGGGACGCGCAGCGTCAAAACGCCGCATGAGCGCTTTCTTGCCGCACACCACACCAATGGGCATGCTACCGGCGACCGTTTTCCCATAGACGACCATATCCGCCTGCACGCCAAAATATTCCTGGGCCCCGCCAGGGGCGAGGCGAAAGCCGGTATAGACTTCGTCAAAGATCAGAGGAATACCACTCGCGCTGCACACCTCGCGTAATTGGTGCAGCCACTGGGCATACTGGGACGTTGAGTCCCGGGTTTGGCGCACACCACTGGTCAGCAAAATCGCGTCACTGGGAGGTGGCGAATTGGGATGAAACGATTGCACGGGATTAACCAGCACGCCAGCAATCTCCTTCGCCCGCCGGCGAATGACAGCAAGCGAAGCCGGGTGGAGGTCCTTAAGCGTGAGACAATCGTCGAGACTGCGCTCACTACCCAGCCCAGGCTGTACACCATCCCACCAGCCATGGTAGGCCCCTGAAAAACACACGATCAATTTCCTGCGAGTATTAAAACGCGCCAGGCGCACAGCGGCCATGACCGCTTCAGTGCCGCTCATATGAAAGGACACTTCGTCCATGTGCGACACGGATTTGAGCAGGGCAATGTTGTCGGCAACCAGAGGGTGCAGAGGGCCCAGCACCGGACCGAGATCCTTGACCCGCTCCCAGCCCTTGTGCAGCCACTCCTTGTAGCGCTCAAAGCCCGCCACATTGACGCCGTATGAGCCGCCCACGTCCAGGCTCCAATGCCCATCGAGGTCGTATAATCTCGGTCCTTTTGACGCCGTCACCACCGAGCACAGGTTGAATTTTTCGCGCATCACACGCATGAAGGGAAAAGGGACCCGGTTGGCGTCGGTAAAGCGCAAGTCAGAGAAACTCTCGCGGATGGCATTCCCCCAGGTCATGGACTTGGCATAGTGCGTCTGAAAAAACATGGCCAGACGGTCCAGGGCCTTGTGGCGGAGTTCAATCCAAGGTTCCCCCGCTCCGTCAGCCCGCAGAAACTCTTCGTCCGTATAATCATAGGATTTCACCCATTTGGACAAGCGTCGGGAGAGCACTGGCGCTAACGCCATGGCCCGCCAGGTCAAGAGGGTTATGATGAGCTTCCGCCCAATGCCAGCCGCTACAATGACCCCACAGAGTAGCCCCAACGCCAGCCATGCATCTCCCACTGCCAGCATACAGACCCCTGTCGAGTTCATGCCAAGACACGCTGCCCATCGTTGGAGCACCTCGCTTAGTACCATGCCTTTCTCCTCTCACAGTTTTTCATGCGCTGTCCGCACATCTCAGGAGCACAACTGCGTTGCCCCGCTGACCTCAGCGGGCCATGTGGCCAGATCTCAGCGCGTCAGCGCCGAAACGGGAGCGAGCTGACTCTCGCCGAGAGCCCCTGTCAGGAGTGTGATAAACCTCTCTACCACACACTGCCAGTCAACTGAGGTCACGTAGGCCCGGGCTTGCTGCCGTATCTTGTCCAGAGACCGTGGCTCACACGCGAGCGTAACAGCCGTGTCAATAAAGGCTTGCGGCTCTCCATAGGGCACTAACACGCCACTCTCACCATGCGTCACATGCATGTGGGCAGCGGCATAGTCATAGGCCACCACCACCAGGCCGCTGGCCATGGCTTCCAACGTGACGTTGCCAAATGTTTCCGTTTCGCTGGGGAACAGAAACACGTCTGCCGAGGCATAATGCTTCGCGAGCTGCTCACCGGTATGTATCCCACAGAAGATGAGATCAGGATGAGCGTTTTGTAGCGCAGCTCGCAGCGGACCGTCCCCTACAACGACAAACTTCATAGAGGCACTGTACTGTTGCATAGCACGGTATGCTGCGACGGCGAGCCCTAAGTTTTTCTCTGGCGCCACCCGCCCCACGTAGAGCACGGCGAGATCGTTATCCGATACACCCCACATACGCCGCAGTGCCGCACAGCGGCGTTCTGGGGTAAACAGCTGACAGTCGACGCCGCGTCCCAGGACACTGACATTGTGTAAGCCCACGGCTTGCAGACGGTTGCGGAGATCGACGCTGGGCACCAAGGTGCCTTGGGTGCGGTTATGAAACTTGCAGAGATAGTGGAAGATCAACGGTTGCAGCCAGCCCAGACGATAGTGCTTAGCGTAGCTGTGGAAGTTGGTATGAAAGCCGCTCAATACCGGAATCCTCAGGCGCTGGGCGATGTGCACCGCCGACCAGCCGAGAGGTCCCTCTGTGGCTACATACACCACATCTGGGCGGTGTTGCGTCCAGCAACCTTGGAGCAATCCAGGCGCTGGCAAGCCCACATGCACCCCCTTATACCCCGGGAGAGGCAAGCCAGGGACCACGGTCACCTGGGGATCGTCACTGTCACTGGAACTCTCCGAGGGCTGCCGGCGTGGACGCACTATGGACACCGCGTAGCCTTGCATACGCAGTCCTTCCACCAGGTGGGCGAGGGTCATAGCGACGCCGTTGACTTCAGGAGGATAGGTTTCGGTGACAATACAGATATGGCGCTGATCTGAGGCATTGAGTTGAGACCAAAGCGCGCGTGGAGTAGACATTCCAGTGTGGCCTCTGTGGGTGCTAGCGTTGTTGACATGTGTAGGGCTTGCCACATAGGGAGCAACTGTTCGAGTGCAGACTATACGCCCACAATATGTCCTGGGGGTTACGAATACGCGAAGATTGTCCGAAGCGGTGCGCCATACCCCGACGCTGGCTCTGGTTATCCCAGCAGAGGTACTATAAGATATGGTGGCTTACCGGAGGTTCTGTAAGGGCATGGTCACATGAAGCGGAAGGGATAGACTGGGACTTCGTTCCACACTGGGTAAATGGCCTTGCGTCTCAGGCTTGCCGCTCACCGAACGGTAACCCGTCCGGCAGCCGGTCAAGCCTCGCCGGTACGTCGCGCTCAAGTTCCTTGCCCGTCATGATATCCCCATTGAGCGTCATGCTGAAGCCGCGCAGTACCTGCCTCATACTGCGCGGTCCCATTGCTGCTACCCTCGCGATCATCGGTGAGCGGTGGCCCGAGAGCGGCTCTAGTCTATCGCTGGACGGACTGTTTACACGCACCGCGTCCAGCACGAGCCTGACGTGGTTCCCGTCCGTCAACGTGATCGACTGGATGAGGCGCCATGGCACAGTGGGGCCACGTTTGAACTTCGTGCCGCTGAGGCCTACCGTGCTCTCTACATCCCCAATCGCAATATACGTGCCCTGCGCCGACGTTCTCCAGATCCCAAACAGCGGATGCTTCTCTGCGCTCCAGCTCACCGAGGCCGTACTGTCCGTCATCACGCCGCGGCAACGGCGACCCGTGATGGTCGCCTCGAATCGTCTTGCTGGCATCGTCCCCTGGGCGGGATGCGAGAAGGACAACGTCGACTCCGCGCTGTGAAACTGCACCGCCTCGAGCGGCAGCCAGCGGTGCTGGCGCGGATAGAAGAGCATGCCTCCGAGCTGGTCTAGGGCCTTGCGTGTGAACAGCAGGTGCAGGGGTTCGCCTGTGTCGCTCTTGCCCTGCCACAGTGCACCCGGACTCTGCTCTGGTCCTACGAAGTGCCTGCCACTCGGATGGTACGCCCCGAAACACCCGGCCGTTTCATCGGCGTCGCGCAATGCGATCACAGCCTGCATGGCACGTGCCCCTTCCGTGATGTACCGCGGAAAGCTCCCATCGGGTGTCTCGAGGTCCATCCGGCTGACACGGAACAGACCGAACCGTGCGCGGGCCTCGTACTGATACGCCCACTCATAGTTGTCCACGATAGACCAGTGCAGGTAGCCCATAACGTCTATACCTTCGCTGCGTGCCCTTTGCACCTGTTGTACATGCGAGATAATATAACTGGCTCGGTGCTTGTCCACCGCTTCTGCCATGCCATTTTCGGTGATCAAGATAGCCTGGTTGTAGCGATGAGCGAGTTGCTTCAGAATCACATACAGGCCCTCGGGAAATACCTCCCAGCCTAGATCGTTATGCTGCGTGCCAGAGGCTTCGCTGGTTTTGGGTACCCCACCCCAGAATCGACCCGCTATCACCGCCAGCAACGGATCATGCCGTACGTAGACGGCGCGATAATAATTCAGCCCGATAAAGTCCAGCGCTGGTCGCCACGCACTCGGTGCAATCCCGAAAAATTGCTGGCTATCGACGTATCGTCGACGCGCCGGCTCGTGCTGCATGGCCACATCGACCCTACCGTCGACGACGGCATCGAGGAAGTGCTGGTGGTAAACATAGTCGAGCTGCCGGGTCGCTACCGCGTTATTGCCACGGACTGCCAGCACGCGCTCCGTGGAGACTTTGCAAAATGCCATGTGATGCGCGAGACTGACTTGCGCGTCCGGCTGTAACGTTTTGATGGCGTGGTAGGCATGGACGTGCGCCTTGAGCAGATGCAGGTATGCACGGTAGGCTCGCTCACCATCGAGCGAGAAGCCTGCTGGCCATACGCCGCCCAAGTACCCAAGGCCGATGAGTGAACCGACTGGCTCGTTCAGCGTGAGCCAGAACTTCACGCCCTCATGGCGTAATCGGCTTACCACGAAGCGGACGTAGGCAATGTAGTGGTCTACCGTTTCGGCTGATTCCCAGCCACGCAGCGAGCGCCGGAAGGCCCGACTCTCCCCGGCTATTGGGAGCCTGAACATCGTCAGACCGAGGGCCGCCGGCACCCCGAAAGCCATGAGAGTGGCAAGGGCGAGTCCAGTAGTCGCCACGGACTTTGTCGCTGCCTGCACGAGGGTTTGATTGACGTTTGAGGGTGTCAGCACCCAGCGTGGTAGCGTCATATGCTGCAGCGTCAGCACAGGCTCCATGTGACGCGCCTTGATCTCACGCACGACCTGCACATAATAGTTTTCCAGCACGTCTGCCCGTAAGTCCCCTGGATGTGGTTCGATGCGGCTCCATTCTACTGAGAAACGATAGGCATTCATGCCAAGCGCGCGGCACCGGTCCAGGTCGTCTTTGAGCACGTTCAGATTCGCATGGTGCACGGCTGGTCCGGCCGGCCGGAGTCGGAAGTGCTCAGGGGGCGATGCCAGTTTGCCCAATGCGGCCACGCGCGCGTGAATGGCCGCGTCGGAGGTGAAGAAATCCCAATCGTTGTTGTCGATACCACCTTCCACCTGGTAACCGGCCGTCGCCGTTCCCCAGAGAAAATCCGACGGAAACATGTTGCCCATGAATGCCATCCTCGAACGCCTGGTATGATCTCACGCATCTGCACAAAGTATCCCTGCAAGCACTAGAATACGATTCGGAGTCGATCGCGCCATATATAGTGCCGTTGCCTGGTGTAAATGACAAGAAAAATGACAAGAAATATGTGGTACTGCAGCAGCACACTGGTGAAGGTTAGCGCCACATGCCGTCTAAGAATGCTACGGGTGGAGGGGACTCGCATGGCCGTTGGCAGCCAACCATCTGCTGGGGCAGGCCTCCTGCTGCGCAGCAATGTGCACTATTAACTCGGTGTTCTGCCGCGCCCGCTCACGAGCCGCAATGCGTTCGCATTCGGCTCTCTGCCAGAACGCCTGCTGCCAGTGTGCTCGAGAATGGGGGGATGCGCTTAGCCTGAGCAGTACGTTGAGCAGTTCCTGCGGGTTGGGGAGATAATGCGCGAGGTGGTGTTGTAACAAGAACGACAGGTTGCATTGCTCAGGTCCGGGATTGATCCGGTGCACCAGTAGCGGGCCAGCTTTGGCTTCCAGTAATTCATAGAGCGTGGCTGGAGCCACGCTGGCCAGTACTGTAGCGTCGGCGCTGCGAAACACTGCGGCTAACTGCTCGGCCGGCAAGAAGGGCAGCGGAATAACGTTGAGACCAGTTGTATGGCGTAAGTGGCAATAGGCGCGATAGGCTTTGGTATTGTGGCCACAGACAATGAGAATTTGATTGGCCGGCCGTGTAAAAGCTGGAGTTGCCCCGTTAGCAGGATAGGACCCAAGGTGTTTGAGTACGCTATACAATCCCATGGTCCAATACGCTCCCCCCGTCACGACGACGGTGAAGGCATCAGCGCGTAGCTGTGACACCAATGGGATATCCAAAGCGGCAACGCGCTCCCGTGCTTGCGCAAGGCTGAGTGCCCGCACTTCGGTGAAGGCAGGGCGTGCCAGAAAACCGGCACGCTGTATCTGTTCTGGCGCGAAGTTGTAGCGGCAAGCGAGTTGTGCCAAGAGCAGCGTTCCCTGCGCAAGCACCGCATCGACATACAGGCCAGCATAGCACGGCACATGGATGCATGAATAGTCAAAATCTGGCACATATGCGATGATTTTGGTCGGTAAGCCGAGGGTGTGCTTGGCTTTCAGCAAGGCATACGTTTGCATGAAATGTGTGCTGATCACCGCATCATACGCATCCAGAAACGGCGCTAATTCGCTGTAGAAAGCCCGTATGCTGGGGTACGATACCCCAAAATATGCCTTGCGCAGCGCTGTACTGTGTGCCGTAGCTTTATAGAAGGCGTTATAGAGATAAACGCCTTTTGTATACGCCAAACGATGGATGTGTTCCAGGACGCGATTGGAGCTTGTAAAACAGTCAACATCAACATAAGGAGCAAAGCGCTGTAATGACAGCAGGAGAGAGTACATGGCTGTTGTATGACCACCACCAGCGTTGACTGAGACAATTAAGATTTTCATGCTCTCACTCTTGGTCGTTTCCTCTGTTGTTCTTTGCGTAGCTCCACCCAAAAGGTGGTATTCTTTTATTTTTTAACCAATGATATATATGTGGCCCAAGAAAACCTATGATGCATAGCAATACCAAAACTACCAAGACAACTTTTCCTATGCCTAATTTTTGGACAACATTGGCATATTCATGTCCCAAGAGTTTTCCAGCAATGACATAGCCGCCACTCCATGTCAGTGCCGATAAGAGGACAGCAGGTAAGAATATGCCAGGAGGGATCTTTAACAATCCTGCTACGACGGCAGTGTAGCCTCGGATAAAGGGCATGAGTCGGCCTACATAAATGCTCCAACGGTCCTGATGGGAAACGCGTGCTGTTAAGTAGGCTAGCTTGCTGGTTGGAATGACATGCGACCATTTCTGCAGTAGGCGTTGTCCAAAACAATAAAATATCGTGTAGAGTAAAGAGCTGCCTATAGTGTCAGCAGCGATTACAGTTATTAATACAGTAATAAAATCTAATTTCCCCACAGAAGTAAGATAGCCAGAGAATAGCAGTACCAACTCATTGGGCACGGGATTTGGCACCCCAATCTCCTGCAAAAAGACCAATGAGAATATGGCAATGTAACCATATTTGGCAATATAAGCAGAAAGTGTGGGAGACATATTTATGCATAGTCAGATGATAAAGATAAAAATATTGGATCATGGTCAGAAAGAGGAGGGATGAGGTACATAGGTTCATATTGTGCAACTTTCAAATCAAATTCTTCTGTAAGTCTCACTAATATATAATCAAGCCTGCGTGAGTATTTTGATCGATTCAACCAATTATTAACCAATGGATTTTTGATACGATAGCTAGGCATAAATTCATACTGCTCGAAGTATACAGAGTGTATAAGATCTATTGATTGAAGTATGGTTACAAATTTTTTTTGTTCCATAAGTGCATTTTCGTTGAAATCTCCAGCTAAGATAATAGGCAAATGTCTATATATTTTCATGCGTTCTATAACACTTTTTAATTGTTTAACTCGTGTCCTACGAGCAAAAAAATTTATACCCATGTGTAGATGGATATTAAATACCTGCATAATACCATGCGGTGTTTCTAGAGTGGCTTCTAAGACTCCTTTGCGGCCAATACGTTCGACCAAAGAAGGAGTAAAATGGTTAAAAGGAATAAATTTATGCTGGATGATGGGGAATTTACTAAAGATCACTAGGCCTCCAGTAGTATCAAACACTGCGAGAGGTACTTGGCGCGTTTCTTCGAATCCACCAGACGCGTAGTACCTTTCTAATCCTAAATGTTCATACAATAATCTGCGATGGTGTACGTCAAAAGATTCTTGCAGACAAATGATCTCGGCATCGAGTCTCTGCAGATATTCGGCTATTTGGAGGATACGTTGCCTCCGATTTTTTACAAACCAGTAGGGTAAATCCCAGATATTGAAACTCACAATCTTCAATTGAGATGCACTCGTTTGATGAGGCATTTTTGTATGTGCGTACGGATTTGATGCCATGTCCTGAGTACTCTGTGATTGGAATACCATTGGGTGTTTATCCTTATTTTTAGCCCCTCATATCAGTAAGCTACAGCAACTCTTCAACCTTCTTCATCTTAAATATTGTCAGATGTATTTTAGTATAAT
>Ga0081455_10005594_pt1 | contig 13737 bp, 16 predicted proteins | sample TabmetS3T2R1_FD_70207 | JGI IMG/M metagenome (GOLD analysis project Ga0081455, IMG submission 70207) | Tabebuia heterophylla rhizosphere microbial communities from the University of Puerto Rico - S3T2R1 | ecosystem: Host-associated > Plants > Roots > Rhizosphere ... | reverse complement strand
GAACTCGCGGACCCGCAGCAGCCCTGCGCGCGGGCGCGGCTCGTCACGGTCCTTCGTCTGAAAGTGGTAGAGCATCTGCGGCAGGTCGCGGTACGACTGGATCTCGCGCGCGTGGGAGGTGACCGTCTCCTCGTGCGTCATCGGCAGCACGAACTCGCGGTCGTTCCGGTCGCGGAGCTTGAACACCTCGGGGATCGCGTACCTGCCGGTCGCCTTCCAGAGCTCGGATGGCGTCAGCACCGGCATCAGCATCTCCTGTGAGCCGATCGCGTCCATCTCCTCGCGGATGATCTGGACGACGTTCTCGTGCACCCGCCACCCGAGCGGCATGAAGGTGAAGACGCCCGCGCTCACCTGGCGGATGAATGCGCCGCGCACGAGCAGCTTGTGGCTGACCGCCTCGGCGTCGGCGGGGTCGTCGCGAAGGGTCGGAAAAAAGAGCTGGGTGGCCCTGCGCACCATGGCCCCGAACCCTAGTCGAGAGGAATCTCGGAGGCTTCCGCCATCGCGAGCGCGGCCGGCTTCGCCATCTTCAGGCGCTTCGGCCGGCGCATGCCGTCGGCGATCCACGCGTCGATCTCGTGGAACAGCTCGTCGATCAGCGCTTCCGAGGAGACCTTCTTCAGCACGCGGCCGTGGGCGTAGATGAAACCGACGTCCCGGCCGCCGGCGATTCCGAAGTCCGCGTCGCCGGCCTCGCCCGGCCCGTTGACGGCGCAGCCCATCACGGCGACCTCGAAGGCCTCCGGGTAGTCATGCAGCCGCTTCTCGACCTCGACCGCGAGGGTCTCGACGCCGACGTTGTCGCGACCGCAGGACGGGCAGGCGATCATCACCGGCCCGCGCTCACGAAGCCCGAGCGCCTTGAGGATCTCCCAGGCCGTCTCGACCTCCTTCACCGGATCGGCCGTCAGCGAGACCCGGATCGTGTCCCCGATGCCGTCGGCGAGCAGCGACCCGATCCCGACGGCGCTCTTGATCGAGCCGGTGAACGGCGTCCCGGCTTCGGTGACGCCGAGGTGGAGCGGGTACGGAACCTTCGCGGCGAGCATCCGGTAGGCCCGAATCATCGTCGGGACGTGAGTGGCCTTGACGGAGATCTTGAAGTCGCGGTAGTCGAGTCGCTCTAGTAGCTCGACTTCCTCCAGCGCCGCCGCGACCAGCGCCTCGGCCTGGTCTTGCTGGGCGAGCGGTAGAAGGTGCTTGGGGAGCGACCCCGAGTTGGCGCCGATCCGCATCGGGATTCCGGCGCGCTTCGCTGCCTCGACGACCTGGGTCACCCTCTCCGGCCCGCCGATGTTGCCCGGGTTGATCCGGACTGCCTGCACTCCGGCGTCGATCGCCCGGAGCGCGAGGCTCGCGTTGAAGTGGATGTCTGCGATCACCGGCAGCGGAGAGAGCCGGACGATCGTCTTCAGGGCGTCGGCGTCCTCGATCTTCGGCACCGCGCAGCGCACGACCTCGCAGCCGGCCGACGCGAGGGCGGCGATCTGGGCGGTCGTCGCCTGGACGTCCCGCGTCGGGGTCAGGGTCATCGACTGCACGACGACCGGCGCCCCACCGCCGATCTGGACGTTGCCTACTCTGACGCTGCGTTCACTCGCCACGCCCCCAGGTTAGCCCCCTCTGACCTGGAAGGTGGAGTCGACGATCGGGAGCCCCAACTGGACGCCGAGATCGGACGCGATCGCGGGCCGCACCGTCCACCGATAGATGCCCGCGGTGAATCGAACACCACGTGGAATCTCGACCCGCGGGGTGGTCGGATGCGCCCGATAGAAGGGCTTGCTGTTCCGGAGGAAGACGACCTGGTAGAACGCGGCGCCGGCGCGCGGCGGCCAGGAGAAGACCCGCGCCGGCCTGAATCCCCGTTGCCGCCGGCGAGGCGGCGGCGCTGCCCGGCGGCTCGTGCTCGTCCTCGTCCGGGTTCGCGCCGGGGCGGGCTGCGGGCTGGTCCGGGTCCGGGTCGGAGCGGGCTGCGGGGCCGCTCTCTTCGTTGTCGTTCGCGAGGGGGGCGCCGGGCTGGTCCGGGTCGGCGCCGGGGCAGTCCGGCCCTGCGTCGGGGCAGATCGCTCGCTCTGAACGGTCGGTGTCGTGTCGACGGTGGGGGTCTCATCGGTTCCGATCTCGGCCGCGAACGTCGGCCGGTCGTTGGTGGAGATCAGCGTCAGTCCAGCAACCACCAGGACAAGGGCGAGGCCGGTGAGCCAGAACGCGGCGCCGAACGGCGCCCGGCTAGGCGGCGGAGCCGGAGGGCTTGGCTCGATTGGGACCGGAGCCGGCCACGGATGGTCGGGCAGCGCGGCGCGAGCCCTCGCCGCGAGGTCCGGATCGACGAGAACAAGCTCAGGGCTGACCGCCCTGTCGGTGTCCCCCAGAGGTGCCACAGTCGGTGTTCCTTGTAGAGGGTAAGCCTAGAACAGGCTGTTTGTGGCCCTAGCCGCCCGCCCGACCGCCGATGTCGTTGCTGAGGCCGATGAAGAAGAGCGTCAGGACGAGCGCGATGCCGACTACGGACACGCGTTCGTAGACCTCACGGCCCACCGAGCGGCCGCGGATGCCCTCGATGATCGAGAAGGCGATATGCCCGCCGTCCAGAGGTAACAGTGGAAGCAGGTTGAGGAGCGCTAGCGAGAGGCTGATCAGGCCGAGGACCCAGAAGAAGGTCTCGAAGCCGCGTTCGAGCGCGGTGGACGAGCCGCGAACGATCCCGATCGGGCTCGAGATCTCGTCACGACCGGACCCCCGGACGAGCCGTCCGAGCACACCGCCGATCTCCTTCGTGATCGTGCCGGTCAGCCTCAGCGACTCCCAGACGGCCACATGTGGCGGGACCGGCTCGAAGTCGGGCCGGAAGCCGACGCGGTAGCGGTCGTCGGTGTCGCGGAACGCGCTGACTGGACGAAGCTGGACTCGACGGCCGTTGCGCTCGACGGTCAGCACGATCGGCCGGCCCTCGGAGCCGTTGATCTCCTCGAACATCTGGACGTACCCCACGGGCTTGCCGTTGACCGCCACGACCTCGTCGCCCGCGCGGAGACCCGCCTGCTGGGCCGGACGGCCCGGCTCCACTTCGGCGACCCCGGTCGTGCCGCGGCCGGGCCCCAGGACGAGCAGCAGGGTGAAGCACAGGATCGCGAAGAGGAGGTTCGTGCCGGGCCCCGCTCCGATCACGGCGATCTTCTTCCAGGCGCGCTGGCGCCAGTAGGCGTCGCGCCCCAGCCCGTCGGACAGCTCCGTCACGCCGCGCTCGGCGCTCCGCCTAGCCGGCTCAGACAGGTCGAGCTCGCCGATCGTCCGTTCGAGCGCCTTCAAAGCCCCCGCTGCGCCGTCGAAGTCGGCCTCCGCGAAGAGGCGCTTCAGCCGCTCGGCTGGGCCGTGGAGCTGTGGCGCCTCCTGCACCGCCCGCCCGAAGTGCGCGTCCACGTCCGACGGCGCCGGACGGTGCATGCCCGGGATCTTCACGTAGCCGCCGAGTGGAATCGCGCCGAGGCCGTACTCGATCCCGCTCCGGCGCACCTTGACGAGCGCCGGCGGGAACCCGACGTAGAACTTGCGTGGGCGCATGCCAACGGCCCTCGCCGTGTAAAAGTGCCCCGCCTCGTGGACGAGAACGAGGAAGGCGAGGCCCAGGATCGCGATCAGCGAGTTCACGCGACCGCCAGACCTCGGTGCGCCAACCTTCGCGCCGCGTCGTCCGCGGCGATCAGCTCGTCCAGGTCGCGCGCGGGGCTACCGTCGGCGGCGTCGAGCGTCTCCTCGACGAGCTCCGCGATGCCCAGGAACGGCAGGCGGCCCTCGAGGAACGCGGCGACGGCGACCTCGTTGGCCGCGTTGAACGCGCACGGGTACGTGCCGCCGTCCTCGCCGGCCCGCCGAGCCAGCCCGAGAAGCGGGAAGGCGTCGGAATCGACGGGCTCGAAGTCGAGCCGGAGGCCGGCCGAGAGGTCGAGCGGCTCGATCTCGGTGGCCGCCCGCTCGGGGAAGGTCAGCGCATACGAGATCGGTACGCGCATGTCCGGGTAGCCGAGGTGCGCAAGCGCCGCGCCGTCCCGAAAGCGCACGAGCGAGTGCACGACCGAGGTCGGCTGGATCACGACCTCGACGCGGTCGTACGGGAGCCCGAAGAGGAAGTGGGCCTCGATCACTTCCAGGCCCTTGTTGGCGAGCGTGGCCGAGTCGACCGTGATCTTCGGCCCCATGCTCCAGGTCGGGTGCGCGAGCGCATCCTCAGGTGTTACGTCCTGGAGCTCCTCGCGGTTGCGTCCGCGGAAGGGGCCGCCCGACGCCGTCAGCACGACGGAGTGCACTGTTTCGGGATCTCGCCCCTCGAGGCACTGGAAGACCGCTGAGTGCTCGCTGTCGACCGGCAGCAGCCGCCCTCCTCCCCGCTCCCTCGCGGTCACGGCAAGGTCGCCGGCGGCGACGAGGCTCTCCTTGTTCGCGAGCGCGAGGTCGATGCCATGCTCGAGCGTCCACAGGGTGGCCGTGACACCGGCGAAGCCGACGATCGCGTTGAGGACGACGTCAGGCTCGGCCTGCTCCAGGACCTCGGCCGGATTGCCGCCCACCTGCGTCAACGGCGCCAGCCCGTCGATCGGCTGCGAGCCCGACGACGCAGCCACCAGCTCCAGGCCAGGGTGGCGGTCGATGACCTCGAGTGCCTGGCGACCGATCGAGCCCGTAGAACCGAGGACGGCAACTCGTTTCATCCACGAATTGTAGGTCTGTCCCTACGCCACACCGAAGGCGAGAAGGACGAAGTAGGCGGCAACCCCGGCGAAGAGCAATGCGTCGAGGCGGTCGAGCATGCCGCCGTGGCCGAGCAGGAGGCGGCCGGCGTCCTTCACGCCGGCGTCTCGCTTCAGCGCAGACTCGAAGAGGTCTCCCATCGGCGCGGCGATTGCGATCACGCCGCCGAGCACGAGCGACTCGACCACGTCCAGGAGACCCTGCTCGTACAGGGCGAAGAACGGAACGAGAACGGCAGCGATCGTTCCGGCCGCCAGACCCTCCCAGGTCTTCCCCGGCGAGGTGCGCGGCGCGAGCTTGTGGCGCCCGAGAAAGCGCCCGGCGAAGTAGGCGACCGTGTCGGACGCGAAAACGGCGAGCAGCACGGTGAGCGCGGCCAGGACGCCGTGCTCGGGGATCTCGCGGATGAGGATCAGGCTGGCCAGACCCAGTCCGATCCAGGCGACGCCGAGCACGGTCGACGCAATCGAGACCGTCGTCGGCGCCGCGCCTCCGAGCCCTCTGAAGAGGAATGCGAGCCCGAAGGTGGCGAGAAAGCCGCCCAGCGCCCATTCGGGCCCCCACACCGCGCCGAGGAGGGCGGCGAGCGTCCCCGCGTAGCCCGCCAACCGCACGGGCCTGAGCGCGCGGGTCATTTCGTAGAACTCGTGCAGGGCGACGACGGCGACGACCGCCGTGACGCTGTATAGCCACCACCCTCCGCCCCAGATGACGAGCAGGACGACCGGGAGGAGCAGCGCGGCGATGAGGATGCGCGAGACGAGCGCGCTCATCGGGCGCCGAACCGCCGTTTGCGGCCGGCGTACTCGCGAACGGCGGCGCGGAGGTCGTCCTCCCCGAACTCCGGCCAGCGCCGGTCGGTGAAGACGAGCTCTGAGTAGGCGAGCTGCCAGAGGAGGAAGTTCGAGATGCGCAGCTCGCCCGAGGTACGGATCAGAAGGTCGGGCTCGGGCAAGTCCGGCGCGTAGAGGTACGCGGCGAACACCTCCTCGTCGATCTCGTCCGGGGTCAGGCCGGCCGCGACCATGCGCCGTGCTGCATCCGCCAGCTCGGATCGCCCGCCGTAGTCGAACGCGATCCAGAGGTCGAGGCGGTCGCGGGACGCAGTCGCGGCCTCGAGCTCGTCCATCTGCTCGAGCAGCTCACTCGAAACCCGGTCCCGTCGACCGATGAAGCGCGTGCGCACGCCCTGCTCGGCGAGGTCGGGGAGCTCGCGCCTGATCGTCTCGTCGAAGATCTCCATCAGCGAATCGACCTCGTCGGGTGGGCGAAGCCAGTTCTCGGTCGAGAACGCGTAGACGGTGAGTGAGCGGATGTTGAGGTCGATCGCCGCCTCGACTGTTCGCCGCAGGGCGCGCGTCCCCTCGCGGTGGCCGGCCTCGACGGGCAGCCCCTGGCTCGCCGCCCAGCGGCTGTTTCCATCCATGATGATCGCGACGGAGCGCGGGCCTTCTCCCAGTTCCAGCGGCGGTTCCCGGCGCCGGAAGATCTGTCGGAAGCTTCGCCGGACGCTCCGAACGAAGCTTCCCCGGACGACTCGAGAGAAGAACCGTCGGAAGCTGCGAGAGAAGAGTCTCATCGCGATATCCCGGCGAAAGTGCGGAGCACTTTCGCCGGTTACACCTCGGTGATCTCGGCTTCTTTGCGCTTCAGGAGGTCCTCGATGGACTGGACGTGCTCGTCGGTCAGCTTCTGGACGCGCTCTTCGGCTCGCCGCTCGTCGTCGGCGCCGACGCTCTGCTCCTCCTTCAGGTGGTGGATGACGTCGCGGCGCACGTTCCGCACCGCCACGCGTCCCTCCTCGGCAATCTGGCGTGCGACCTTCACGAGCTCGGCGCGGCGTTCCTCGGTGAGCTGTGGGATCGGCAGGCGGATCAGCTTGCCGTCGTTCGAGGGGTTCAAGCCGAGGTCGGATTCCTGGATCGCGCGCTCGATCTCCTTCATCGCGTTGGGATCGAAGGGCTGAACGGTCAGCATCCGCGGCTCGGGGACGTTGATGGTCGCGAGCTGCTTCAGCGGCGTCTTCTGCCCGTAGTAGTCGACGTTGACGCGGTCGAGCAGCGCCGCGGAGGCTCGGCCGGTGCGGATCGTGTTCAGCTCGGAGTGGGTCGACTCGACGGACTTGTTCATCCGCCGGGTGGCGTCCTGAATCAGGTCGTCGATCATGCAGTCAGCTCCCTGTTGCCGGGGTCGAGATGATCGTGCCGACGCGCTCCCCGCGTGCAACCCGCCTGATGTTGCCCTCGGCGAGCGCGAAGACGTAGATCGGAAGCGCATTGTCCATGCACAGCGAGAGCGCCGTCGTATCCATCACGCGCAGGCCCTGCTCGATCGCCTCGAGATGGGTGAGCTCCGGGATCAGCTTCGCGTCCGGGTCCTCACGCGGATCGCCGGCGTAGACCCCTTCGACGGCGTGCTTGGCCATCAGGATGGCCTCGGCGCCGATCTCGAGGGCGCGGAGCGCCGCCGCGGTGTCGGTCGTGAAGAACGGGTTCCCCGTTCCGGCCGCGAAGATGACCACTCGGCCCTTCTCGAGGTGGCGGATGGCCCGCCGCCGAATGTATGGCTCGGCGACCTCCGAGACCTGGATCGCCGAGAGGACGCGCGTGTGCAGGCCGCGCCGCTCCAGCACATCCTGGAGCGTGAGTGCGTTCAGCACTGTGGCCAACATTCCCGCGTAGTCGGCCGTCGCGCGGTCCATCCCCTCAGCCGCCGCGGCCATGCCCCGGTAGATGTTCCCCGCTCCCACGACGACGGCGATCTCGACGCCCTGCTCTTGGAGTCCGGCGATCTCGCCGGCGATCCCCTCGATCTCGTGGATGTCGATGCCGTATTCGGCGTCGCCCATCAGGGCCTCGCCGGAGAGCTTCAGCAGCACCCGGTGGAACGGCGGCTTGCCGTTCCGATCGGCTCGCTCAGCCGGCAAGTGCGTACCGCTGGTACTCGACGACCTCGAGCTCGTGCTCCTCCAGAGCCTTCGCGACGGTCTTGCCCGTGTCGTGGATCCACTCCTGATCGGGCAGCACGTTCTGGCCGAAGAAGCGCTTCGAGAGCATCCCCTCGACGATCTTCTCGCGATGTTCCTCGGGGCGCGACTGCACCTCCGGCAGCTTGGCGAAGATCTCTCGCTCGGTCGCCAGATCCTCCTCGGAGATCTCGCCGCGGCTCGCGTAGAGCGGCGCCGCGAACGCGACGTGCATCGCCAGCTGCCGCGCGATCTCACCGGGGCCCGTCGCCCGGACGAGGACGCCGATCTTGTTCGCCGGCGGGTGGACGTAGGCGGTGAGGACCTCGTTCTCGGCCTGCTTCGCGAAGCGGGCGGCGCCGGCGACGACGATGTTCTCGCCGATCTTGCCGACCAGCTCCACGCGCTCCTGCTCGAGCGACTCAGCGGCATCGGGACCGTCCTGTTCGACTGCGTCGAGAACGCGTTGGGCGAACGTCAGGAACGCCTCGTTCTTGGAGACGGGCTCCGTCTCGCAGCCCACGGCGACGAGGGTTCCGTGCGGCTCGGAGACCCGCGCGAGGACGATGCCTTCCGTCGTCTCCCGGCCGGCCCGCTTCCCGGCCTCGGCCATCCCCCGCTCGCGGAGGAGCTTCTTCGCGCTCTCGAAGTCTCCGTCAACCTCCTGAAGCGCGCGCTTCGCATCCATCATCCCCGCGCCGGTTTCGTCGCGGAGCTGCTTGACCTGAGTCGCCGGAATGTCAGCCATCGGTCGTCTCCTTCTGCTCGGCGGGCTCCGCTGCCTCGGCCGGTTCTGCCTGGGCAGCCTCTGCGGCCTCCGTCTCGGGAGCGCTCTCGGCCTGCGCCGTGGGCTCCGGCTCGACCGGAGTCTCGGCCGGCTCGGGCGCCGCCTCCGCGGCGGGCGTGTCGGCGGGCTCAGGCTGCGGCTCCGGAGCGGGCCCCGCTTCGGGCTCGCTCGGCTCCTCCTGCCCATTGGCGGCTGCCGGAGCGGCCTCGACGAACTCGCCCGGCTTCACCTGCTGCTTTCCGGCCTCGATCGCGTCGGCGATCGCGCGGATCACAAGGCTGCAGGAGCGGATCGCGTCGTCGTTCCCGGGAATGACGTAGTCGGCTTCGTCGGGGTCGCAGTTCGTGTCGACGAGGCCGATCACGGGCAGACCCAGCCGCCTCGCTTCGTTGACGGCGATCTGCTCCTTCCGGAGGTCGATGATGAAGACCGCGTCGGGCTGGCGCTTGAGGTCGGCGACGCCGCCGAGATTGGCCTCGAGCTTCTCGAGCTCGCTGAGCATCGTCAGCCGCTCCTTGGCGGGAAGCAGGTCGAGCTGGCCCTCCTCATTCAGGCGGCGCAGCTCGTGCAGGCGCTCGATCCGCCCGGACATCGTCCGCCAGTTCGTGAGCAGGCCGCCGAGCCAGCGATGGTTGACGTAGGGCATTCCGACGCGCTCGGCCTCCTCGGCGATCGCGTCCATCGCCTGCTTCTTCGTTCCGACGAAGAGCATGACCCCGTCCCGCGCCGCGAGATCGCGGCTGAACTCGTACGCGCGGTCGAGGAGCTCGGTGGTTTGCTGCAGATCGATGATGTAGATCCCACCGCGCTCGGTGAAGATGAAGCGCCGCATCTTCGGGTTCCAGCGACGGGTCTGGTGGCCGAAGTGGACGCCGGCCTCGAGTAGGTCTCGCATCGAGACGACTGACATGTTCGGGTCTCCCCTTTCGGTTTCGTGTCGTATCTGCCGGCGGGACGAACGTGGAACCCGCTCAGAGCGGGCACCGCCACGCTGTCGGTCCACCGGGTCGGGTGGCTAGAGCCGCGACATCCTAGCGGAGGCCGGCCAGATGCCCGGCCAGGTCAGCCGGGAGCGGCGACTCCACGTCGACGCGCGCGCCGCTGAAGGGATGGGTGAAGGCGAGGCGCGTCGCGTGCAGAAACTGTCGGCCGAGCGCAGGGTCGGGCGAGCCGTAGGCGGTGTCTCCGACGACGGGCAGGCCGATCGCCGCCAGGTGGACGCGGATCTGATGAGTGCGCCCGGTCTCGAGGCGCACGCGCAGCAGCGCGTACTCGCCGAGCTGTTCCACGAGCTCGAAGTGGGTGACCGCGTCGCGAGGCCGGTCGGTGTCCAGCGACTGCCTCGTCGGGTCGCGCCGGTCGCGGCCGATCGGCGCCTCGATGCGCCCGGCGCGGGAGCGAGGGCGGCCCCGCACGAGCGCCGTGTACGTCCGTTCCAGCTCGCGGCGCTGGACGAGCCGCTTCAGCCGCCTATGCGCCTCCTCGGAGCGCGCGACAACGAGCAGGCCCGACGTGTCGCGGTCGAGCCGATGCACGATCCCCGGGCGTTCCTCGTCTCCACCCGCGGCGCCGCGCGCCAGGACGCCGTGGACGACCGTTCCGGTCGCATGACCGGCGGACGGGTGGACGACCACGCCGGCGGGCTTGTCGACGACGAGAAGGTGCTCGTCCTCGTACGCGACTCGGAGCCCGACGTCCTGAGGCTCCAGCTCGGGGGGCGCCTCGGGCAGCTCCAGGTCGACCTGCTCCCCGCCGGCGAGCCGCCTGCTCTTCGCCGGGGGTGAGCCGTCCACCTGGACGCCCCCAGCCGCGAGGAGGCGTTCGGCGGCCGAGCGCGACCCCACCTCGGGCAGTCCGGCGAGGAACCGGTCCAGCCTCAGGCCGGCTGCGCTATGGGGTACGCCGACCCGGAGCCGGGAGTGTTTTTGCACGTGGGGGCTCCCGGTCGGCGAGCAGGAGCGCACCGATCAGGACGGCGACGCCGGCGACGATGAACGTGTCCGCCAGGTTGAACGCAGGCCAATAGCGGAGGTCGAGGAAGTCGGTCACGTGGCCGAGTCGGACGCGGTCGAGCAGGTTCGAGATGCTCCCGCCGAGCAGGAGCCCGAGGGCTACCGGCAGGATCGGGTGCCTGCTGCCGGACCGCGCGAAGAAGACGAGCATCCAAGCGACCGCGACCCCGGTCAGGAAGATCACGACCTCGGTCGCCGTCGGGAAGAGCCCGAACGCGATGCCTGAGTTCTGGACGTGGTGGATCGAGAGCGGCCCGACGACGTGGACGTCCTCGCCGAGGGCGAGCGTCGAGGAGACGATCATCTTCGTCAACTGATCGGCGACGACCGCGGCAGCGGCGACCGCGATCAGGCCGATCCACTGGCTCGTCCCCGCGGCGAGCGACCGCCCGGCGCCCCACTGGGGGATCACGCCGTTCGTCGCCGACCCCACCCGAATCTCGGATGCGGGTCGGCTGTTCTCCGCTAACCCCTCTCTTCTTTCCGTTTGCAATCGATGCACAGGGTGGCCCAGGGCCTCGCCTCGAGTCGTTCGGGTGCGATCTGGGCGCCGCAGTTGACACAAACGCCGTACGTGCCGGCGTCGATGCGCCCGAGGGCGCGGTCGATCGCCGTGAGCATCCGCCCGTCGTGCTCCTCGAGCGTGTAGTCGATCTCGCGGTCCACGGTCTCCGTCGCCGTGTCCGCCATGTGCTGGTCGGCGCTGCCGGAGACGAGCTCGCCGGTCTCATCCTCGAGCGAGCCGGGGTTCTCCTGGTGGAGGTACTCGATCGCGTCGACGACCGCCTGCCGTCGTTCGAGCAGCAGTCCTCGGAACTTCTCCGTTTGGAGCGCGCTCACGGTGCGAGTCGTCGCTCGGCCTCATCGGAGGTCAGCCCGGCGACCTCGACCGTCTTGTCCCGGGCGCCGTGTCCGGCGACGAGGCGTAGATCCGCCCGCCCGATGCCGAGCGTTCCCGCCAGCAGGTCGAGGGTTGCCTCGTTCGCCCTCCCGCGCTCGGGCGGAGCCGTGACACGCAGCTTCCAAGCGTCACCGTGACGACCGACGACGCCGGCCCGCTGAGAGCCGGGGATCACGCGAACGCGAAGACGGGTCGACGCCCCTGCCATGCCCTGATTCTAGGTGCCGGTCGCATCGCCGGGCTCAGCCGAGGTTCCCGAGCAGCTCGACGACCACCCGTCCGGCGATGAAGAGGACGATGACCGCGACCATCGGCGACAGGTCCAGCGGGCCGAGCGGCGGGAGGATGCGTCGGAAGATCCTCAGGTACGGCTCGACGACGTCGTAGAGGAAGCGCTGGATCCGGCTCAGCCAGATCGAGTAGGGCAGCCGCACCCACGACATCAGGACGTACGCGAAGATCAGGAGGACGTAGACCCAGATGAAGACCTGCACGAAGTTCTGCGCCGACGAGACCCAGTCGGCGAGCACGAACGATGCAGGGGTCCCGGCAGCCACGTCTGCATTTTCCTCTTTTCAGACGGTTCCCCTCCGCCCCGTAGACTCGACAGCACGTCATGACGTTGGCCGAGCTCGCCGTGACGCTGGGCTTGCTCGCAGGACTCGGGCTCGTCGCGAGCCGGTTCGGGCTCTCTGCGATCCCCGCGTATCTCCTTGCCGGATTGATCCTCGGACCGAACGAACCGACGGAGATCGTACTGATCGAACCGTCCGAGGTGACCGAGTTCGTCGCCGAGCTCGGCATCGTCTTCCTGCTCTTCTTCCTGGGGCTCGAGTTCACGCTCGAGCGGCTGACCCGAAGCCGCCACCACGCGGTTCTCGGCGGGGCGATCGACGTCGTCGCCAACGCAAGCCTCGGACTGCTCGTCGGCGTGGCGGCGTTCGGGCTCGACTTCGCCGCGCTGATCCTCGCCGCAGCGATCTTCGTGTCGTCGAGCGCGATTGCGGTCAAGGGCCTGATCGACTTCCGCCGCCTCGCGGACGACGAGACCGACCTCGTCCTCGCGATCCTGATCGCCGAGGACATCGTCATCGCGGTCGTCCTCGGCTTTGCCGCCGGCGGCGGCGGCGAGTTGAGCGACACGCTCGCGATCGTCGCCAAGGCCGTTGCCTTCATCGCCGGCAGCCTGGCCGTGTCGCACTGGCTCGCCGGGGCCATCGACCGCTTCCTGGACTGGCTGCCGCGCGAGTTCTTCCTGCTCACCGTGGTCGGGTTCGTCGTCGGCATGAGTGCGGCCGCGCAGGAGCTCGGGCTCTCGGAGGCGATCGGCGCGCTGATGGCCGGCGTCGTCCTCTCGGAGACCTCCGTCCGCGAGGAGATCGAGGAGCGCTTCTTCAGCTTCAGGGACGTCTTCGCAGCGCTGTTCTTCTTCGTCTTCGGCCTCTCGATCGACGTCGGGGCGATCGGCAACGTCGGCTGGATCCTCGCCTTCGCCATCGTCGTCACGATGATCGGGAAGATCGGAGGGACGCTGCTCGCCGGGCGAATCGGCGGCTTCACCCCCCGGCAGAGCTTCAACGCCGGCGTCGCGCTGGTCGCGCACGGCGAATTCACGGTCATCCTCGCCCAGCTCGCGACGGAGAACCCCGCCATCTCGGCGACGCAGGAGGCGGAGCTGGTCGCCTTCTCCGGGCTCTACGTTTTGATCTCGGCGACCATCGGCGTCGTGCTGATGAAGGAGTCGAAGGTCATCGGCCGCCGCCTCTTCCCCGCACCAACACCTACACTCGCCGAAGGGAGCTAAGAGAGATGCCGATCGAGCTTCGAGAGACGCGCCTACCGGGAGTCGGCGTCAAGTACGGGTTCAGGCTGGCCGGCGGCGGACGCGTCTCGCTGATCCTGCACAACGACGGCAAGCGCGAGCTCTATTGGTTTCGACGCACCTCGGACGACGAGCCGATCTCGGTGATCACGCTCGACGACGACGAGGCACGCCAGCTCGGCGCCGTCCTCGGCGGCGCCTACCAGCGCCCGAAGATCGTGGAGGAGCTCGAGATGGCGCTCGGGGAGCTCACGATCGAGTGGGTCCCGGTGCCCGACGACAGCCCGATGATCGGCAAGACGCTCGCGGAGTGCGGCTTCCGGGCGAAGACGGGTATCACCGTGATTGCGATCCTGCGCGAGCCGGAGTCCGTCAGCGGCGCGCAGCCGACGGACGTTGTCCAGCAAGGCGACACGCTGGTGACCGTCGGGAAGCTCGGGCAATACCAGGCATTTCGCAAGTTGCTCGCTGAAGGCACGCTCTAAGACGACGTGGACG
>Ga0081455_10005593_pt1 | contig 13740 bp, 16 predicted proteins | sample TabmetS3T2R1_FD_70207 | JGI IMG/M metagenome (GOLD analysis project Ga0081455, IMG submission 70207) | Tabebuia heterophylla rhizosphere microbial communities from the University of Puerto Rico - S3T2R1 | ecosystem: Host-associated > Plants > Roots > Rhizosphere ... | reverse complement strand
GACCTTGTTGAGATAGCGATTCAACCGCTCGACGACATGGACGGGCAAACGCACCAGCTTGCCCTGATTGATGATGGCCCGCTCGATGTATTGCCTGATCCACCAGGAGGCATACGTGCTGAAACGAAATCCGCGTTTATAGTTGAATTTCTCGACGGCCTTGATCAAGCCGAGATTCCCTTCCTCGACAATGTCCGAGAAGGGGAATCCCCGATGAATATATCGCTTGCCGATGCTGATCACGAGACGCAGGTTCGACTCGATCATTTGCTGGCGAGCCTGCTCGTCGCCGGCCATGACCCGTTTCCCCAGTTGTTGTTCCTGCTTGAAGGTTAACAGCGTCGAACGGCGGATCTCCCGAAGATAGCTCTTGAGGGTGTCCAGACCTTCAGACCGGCTGCGCGATTTCTCGTCGTCGGACGGCTGGTCGAGGTCGGCGCCATCCTCGTCGTCATGACCCGAGAAGTGCTTTCGCGCTTCGCTATGGTCTGAGAAATCGCCTTCTCTACTCGCCATGCGACCTCGGATCAATATATCCCGTTAGTACCAGACGGAAAAATCTGCCTGCCGGCCTGTCGCCGGCACCCATTCTACGCGGACATCGGTAACCCGCGACGCCGGCGGCCCTTTCTTGAGTACTGCGATCAGCGACATGATTTTGTCTTTCGGCCCTTCAGCCTCCAATTCGACCCCGCCATCTTCACAGTTTCTTACGCCGCCGACCAAACTGCGCTCGTTCGCGGCGCGCACGGTGAACGCCCGATACCCGACGCCTTGGACTCGTCCCGATACCGAGATCCTGGCTCGAACGGTGGGCTCACTCACCTCGGTCATCGCTTACCCATTCGCTCGACGAAAGGGATACTCTCACACCTGGAGAAACGCGTCACGTGATTTGCAATTCTATGCGCGGGAACTTCGCGTCGATTGTACGTGTCGGCGCTGACAGTGAGCAATAACCGGCTCGCGTGAGAAAGTGCTCGTGATCCCTGTGCTACAATCGCCGGCACTGTCTCGTGACGGCGACCCCGCCGGCATGTTGGTCTTCTTCACTGCACCGCCGCGGCGACATGGCACTGCGCACCACCGAGATTGAGCGTGTGCTCCACGAAATCGCTCCCGTCCTGATCCAAGGACGGATCCAGAAAATTCACCAACCAGCTGATCGCCTGTTTCTGTTCGAGTTCCGGGTGCCTGGTGCCACGCACCGGCTGCTCATTTCATGCGAGCCCGAAACCGCACGGCTCCATCTGGTGTCTCGACCGGTGAGCAACCCGCTCAGCCCGCCGTCGTTTTGTCAGTTCCTGCGCGCCCAGGTGCAAGGCGCCCGTCTTGACGACATGCGACAAGTCTCACAGGACCGGATTGTGACCTTGACGGTCTCGACCAGGCAGGGGCATCGAACCATCGTATGCGAACTCACGGGGCAGACCGCCAATGTCCTGGTGCTGGATGAACAGCAACATGTGTTGCGAGATCTCAACCGTCAGCGTGATCTTGTCGGCCGGCCCTACCAAGCGCCTCATCAACGCCGGTCCGACTCGGCACAGCAGAAAGCTCCGCGCTTCGATGCACCGACGTCGCCCGATCGCTTTCCGGTTTCTCGGGCTATCGAAGTCCACTACGAGGCCAAGGAACGAACCCTGTTAGGAGATCGCGCCAGGCAAGAGCGGTTACGCGTGCTCCGGAAAACACTTGCCAAAACGCTGCGACGCATCGAGGCATGGCGGGACGATTTGACGAAGGCTGCCGCCTACCGCGACTATGCGCGGTATGGCGAACTCATCAAAGCAAATTTACGGGCCATCACCACCGGTACGGATAAGATCACGTTGGTAGACTATTACGACGCTTCGCTTCCTGAAGTCACCCTCCCGCTCGATCCAACGAAATCGGCCCTTCAGAACATGAATGACTATTTCAAAAAACACCGGAAACACCTGACGGCCGAACGAGAACTGCATCCTCGTATCGTTCATGCCGAGCGGGACACCGACGCTGTTCGCCGAGAGATCATCTCGATCGAAGAAGGCACGTGGACCCAGCCTCCCACCAGCCCGGCTTCCGCCGGAAAGACGGCCACAAGAACTCGGCCGTCCGTTGAACAGCGACAGGGTCCATTCAGACGATTCGTCTCTGTGGACGGCCTGCCCATTTTCGTCGGGCGCAATGCCCAAGAAAACGAGGAACTGACATTTCGCCTGGCGAAAAGCGACGACTTGTGGCTCCATGCCAGAGGCACTCCCGGCTCGCACGTCGTCGTACGGTTGACGAAAGGGACGGATCCGCCGATAGAAACCTTACGCGACGCGGCAACGCTGGCCCTGTTGTACAGCGATTTGAAGAAAAGCGGGAAAGGGGAAATCATTTACACGAGGCGCAAATGGGTGAAGAAGGCCAAGGGACAAGCGGCCGGCGCTGTCATTGTGACCCAGGAGAAGACCATTTCCGTCAAGCTCGACGCTCAACGATTGGCGGCCCTGAGAGACCGGAGTCATTGATTTTGCTCGCGTAGAACCCCTCGAAAGGTTGGCTGTCCATGCCTTTAGGGAATAGTGGCCGGTGCTTCGGCTTCGTTATTGTGGGGAACATTTGAAACCGGAGATTGCCCATGCCACTTCACACCGCAACGACGCGTCGAACCAGCGCCCTCTCCTGTGCGTTCCTGCTCCTGTTCATGACGGGCTGTCAAACCTACCAGTCACATCCCACGACCCAAACGGATGGCACCTATAGCAAGTTGCCAAATGCGTCCGTGAAAGCCGTGGTATGGGGCACTCGTCAGGAAAGTGTGCAGAGCTTGACCACATGGCTGATGAAACGGGGCATGACGCTGGTCGACGATGTGAAAGTCAACCAGATGGTCAATGACATCCGCACGTATCAGGCTGCGACGACGATCTCGAATGCGGACATTTTTAAGATGGGGAAAACCGTCGGTGCCAAACAGGTGGTCTTCATCGACACGGACGTTTCGAGCTGGCGGACGAGTGAGATCGAAGCCTTCTTTGGGCAAACCCAGAATCTCTACACGGCCTCAGTGTTTATTCGCTCTCTGGATGCCGACTCCGGAGAAATCCAATGGAGCGGTAAAGCCTTCTCAATGAACAAGTTTACCAATCTCAAAGAAGGGATCCATCAACTCACCTGTCATGCCCTGGCCACAGCGTGGGGACTGCGTCCCCCCGGCAGCACTGCCGCGCCGAACATCTGTCCGGTCGGACAGAACGTGATGGTCTCGAATGACCCAGTCCCAACGGCGCCCAGCGGAGCCAAAACCGCGACGAACCCACCCGGTGCGAGCAACTACTAGCTCTGGCCGCATCCCTCCGGCCTTGGCGGCGTGAGCAAAATCGCCTTTTGCTAGGTGATTGCACCTTCCCGGGTTATGCTGAGTATCACTCCAGTATTTCACGTAGGAGGAGGTCGCCTATGCCACCTCTCAATGCTCCTCCATCCGCGCAAGGCAAGACGGTTCTCGCCGTCGACGACGATCCCGATGCTCTGAAATTGTGCCGTCTTTTTTTGGAAAGAGCGGGATTCTCGGTTCTATCAGCGGCGGGCAGCTCGGAAGCGCTTAAGATCTGTAAAACCCATGCAGGGCCCATTCATCTCTTGATCACCGACTTGGTGATGCCGCCTCCCGATTTTTCCTTTGCCTCAGGCGACAATGAGTTTCCCCATGTCCACGGCCATGAACTTGCCGTACGCGCCCTCCGCATGCGGAAAGACCTTCACGTCATTCTGATGTCGGCAAATATCGACAAAGATTTGCAAGGCTATGGGATTAGAGCTGGGTGCGTCCCCTTTATCACGAAACCGCTTGAAGCCCAGGCGCTGGTCAGTCTGGCCAATGACACCCTTGGGACTCCTCCTCCCACGGTCGAGTCACTGCAAAAGGAACATACCGGCGGGATCAAGGGTGCAGACGAGTGGTTCGATTGAAATAAAAAGAGGGTGCCATGGAATCATGGCACCCTCTCGCTTATTCGATCAGTGTAATCCGCTTACCAGCGATCGCGCTTTCCGCCCGGGCCACGCCCTCCACCGCCACCGAATCCGCCGCGGCCGCCGCCCCCCCCGCCACGAGGCTCCTGGGGACGTGCTTCGTTCACCGTCAACGTCCGACCGCCCATGTCTGAGCCGTTCAGCGCCGTAATAGCGGCTTGCGCCTCGGAATCCGAGGACATCTCCACGAACCCAAAGCCGCGGGATTGTCCCGTGAACTTGTCCGTGATGATCCGCGCAGAAGCCACCGCCCCATGCGCGCCAAACAAATCGCTCAATTGCTGCTCAGTCGCCGAATAGGGCAGACCACCGACGTAAATCTTCGAACCCATCGTGGGTTCCTCCTTTAATGATTGACATTGTCTTGAGCTCGAGGAACGGGAAGGAGCGGGCCGAAGACGCGAGACATGCGGCGACTTGGGTCTGACTTCCGACGAAATTCCCGGACAAGGCAACATCGATGTTCCGGGCCTCCACACGAACCAGCCTCGTCGCGAGGCCCATACGACGAAGACCCTTCGACCCTAACACAGAGAGTGGTGGATTTCAACATAACATCACGGCTACAGACGGTCGTCATTCCCCGACCCGCACCAGCGAGCCCTGCACCTTACAGTACGCAAATGTCTTATAAAACAACAGGACGGCGCCGATGAGGAGCACGCCGTTCAGCCCGCCGGCCCAGGCGAGATGGGCCAGCGGAACGCTGGTGTCGTTGAGCACCGCCCGCATGCCTTCGAACACATGGGATGCCGGGTTGGCCCAGGCCACCGCCTGAAGCCATTGTGGCAAGACCTCCAGAGGATAAAAGACGCATGAAATGGGCTGGAACAGAAAAACGAGGCTCCAGGCCAGAATCTCGGCTTCCTGGCCGAACCGCATAATCAGCGAGGTCGTCAGGACGCCGATCACCCAGCCGGAGATCACGAGATTCAACACGAATGGTAGCAGCCACATGCCCATAACAAGCACGTTATAGCCATAGAACAGCCAGGCACAGATTCCCATCACAAACGACACGCAGGTGACTTTGAAGATACTCATGGCGATCGTTGACGCGAGGAACTCCGCGGGGGTGAGCGGACTTGCAAAGAGGTTCATGAGATTCCTGGCCCACAGTTCTTCGAGAAAGGAGATCGTGATGCCTTGCTGCGAACGAAACAGCATGTCCCACAGAATCAGGGCACCGAGGAAAAATGTCACGAATCCGGGCACCTGAGGCTGGTATTTCACGAGATACATGGTGATGAATCCCCAGATCACGAGATCCAAAAAAGGCCAATAGAAGATCTCCATGATTCTGGGTAGGCTGCGCCGATAGAGGTACAGATGCCGTGCCACCAGGGCGCTTATGCGGTGAAATTTCATGGGCATCCCCCGACTCGATCGGTGCCGTGATCGTGGCCGCATCCTCCGCATTCATGATGCGCCCCAAGCAGCTCGTCCTTCAGATGCCTGATGCCTTCAATCATATGGAGGCCGGCCCGACGTCCGTCGGCTGCCCTTCGCAGGCCGAGACCGGTCAATAGCAGCGGCACTACGAAGAGCCCTGCGACAAAGGCGACGGTGGGAGAAAATGCCTCTGGCCTCATCCACCACAGGCCCCATCCGAGCAGTACAGGAATGATCCCGACGATCAAACTGTTCATGACCACTCGCTGACGACAGACACCGCGCACGAGCCCGACGGTGCTGATGAGCAGCCACAGCCAGCCCCAGCAGGCGCTCAGCGCCAACCCCCCGATCATCACGCCCGTGCCGAAATCCATGGCGGTGTGCGGCATGCCGCTCCTGCTTAAGCCGTCTCGCGGGATTCCCGCGCAATTTTGAGAAAGACCTCTTCAAGATCGGCCTGGCCGAACCGTGCGATGATCTCCCGCGCCGTGCCTTCAGCGACAATTCTTCCACGCTGGAGAAAGATGATGCGATCCGACATCTCTTCCATTTCACGCATATTATGGGAAGTGTAGAGGATGCTGAGGCCTGCCGAACGCCGTTCTTCTTTCAAGAGCGCGCGGATTTTATGGGCAATATCCGGATCGAGGCTGGCCGTCGGCTCATCCAAAAACAGGATTTTCGGCTCGGTCAAAAAGGCCTTGGCGAGCGTCAATCGCGTCATCTGACCGGAAGACAGCTTTCGAGTAATCTTCTGCCGGAAATCCTCCATTTCAAACTTTTTGACGATCTCGTCGACCCGCCGCTTGATGTCCGAGAGTCCATAGAGCCGCGCGACGACCCAGAGATTCTCTTCCACGGTGAGCGCGAGCGGCATGGAAATATAAGTCGACGAAAAATTGACTTGCTGAAGGATCTGCTCACGGTGAGTGGCGAGATCCATTCCGAAGACATGAATAGATCCGGCCGTGGGGGTGATGAGTCCCAGCAACATGTGAATGGTTGTCGTTTTTCCCGCACCATTCGGCCCAAGCAATCCGAGGATCTCCCCCGGACGAATGGAAAAGGATACGTCGTCGACCGCGGTGAAATCGCCGAACTGTTTTCGTAAGTGGTTGACTTGGAGGACAGGTGTCATCATCGGGCATGCTTTGCGTCAAAACGACAAGAAATCTTTGATCTTCTCCGGCAGATGGCACGTCTCACATTTACGATCCAGAACTTTGCCTTGGTGTTCGGTTTTGCCGTCATGGCAACGGAAACAGTCCTCGAGGGCCCTCGTCCGCAGATACGATCCTTCCGGATAGTCGGGGTTCCATGATTTCGTGTCGGCCGATACATGCCCTCGCGGCACGACGATCGGATAGCCCTTGATCGGTTGATCATGCACCACGCCCGAATGGCAGGTGGTGCAGCCCTCTCCTTGATGACGCGCGCCGAACGCTTCCATGTGTTTGCGATGGCTCATGATGAGACCGACGTCCTTCACCGGAGAGGGAAGATCCCTCGGCGCCACTTCCGAGGTGCGAAGAATATGTTGATGACAGCTCAGACACACGTTGGAGTCAACTTTAGATCTCAAGTTATGTGCTTCCGTCGGCGTCCCCACCAGATAAATGGCGAGGTCTTTCGTCCCCGCCCATGCCTTATCATGGATCCAGCCCGCCACCCCCGGCCTCACATGGCAGGCCACACACGTGACCTCCTTGTGGGAGGACTTGGTCCAGCTGTCGTGCGAGGGCGTGATCGTGTGGCAACTGGCGCAGAACGTCGGGTGGTTGGTTAATGGAACGGCGACGGCGCCGAGCGCCATGGCTCCGGCGGCTAGAACCAGGATAATGGTGGTCCTAGACGTCCAGTTCATGCTCCCCGCGAACACGTCGCAGAGGAAAGTGCTTCATAATGAGCGTCGCGACAGCCGGGACGTCATTGAGATCGAAGCGGGGGACTTGCAAATCGATCGGTTTGTCGGACACGACCGCCAGCAAACCCTCTGTAGAAATCGGAATCTCCCCGACCTGCTCACGAATGATGACGATTTTGGGATAGCCTTCGTGTTTCCAACCCTCCACAATGATGAGGTCATAGGTCTCGTCCAAAAACCGCGCGCGGACGTCTTCTGGCTTTAGTTGATCCGACACGTCGGCAAACATGGCCATGCTCCCTTTCGAGAGGATCACGACACTGCTCGCCCCTGCCTGTTTATGACGCCAACTGTCCTTGCCCTCGGTATCCAGATCGAACCCGTGCCCGGCGTGCTTGACCGTGGCGATCTTATATCCGGCCCGCACGAGTTCCGGAATCACCCGTTCGATGAACGTCGTCTTGCCACTGTTCGACTTCCCCACAAAGCAGACGATAGGAACCGACATGAAGTCCGTGACTCCTTGATTAGCAACAGGACAACCGATGGGGCGCCGTCTGACTCGGTTCAGACTGATTGGCCCAAGCTTCCCCGCTGAGCAATTGGACGGACACAAGATCGCCCGGGTTGAGGCGTTCGACCTCGGTCGGCACATCGATCAGGCAGTTGGCCTTGACCATGGACGTCAGAATCCCGGAGCCTTGATCTCCGGTTGTGCGCACCTTGAACGTGCCGTCTTCCCGCGTCAGCACGCCCCGGAGAAAATGCCGGCGATCAGGCCGCTTGGAGAACTTTTCCTGGAAGACCGCCTGCACGACTGGCCGGCCGTAGCTTCGGCTTCCGCTCATTTTGAGCATCGCCGGGCGTACCAGTTGTTCGAACGTCACCATCGAAGAGACAGGATTTCCGGGCAAACCAAACGCCAGCTTACCTTGGATTTTTCCGAAGGCCAGCGGCTGCCCCGGCTTGATGGCAAGTTTCCAAAAATTCATCTCGGCGCCGAGATCGCGGAAGACGGCTTTGGTGAAATCGTAATCGCCCATCGAGACGCCGCCCGAAAGGACCAAAATATCGGCCGTGAGGCCATGGGAAATTTTTTCCTTCAGCGCTGTTGGCGTATCCTTGGCGATGCCCAGTAGGAACGGGATGCCGCCCGCATCCTGAACGGCCGCGGCAATCCCATAGCTGTTCGAATTGATGATCTTTTCCTCGCTGAAGCGCTCGTCCAAATCGGCCAGTTCGTCGCCCGTCGAGAGAATCGCCACTCTCGGTCGCTGATGAGCAAAGACAAACGATTTGGCGAGAATCGCCAGCATCCCGGCTTCGCCGGGTCTGATGCGTGTGCCCTTCGCGATGATCCGCTCGCCTTTTTTGACATCCTCGCCCTGGGGACGGATATTGGCTCCCTTCTGTTCGGGCTTGAAGACGCGAACGGAATCGGGCTGGTGCTCCGTGTCCTCGACTTTGAGCACGGTGTCCGCCCCTTTTGGGACCGGTGCACCGGTCATGATGCGGATCGCCTGGCCGGGCCCCACGGTCTTTGTCGGCATCTTCCCGGCCGGCACATCTTCGATCACCGTCAGTGTGGCCGGCTTTTGAATCGCATGCTCCTGCTTGATGTCGTCCCAACGCACGGCGAATCCGTCCATGGCACTGTTATCCCATGGCGGATTGTCCCGTTCGACGATGATGTCTTCGCCGAGCACCCGTCCCAAGGCATCCAACAGAGGAATTTTTTCCAGCCCCAGCACCGGCGTGGCCTCCAGGACAATTCTCTGAGCTTCTTCGAGAGGCGTGAGGCCTGACATGGCATCCTTCGCTTTCATCGTTTAATGAGGCTATTCAAAAAACCGGTGTTCTTCACCCGCCCACCCTGGCGGGCGTTTTCACCCACCCACCCTCCAATTGCTGCGCAATTGAAAACCCGGGACGCGCCTTTCTCCAGGCAGCGTTCTCGCTTCACCTAGAGGCATCCACATCTAATGCCACTAATGCCGCCGAGGGGCCACGTTTACCAGCGACCCGCTCTTCTTGCAAAACGCTTCGACCTTATTGGCGATCTCGTGGTACGCCTCAGCCGTTGGCGTATCCGAATAGAACATCGCAAATGGTTCGCCGGCATCCGATTGGGTGACCACGTCGGGATCAAGCGGAATCCGCCCGAGAAAGGGTACATTCATGTCCTGGGCCGAGGCTTCTCCCCCACCCTTGCGAAATACCTCGATGTGCTGATGGCAATGGGGACATTCCAGACCGCTCATGTTTTCCACGATGCCGATGATCGGCACTTCGCTGTCCTTGCAGAACGTCACCGACTTCCGCGAATCGAGCAGCGCCACCTCTTGCGGGGTCGTGATAATCACGGCGCCGCTCACGTTCCCCAACAAATCGATGGTGGTTACTGATTCATTTCCTGTTCCGGGTGGCAAATCGATCAACAAGAAGTTCAGGTCCTGCCATTCCACTCCACCCAACAGCTGATTAATGAACTCGTACTTATACGCATCGCGCCAAATGATGGGGTCATCGGGATTCTGTAAGAGGAACGACATGGACGCAATCTTGAGATTGTATGCTTGAAACGGAATGATGCCCCCGGAGGTGCTGATCTTGAGTTTTTGTCCTTCGGCGCCAACCATTTTGGGAATGTTGGGTCCGTGAATGTCCATATCGCAGATTCCGACATGCCATCCCTTGAGCGCCAGGCTGACGGCAAGATTGGTGGTGCAGGTGCTCTTTCCTACGCCGCCCTTGTTGCTCATGATGAGGACTTTGTATTCGATCCGCTCCATCCGCTTGGCCACCAGCCAACGGCTATGCCCTTCCTTGTCCTTCTGACACGATTCGTTTTCGTCGCAAATCGCGCAGGCCCACATGTACGTGCAGGCGTCGCTGCCGCCGGACGTCGGCGTAGAAATGACATTCAGTTCGCGAGGCATCGTGATCGACCTTTCTCCCGTTGAATCTGAGACCGTTTCCCCTGCTATCGCCGTCTGCCTGCTCCGGTGGGGACACCGAGGTACTCACCGTCGCCCGCTCCCGACATGGCCGGCGCCATGACCTTCGGACCGACGGGCGCCGGAGGAGCGGCCGGTTCGGTGGCCTGCGCAGGCTTCTTATTGAAAAATCCCGCGCTGATGATACCGACCTCGTAGAAAATATACATCGGCAGCGCCATAAGACATTGATTGAAGGGATCCGGGGTGGGGGTCAGAATGGCGGCGACAATGAAGGCTCCCAATAAAGCCCATTTCCGGTAGCGCTTGAGAAACGGCGCATCAACCCAGCCCAGCTTGGCCATCAACGTAATGGCCAACGGCACTTCGAAGATCAATCCAAACACCATCAAAAACCAGAGAGCAAACCCCACGTACTGCGCGATCGAGAGCTGAGGAATGAAGCCGGCGCTCACTCCATAGGACACCAGAAAGTTCAGCGCGAAAGGCAGGACGAAGAAAAACGAAAAGCCGACGCCAGCATAAAATGCCAGCGTGCTCAATATCACGAACGGCCCGACGAACCGGCGTTCCTGCGCATGAAGGCCCGGCACGACGAATTGCCAGATCTCCAACAAGATATACGGAGTGGCGAGCACTAGGGCAAACAGCCCAGCCACTTTCACGTTTTGCCAGAGCGCTTCAGCTGGCGCGAGGAAAACAAACGGCACCGTAGGGAGATCCGTCGGTACCCAGGAGAGAGACCCGGGTACGAACATATTCTGCAAGGGAATGCGGAGCCACTTGACGAGCGTATCGGCGTAGAAAAACGTACCGACGAAGACGACGGCGGTCGCAATCACCGCCCGAGTGAGCCGGACCTGGAGCTCGACCAAATGCTCCATGACCGGCATTTTCTTGTCTTCCAGCGGCTTAAAGACGGAATCTTGCAGCCACCGATTAAGATCGTTCAGCACTGCGTCCTCAGCAGAGTTGCAGCACGCGGGCTGGACCCGCGCGCTGCTTTCCCTCGATGACTTCGGCGACTACTTCGGATTGACCGCGACAAACAGGTTGTTTCCTTGCCGGCTGAGTAGCAGAACGGCCAGTTCCTCTTTCTTAATCTTATGCGCCGCCTTTTGATATTCATCCAGGTTCTTGACCGCTTCGTGATTGACCTCTTGGATCACGTCACCGCGCTGAATCCCCGCGGCCTCGGCAGGTCCGCCTGGTTCAACGGCCGACACCACGACACCGGCCGTCTTTGCCGGAATATTGAGCTGGCTCATCGTGGCGTTGTCCAACGATTGTACCTTCAGCGACGCCAACACGTTGTCGGGCGGCTTAATCGTTTCCCCTTGTTCCTTCGGTGGCGAAGCCTCCTTCTTCGCGAGGATTTCGTCGGACGGCCGCTCGGCCACCCGCACTGAGAGCGTCTGCTCCTTGCCTTCGCGCAGAATTTTGATTTGCGCATCCTTGCCGACTACCGTCCGTGCAACGAGGTTGCGTAACTGACTGACGCTTTGCACTTCTTTTCCGTTAAAGGCCACGACGACGTCGCCCCGCTTGACTCCCGCAGCGTGAGAGGGGCCGTTTTCATTGACGTCACTGATCAGCACGCCCTTCCGCTGTTCGGGCAGCTTGAAGGACTTGGCCAGCGCGGGCGTAATCTCCTGGATCGCCACGCCCATCCAGCCGCGCACGACCTTCCCGGTCTTCTGCAGGCTGTCGACGATGTCCAACGCAATGCTGCTGGGAATCGCGAATCCGATTCCCTCAGAGCCGCCTGTTCTCGAGAAAATCGCCGTATTGATGCCGATCAAGTCACCGTTCATGTTGACCAGTGCTCCGCCTGAATTGCCCGGATTAATCGCGGCGTCCGTCTGAATGAAATCCTCGTAATCCGCAATCCCGACATTGCCGCGGCCAAGGGCGCTGATGATGCCCAACGTCACGGTCGAGCTCAGACCGAACGGGCTTCCGATCGCCAACACCAAATCACCGACCTGCAGTTTATCGTATTCTGCCCACTTGACTGAGGGAAGGTCCTTGGCTTCGATCTTCACAACCGCGAGATCTGTCTTAGGATCTGTCCCGACGATTTTCGCCGAGAACTCCCGCCGATCGCCCAATGTCACCGTAATTTGCGTCGCACCTTCCACGACATGGTTGTTCGTGACGATATAGCCGTTGGGATCCAGAATCACGCCTGAACCGGCGCTTTGGTCAGGGCGTCCGTGTGGAGCAGGTGGCATCGGTGGAGGAGTCGGTAGCTCGCCTCCTGGCTCATCACCGGGCGGTCCACCGGGAGGTGCGCCGAATGGTCCCGGAGGTAGCGGCCGTCTGCCTCGTTGGCCTTCATTCCCACCGGTCACCGCGATGTTGACGACCGCAGGCGTGACCTTTTTGACGATCTCCGAAAAGCCCTGCGCCATCGCCGGGGGAACCCCGGCGGCCGTTGCCGACGGATCGCCAGCGAGCGGGTTCAGGGTACAGGCAAGCGCAAAGACACACACACAACTGGCGAACCCGAGCGCACGACCGTTCTCACTCCACGTAGCCATGACCGTAATCCTCCGGAAGGTTTATACAAGTTCCATATTAATAAAGGGCTGAACAACTTATTCTACACTATCCGTTCCGAGGCCTTCAAAGACTAATCGTCCCCTTCGGGAACCGACAAGCCCCGAAAGGGACGATGAAGATCAACTATGATAGAACCCGCTCAGTAGGAGGCGCCTTTGGCCGCTATGGCCTGCAGTTGCCCGATATAGGAATTTTGCAGTTTGAGTGCCAGCCGCTTCTCTGCCTGGTCGAATGACACCACCTTAAGGGTATTCGGTGCGCCTTCGTACGTCGGTGGCCAAATTCGGCGCTCCGGATCCTGGGGCCGCAGGTACACCACCGGATACCATTGATCGATTCCAGGCGCTGTCGGCCGGTCCAAGGTCGCCCAGCCCCTCCCCTCCGCCTGCATCAGCGACACATTGTTCTTCAAATCCAGCAGGGCAAACTCCAACAGCGACCAATTATCGCGGCGAAGGCCTGGCACTGAATGCGTCGCCCACCCGAGAAATAGCGTGACCGGATACTCCTGCTCCGTGCTGGATAGCACCACCACGGTCAAATAGTCCAACCCGCGTTGGCGCCCCAAGTCGGCAAATTGACTCCAATCGCCATTCGGCTGGGGACGAATCTGATCGGCCGACAGCACTTCTGTGATCGTGACGGGAATCGCTCGACTGATGTCCTGCTTTATAGTCTCGCCGAGCCGTACGAGCGCCTCGTCGGGAAGATTCGGTACCGCGCCGGCATCCGCGGTATCGGATACGAGGACGAGGCCGGCCTTGAGCGGCCGTTGTTCAATCTGCGTCAGCGCATCCTCGCTGGTCTGGTGTTCGGAGGACACGTAGTCGCCCATCCGGCTTGGGGGAACTGCTGACGCGCATCCGGTGACGAGCATCGCACATAATAGCCCACATGAAACCCTGAAGATTTCGCGCATTGCCCACCTCCGGGTTGAGGACGCGGCCATGG
>Ga0081455_10005592_pt1 | contig 13743 bp, 12 predicted proteins | sample TabmetS3T2R1_FD_70207 | JGI IMG/M metagenome (GOLD analysis project Ga0081455, IMG submission 70207) | Tabebuia heterophylla rhizosphere microbial communities from the University of Puerto Rico - S3T2R1 | ecosystem: Host-associated > Plants > Roots > Rhizosphere ... | reverse complement strand
TCGCGCATGCTGCTGCGTACCCACACCTCGCCGGTGCAGGTGCGCACCATGCTGAGCCAGAAGCCGCCGATCCGCGTGATCTGCCCGGGCCGCACCTATCGCATCGATTCGGACGCAACCCACACGCCGCAATTCCACCAGGTCGAGGGCCTCGTCATCGACAAGGAATCGCATCTCGGCCACCTCAAATGGATCCTGCACGAGTTCTGCAAGGCCTTCTTCGAGGTCGACCACATCAACATGCGCTTCCGCCCGTCGTTCTTCCCCTTCACCGAGCCGTCGCTGGAAGTCGATATCCAGTGCCGCCGCGACAAGGGCGAGATCCGCTTCGGCGAGGGCGAGGATTGGCTGGAAATCTTGGGCTGCGGCATGGTGCATCCGAATGTGCTGCGCGCCTGCGGCATCGACCCCGATGTCTACCAGGGCTTTGCCTGGGGCATGGGCATCGATCGCATCGCGATGCTGAAATACGGCATGTCGGACTTGCGCCAGCTGTTCGACAGCGACGTGCGCTGGCTATCGCATTACGGCTTCAAGCCGCTTGAAGTGCCGACGCTCGCGGGAGGTTTGAGCTCGTGAACCTGAGCGCCGTCCCGGAAAAATATCAGGGCTTGCGGTCGTTCGCGTTCGGCGACGGGCCGGCGCTTGCCGACGAGTTGCTCGATCTCGTAATTCGGGGCGTCAAGACCGCGACCTGCAGCACCGAGGACGAGCCCAACACCTCGACGCCGGGCGAGCGCTGGATCGTGCTCGATGGAAGCGGCGAGCCGCGCTGCGTCATCGAATCCACTGAAGTGACCTATCGCCGCTTCGGCGAGGTCGACGCCACCTTTGCTTACGAGGAAGGCGAAGGCGACCGCAGCCTCGACTACTGGCGCAACGCGCACCGCAATTATTTCGGCCGGCAAGGCAAGTTTCGCGAAGACATGATGCTGATGTGCGAACGCTTTCGTCTGGTCGAGGTTTTCTAGGAACGGCAAAATGAAGTTCACGCTCTCCTGGCTGAAGGAACATCTCGACACCGACGAGCCCCTGGAAAAGCTTGCCGACAAGCTCACCATGATCGGGCTCGAGGTCGAGAGCATCGAGGACAAGGCGAAGGCGCTGGCGCCCTTTTCCATCGCGCGCGTCATCTCGGCCGAGCAACACCCGAATGCCGATCGCCTGCGCGTCTGCATGGTCGATACCGGCGACGGCGGCGCGCCGGTGCAGGTGGTGTGCGGCGCGCCGAACGCGCGCGCCGGCATGATCAGCGTGTTCTCGCCGCCCGGCACCTACATCCCCGGCAAGAATATCACGCTCGGCGTGGGTACGATCCGCGGTGTCGAGAGCCGCGGCATGCTGTGCTCGGCGGCCGAGCTGCAACTCTCCGAGGACCATGACGGCATCATGGACTTGCCGACCGATGCGCCGGTCGGCAAGGGTTTTGCCGAATGGGCCGGGCTCGGTGATCCCGTGCTCGAGATCAACCTGACGCCGAACCGGCAAGATTGCACCGGCGTGCACGGCATCGCGCGCGATCTGTTCGCCGCCGACATGGGCAAGCTCATCGATCCCGCGATCAAGCCGGTCAAGGGTGAATTCCCCTGCCCGGTGCAGGTGAAGGTCGAGGACGCGACGCTCTGCCCGGGCTTTGCGCTCCGCCTGGTGCGCGGCGTCAAGAACGGCCCCTCGCCGGAATGGCTGCAGAAGCGCCTCACCTCGATCGGGCTTAGGCCCATCAACGCACTGGTCGATATCACCAACTTCATGACCTTTGACCGCGCGCGTCCCCTGCATGTGTTCGACGCAAAGAAGGTGACGGGCAATCTCACTGTGCGCCGTGCCCGCGAGGGCGAGAGCGTGCTTGCGCTCGACGGCCGCACCTACAATCTCGATCCCTCGATCTGCGTCATCGCAGACGAGCATGGCGTCGAATCGCTCGCCGGCATCATGGGCGGCGAGACCTCGGGCTGCGACGAGAACACGACCGACGTGCTGATCGAATCGGCGCTGTGGAACGAGATCAACATCGCGCATACCGGCCGCAAGCTCGGCATCAATTCGGATGCGCGCTATCGTTTTGAGCGCGGGGTCGATCCGGCCTTCATGGTGCCCGGGCTGGAGCTCGCCACGCAGCTGGTGATGCAGATGTGCGGCGGCAAGCCGTCGGAAACCGTCGTGGTCGGCAACCGCTTCGGCGAGGATCGCCTGATCGATTTCCCGATTCATGAGGTCAAGCGCCTTGCCGGCCTCGAGGTGCCTCTCGTCGAGATGAAGCACATCCTTACCCGTCTCGGCTTCATGGTGGCCGGCAACGGCCCGGTGGTGAAGGTCGCTGTCCCCTCCTGGCGCACCGACGTGCATGGCAAGGCCGACATCGTCGAGGAGGTCGTGCGCATCTACGGCGTCGACAAGGTGCCGGAGACGCCGTTCGGCCGCGGCGAGGAGCCGCGCAAATCCGTGCTGACGCCGATGCAACTGCGCACCGCCCGCGCCAAGCGCGCGCTGGCCGCGCGCGGCATGGTCGAGGCGGTGACGTGGTCGTTCATCTCCAAGCCGGCGGCGGAATTGTTCGGCGGCGGACAGACCGAGCTTGCGCTCGCCAATCCCATTGCCTCCGATCTGTCGGACATGCGGCCGAGCCTGCTGCCCGGCCTGATCGCGGCCTCGCAGGCCAATATAAACCGCGGCTCCTCCGACGTCGCACTGTTCGAGGTCGGCCAGATTTTTAGGGGCGACAAGCCGGAGGACCAGTTGATGGCCGCCTCCGGCGTGCGGCACGGTTTTGCGTCGTCCAGGGGACTCGGCCGGCACTGGTCCGGCACGGCGGCAGCCGACGCGCTCGACGCCAAGGCCGATGCGTTCGCGGTGCTCGCGGCCGCAGGCGCGCCGATGCAGGCGCTGCAAATCGTGTCGGGCGGACCAAAATGGCTGCATCCCGGCCGCTCCGGCACGATCCAGATTGGTCCGCAAAACGTGCTCGGCTATTTCGGCGAGCTGCATCCCCGCGCCTTGGAAGCGCTCGGCGCCGACGGTCCTTTGATGGCGTTCGAGGTGGTCCTCGACCGCATCCCGGAGGCCAAGCAAAGGGCCACCCGCGCCAAGCCAGTGCTCGACCTCTCGGCGTTCCAGCCGGTGTCGCGCGACTTCGCCTTCATCGTCGACCGCAAGGTGAAGGCGGGCGATCTCGTGCGCGCCGCCCAGGGCGTCGACAAGAAACTGATCACGGGCGTTACCGTGTTCGACCTCTACGAAGGCAAGGGCATCGATCCCGACAAGAAGTCGCTTGCGATTGCCGTGACGATCCAGCCGCGCGAGAAAACCATGACCGACCAGGAGATCGATGCGGTGGCCGCGAAGATCGTCGCCGAGATCACCAAGAAGACCGGCGGCACGTTGCGCGCATGATCCCGACCCGAAGGGCCGCGTTGGCGCAAAGCGTGAAGCGGTTTTCGGATAGATCATGCGCAGGAAGCAGCGCATGAGTCTTGCTGGCCTCATCCCGGCCGACCTCACCACCTTCGCGGCGATCGCGATCTGCGCGATTGCCTTTGTTTCGGGAACAGCGCGCGGATTTTCCGGCTTCGGCTCGGCGCTGATCTTCATGCCGCTGGCAAGCAGCATGGCCGCGCCCAAGCTTGTCGCCGCACTGCTGCTTATCATCGACTTCGTGGCAGCGGCGCCGCTGCTCCCCAATGCGTGGAAGCAGGCGGACCGCAAGGCGACCGCGGTGATGGTGGCGGGTGCGCTGGTCGGGGTGCCCGTCGGCACCTGGTTCCTGACCCGGCTCGAACCGGTGACCACGCGCTGGATCATCTCCGGCTTCGTTGCCGCGCTTCTGGTGCTGCTGCTGTCCGGCTGGCGCTACCGCGGCAAGGAGCACGCCCCGATCTCCGTCGGCATTGGCGGCCTGTCCGGCTTCTGCAGTGGGCTGGCGCAGACCGGCGGCCCTCCGATCGTCGGCTATTGGCTGGGTCGGCCGATCCCATCCGTGATCGCCCGCGCCAATATCCTGCTGTTCTTCGGCGCCTCCGACTTCTTCTCCGCCGTCGCCTATGCCGTGAGCGGCCTGATCAACGCGGATGCGATCATGTTTTCGCTCGTCGTCGGTCCGGTCTATGCGGTGGGCGTGTGGTTCGGCGCGTCGCTGTTCGGCCGCGCCAGCGAGACCGTGTTCCGCACGATCTGCTATGCCCTGATCGCCGCGGCCGTCATCATCGGGCTGCCCGCACTCGATGCCGTGCTGCGTCCGTCGTGAGCACAAGATCGCAATAGGCATAGCCGTCGCGCACGACGCGCTCGCCGGTCTCCACAGCAAGCCGCTGCGAGAACATCGGACCCGCCACCACGCAGGTGTGAAATTCGCCGTTCTCGCCGCAGGGATCGATGCCCTCAGGCAGATCGAGCAGCAATTGCGCATCGAACTTCCGGCCGGCAAATTCCGCCGGCAATTTCTTCAGGTCGACGGTCGCCAGATACGCCTCCAGCCCGCTCGCGATCATCGCCTGCGCCAGCGCCGGCGTCGGGCGCTCCCAGAGCGGAAACACCGGCGTGATCCCGGTCCCCGCGAGCTTTTGCTCGCGGTAGGCGCGGATATCGGCCAAAAACAGATCGCCGAAGATCATGTGGGTGATGCCTTCGCGCACGGCGGCAGCGACCGCCTCGCCCATCCGAGCCTCGTAGATTTCGTTCGGGCACGGATATGGGATCGGCACGATGCGCTGCGGCAGGCCGGCCGCCTCGCATTGCGCGCGCAGGATCTCCTGGCGTACGCCGTGAATGGATACCCGCTCGAACGTTTCCGTCACGGTGGTCAGCGCGCCGACCACGTCGAAATCGCCGGCGCGGCGCACTTCATGCAGCGAAAATGCGCTGTCCTTGCCACTGGACCAGGAGATCAGCGCCCTCGGCTTTGACATCAGTTGACCGACGCCCCCGGCAGACCTGCGCGCGGTGGCCCGCCAGGCTGCCGCCGCTTCACTGGCGGCACAGGCTTCGCCGGCTCTTCGCGCAAGGCGCCGATCCGGCGCAGCGCGGCCTCGGCGGCGCGTTCGCCGCTTTCCCAGGCGCCATCGACCGTGCCCCACAACGTTTCGTGCGTCGCTTCGCCCGCAAAATACATGCAGCCGACCGGCTCGCTCAGCGTTTTCCGCGACGACTGCGCGCCGGGAAGCGCCACCGACATCGCGCCCTGCACATAGGGCGAGGCGTTCCAGCGGGTGGCGCTGGATTTCGTCACGGCCTTGGCAAGATCGCTGCCGAACAATTTTGTCAGCCATTCGATCGCAAAGGCAATCATGGCCGCCTCACCCTGCGCCGAGAGATCGCGGCCGAACGAGCCGCCGACATCGATCGAGCACAGCGAGGACGAGCCCATATTGGCATAGAGCAGCGCCGTGCGCGTCGAGTTGCTCTGCTCGATCAATATGTCGTCGCGCGCAAGCCCGAGCGGATTGCCGGGCATCTGCAGCGCGATGTGGTCGTAGCTGCCAAGGCCGAGCTTCGCCGCCGCGTCGAGCGTGCGCTTCGGGATATCGGGCGCGAACTTGATGCTGCCGCTCGCGAGCATGTTGCTCGACACGGTGATGATGGCAGCCCGCGCGACAATCCGCCCGGCCGGTGTTTGCACAATCGCATCGCGATTGCCCCATTCGATGCGGCTTGCGGGCGTCGACAGCGACAGCGGCAGTTGCTCGGCCAGTTTTACGATCAGCGTGCCCAACCCCTGACGGCAGGCAATCGCCGAATTGCGGTCCTGGGCGCGGACCTTGTCGACGACGGAAATGTCCTTCAGATCCTTGCCGGCAAAGCTCGCCCCCAGCGCGAACTCGGCCGCTCCCACCCAAACGCCGAGATCCTTCGGCATCACCGAGCCGCAGGAGACGTCGAACCTGCGTGAAGCTTCGTCGATGGCGCGGTTGGCCTTGACCAGTGCGGCCAAAAACTCTTCCGTCTCGCTCGCCCGCGCATTGCGCCGGCCGATACGGATCTTCTGCCCCGAGGGAGCCGGCACGAACTCGAGTCCGGCGGACCGGCCGAGCCGGATCATGGGGTTGGTCTCGGGATTGTGGATCCAGCGGGCGCCGCGATCGAACGGCGCGTCAAAGGTCGAGCTATCAGTGATGCAGCGGCCGCCGACCTGGCTTGCCGCTTCCACCACGACCACCTTGCGGCCTGCGGCTACGATCCGCCGCGCCGCAGCGACGCCAGCGGCGCCGGCGCCGATCACGACAATATCGGCCTCCCGCGGCAGGGGCGCGGCCCAGCTCGGCCGGCCCAGCACCGGGACCGTGGCGAGGCTAGCTGACGCCGACAGGAAAGTTCGGCGCGTCATTGTCATGTCATGGTTTCCGGGCGCTTGAGACAGCAGAGAACATGTTGCGAACTTTGCAGCATTCATACGGATGCAGCAACACTCATGGTGAATCAATCATGATTGATCCCCGCAAGCGGTGAACTAAATTGCAACAGCTGTCGGCCATGATAAGGAAGGAAAAAAGCGGTTCCGAAACCGCTTGGGGGAAGTTGATGGGCGTAATGCTCGATACTGTCGGCCAGTGGATCGCGGGCTACCTGCAGAAGGAAGTTCCGGGCTACGAGCCGTTCACGCCGAGCGATCCGGAACATCTTCGCGGCGTCATCCAGCCGGGCGACGTGCTTCTGGTCGAAGGCAACAACCGGATTTCCGGCATTATCAAGTATCTGACGCAGTCGACCTGGTCGCATGCGGCGCTTTACGTCGGGCCGGTGGATGGCGCCTGGGAGCCCGACGGCGAACCCCATGTGATGATCGAGGCCAATATCGGCGAGGGCGTCACCTCGGCGCCGCTGTCGAAATACTTCTCCTATCATACAAGGGTGTGCCGCCCGGTCGGTCTTTCCTACGAGGACCGCCACACGGTCTGCCGCTATGCCATCAACCGGATCGGCTTCGGCTACGACACCAAGAACATCGTCGACCTGATGCGCTTTCTGATCCCGCTGCCGATACCGCAGCGCTGGCGGCGCCGCATGATCGCATTCGGGTCGGGCGATCCCACCAAGATCATCTGTTCGGCGCTGATTGCACAGGCCTTCGACGCGGTGCGATATCCGATCCTGCCGAAGATCACGCAAGCCGGCAGTCGCCGCGCCCGCCGCGAAATCCTGCACATCCGCGACTCCTCGCTCTACATGCCGCGCGATTTCGACATCTCGCCCTATTTCGAAGTCGTCAAACCCACCATCGTGAATGGCTTCGACTATCTGAACCTTCACTGGGCCGACAAGCAGAAGCCGCTCGAGGAGGTGGCGGGCGAATTCGGTGTGTTTCAGGAAGAGGTCCGGTCGCCGCCGCTCGTTCCTGAAGAGGTTGACGAAGAAGCGCCGGTTTCGGTTGCGGTTGAGGAAGTGACCGTGGTTGCGGTCGAGGAAACAATGGTCGAGAGCGTCCGGGTCACCGAGCATTTTCTGGCGGTCGAATATATTCCCGTGCGCACGCCAAACCGCCGCTCACAGCCGCGGTCCGTGAAAGTCGCGCTGGACTCCTAGGCAATTTCGCGCGGCAGCTCGAGCTGCCCTTACCGGTCCGCGCGGCCGATAACGTCCATCAGTTCCGTGATCTTCTGGCGCTGATCGGCCTTGTTGCCGCTGGCAATCGCATGCTCGACGCAATGCGCCACATGGTCCTTCAGGACCTCTTCCTCGACGCGCCGGAGCGCAGCGCGCACCGCCGAGATCTGCGTGACGATGTCGATGCAGTAGCGGTCCTCGTCGACCATTTTTGAGAGCCCGCGGACCTGGCCCTCGATCCGACTCAGCCGTTTTTGACAGGATGCCTTGATGTCTTTCCTCATGCGGCCTATATACCCCCACAGGGTATAGGTTTCAAGGCCGGAGTTTGTGGGATGGCAGCGGAAACGAAAGCGGGATGCTGTGGCGGGCATGGCCATCACCACCATGATGCTGCGCCCAGGGCGGGCGTGCACGATCCCGTCTGCGGGATGACGGTCGACCCTGCGACCTCAAAGCACCGCTTTGACCACGAGGGCGCGACCTACCATTTCTGCTCCGCCGGCTGCCGCACCAAGTTCGCCGCCGATCCCGCAAAATATCTGAACAAGAACGCCGCGCCGCCGGCCGACATGCCCGAAGGCACGATCTATACCTGCCCGATGCATCCGCAGATCCGCCAGGTTGGCCCCGGCACCTGCCCGATCTGCGGCATGGCGCTGGAGCCGGAAGTGGCAAGCCTCGATGCCGGCCCGAATCCCGAGCTCGCCGACATGACGCGGCGGTTCTGGATCGGCGCGGTGCTCTCGCTGCCGCCGGTGGTGCTGGAAATGGGCGGGCATCTGGCCGGCTCCCATGGCTGGGTGGACCCGACATTATCGAACTGGATCCAGCTGGTCTTCGCCACGCCCGTGGTGCTGTGGGCGGGCTGGCCGTTCTTCGTCCGCGGCTGGCAATCGCTTGTGACGCGCAATCTCAACATGTTCACGCTGATCGCGATGGGCACCGGCGTTGCCTACCTCTACAGCTTGGTCGGCACCCTTGCACCGCAGGTCTTCCCGGCAACGTTCCGCGACCATGGCGGCGCGGTGGCGGTGTATTTCGAGGCGGCGGCCGTCATCACCGTTCTGGTGCTGCTTGGCCAGGTGCTGGAGCTGCGGGCGCGCGAGGCGACCTCCGGCGCGATCAAGGCGCTGCTGCAGCTTGCGCCGAAGACCGCGCGACGGATCGGCGACGACGGCCACGAGCATGAAGTGCAGATCGAAAGCCTCGCCGTTGGCGACCGCTTGCGCGTTCGCCCGGGCGAGAAGGTGCCTGTTGATGGCGTGATCCTCGAGGGACGGTCCTCGCTCGATGAATCGCTGGTGACGGGCGAATCCATGCCGGTGACCAAGGAGACCGGCGCACAGGTGATCGCGGGCACGCTCAACCAGTCCGGCGGCTTTGTGATGCGTGCGGAAAAGGTCGGGCGCGATACGCTGCTGTCGCAGATCGTGCAAATGGTGGCGGACGCACAGCGCTCGCGCGCGCCGATCCAGCGGCTGGCCGATCAGGTGGCGGGCTGGTTCGTGCCGATGGTGATCGTCGTGGCTATTGCAGCCTTCGCTGCCTGGGCCTGGTTCGGGCCGGAGCCGCGGATGGCGTTTGGCCTTGTCGCGGCTGTCAGCGTGCTGATCATCGCCTGTCCCTGCGCGCTGGGGCTGGCGACCCCGATGTCCATCATGGTCGGCGTTGGCCGCGGCGCGCAGGCCGGCGTGCTGATCAAGAACGCCGAAGCGCTGGAGCACATGGAGAAGATCGACACGCTGGTGGTCGACAAAACGGGCACGCTGACCGAGGGCAAGCCAAAGGTGGTCGGCATCGTCCCTGCCGGCGGATTTGCGGAGAGCGAGATCCTGCGGCTTGCCGCCAGCGTCGAGCAGGCGAGCGAGCATCCGCTGGCGGATGCGATCGTGCGGGCTGCGAAGGAACGATCGATTGCCCTGAGCAAGGTGGAGGATTTCGATTCCCCAACCGGCAAGGGCGCGATCGGCAGGGTCGACGGCAAGCGTATCGCGCTTGGCAACGCCAAATATCTTGGCTCGATCGGCATTGATGCAGGCCCGCTTGATGCCGAGAGCGAGCGGCTGCGCGGCGACGGCGCGACCGTCATCAATCTCGCCATCGATGGCCGCCTCACCGGCCTCTTCGCCATCGCTGACCCGGTGAAGGCCTCGACGCCCGATGCGCTGAAGGCCCTCGCGGCCGAAGGCATCAAGGTGATCATGCTGACCGGCGACAACCGCACCACCGCAACGGCGGTCGCGCGAAAACTCGGCATTGCCGATGTGGAAGCGGAAGTCTTGCCGGACCAGAAGAGCGCGGTCGTCGCAAAACTGCGGGCCGCGGGGCGGATCGTCGCCATGGCCGGCGACGGCGTCAATGACGCGCCGGCGCTTGCCGCGGCCGAGGTCGGCATCGCCATGGGCACCGGCACGGATGTCGCGATGGAAAGCGCGGGCGTCACGCTGCTGAAAGGCGATCTCGGCGGCATCGTGCGGGCGCGAAAGCTCTCGCAGGCGACGATGCGCAATATCAGGCAAAACCTGTTCTTTGCCTTTATCTACAATGCGGCAGGAATTCCCATTGCAGCGGGCATTCTGTATCCGACGCTCGGCCTCTTGCTGTCGCCGATCATCGCGGCGGCCGCAATGGCGCTGTCGTCGGTGAGCGTGGTCGGCAACGCGCTGCGACTGCGCGTGACGCGGCTGTAAAGACTCAGGCCGCCTTCGCCGCCGTGCCGCAGGGAAGACCCGCCCGCGCGAGACCGCCATAGAGCGGCTCGTTCGGCATCTCGGCGCGCAGGATCGCGCGCACCGCGATCAGTTTTTCCAGATCGATACCGGTCGGAAATCCCTTGCTCTCGCAGAGGAACACGAGGTCCTCGAACACGACATTGCCGGTGGCGCCCGGCGCGAACGGGCAGCCGCCGAGGCCGCCGAGCGAGCCGTCGAGCACGCGCGCGCCGGCATCGAGCGCGGCCGACGCGTTCGCAATGCCCATGCCGCGGGTGTCATGCAGATGCACGCAGACCGGCTTGCCGCCGGCAATATTCACCACCGCTTTGGTGAGATCGCCAACTTGTTTCGGCCCGGCATAGCCGACGGTGTCGGCGACCGCGACCATGTCGACGCCGGCCTCATAGAGCTTTTCGGCGATCCGGATCACCTCGTTCGGATCGACGTCACCGGTGATAGAGCAACCCAACGCCATCGAGATCGCGGCATTGACGACGGGCTTGTGGGCGCTGGCGTCGCGCAGCTCGCACAGCCGCTTGACATTGGCAATCGCGGATTCGCGGGAGCGGTTGGCGTTGGCCTGACTGTGCTCTTCGGTGGCCGATACCACCGAGGCGATTTCGGCGACGCCGGTTGCCAGCGCCTCGTTGACGCCGCGCTCGTTAAGCGCCAGCGCAACGCCATGCGCACCCGGCAGCGAAGCGACCGTCGCGACGATGTCGCGGACATCGACGAATTGCGGAAAGGTCTTTGCCGGCAGGAACGAGCCCACCTCGAAATGCCGCACGCCTGCGGCGTATTCGTCGCGGATCCATTGCTGCTTGGCTGATGTGGAAGGGAATTTCTTCACGAGCTGGAGGCCGTCGCGCAGGCCCACTTCGCGCAGGCTGACGCGATCATTGGGATAGATGTCCTGAAAGCGGGTCATGAATTCCTCACGCGGCGTTGTCGGTTGATTTTGGCTGGTTGAGTTCGACACGAACGGCATCGGTGTCGGCGCCGAGCACCGGCACTTGCAGCCCCTCGCCGATGTTGCCGCCGTTCCATTCCACCGGCAGCGCGGGAACGCGGAACGACTTTCCGTCGGCGTTGACATTTTGCACGAGTCCTCCTGGACGCAACACATGCGGGTCCTGCAGCAGGTCTTCCGGCCGGTTGATCGGCGCAAAGCAGATGTTGAGCAGATCAAACCGCTCGGAGAGCTCGGCCATATTCCAGCGCGCGATCACCTCGGCGACGCGGGGAATGATGCGCGAGCGCGCAAGAATGCGGTCGGTGGTGGTGCGCAGTGCCGGATCGTCGAGAAATTCCTGCAGGCCGAACTCCTTGCAGAAGGCCTGCCAATGGCCCTCGGTGACCACGCCGATGAAGATGCGCTCTTCGCCTGCAGTATCGAAGATGTCGTAGATCGGCCAGGCATGCTCGCGCTCCGGCATCGAGCGCGGCTTGTTGCCGGTCATCTCGTATTCGACCATGTGCTGCGCGACGAGAAAGAGGCAGTTCTCGAACAGGCCGATGCGGATGTCTGCGCCGTCCTTGGCGCCACCGCGCTTCTGGTAGAGCGCGGCCAAAATAGAGATCGCGCCGAACATGCCGCCCATGATGTCGTTGGCGGAAGAGCCGACACGCTGCGGCTTGTCGCGGGTGCCGGTCATGGCGGCGAGCCCCGACATCATCTGCACGACCTCGTCGAGCGCGGGGCGATGCTCATACGGGCCGGACAGGAAGCCTTTGTGACCGCAGACGATCAGATGCGGATGCTGCTTGCGCAGCTCATCCGGACCGAGCCCCTGTTTCTCCAGCTGGCCGTCGCGAAAATTCTCGACAAACACGTCGGCGCTGGCGAGCAGCCGGTGCATGGTGTCGCGATCTTCAGCCTTGGCAAAATCCAGCACCACGCTGCGCTTGCCGCGGTTGAACAGCGGAAAGAAGGAGATGCCCATGCCGCCGAGGCTGCGCGTCTTGTCGCCGGCCGGCGGCTCGACCTTGATCACCTCAGCTCCCAATTGGGCGAGGATCATGCCGCAGGTCGGACCCATCACCATGTGGGTCATCTCGATGACCCTCACGCCCGCAAGCGGCAATCCCGTCCCGGCCATCGGCTTCTCCCTGTTCGATCCGGATTATTTAACGCGGCAGTCTAGGCTCCCGCGAGCCATCTGAAAAAGTATAATCTGTTGAACAATCCATTCGCCTCTCTGGAACGCATGGCTGACCGCGAGTTCCTGCCAACGTCGGCAATCGTCGCGATCGCGGCGTGGGGGCCGGCGGCGCGCGGCAAGCCGCTCGACGCCTGATTATTGCGGTATTTCTGGCCCTTGCCGAAGTGGTTCGGCATCTCTACTTCTCGCGGGTGTTTTTGACCGGGAGAGGTTGAACTGCCATGTTGGACGCCGCCGTCAAGGCGCTTTCGCAAATCCTGTCGCCGCCGATGCGCTCGATCCTGTGGCGCTCGATCGGGCTCGCGCTGGTGCTCATCACCGTGCTCGCCGTCGGCCTGCAGCGGCTGCTGGCCTGGTTTGCCGTCAATGGCGAGGTCTGGCTCGAGGCCATGCTGGGGCCGAGCTTCCATACCTCCATCAACGTCCTCGCCTGGATCGTCTCGATTGCTGCTGGGCTCGGCATCGTGCTCGGCGGCATCTTCCTGATGCCGGCGATCACCTCGCTGGTGGCAAGCCTGTTCGTCGACGAGATCGCCGACCATGTCGAGAGCGAGCATTATCCAGCGGAGCAGCCCGGCGTGGCGCTGCCGCTCGGCGTCGCCATCCCCGAAGGCATCAAGACGGCGCTGCTCACCGTGCTGGTCTACCTGATTGCGCTGCCCTTCGTGCTGTTTGCGGGCGCGGGCTTTTTGATCTTCTTCATTGCAACGGCCTGGCTGCTCGGCCGCGAATATTTCGAGCTCGCCGCGATGCGCTTCCGTTCGCCGGCCGAGGCCAAGGCGATGCGCAAGTATCATGCAGCGACGGTCTTCGCCGCGGGTCTCTTTATCGCGGCGTTCGTTTCGATCCCGATCGTCAATCTGGCGACGCCGCTGTTCGGCATGGCCTTCATGGTCCACATGCATAAGCGCCTGTCGGGCCCGCGGCCGGAATTGATCGAGCCTGCGCGGAAGACGAGCGTGCCGACGGTTTAGTCATCCCTGTTTCAGCACGATTTTGTAAAACTGGTCGCCGCTTATTGTGGGTCATGCGCTAGCTCGGCGGATTCCTGTCCCGCGCGAACGGCACCAGCAGCAATCCCGCGAACGCGACGCATGCGAGCATGGCCCACGCCTCGTTGACGCAGAGCGCCAGCGACGCCCTCTCGACCAGCGGCCGCACATAGGCGATCGCGGCCTCATCCGGCGGCCCCGGCGGCCGATTGAGGAGCAATGACGGATCGAGCCCAATCTCTCTGGCTGCTGTCAGATCTCCGGCCAGCAGCCGAATCCGAAAATCCTCGGCATACAGCCCGACCCGGCCATAGAGGATCGTGTCGATCAGCGCGATAC
>Ga0081455_10005591_pt1 | contig 13744 bp, 9 predicted proteins | sample TabmetS3T2R1_FD_70207 | JGI IMG/M metagenome (GOLD analysis project Ga0081455, IMG submission 70207) | Tabebuia heterophylla rhizosphere microbial communities from the University of Puerto Rico - S3T2R1 | ecosystem: Host-associated > Plants > Roots > Rhizosphere ... | reverse complement strand
GGCCGAACGCCTCGCCGGCGGCCACGTCGAAGCTGATCCCGGCCACGGCCTCGACCTCGCCGAAGCGGACGGCGAGGCCGTCGACGAGCACGACCTGCTCGGCGCGCTCCTCCGCGCGCGCGAGCGCGGTCACCGCGCGACCAGCTCGTCGGTGCGGGTCCGGAGCACCAGCGCGGCCTTGGCGGTCAGCTGGACGAGCTGCGCGCGCTCCTCGGGCTCGAGCGCCTCGAGCACGTCGCAGAAGAAGAGCAGGCGCTGCTCGGCGACGCCGGCGACCAGCTCCTGGCCTTCCGGCGTGAGCTCGACGAGAATCGCGCGCCGGTCGCCCTCCGCGCCGTGCCGCCGGGCCATGCCGATCTCCTCCAGCCGGTCGACCATGCGCGTCGCGGTCGTGTCGTCGACGCCGACGCGGTCGGCGAGCTCGCCGATGCGCAGGCCGCCGCTCTCCCCGATCAGCGCGAGCGCGCGGAGCTTGCTCGGCGTGAGCTTCGAGCCGAGCTCGGGGTGGAGCGACGCGTGCAGGCGACGGCTCGCCAGGATCGTCCCAAGCTCGCGCCAGCAGGTGGAGAGCTCGGCGGCCAGCGGCCTCAGCTCACGTCGGGACATATCTGCAAAATACAGAAACTGGCTTCTGCATGGAATCCTTACAGGAGTCTTACCGACTCGGCGCTCGAACAACCGTCGTAGCGGAAAGCAGGCAAGAAACGACTCAGGGGGTCTTTCCGCATGAAACTCGCCGTGCTCGCGGCCCTCGCCGCCGCACTCGTCACGTTGCTCCTTCCGGCCACGTCGCAGGCCTCGCCGTACATCCATTTCGGCGTCCAGGACGACGCCTACCTCTCGGCAGGCCCGACGCTGCAGGGCCGACTCGACACGCTCGACCGGCTGGGCGCGAAGCTCGTCCGCTACACGGTCGACTGGCGTCACATCGCGAAACGCAAGCCGAAGCGCGCGGTCAACCCCGGCGACCCGGCCTACGACTGGTCGGACGCCGACGCGGTGCTGAACGGACTGCACAAGCGCAAGATCGCCGTGATCGTGACGCTCGCGCGCTCGCCCGCGTGGGCGAACGGCGGCCTCGGCGCCAACGGCGTGCCGAGGAGCAAGTACTCGCTCTCCGCGTTCGCCCTGGCCGTCGCACGGCGCTACCCGTGGGTGCGGCTGTGGGAGATCTGGAACGAGCCGAACCTGCGCCGCTTCCTGAAGCCCAACTCGCCCACGCTGTACGTCCAGCGTCTGCTCAACCCGACGTACGCGGTGCTGAAGCGAGAGCGCCTCACCAATCGCATCGCCGGCGGCGCAACCTCGCCGCGGCGGACGCCGAGCGGCCTCTCGCCCGTGGCGTTCATGCGCGGGATGCGAGCCGCCCACGCTCACCTGGACGCCTACTCGCACCACCCGTACCCCGTGACCCGAGGCGAACGGCCGACCGGCTTCGCCCGCGGCGTGTGCAAGTACTGCAAGGGCCTGATCACGCTCGCCAACCTGCCCGTGCTGCTGAAGGAGGTTCGGCGGGACTTCGGGCCGAAGCGGATCTGGCTCACCGAGTACGGCTACCAGACGAACCCGCCCGACCGCTTCGGCGTCTCGCGGTCGGTGCAGGCCAAGTACCTCGCCCAGGCCGCGCTGCGGGCCAAGAGCGCCCGCTTCGTCGACGTCCTGATCCACTTCATCATCAAGGACGAGCCGCAGCTCTCCGGCTGGCAGAGCGGGCTGTTCTCGGCCGCCGGCGTGGTCAAGCCCTCGTTCAACTCGTTCATGCTCCCGATCGTCCAGTCCGGCAGGCGCGGCCTGCGCACGACGATCTGGGGCCAGGTGCGCCCGGGCAAGGGACGGCGCTGGTACCGGCTGCAGCGGCTGGCTCGAGGACGCTGGGTCTCGATCGGCCACCCGGCCCGGACCAGCGTCTTCGGCTCGTACACTCGCGTGATCCGCGCCCAGAGCGGGACGCGCCTGCGCGTGCTCTACCTTCCTGGCGGTCCCGCGTCGGCCGAGAAGATCTCGACGCGGCCGATCGTCGTCCACTGAGCTCTCGCCGGGCCCTCGCTCGCTCCGCGGGCGGGGGCCCGGACCTCCTCGATCCGCCAGGAATCCTTACAAGGCCTTTACCGCATCCCTCCTGGCACATAGCTTCAATGCCAGGGCATTGAAGCTCGCACTCCTCGCCGCACTCGCCGCGGCGGCCGTCTCGGCTCTCCTGCCGTCCGCGGCCGCCGCGTCACCCTCGGTCCGCTTCGGGGTCCAGGACGACGCCTACCTCGCGGCGGGCCCGTCGCTCGAGCCGAACCTCGCCACCCTCGACGAGCTGGGCGCGAAGCTCGTGCGCTACATGGTCAACTGGCGGCAGATCGCGCCGACGAAGCCGCGGCACCCGGCCGAGCCGGACGATCCCGCGTACGACTGGACGAACACCGACGCCGTCCTCGGAGGCCTCCACGCGCACGGGATCACGGTCCTGGTGACCCTGCTTCGGACGCCCGTGTGGGCCAGCAACAGCCGGACCCCGAGGGCAGTGCCGAGGAGCAAGAACTCGCTCGCCGCGTTCGCCGTCGCGGTCGCGAAGCGCTACCCGTGGGTGCGGCTGTGGGAGATCTGGAACGAGCCGAACCTGCGCTCGTTCCTGAGCCCGAACTCGCCGCGCCTCTACGTGCAGCGGCTGCTGAACCCGACCTACGACGCGCTCGTCGCCCAGAACCCGCTGAACCGCGTCGCCGGCGGCGCGACCTCTCCGCGGTCGACGAAGACCGGCCTCTCGCCCGTCAAGTTCATGCGCGGGATGCGCGCGGCGCATGCGCGGCTCGACGCCTACTCGCACCATCCGTACCCGGTCACGCGCGGCGAGCGGCCGTTCGGGTTCGCGAAGGGCGTGTGCCGCTACTGCACCGGCGTGCTGACGTTGGCGAACCTGCCGGCGCTCGTCCGCGAGGTGCAGCGGGACTTCGGGCCGAAGCGGATCTGGCTGACCGAGTACGGCTACCAGACGAACGAGCTCGACCCGCTCGGCGTCTCGCCGATCCTGCAGGCGAAGTACGTCGCCGACTCGGCGCTGCGGGTCAGGGGCGCGCCCTTCGTCGACCTCCTGATCCAGTTCCTCGTCCAGGACGAGTCGCGGCACAACGGGTGGCAGAGCGGGCTCGTGTCGCCGTCGGGGATCCCCAAGCCGGCGTTCAACTCGTTCATGCTCCCGATCGCGGAGTCGGGCCGCCGCGGGCTGCGCACCACGATCTGGGGTCAGGTGCGACCCGGGAAGGGGCGGCGGGAGTACCAGCTGCAGCGCCTCGTGCGCGGCCGCTGGGCCAACGTCGGCGGACGGGCCCGGACCGACGTCCGGGGCTCGTACAAGCGTGTCGTCCGGTCGCCGGTGGGCGCGCGTTTCCGCGTCGTCTGGCTCGACACGAAGACCTCGAGCCGGCCGATCGTCATTCGCTAGCTACCAGCCGCGGCGCAGCACGACGAGCGAGCGCGACTCCACCTCGACGGGCTCGCGTGCCGCGAACGAGCGCTCCTCCGCGTGCGGCTCGGCGGTCGAGAGATCGAGCTTCCAGCGCGCGCCGAACCGCCGTGCGGGGAGCTGGAAGGTGACGGGCTCGTGGTGCGCGTTGAAGAGCAGCAGGAAGGACTCGTCGCCGATCGGCTCTCCGCGTGAGGTGGTCTCGTGCAGCTCCTCCCCGTTCAGGAACATGCCGAGCCAGCGCACGCCGCCGTCCTCCCAGTCGCGCCTCGTCATGCGCCGCCCGTCGGGCCGGAACCACCAGACATCGGGGAGCCCGGAGCCGGTGACGCTCCTGCCCTGCAGGAAGTGGCGGCGCCTGAAGACCGGGTGGTGGCGGCGCATGAAGATCAGCCGCCCCGTGAACTCGAGCAGCTCCCCCTGATCAGCGGCGAGCCCCCAGTCGAACCACGAGAGCTCGTTGTCCTGGCACCAGGCGTTGTTGTTGCCGTGCTGCGTGCGCGAGAGCTCGTCCCCGCCGAGCAGCATCGGCACGCCCTGCGAGAGGAACAGCGTCGCGAGGAAGTTGCGCTGCTGGCGGCGGCGCAGCGCGTTCACCTCCGGGTCGTCGGTCTCGCCCTCGACGCCGCAGTTCCAGGAACGGTTGTCGTCGGTGCCGTCGCGGCTCTCCTCGAGGTTCGCCTCGTTGTGCTTCTCGTTGTACGAGACGAGGTCGCGCAGGGTGAAGCCGTCGTGGGCGGTGACGAAGTTGATCGACGCGACCGGTCGCCGCCCGTCCTCGGCATAGAGGTCGCTCGAGCCCGTGAGCCGGGCCGCGAAGTCGCCGACGCCGTTGGTCGCGCCGCGCCAGAAGTCGCGCACGGTGTCGCGGTAGAGCCCGTTCCACTCCGTCCAGAGGACCGGGAAGTTGCCGACCTGGTAGCCGCCCGGCCCCACGTCCCACGGCTCCGCGATCAGCTTCACCTGCGACAGCACCGGGTCCTGGTGGATGACGTCGAAGAAGGCGGCGAGGCGGTTCACGTCCCAGAACTCGCGCGCGAGCGCCGCCGCCAGGTCGAAGCGGAAGCCGTCGACGTGGCACTCCATCGCCCAGTACCGCAGCGAGTCCATGATCAGCCGCAGGACGCTCGGGTGCACCGGGTTGAGCGAGTTGCCGGTGCCGGTGAAGTCGACGTAGTAGCGCGGGTCGTCGGGCGAGAGCCGGTAGTAGGACGCGTTGTCGACGCCGCGGAACGCGAACATCGGGCCGAGGTGGTTTCCCTCGGCCGTGTGGTTGTAGACGACGTCGAGGATCACCTCGATCCCGGCGCGGTGGAGGGCCTTGACCATTCCCTTGAACTCGCGCACCTGCTCGCCGCCGGTGCCGCTCGCCGAGTAGAGCGCGTGCGGCGCGAAGAATCCGATCGAGCTGTAGCCCCAGTAGTTCGTCAGCCCGCGATCGAGCAGGAAGTGCTCGTCCGCGACGTGGTGCACCGGCAGCAGCTCGACCGCCGTCACGCCGAGCGCGCGCAGGTGCTCGATCGCCTCGTCGCTCGCGAGCCCCGCGTAGGTGCCGCGCAGCTCCTCGCGCAGCGGGCCGAAGCGCTGCGTGAACCCCTTGACGTGTACCTCGTAGATGACCGTCGACGACCAGGGGATGTTGAGCAGCTCGTCGCCCTCCCAGTCGAAGGACGGGTCGACGACGACGCACTTCGGGATCGCTGCCACGTCGTCCTGGCCGTCGGCGCGCAGGTCGGCGTCCTCGCTCCCGTCCATCACGTACGGAAACACGTGCCCGGCCGACCAGTCGACCGTCCCCTCGATCGCCTTCGCGTAGGGGTCGAGCAGGAGCTTGGCCGCGTTGAAGCGGTGACCCTCCTCGGGCCGGTAGTGCCCGTGCACGCGGTAGCCGTAGCGCTGGCCGGGGCCGACGCCGGGGAGGTAGCCATGCCAGTTGTAGGCGTTTCGCTCCTCGAGCGGCACGCGCTCCTCGCCGTCGTCGCCGAAGAGGCACAGCTCGACGCGTTCCGCGTGCTCGCTGAAGAGCGAGAAGTTCGTCCCCGCGCCGTCCCAGGTCGCGCCGAGTGGGAACGGCGCGCCCGGCCAGACCTGCCTCACAGGCGCGGCTCGACGGTTTCCGATTCCTGGTCCTCGACGCGGCCGTCCACGGTCGCGAGCCTACCCACCAGGATCGCCGCACACGCACCGTCCCTAGGCCCGCTTCCACCAGGGCGTAGAATCGCGGCCTAGGAACCGGGGTCAAGGGAGGGTGTGATGGCCACTACTGCCACGATCCCCGGAGAACGTCTGTCCGACTTGAGGATGCAGCTCCGCGGAGAGGCATCGACGCCCTCCGACCCTGGCTACGGGCAGGCTCGGAGGCCGTTCAACGCGATGCACGCCGACCGGCCCGCAGTGGTCGTCCGCTGCACCGGGACGGCCGACGTGGTCGCAGCGGTCGACTTTGCCCGCGACAACGACCTGATTCCCACGGTCCGAGGCGGCGGGCACTCGGTGGCCGGCCTGTCGAGCTCGGATGGCGGGTTCGTTCTTGACCTCTCATCGATGCGCGGCGTCCAGGTCGACGCCGAGGCGCGCCTCGCGCGTGTGCAGGGCGGGGCAGTCCTCGGCGACGTCGACCGAGAGACACAGGTCTTCGGTCTCGCTACCCCGTTTGGAGTCGCCTCGGAGACAGGTGTCGCCGGGCTGACACTGGGCGGTGGGTACGGATGGCTGCGGCGCAAGCACGGGCTTGCGTGCGACAACCTCGTGTCCGCTCAGGTCGTGGGCGCCGACGGCCAGGTGCGTACGGCATCGGCCGAAACGAATCCCGACCTCCTCTGGGCTCTCCGCGGTGGTGGCGGCAACTTCGGCGTCGTGACGTCCTTCACGTACCGGCTCCACCCCGTCGGCCCCGTCGTCGCGTTTGTGGGCGTCTTCTACCCAGTCGAGTCGGCCGCCGAGGTCCTGCGCGGGTACCGCGACTACTTCGCCTCGGCACCCGACGAGGTGTCGTCCGAGGCGCTGTCACTCACGTTTCCGGCCGATCCGGGCCTGCCGGAGCCGATCCACGACCAGCAGTGCTTCGTCGTCGGAGCCGTCTACACAGGCGACGCCGAAGAGGGGATGCAGGTCATGCAGCCGCTGCGAGAGCTCGCCACGCCGTTGGCGGACATCTCCCAGCCGATGCCATTCGCAGTGGTCCAGTCGGCTTTCGATGCGTTCTTTCCGCGCGGGCTGCTTCGCGCGTACTGGAAATCGGCCTACGTGCCCGAGCTTTCGGACGAGGTGATCGAAATCGTCGCCCGCCGCTCGGCCGAGAGGCCGTCCGCCCTCACCTTCGTCGACGTCTACCCGATGGGCGGAGAGGTGGCGCGGGTCGGTCCCGACGAGTCGGCGTTCGCCGAGCGAGCGGCACAACACATGGTCTCCGTGGCCGGCAACTGGCCGGATGCAGGCGACGACGAGGCGAACATCGCGTGGGTCCGAGACGTTTGGGCCGAGGTAGACGCTCTGGGCACCGGTTCCACCTACCTCAACTTCACGGGTCCTGAGGACCCGACCGCCTCGAGCGTCCCCAGCGCGTTCGGCGGCAACCTCGACCGGCTCACTGAGGTCAAGGCCCGCTACGACCCCGACAACCTGTTCCGAAAGAACAACAACATCCAGCCGTCCGCGTCCTAGCGCCGACTGCTCCAGCCGACCTCAACACCGGCCGTACGGTGAGTTGACTCGTCTGCGGCGCACGAATAGCGTCCGGGTTCGGCGGGCAGGCCCGCCGTTTTCTACGAGGAAGGGGACACATGAAACACCGTTTCGCCATCGGCGTCGCCGTGCTCGCGCTCGGGCTGGTCGGCGTCGGCTCCGCAGCCGCGTTCGACTGCATCCGCGTGTCGTCGTCGCTGCAGGGCCTGAAGAACTCGACGAAGTCGGGTAACTGGCTGCTGTTCGACCTCAGCACGGCGCAGGCCGCAACGGACACGTTTGCAGGCATCTCCGGCGGCGCAATCCAGCTCACCCCGCAGCAGGCGAGCTGCTTCGTCGGCGCCTACGCCGCGACGGGCCAGCCGCGCTTCTGGGCGCTCGGCATCGGCGTCGCGGGCGGGGAGCACGGCGGTCCCGGCGTGCTCGCGGGCCACAACAAGAACACCCGCCTCTTCGGCAACAACAAGGGGATCGACCACTTCGAGGACAGCCCGATCATCCCGGCGGTGTTCGGCGCGGCCGAGACCTGCGGGATCGACCTCTCGGCACTCGAGGAGTAGGTCCCGTCTAGTGCGGCGCCGCGGCCCCGCGGCGCCGCTACTTCTCCGGCACGAGCCAGATAACGGCGAGCGGCGGCAGGCGCAGCTCGGCCGACTGTTCCTGCTCGTGCCAGGGCGGCCCGGACGCGGCGATCGCGCCCAGGTTCCCGACGTCGGAGCCGCCGTAGAACGTCGAGTCGGTGTTCAGCAGCTCGCGCCAGCTGCCGCCGCGCGGGAGGCCGAGGCGGTACCCCTCGCGCGGGACCGGCGAGAGATTGCAGACGCAGACCAGCGGCCGGCCCTTGCCCTCGGGGAAGCGGGCGAAGGCGAGCACGTTCGCGTCGGCGTCGTTCGGCTCGAGCCAGCGGAAGCCGGCCGGCTCGAAGTCGACCTCGTGCAGCGCGGGCTCGGTGCGGTAGAGGCGGTTCAGGTCGCGCACGAGCGCCTGGACTCCCGAGTGGCCGGCCTGCTCGAGCAGGTGCCAGTCGAGGCTCCCGGCGTGGTCCCACTCCCGCTCCTGTGCCAGCTCGCCGCCCATGAAGAGCAGCTTCTTCCCGGGGTGTGCCCACATGTAGGCGAAGAGCGCGCGCAGGTTGGCGAGCTGCTGCCAGCGGTCGCCGGGCATCTTCTCGAGGAGCGAGCCCTTCCCGTGGACGACCTCGTCGTGGGAGAGCGGGAGGACGAAGTTCTCCGAGAACGCGTACATCAGGCTGAAGGTCAGCTGGTGGTGGTGGAAGCGCCGGTGCACGGCCTCGCGCCGGAAGTAGTCCAGCGTGTCGTGCATCCAGCCCATGTTCCACTTGAAGCCGAAGCCGAGGCCGCCGAGGTAGGTCGGCCTGGAGACGCCCGGCCACGCGGTGGACTCCTCGGCGGCGCTGATCATCCCCGGCTCGAGGTCGTGGACGAGCTCGTTGAAGCGCCTGAGGAAGTCGACGGCGTCGAGGTCCTCGTTGCCGCCGAAGCGGTTCGGCACCCACTGGCCTTCCTCGCGCGAGTAGTCGAGGTAGAGCATCGAGGCAACCGCGTCGACTCTGAGGCCGTCGGCGTGGTACTCCTCGAGCCAGAAGAGCGCGTTGGCGAGCAGGAAGTTGCGCACCTCGTTTCGGCCGAGGTTGAAGACGAGCGTGCCCCAGTCGGGGTGCGCGCCGCGGCGGGGGTCGTCGTGCTCGTACAGGGCGGTGCCGTCGAAGCGCGCGAGCGCCCACTCGTCGCGCGGGAAATGCGCCGGCACCCAGTCGAGGATCACGCCGACGCCGTGGCCGTGCAGGCGCTCGACGAAGGTCTTCAGGTCATCGGGCTCGCCCAGGCGCGGGCTCGGCGCGAAGTAGCCGGTCACCTGGTAGCCCCAGGAGCCGGGGAACGGGTGGTGCATCACCGGCAGCAGCTCGACGTGGGTGAAGCCGAGGTCGGTGGCGTACTCGGCGAGCTCGTCGGCGAGCTCGAGGTAGGTCAGCGCGCGGTTGTCCTCGAGCGGGTTGCGCCGCCAGGACTCGAGGTGCACCTCGTAGATCGAGACCGGCTCCCAGAGCGGGTCGTGCGCTCGCCGGCGGGCGAGCCAGTCCTCGTCGCGCCACTCGTGGCGGGACCGGTAGACGCGGGAGGCGGTGGCCGGCGGGACCTCGGCGGCATGCGCGTACGGATCGGCCTTCAGCGGCAGCAGCTCGCCCCGTGGCCCCTTGAGCTCGTACTTGTACCGCTCACTCTCGCCGAGGCCCGGGACGAAGAGCTCCCAGATGCCGGAGGCACCGAGGCTGCGCATCGGGTTGAGGCGGCCGTCCCAGCCGTTGAAGTCGCCGACGACGCTGACGGCGGCCGCGTTCGGGGCCCAGACGGCGAAGGCGGTGCCGGTCACGCCCTCGGCGTCGCGCAGGTGGGCGCCCAGGCGCTCGTAGATCCGCTCGTGCCGCCCTTCGCCGGCGAGGTGGAGATCGAGCTCGCCGAGGGTCGGCGGATAGGCGTAGGGGTCGCGCAGCGTGAACGTGTTGCCGTCCGGGTAGCTGACCTCGAGCTCGTAGCTGAGGGGCGCGTCGGCGTCCGGGACGACGCCCTCGAAGAGGCCGGCGGGATGCCTCAGCTCAAGCTCGACCGGCGGCGCGTTCTCCGGCTTCGCCACGACCGCCTGGGCCTCGGGCCGCCAGGCGCGCACGACCACGCCGCCGTCGTGCGGGTGAGCCCCGAGCAGGTGGTGCGGGTCCGCGAGCCGCCCGGCGACGAGCTGCTCGACCTCGTTCACGCCGTGCCCCTTCCGGCCGTGGCCCTTCGGGCCACGCCCAGGGACTGTCCCCGGCCGTGGCCGGAACGGCCACGGCTCAGGTGGAACAAGAGTGTGGCGATGTGTCCCCAGGCGTTCATGCCGGCTCGTCCAGGAGCTGGAGGATCCCCGCGACCGGGACGCGCACCCAGTTCGGGCGGTGGCCGAGCTCGTAGTGCAGCTCGTAGAGCGCTTTCTCGAGCTCGAACAGCCGCAGTCGCCGCTCCAACGAGGCGTCCGCGGGCACGAGCGCAGGATCGACCTTTGCCAGGTAGCCGGCGAGGAACTCCGAGCGCACCTGGCCTTCCCATCCCGGCGGCGGCTCGACCCCGTGCTCGAGCTCGGACGCGCTGGCGGCGTACGAGAACGAGCGCAGCATCCCGGCGACGTCGCGCAGCGGCGACCGCTTGTGCCGCCGCTCGCGCAGGGGCCGCGCGGGCTCGCCCTCGAAGTCGAGCACGACCCAGTCCTCGTTCTCGGTCCAGAGCACCTGGCCGAGGTGGTAGTCGCCGTGGTGGCGGATCAACCTGCCGAGCGAGCCGCTCTGCCCGATCTCCTGCAACCGGTCGCGCAGGTCGTCGCCGCGGCCCGCGATCGGCTCCAGCGCCGGCTCGTCGGGCAGCGAGTTGAAGACTTGCTCGATCTCCTCGTCGATCCGCGCGACGATCAGGGCCAGCGCCTCCCCGCTCGGCTCCTCCGGCGCGAACGCAGGATCGGCGGCGTCGGAGGCGAGGATGCTGTGCATCTCGCCCGTCACCTCCCCAAGCCCCCGCACGAGCCCGACGAAGCCGTCGCCGCCCGCCTCGAGGTCCTTCAGCGCCAGGGCCCAGCCGTCGTCGCGAACCGGGACGAAGTCCTGCAGGATCGCCAGCGTCGCGTCGAGCGGCTGCCCGACGTGCGCCGCCCAGCCCTGCAGGGAGGCGATCGCCGGGAAGCCGCGCTCGGTGAGGAAGCGCAGTAGCTCGAGCTCGGGGTTCACGCCCGCCTCGAGCTTGCGGTAGAGCTTCAGCACGAGCCGCTCGTCGAGCACAACCGAGGTGTTCGACTGCTCGGCCCCCATCGCCCGCACCGGGCCCGCAGGAACGGCCCCGTCGACGGCGCCGAACTGCAGCATCCCGCCCTCGTGCTCCAGTGTCGCCTGCTTGCCGATCAGCCCGACGAGGTCGAGCACGAGCTGCTCGCTCTCGAGCGCGTCGAACGCCGCCCAGCCGTCGACCGAGGTGAAGCCGCCGGCACCCCGCCGCAGCCCGACCGGCACGTTGTAGAGGTCGTGCGTCCCGCTCTGGAACCGCACCTCCACGACCGCCACCGCCAGCAACGGCTCGCCTTCCTCGCGGAGCGGGAACGCGTCCACGGCGCGAACCGAGGCGACCTCCTCCGACTTGGAGCCGTACCAGCGTTGCGCCAAGACGAACTCCCGCAGCTCCTCCTCCGGGAGCGCGACGACCAGCTCGCGAATCTCGCTCACCCGACCTCCTCCACCAAACGGAACCAGTAGAAGCCGCGCGCACCGAACGTGAGCAGGTACGGCAGCTCGCCGATCGGCGGGAAGCGCGTCTGGCCGAACATCTCCTCGGGCACCAGCCCGTCGAACTCTGCCAAGTCCAGCTCGGCCGCCTGCGCGGTCCGCGCGAGATTGTGGACGCAGAGCACGATCTCCTCCTCCCAGCGGCGAACGTGAGCGAAGACCCGCGGGTTCGACGGCTCGCGCGGCTCGTACGTCCCGAGCCCGAAGACCGGGTGCTGCTTCCGCAGCTCGACGAAGCGGTGCAGCCAGCGCAACAGCGAGGTCGGCGTCCGCAGCTGCGCCTCGACGTTCACCGCCGCGTAGCCGTAGACGGGATCCATCAGCGGCGGCAGGTAGAGCTGCGCGAAGTCGGCGGTCGAGAAGCCGCCGTTGCGATCGCCGGTCCAGTGCATCGGCGTACGCACGCCGTCGCGGTCGCCGAGGAAGACGTTGTCGCCCATCCCGATCTCGTCCCCGTAATAGAGGACGGGTGAACCAGGCAGCGAGAAGAGGATCGCGTGGATCAGCTCGATCTCGTCGCGGCCGTTGTCGAGCAGCGGCGCGAGCCGCCGCCGGATCCCGAGGTTGAGCTTCATCCGCGGGTCCTTCGCGTACTCGGCGTACATGTAGTCGCGCTCGTCGTCGGTGACCATCTCGAGCGTCAGCTCGTCGTGGTTGCGCAGGAAAAGCCCCCACTGGCAGTTGTCCGGGATCGAGGGCGTGCGCTCGAGGATCTCGTACATCGGCGTCGAGTCCTCCCGGCGGAGCGACATGAACATCCGCGGCATGATCGGGAACTGGAACGCCATGTGGCACTCGTCCCCGTCGCCGAAGTACTCGACGACGTCCTCCGGCCACTGGTTCGCCTCCGCGAGCAGCACGCGGTCGGGGTAGTTCGCGTCGACCTCCTCCCGGACGCGCCTGAGGTACTCGTGCGTGCGCGGGAGGTTCTCGCAGTTCGTCCCCTCGACCTCGTAGAGGTACGGCACCGCGTCGAGCCGGAAGCCGTCGATCCCGAGGTCGAGCCAGAAGCGCAGTACGCGCAGCATCTCGTCCTGCACCTCCGGGTTCTCGTAGTTGAGGTCGGGCTGGTGCGAGAAGAAGCGGTGCCAGTAGTACTGGCCGGCCAGCGGGTCCCAGGTCCAGTTCGACGGCTCGGTGTCGACGAAGATCACGCGCGCGTCGGCGTAGCCGTCGTCGGTGTCCGACCAGACGTACCAGTCGCGCTTCGGCGAGTCGGGCGAGCTGCGGGCCTCCTGGAACCACGGGTGGTCGGAGGAGGTGTGGTTCATGACGAGGTCGGCGATCACCCGGATCTGCCGCTGGTGGGCAGCGTCGACGAAGGCGCGGAAGTCCTCGACCGTCCCGTAGTCGGGGTGGATGTCGAAGAAGTCGGCGATGTCGTAGCCGCCGTCACGCAGCGGCGAGGGATACATCGGGAGCAGCCAGATGCAGTCGATTCCGAGCCACTCCAGGTAGTCGAGCTTGTCCGTGACTCCCCGCAGGTCTCCCATCCCGTCGGCGTTTCCGTCGAAGAACCCGCGCACGTGGATCTCGTAGAAGACCGCGTGCTTGAACCACAGCGGGTCAGACTCGAACCAGTGCCCTGCTTCACTCATGGGGGAAACCTCCGGTTTCCCCCATGGGCCCCCTTCCCATAAGGATCACGCGCCTTCGCGCGACATTGCTCCGGCCGGCAAAGCCGGCCTCCGCGAGGAAAGCCCGAAAGGCAAGTAACAGTCTGTTACAAGCGCGCTGGAATCCAAGGAGCCACCATCCCGGTCGCCCTCGAACCTGCAAGTAACAGTCTGTTACTTGGTGCTCGGTCACCGTTGCACGTGGAGGATGTGGGATTGGCCCGGCTCGAGCCGGACGTAGTTGCGGCCGATGCGCCAGTGGAAGTCGGCCTCGGCGAGCAGGTCGCGGACGGTGAAGGCCGGCGGCAGGCCGAGCGCGGCGGGGACGATCGCGACGCCCTCCTGCGGATGGCGCGGGTCGAGGTTGACCACGACGAGCGCGTCGTCCTTCGCGTATGCGACCAGCTGCTCGTTCTCCGTGTCGAGCCAGCGCAGGTTCCCGAGGCGCTGGAAGGCGGCGTGCTCGCGCCGGATCGTGTTCAGGCGCTGCACGAGCGGCAGCAGCTCGCCGTCGAGGCTGCGCTGCTTGGCCTCGTACTTCTCCGAGTCGAGGTACTCCTCGCTGCCCGCGGCCGCAGGCACGTTCTCGAACGACTCGAAGCCCGAGTAGATCCCGTAGCTCGGGCTGAGCGTGGCCGCGAGCACGAGCCGTGCCTCGAACGCCGGCCGGCCCCC
>Ga0081455_10005590_pt1 | contig 13744 bp, 15 predicted proteins | sample TabmetS3T2R1_FD_70207 | JGI IMG/M metagenome (GOLD analysis project Ga0081455, IMG submission 70207) | Tabebuia heterophylla rhizosphere microbial communities from the University of Puerto Rico - S3T2R1 | ecosystem: Host-associated > Plants > Roots > Rhizosphere ... | reverse complement strand
GACTGGCTTTGGTTGTTTTAAAAGTTCCTGTTCGGACTATGATGATTTTCTTTGCAATTGGAATACCCGTGGTTTTTTTGTGGCTATATGCTGATGAAAGAGACCGGAAACAAAAGAAGGAAATTGAAGAGTTAAGCAAAATACAACAGCAACCATGCATCTGTTCTGTTTGTAAACATGAACAAGCAGAAGTATGTATGGATCAAAAGTGTCCTTGTTGTATTATCTTGAAAGGCGATAGCATAATAGGACATTCTATCAACCCTCTTCAGTAGCGGAAAATGGTAAGCAGCCTCCTGAACTAAGGTGGAAAAGAATTTTACTATTGGAAATGTTACTGTTGAACAATATATATCTGCTATAGTATCGTTATCTGACTAATATGAAAAGTTTTGAAATCGATAACACTAGTCTTCAACTTGGTAATCATTTGAATTCATTGCATTTGTGTAAATATAAATCAAAAAATGCCAGGGAACTAATCACCAAACTCTACAATTCCAGGACTACCATTTTCATAAAATTTCTTGGTAATCCAAGTCTTTCGATCTCTAGTTGCCTTTAGAAATCGTTTGACTAATTAATTTAATAATTAAAAATTTTTAGCAATACATAACCTGAATCATTTTATCAAATATGTGTTAGGTTTACATTAACAACAAATACTTAAAAATGAATTAAGTTTAAAGTAAGATGTGGTTTTGTCGAGAGAAGATGATCTGTTTCAAAGGGCATTAATCTTAACGGACGACATAGCGATTGATCCGATTCTTGATTTCAATTTATATCGTGATGCCATAGTCAACATCGTAAATAACTCTAGTCCAAAATTTACTATTGGAATAATTGGTGAGTGGGGAGCTGGAAAGACCACTTTAATAAATTCTGTTGATAACGCGCTTGAAACTGATAAGAGTTTGATCAGAGTAAGGCTCCAAGCATGGCGGTATAAATGGGAACAATTCCCATTAGCTTCACTATTGAAAAGTATAGCGTACGCGTTACCGGCTGAGAAACAATTCCAAGATTTAAAACAGAGGTTAGAAGCAGGAGCTATAAATTTTCTTAAAAATACTGTTGACATTCTTACATCTATAATATCAAAGTACGCATCAGAAGAGTATGAAATTTCACAAGAAATGTTTGATACCTTTAAGAAAGAGTTAAATTCAAAAATTCAACTTATTGCAGAATTAGATAGGGACACTGTCTACTTTGATGGTTTTGAAGAAATCAAGAAAGAAATAAAGAATCTGCGTCTAGAAAATCCTGCGTTCAGGATTATTGTATATGTTGATGATCTGGAAAAATGTTCTCCTAAGAAGGCTCTTGAACTATTAGAAATCATAAGAGTATTTCAAGATGTTGAGGGCTTTATTTTTATTATTGGAATAAGTCACGATATGTTAATCAAGCTAAGCGACATTGAAAATAATGAAGTAAGTAATGAAGGAGAACATTACATTAAGAAGTTAATTCAAGTACCTATAGCTTTACCTAAATGGAGTAATCAGGATATTGTAAAATTGGTGAGAGATTTTATAAAAAAAGGTATGATTCATGATAAATTCAAAGAAGTTGTAGATAAGAATATAGAATTAATTTCTGTGGCAATAGATAACAATCCAAGAGAAATCAAAAGATTCTTGAACAACTTCATTGTAGCACATGAAATTTTTTCTGGTAAGAAAAGTATTGAGAAAAAAGAATTGATTTTTTCTGGTAAGAAAAGTTTCGATCCAAAGGAACTGTTAGTAATACAAGCGATCCACTTACGATGGAAGAAGTTTTATAATTTATTAATAAAATCAGATCAATCTTTCTTTAAGGGATTAGATAAATACCTAAAGATGGATGACGAAACACGTTTCAAGAGTCTGGATTTGTATGAAGCAAAAAAAGATGATGAGGATATGATGGTATGGAAAGTTCTACGTGATTTTAAAACAGATTCAGATTTATGGAATTTTTTGGTAAAAAATTCAGATACTATAAGGAACATACGGGACTGGAGTTTGTATAAACTCGCTATAGAAGTTGTTGTTGAACCAACTACCTTACATAGAAAAACCATCAATTATGAAGCAGTAAGATTACTACAAAGTGGAAAGATCAATGAATTCAATGATAAGAGGGCGATTGAATTTAGGAACTTATCTCTGAGAGATGCGGATTTGAGAGATGCGGATTTGAGAGATGCGGATTTGAGAGATGCAGATTTGAGAGATGCAGATTTGAGAGATGCAGATTTGAGAGATGCAGATTTGAGAGATGCGGATTTAATGGGTGCTAATTTAAGTAGGAGCGACCTTGATGGTGCGGATTTAATGGGTGCTAATTTAAGTGGTGCGGATTTAATGGGTGCTAATTTAAGTGGTGCTCGACTTGTCGGCACCAATCTTGGTGGTGCTGACCTTGCTGGTGCCCGTCTTTGGGGAGCTAATCTAGTAAGCACTCGTCTTTGGGGGGCTAATTTAAGAGATGCTCATTTAGTTGGTGCTAAGCTGCTAGGCGCCAACCTTGGTGGAGCTAGACTTGCAGGAGCGAACCTTGGTGGAGCTAGACTGGCAGGAGTCGATCTCGGTGGTGCTGATCTTAAGCATACTGAACTAACAAACTCGATTATAATAAATCCTAATTATGAATCATTAAGCATCAATTCAAGTACAGAATTCAATAATGCCACAATTGATGATCCCCAATTTATTGACTATATAACGCAATATACAAGAAATGTGCCTCAGAAGATAAAGGATAAGAAGAAACTGAGGAGAGAACTGGCTAAAAAAGGTGTTAGCGAAGAAATTGTCGAGGATCTTTTAGCCATTTCAAAACTTCCTGAAGAATGAAAATGAGGGTAATAGCTGAACTCGGTTTTATTAATTCATGTTTATTATCGTCAAATATACCAAATAGCTTCGCTAAACATTGTCGAAACTCGCTACTTCTTGTACGTGTAAAATGAATTTAACATTTTATCGATAGTCGGAAGATATTTTGAAAACCTCTCGTTATCTGATTTATATGTGATTAGATAGGCCTTGGTGTCTTCCTTAAACCAGATCTGCATTGCCTTTCGCAGATTTTGCGTATTGTCAGTCGCCGTAAAAATAATCATATGTGCCGGATGTCCTAGAAATATAGTTTCGATAGACTCCAGTACTTGAATGTCGGGATACAGATTCTTGAGGGTACTAAGTTGCGTCTGAGTGATTGAAGCCAGTGTAGAATTTGACCCTGTATCTTTAACCATAATACCAATCCCTGCCGGATTCATCTCTGAATTGCTTTCTCTGGGAGCGAGAAACGTAATCGATTTGTCAATGTGTTGAGATCTCTCCCAGTCGGGAGGATATTTCATGCTAAATCCAGTAATAAGATCATCATAAGTTAAAAATTCTGATTCTGAAGTAATAGGAATTATCAGATTCTCACGGAATGAAGCAAACGCCGAAGTATATTCAACATGATTTATTACCTGAAAAATTGCAAATACTGTAAGAATTGATAATGCAATTAATATACTGGTTAGATTTATTTCATCGAATAATGATGCCATCTATTTTCTAGTATTGATCATATGCATGGTATTAAATATTCTTAAGCTAGAATATGTGCCATAATTTGAATAATATAAAAGCATTGCAAACCGGATCGGAAAATTTTGTTTCTAAATTATAGTAAAATTTGTACATGAATATCCTACAGTTATTTAGATTTAAGTCTCTTTACCAGTTCTATCCTGGCATTAATAAGATTAATTTGTTCTTCAAGTAACTTCTTATAGCCTTTCAATAGCTTTTCCTCATCAGCGTAATTTCTCTTTTTAATATCCGACATAGTTTCTTCAAAACCTTTGACAACATTTTCTACGTGACTTCCGAGGGCTTGGATATCCCGTGCATCCCTCTTTGCTCCTACTGTGAAAGTTTCTTCGGCCTTATCTCTGATTTCCTGGGCTTTCTTGCTGATTGAAAGAATCACATCTTTAAATGAAGTGGTAGCATCCTTTAGACTGCTGACAATCAAGTCGTAATCTTCAATCTTGACGTTGGTTTTTGATTTTCTAACTGTTTTTTTTCCATTTATTGATTCAATATTATTGTCAGTTGTTGGAACTTCGTCGGATCCTTCATTTTGTGTGCTAGAATCTTTGTCTGTAGTGGATTCAGACAATTTGTCAGGATTAGTTCCATCTCCTGTGACTCTCTTATTCATAGATTACAAATACAAATGGTAACCAGATATATAACCGTGAGATTGGCGCATTTTAATCATGATTTTACTTGCATTTGAGCTACAAGATTTTTCCGAAACTTGAGACGAAGAACTTTCCATTATGATATTGATTTTTTTAGATCAGATAACATCTTTTAGATTTAAATTATCCTTTTGACTAACGGTTTTTTATGTCTGAAGCACAACAGAATACACAGAATACACAGAATACACAACCACAAAGAGATGGACCCCGCGATTCAATATACATAGGCAAGAAACCTCTGATGGCATATGTGACTTCTACACTTATTCAACTAGCAAATCAACCATCAGTTACCATTAAAGCTAGAGGTTTAAGTATCGGAAGAGCAGTCGATGTTTCACAAATAATTCTCAAGAGAATGGAAAATGCAGGGTATGCAATAGGCGATGTTAGGATTGGGTCGGAAACACTCCAAGCAGAAGATGGCAGAACAAGGAATGTTTCTACAATAGAAATTGAAGTAAAGAAAGCATAGGGAGCTTTCTCCTTACTTTTTGTGAATATTTCTCCGTTAAGTATTTGACAATTGGAAAATATTGCAGCGCTTTATCTTGCCCATTTAAATCCAGTAACAAATGCTCATGAAAAAATAATTTCTCAGTTAGCTGAACATTATCATGTTTATGTTTTCCCAGTAGTTTTTTTGAAAGAAGGTAGAGAAATAAACACAAGAACCTTTCCATTTCCTTATGAATTAAGAAGGAAGATGCTACTAAGCTTGTTTGATGGTCATGATAATATAGATATTTTGCCCAATTACAATTTCGTTTCACCGTTTATTAAATATCTTCCACCAATTCTCTCACCATATTCATGGTCGATGAGAAGAGAGATTCTCCGTGATGTTCTGGAAGATAGATTTATTTCGTATACAGGGGACACGGCTGAGAGAATAGCTTTGCGATTCTATAATCTTCATCCAATAAGGGCAAAAAGACTCGAAATATCTTCATCAAATGTAAAGGAATTATTATACAGAGAAGCTCTTGAGAACCTTGGGAACGACAAATTCAACAAGAATTTGAAAAATGGTTTTGATCACTCAGACCGGTATAACGACAGAAATTATTACAAAGGAGAAGATCTTGAAGATGCTTTGAAAGAATCATGGCAAAAAATGGTGCCGAAGACCATCATTAATATCATTTGTGAGAACTGGGCCATTGTGGAAAAATTTGCCCAATCGGTGGACAAAACTATTAAAATATTTGGAATGAAGTTCCCTACAGAAGGTATCCTGAACTAGATGTACTCAATTCACAAGATTTGAATACTTTTATTATCTAACTATTGACTTGCCAATATGAAGGATAAAAGCGTAGACTTAGTCTGGTTCGATGGACAATATCTGAAATGGGAAGAGGCCAAGGTTCCCATTTTTGTACATGCTCTACATTATGGAACAGCTGTCTTTGAAGGCATACGTGCATATCCATCTGATGACAAATTATACATATTCAGGCTTAAGGAACACATGGAGAGACTTCATAAATCAGCTGATGTTTATTCCTTTACAACAAAATTTTCTGTTGACGAGCTTTGTAATGCCACCGTAGAATTAATTCGAAAAAACGCTATAAAAGAATCGTGCTACATTAGGCCCTTAACATTTGTTGGACTGCATGGAATAGATCTGAACGTCACAAAGAATTCTCCAACACATACAACCATCATAATTTTTCCATTTGCAAAATATTTTAAGGGCGATGGCATCTCTGCATGTATTTCTTCTTGGAGGAGAATTGATGACGAGTCCATACCTACAATGGCAAAGGCCTCTGGAAATTATCTTAATTCTGTACTAGCAACTCAAGAATGCAGGCGAAACGGATATGACGAATCCATCCTCCTTGATAAGAAGGGACATGTAAGTGAAGCATCTGGCGAAAATCTTTTTGTTGTTAGAAATGGAAAACTTCACACACCGCAATTATCAGATTCAATATTAGAAGGGATCACAAGAAATACTGCAATAATAATTGCAAAGGAGCTTGGTTATGAAGTTGTCGAACGTCCAATCTCGAGGACAGAATTGTATCTGGCTGAAGAGATATTTCTAACAGGAACTGCTGCTGAAATAATTGCAATTACAAAGATTGATGGTAATGTAGTTGGTAATGGAAAGGAGGGCATGATAACAAAAAGTATAAGGGAAAATTATGAGAGGATTGTGATTGGAAAATCTAAAAAATTCATGGGATGGCTAACGCCCACTTGGTAACAAATAAGAACGTTGGAATAAAAATTGCTGTTATTGGAGTAGGCGGTTGGGGAAAGAACCATGTTAGAGTTCTCCATAACATGGGAGTTCTTGAAGCTGTATGTGATCTGTCAACAGATCGTGCAAAAGAAATAGCAAAAAAATATGATACAAAATTTTATTCATCAATAAAGGATCTTTTTTCCAACGAGAGAGAGTTGAATGCCTGCTTAGTATGCACACCAACTAAATCTCACCTTTCAGTAGTAAGGGAGGCAATTAAAAATGGTTGCCATGTATTTGTGGAAAAACCTCTTTCATTTTCAACAAAAGAATGCGAGGAGATGACGGATTTGTCGAAAAAGGCTAAGGTAATATTAACATGTGGATACGTTGAAAGATTCAATCCTGCTGTTCAGGATCTAAAAAAGATAATTCAAAAACAAACTTACGGCGATCTCTTAATGATGGAATTTCATAGGGAAAACAGGATGCCCCTACATATTAAGGATGTAGGTGTGATATATGATACTTCCGTTCATGACATTGATACTGCAATGTTTCTTTTTGGCAAGGGTGCAAAAATGGTCTTTGCTAGAGCGGGCAAAAAATTTCATTTGTTCGAGGATTTTGCAACAATAATGTTAGGATTTGAAGATCAAAAGGTTGCGATAATTGCATCAAATTGGGTGACACCAAAGAAAGTTAGAACATTTTCCGCCGTTTGTACTGAAGGTACTGTAAATGGAGATTTTATTACCCAGGAGATAAGAATTAATCATGCTGACGCAACCGTTATTCCGAGAAGACAACAGTTTCAAGAGCCTCTAGTACTAGAATTACAGAGTTTTATTGAGGTAATAGAAGGAAAGAGGAAACAACCAGTTGTTACTTCTGAAGAAGCCACAAATGTTACAAAAGTAGCTGAAGCGGCCCTTCTTTCAAGCGAAACAGGTTCACCAATTTATCTGGAATTGAAATGAAATAATAAGATGTGCTAATCAAGAGACAGTTATGAGACGATCAATGCTAGATATCCTAGCGTGTCCTATAGATAAATACTATCCATTAGAATTGTTTGAAATTGATACTACCATTGATACAACTGTTAATGAAACGGTGATAAAGGAGGGGGTACTCTTTTGTTCACAGTGTTCAAGGTTTTATCCTATTATTGAAGAAATTCCTGTTATGTTGCCAGACGAACTACGTGACAAAGAAAAAGATATTGAATTTTTAAAAAAATGGCAAGAAAAAATCCCAAGCAAAATCACAAAAAATGGATTTCCATGGCATTTGTAGTGGGATTTGAGAAATTTTGAAGGAATTATAAATTGAATGTAGATATAGAATGACATTAATTATAAGAGAAGACAAATGGAAAAGCACATTAATAATTTGATAAACTTTGTTTCAGAAACTGCAAAAATAGGAAAGAATGTAAAGATTTGGCATTTCAGCTACATTGGTAACAATACTAAGATAGGAGACAATGTATCTATTGGTTCACTTGTACACATAGATTATAATGTAAGAATTGGAGACAATACAAGAATTGAAGGTTCTGTTTATATTCCTCCCTTAACAACAATTGGAAAAAATGTATTCATAGGACCCTGTGTGACTTTTACCAATGATCCCTATCCAATGAGCCCAAAAATGGTTGGAGTTGTTGTGGAAGATGGGGCAATAATTGGAGGCAGAGCTGTATTTAAGGCTGGGATAACTGTTGGAAAAAACAGCGTAGTAGCAATGGGAGCGGTTGTAACAAAAGATGTGCCTCCCAATGCTGTTGTAATGGGACATCCGGCAACGATAAAATATTCAAGAGAAGACTATGATCTTAAGAAGAAAAACTGGAATGGTTAGCATACACTTCATGACTATATAAAAACTAATGAATTCTAGCCGACATTATTCAATATTCATAACTTCTACCCAACAATCATTGCAAAAATCTTTATCGTCTACTATTTTTCGTTGAAGATTTACATTTTTTTCGTCATATAGTTTGAGACACATTACACAAATGGACATTATTATATTATACGCATTTTTAGCATATTAACATTATGTAAAAAATTTATGATATTTGTTTCATTTTCCATTTAATTTTGTGTCATCAAATCTTTCAAAATTATTTGCTTTATTAATTTATTTTAATTTATGTATAAAACTTTATAAAAAATTTGAAAGAAAATGTTCTTTAAGTAATTGCCTTCGTGACTTTTAAAGTTTATTTACTTAATTCTGGGTATTTTCCTTTTATCATAACTATATCGAAGAAAGGATTCATTTTTCTTTGACCCTATTCGTCCTCCTATTAGGCTTTAACTTTTTTATATTTTATTGAGCCTACACTTGAGATGTATCGTGTAATTCTTGAAAATGAGTATGATTATAATCGTCGTTCATTTGCGTTTTGCAGATCGTGTTACTGGACAGCAACAATTTTTAGTAACATAGAAAGTTATGAATGTCCCGTCTGCCCTAGCGAGAAGGTTGAATTGATGCCCTTAAACTTGAATGAAAAATATGAATACCAGTTAGAACCAAATAAGGGCCTTGAAATTAAATTTTGGACAAGGTTTTAACTTTTTTATAATATATTGTATCAGGTTTGCATTAATGAAAAATAGACTTTCCAAGGTAACTTAGGTAAGGCAGGTTCTTATATTTAGTAGCAGAACTCAGCACGTATTTTTGGGACAAATAGATACCGGCCGGTGGGAATCTCTACGCGTTCAACACCCACCGGTATTTACTAAAATTATTTTATAGTTTATTGCACACATTTAATTAACGCAACTATCATGCTGGTGGGAAACTGACCCGTCATATTACGATTCATCCCACCAGTTCTATTCATATATTATATTGTGAATAATTAGTTGGCTGTCAAGTCGTATCTATCTACTTGTGGGATCATTAGCATTGGTCCTGTCATGTGGTCCCATCAGTAGATATTAAATTTATTTAAATTTTATTGCCAATAAATGAACAACGTAGAAGAACCATCTATACGTTCGCTGGTGGGATTATTTTCGTCCGTTATCGCGTACGGCTCTAATCCCGCCAGTCGTTAACTTATTCTTAAACTTTGTTGACAATATCTAATTGGTATTTCTATCTAGATGATTTTCAAGACAGGTATCAGGATTTTGCCGATAGCAATTTTGATTTTTTCTATTTATTCGATTAGTCATTTACAGTTGGCCAATGCACAGGTTGGGAACTGGAAAAGATATAACGACCCAGGCCAAAAATTTACTTTTTTATATCCTCCTACTTGGGTCGTTAATAGTACGCGGCATAACGATATTAATGGTTTTACGGAAGTGATTCTTACGAATCCAAATTCGACCAGAATGAAAGTTTCTGTAATTTACACTCCAAAAGACTCGTTACTGGATTCTAATACAGGTAAGCCGGTGGTCCCGTCAAGGGCATTAGCAAGCCTCGAGGATCAAATTAGCGTCGACTACTTTTTCTTCAACAGTACCGGTAAATTTCCACACAAATATTCCATTCAAAACTACTCATCTGCAAGTGATATAATAGACTTTGAAAAGATTAAAGGACAACCAGGAAAGATGTTATGTGTCCTTGCTAAAATAAATGACAGAGATACTTTAGTGTTTTCGTTATCAGATAGCAAAAGGACATTTTACAAATCACTTTCAAATTCATCACAGATTATAAAGTCTATTTCTGTTTCAACATAATAATAACGAGTAAGAATTTAAAATTTAATGACTTTGGCCTCCAAGCATGTAGTAAATGATAATACTTATCAATCATTCGACTACTACTTAAATAATAGAAAATAACTTGAAACATATGACTAAAAGAGTGCTAGTACTAATTACTCTTACTATACTAGCAGCAGGAACGATTCTATTTTACAATTCTTCCACTGCCGCTGATAAATTTGCTCCTGTCACAACAACAAGTAATAGCAATGTTTTTACACCGAGCCCGACGGCAAACCAACTCTACCCCACAAATGACCTTGTAAACTCAAGGGCATGGTACCAAGTAATCTTTACGACTGGAACCACGGCACCTATTAAGCAAGTGGAAGTAGATTTTCCACCTGGAACTAACATAGCGAACGCTAAACTAGTAGACACTGCCGGATTAGGTCCTGGGACTTTTACAATAAGTGGACAGACCATAACATATACTGTAGCCCCCGAGGTGTTAGTACCAGCGAACACGGAATTGAGGTTACAGTATGACAACATATTAAATCCTTCAATTCCAGATGCTAACCTCACAGTTCGGATAACCACTAAAGATACTGCTGGTTCTGTAATAGATTCAGGAACGTCATTGGCCTACAAAATAAGACAGATAGGAACAGAGGATATTTCTAATAAGTCAATAACTCGAGAAAAAATAAAACCTGGTGCAGTCGTTGCGGTTGTAACTCAACGATCTAGCGAAGTCATTCCAATTCCACCTGGACAGGACCAATTAGCCGTTGCCGCTTGTAAGGCTGGGGAAGTTGCTAGCGGTGGAGGTTATATGACAATCACTCCAAAAGTTATTGTTACTTTCTCCTCTATAGGCGAAGATGGAAGGTCATGGGATATCCAAGCAGTTAATACAGACACACTCGCACGCAACATTACCGCGACCGCTATTTGTCTTCATCTCTCTCCTTAAGCAGATAACTATTTCTAGTGCTTACCACAAAATTTCATCCTACTTAATTTTATAAAAATATATTTATAAAAAAATAGTAATCATCACTATGGTCCCTAATCTGCCAGAATGGGGAATCGATCCTGTTCCTCAAAAACATAGAATCCTGGGAGGATTTGACTATTTCATTTTGTGGTCGAGTCTTGGCGTTGGTTTATTAGTTTTTTCTGCAGGATCTTTTTTGTCCGAGGCCCCTTTTTATTACGCATTACTTGCAATAATAATAGGTTCAATTACTGGGTCCATACTCTTGTCACTAGCAGGAAAAATAGGAAGCGATCATGCTATTCCATCTCTTATTGGAATAAGACCGGCTTTTGGATTGTATGGATCATATCTTGCCGCTATACTAAATATAATACAACTTATTGGTTGGACTACATTTGAGATTTTAATACTTTCAAAGGCTGCTCAACAATTAACAAATATCCACGTTACTTTTGTATGGAATATTATATTTGGAATAATTATCGCCCTGCTTGGTATATTTGGACCTTTATTTTTAGTAAAGCAGTGGTTATCAAAGTTTGCAATATGGATTGTTTACGCTTCTTCAATAATAATTTTGGTTGTCCTGTTATCTCAAAATCTTCCAAATGCCATATCAACGGCCGGTAAAGATATGTCGTTTTTTGTTGCACTTGACCTTGTAATTGCCATGCCTATCTCTTGGATGCCACTCGTCTCAGATTACAACAGGTTTGCAAAGACAAGTAGGGCTGCCTTTGTAGGTACTTTAGTTGGATTTTCAGTAACAAATATCATTTTTTATCTTGGAGGATTATTATTGGGGCTGGGTGACGTTTCATCAATCATTATTTCAATTCAGGCAATTTTATTCGGATTTATTCTATTGGTTATTGTTGTTGATGAGATAGATAATGCATTTGCAGATATATATTCTGCAGCGATCTCTTCACAAAGTATCTTTCATAATCTAAATCAACGCCATCTAATTATTGGATTCTCTATTGTAAGTACTATTCTAAGTATTTTTATATCAATTGAAGGATACGAACAATTTTTGCTGATGATAGGGGCACTATTTATTCCGCTATTTGGAGTTTTGTTGACCGACTATTTTGTGGTTAAGCGTGGTACATATCAGAATAATATGATGTATGGTGATGGTAACACGCTGATCAAGATAGGATATCCTGCTATCGTTGCGTGGTCTATTGGAGCGGTGTTATATTATCTACTTTCCCAACTTTCGCCGATATATTTATCACAGTTACCAACGATAGGCTCCACAATTCCAAGTTTGATAGTCTCCTCGCTACTGTATGTGCTAATTACTAAACTTCTTAAGTTTAAGGTTGCCAAAAAAGCCATATAATATTTCTTTTAGTACTTTATTTCTCACATATACATTCCTTAAATCCAACTTTCTATAATAATAGTTAATTGTCTAGATGTAATATCCACAAGAATTTTTTTGATGAAAATTGTGATGATTGTAAATTAGAATATGCTGAATTAAAAGGACTCAATCAGCCAAAGACTGAAGATGATCATAGACGGGAAAAAATAACAAATAAATCGAGTAAAAAACCCTATAAAGAGTTTTCTGAAGAGAGAGCAAAAAAACTTTATGAAGAATTATTGATACAATTTTTGAGAACAAAATCAATCAGCGAAATTGAGGCCGCAAGAAGAGCAAGGAAAATTATCAGAAAGCAGTGTGCAATTAGAGGAATTGAAGTTTGGAATTGGCTGAAAACAAAATAAAACTATTAATGAGATTATTTAAAATTACTAGAGTAAGTGTAATTCTTTATTTTCGATTAATGATTAATAATAATTATTGACCAATAGACTAGATGATTAATAATATAGCAAATATTTTAATTCTTTACTAGTTAATTTATCTTAATTTCATATGACACTAGAAACGATCATAGATGGATTAAATGGAATAGCTCAACAAGCAGTCTTCTACTTGTTGATGGGTTCATTTGGGTTCTTGAGTATTATCATTGTAAATGGAATAATTAGATCCGGTCGTAAAGACAAAAGAAATATGAATAAATCTTAAGGATATGCTTACGATGATATTAGACCTAACCAGAGAAGTAAGGAATGACACCAAAGTCTTTCCAGGTTCGCCGCTACCCAAATTTATTACTTGGACTAAAATGGATGTGCATGATTATGATTCAGAAGTGATCTTTATGAGTACTCATACAGGCACTCACATGGATGCTCCATCTCATTTTATAAGCGATGCCTCACCAATTGACAAAATATCCGTTAGTAGATTCATTTCTAATGCTAATCTAATCAAGATAAGGAAGGGATCAAATCAACTAATTACTGCTAATGAAATAGAAGAATCAAATGTCAGGATAATGGAAAGAGATACCATTGTATTTTCCACTCTGTGGGAGAATGAAATAGATAAGGAATATTTTTTTAGTCATAGTCCTGGTCTTGCAGAGGATGCAGCTAAATATTTGATTAATAAGAAAGTAAATGCAGTATGTATAGATTCACCCAGTATTGATAGGGGTTCGGATAGTAGTTTTGCCGCACACAAATTATTATTATCTAAGGAAATATTAATTGTG
>Ga0081455_10005589_pt1 | contig 13745 bp, 12 predicted proteins | sample TabmetS3T2R1_FD_70207 | JGI IMG/M metagenome (GOLD analysis project Ga0081455, IMG submission 70207) | Tabebuia heterophylla rhizosphere microbial communities from the University of Puerto Rico - S3T2R1 | ecosystem: Host-associated > Plants > Roots > Rhizosphere ... | reverse complement strand
CAGGCTGGCGTTGGGCTCGCGCTTCTCCTTGATCGCGGCGATGAACTCGCGGTCCTCGAGCTCGATGCCGTCCATGGAGACGTCGACCTTGGACACGTCGATCTTGTTGTCCTTGCCGTCGCTGAGGTCGTCGTAGAACGCCTTGTAGGTGCCGTTGTCGCAGATGTAGCGGAAGAACGAGCCGAGCGGGCCGTCGTTGTTGAAAGAAAGCGACAAGGTCAGGATCGCGCCCGACGGCACCTTGGCCACGATGCCCATGTCCATGGCGATGCCGAGCTGCGGATGGGTCGGGCCCTGCACCGCGTAGCAATCGGAAATCGTCTCGCCGGCCTGGTACTGGAACAGGTCGATGGTATGGGCGGCGTGATGCCAGAGTAAGTGGTCGGTCCAGCTGCGCGGATTGCCCGCGGCGTTGATGTTCTTGCGGCGGAAGAAGTAGGTCTGCACGTCCATCTGCTGGATCTTGAGCTCGCCCTTCTTGATGCGCTTGTGAACCCACTGATGGCTCGGATTGAAGCGGCGCACATGCCCGCCCATGGCGACGACGCCGCTCTCCTTCGCGATCTTGACCAATTGCTCGGCGTCCTCGACGCTGTCGGTGACCGGGATTTCGACCAGCACGTGCTTACCCGCGCGCATCACCTGCTCGCCCTGCCGGAAGTGCATCTTCGTCGGCGTGGTCAGGATCACCGCGTCGGCGCGCTTGATGCCCTCGGAAAGATCGCCGGTGTGATGGGGGATGCCGTATTTCTTGGCGACTTCGGCGGTGGCGTCCTGATTGCCGCCCACGAGCGACGTCACCTCGACGTCGGCAATGCGCTTGAGCGCGTCGAGGTGTTTTTGACCGAACGCGCCCTGGCCGGCGACACAAATTTTCATCGTTGTCCCTTGCTTGCGATGCGGTGAGCGGGTTTGCGGGCCGCCGCCTGCCTGCTCTTGGCGGCCGGGGCGCGCTTGCTCTTGCTCGCGGCCTTGCGCCTGTTCTCGAGAATGATGTGCCCGACCGCCGTGTTGGAGGCCGGCACGGTGTAGAAGCGGTAGACCTCGTCCACCTTGTCGTCGAGCGCGCCGCGCATGATCAGCCACATCACCATTTCGATGCCTTCGGCGCCGGCCTCGCGCATGTAGTCGAGGTGCGGGATGCGCGTGAGCTTCTTGGGGTCCTTGGTGAGGTTGTCGAGGAAGCTCTTGTCCCATTTGCTGTTGATGAGGCCGGCGCGCGGGCCGCTGATCTGATGCGACAATCCGCCGGTGCCGAAGATGACGACCTTCAGGTCTTCGGGGTAGGACTCGACCGCCTTGCGGATCGCCCTGCCCAGCATGTAGCAGCGGTGTCCGGTCGGCGGCGGATACATGACGACATTGACCGCGAGCGGGATGACCCGACACGGCCACTCCTTCGGCGTGCCGAACAACAGGTTCATCGGCACGGTCAGGCCGTGATCCACCTCCATCTTGTTGACGACGGTGAGATCGAATTCGTCGAGAATGACGGATTGCGCGATGTGCGCCGCGAGCTCGGGATGACCCTTGAGCACCGGCACCGGCCGCGGCCCCCAACCCTCGTCGGCAGGAGGAAATTCCGCGGCGCAACCGAGCGCGAAGGTCGGGATGATGTCCACCGAGAAAGCGGAGGCGTGGTCGTTATAGACCACGATGGCGACGTCCGGTTTGGTCTTCGCCATCCAGTCCTTGGATTTCTCGAATCCCGAAAACACCCGCTTCCAATAGGGTTCCTCGGTCTTGCCATTGTCGAGCGCCGCGCCGATGGCGGGCACATGCGACGAACCTACACCTGCGATGATCGTGGCCACGGCTCACTTCCGCTTTGCTGAGGGTTTGGGTTTGGGTTTGGATTTTGACTTGGATTTGGATTTCGACTTGGCGGACTTGCCCTTGCCCGACTTGCTGCGATTGCCCTCGACCGAGCGTCCGCCGGACAGCATCATCGCGGCATAGTCCTGCTGCGAAGAGCCGGTCATGAGCGCGGCGAGATGCTGGAACGAGTGGCCATCGGTGGCGCCGAGCTTGGCGGTGAAATAGATATTGCCGCCGAGTTCGAGCATGCGATTGTAGTCGCGCTTGAGAATGGCCTCGGTCTGCTCGGACGTGAGATTGAACCGTTTGAGGTATTCCGCCTCGTTCGCCTTGAAGGCCTTGCGGTTCTCATCCTTCATCAGCGACATGCAGAACATGTTGATGCCGTAGCCCTGGCGCGAGCGCTCGGCATCGAACACGAAGGTGCCGGGAATGTCGTCATAGTCATGCTGCGCGCGCGCCATCGGCGTCCTCCATTCCCCCACCCGGGTAACCCAACCAGGGGTCCGACCCTTCCCCGGAATCCGGTTCACATAATATAAGCTCGATGCGCCTTCGCAATGTAGGCCGACTTCGGCACCTGAAACGGCAATGTAGGCCGACTTCGGCACCTGAAACGATTCTAACTCCAATAAAGCCGCATCGGGTTGTCGACCAGCAGCGCCTTTTGCGCCGCCGGGCTTGGCGCGATACGCGGGATGAAGTCGACCAGCATCCCGTCGTCCGGGGCCTCTTTCTTCATGTTGGGGTGCGGCCAGTCGGTGCCCCAGATCACGCGGTCGGGGAATTTGTCGATCAGGCTTTTGGCGAAGGGCACCACGTCCTCGTAGGGCGGTCCGGCAACCGTCATCCGTTCCGGGCAGGTGGTTTTGACCCAAAAATTCTCGTGCCGCTCCATCAGGCGATGGAACCGCTGGTTCTCCGGATGATCGACGCCCTTTTTCACCTCCGGCGTGCCTATGTGATCGACGACCACCGTCGTCGGCAGCGCTGTGAAGAACGCTTGGAGCTCCGGCAAATCCGCCATCTCGAAATAGACCACGATGTGCCAGCCGAGCGGCGCAACCCGGGCCGCGATGCGCTCGAGCACCTCGCGCGGAGTGAAATCGACAAGGCGGCGAACGAAATTGAAGCGCACCCCGCGCACGCCGGCGCGATCCATCGCCTTGAGCTCGGCGGCGGTGACCTCTTCGCCGACGAAAGCGACGCCCTTGGCCTTGTTGTTGGAGCTTTCGAGTGCATCGATCATCGCGCGGTTGTCTTTGCTATGGCATGACGCCTGCACGATCACGTTCTTGTCGAAACCGAGAAAATCGCGCAGCGCAAACAGCTTCTCCTTGGGCGCATCGCAAGGCGTGTATTTGCGCTCGGGGGCATAGGGAAACTTGCTCTCCGGCCCGAACACATGGCAGTGCGCATCGACTGCGCCGGCCGGCGGGACGTATCTCGGCTTCGACGGGTTGGGATGGAAGGGAATGTAGCCTGGACTCATCGCCACCGGGCGTTTTCCTTCGCTGCCGCTAGACGCGTTCCAGCGCAAGCGAGACGCCTTGCCCGACGCCGACGCACATGGTGGCGAGCGCACGCTTGCCGCCGCGCCTGTGCAAGCCGTGGACCGCGGTCAAAGCAAGGCGCGCCCCCGACATTCCGAGCGGATGCCCGAGCGCAATCGCGCCTCCGTGCGGATTGACGTGCTCGGCGTCCTCGGCAATTCCGAGTTGGCGCAGGCAAGCGAGCCCCTGGGAGGCGAATGCCTCGTTGATCTCGATCAGATCGAAATCGCCAATCTTGAGGCGGAGCCGCGCCATCAGCTTGCGCGTCGAGGGCACGGGCCCAATCCCCATTACCCGCGGCGGCACCGCCGCCGACGCCATACCGAGCACCCGCGCGCGCGGCGTCAGTCCGTGACGCCTGGCCGCCTCTTCCGAAGCAAGGATGACGGCCGCCGCACCGTCATTGATCCCGGACGCGTTGCCGGCGGTGATCGTGCCGTCCTCGCGGACGATAGGCTTGAGTTTGGAAAGCCCCTCGAGGGTCGTGCCCGGCCGGGGGTGCTCGTCTTTCTCCACGGCGACCGGACCGCCCTTGCCGGGAACTTCGATGGGAACGATCTCCTCGGCAAAATAGCCCGCCGTGAGCGCCTTGGCGGCGCGCTGCTGCGAGCGCAGCGCGAAGGCGTCCTGGTCCGCGCGCGAGACCTGGTGCTCCTCGGCGACGTTCTCGCCGGTCTCCGCCATGGAATCGATGCCGTATTGCGCCTCGAGCACCGGATTGACGAACCGCCAGCCGAGCGTGGTGTCGTAGATTTCGGCGCCGCGCTGGAACGCCTCCTGCGCCTTGCCCATGACCAGCGGCGCGCGCGTCATCGATTCGACGCCGCCGGCGACGGCAAACTCTGCCTCAGCGCAGCGGATGGCACGCGCGGCGTCACCGATGGCGTTGAGGCCCGATGCGCACAGCCGATTGACGGTCACGCCGGGGACGCTATTGGGCAAGCCTGCCAGGAGCAGCGCCATGCGCGCGACGTTGCGATTGTCCTCACCGGCCTGATTTGCGCAGCCGAGCACGACCTCGTCGAGCGCCGACCAGTCGACCTTGGGGTATCGCTTGACGAGCGCCCTGATCGGGACGGCGGCAAGATCATCGGTGCGCACTTTGGCAAGGGCGCCGCCATAGCGGCCGATCGGCGTGCGCACACCATCGCAGAGAAAAACGTCGCGCCTGTCGGTCATACCCAAACTCGCTAATATCGTCCTGGCAAGCGCGCGGCGCCAAGTCAACATATGGGTCTACCGCGCAGTGGCGCCAGAATCGAGCGGTGATCATGATCTCGCAGGCACCGATCTTCACTATTCACGCCGAGCTCGCCGACATCCGGCATTTCGGCCAAACGCCCTATGGGGAGCGGCGGGTGATCGATATCCTCGGCGGCCGGGTCGAGGGTCCGCGGCTCAAGGGAAAGATTTTGCCCGGCGCGGATTGGCAAATCGTACGGCCGGACGGCGTCGCCGATCTCAAGGCCCGCTATGGCATCGAGACCGATGACGGCGCACGCGTTCTTGTGCGCAGCGACGGCCTGCGCCACGGTCCGCCGGAAGTCGTCGCCGCCCTCGGCCGCGGCGAGACGGTCGAGCCGTCGCGCTACTATTTCCGCACCGTCATGCGGTTCGAGAGCGCCGATCCTGCGCTGGCCTGGCTCAACCGGATCCTGGCGCTTGGAACCGGAGCACGCGAGCGGCGCGCGGTGCATCTCGACGTGTACGAAGTCGTGTGAGGTCGTGTGAGCGCTTGACCGGTTTTCGGAGAAATGTCACCGAACGCAGGATTAGAGCTGCGAGGATGGCGGTGAGCAGATCCGCTGGCGGCTTCGATGTTGAACTGCCGCGGTCGCTCAAGGCCGAGCGCCGCGGCGAGATCGCCATTCTCTTCCTGGCGCGTCCGGAAAAGCGCAATGCCATCGACGATCCGACCGTATTCGGCATCGAGGCATTCTTTGCCGCGCTGCCGGATGCCATCAAGGCCGTCGTGCTCGCCGGCGAGGGCGAGCACTTTTGCGCGGGACTCGATCTGGGCGAGCTGACCTCCCGCGACGTCGCACAGGGCATCGCCCACTCCCGGAGCTGGCACCGCGCCTTCGAATGCATCGAGTTCGGCAAGGCGCCGGTTGTCGCGGTGCTGCACGGCGCGGTGGTCGGCGGCGGCCTCGAAATCGCGGCCGCCTGCCATGTCCGCGTGGCCGAAACGTCCGCCTATTATGCGCTGCCGGAAGGCAGCCGCGGCATTTTTGTTGGCGGCGGCGGCGCGGTGCGCCTGCCCCGCCTCATTGGCACCGCGCGCATGATGGACATGATGCTAACCGGCCGCACCTATGACGGCGAGGCGGGTCAGGCGATCGGCATTTCGCATTATCTCGTTCCCGCCGGCGCGGGCCTCGCCAAAGGCATCGAACTTGCCAAGCACATTGCCGGCAATGCTCCCATGACCAATTTCGCCGTCACCCATGTCTTGCCGCGGATCGCCGCCTCCGATCCCGCCGCCGGCTATGTCACCGAGGCGCTGATCTCGGCGATCGCGCAGGGAGACGAGGAGGCGAAAGCGCGCCTCAAAGCCTTTCTCGAGAAGCGCGCCCCCAAGACCGTCCGCAGCTGACGAGACATGGCGGCACAGCTCAAAGCGCGTCGACCCGAAACTGCCGCCGCGGCGGTGCGGGCGGTGCGCCTCGGCCCGCGCGACGTGGTGAGCGAGCGCAGAAGCGACGGGACGATCCTGCTGAGGTCCCCGCACCCGCTTGCCCCCTACCCCGCGAAATTGACCCAACGGCTCGAATATTGGGCGGCGGCCGCTCCCGCGCGCGCTTTTCTCGCCCAGCGCACGCCTTCCGGCTGGCGCACGCTCGGCTATGGCGAGGCGCTCGATTGCGTCCGCCGCATCGGCACGGCGCTGTTGCGACGCGATCTCTCCGCCGAACGGCCGCTCGTGATCCTCTCCGGCAACGATATCGAGCATGCGCTTCTCGGCCTTGCCGCCATGTATATCGGCATTCCCTATGCGCCGATCTCGCCGGCCTACGCGCTCATGTCGAACGACTTCGGCAAGCTCAGGTCCATCATCGACCTGCTCACGCCAGGCCTCGTCTTCGCCGCCGACGGAGAAACCTATGCTCGCGCAATCGAGGCGGCGATGCCTGCGCACGTCGAGATCGTCGTCACCCGCAATCCAATCGCGGGCCGGCCGACGACCTGGTTCGAAACGTTGCTTGCGCCAACCGCGACGGGCGCAGCCGAGGCGGCCCACGCCCAGGTCGGCCCCGACACGATCGCCAAGTTCCTGTTCACCTCGGGTTCGACCGGCACGCCCAAGGCGGTGATCAACACGCAGCGCATGTGGTGCTCCAACCAGGCGATGATCCTCTCCCAGCTTGCCTTTTTTGGCGAAGAGCCGCCGGTCATCGTCGACTGGGCGCCCTGGCATCACACCGCCGGCGGCAACCACAATTTCGGGTTCGTGCTCTACAACGGCGGAACGCTGTACATCGATGAGGGCAAGCCGGTGCCGGGCGCAATCGAGACGACGGTCAAGAATCTGCGCGAGATCGCGATCAACTGGTACTTTACGGTCCCCAAGGGCTACGAGGCACTGCTGCCCTTTTTCCGCGCGGACGCGGAGCTGCGAAAAACATTTTTCAGTAAGCTCAAAGTACTGTGGTTCGCCGGCGCCGCGCTGGCGCAGTCGGCGTTCGAGGAAATGCAGGAGCTTGCGCTTGCGGCCTGTGGCGAACGCATCATGTTTCTCACCGGCCTGGGCTCGACCGAAACCGCGCCCATGGCGCTCGCGCGGATGTGGCAAAGCAAGAATTCGACCAATATGGGCGTGCCGGTGCCGGGGGTGGAACTCAAGCTCGTTCCGAGCCACGGCAAGCTCGAGGCGCGGCTGCGCGGACCGAACATCACGCCGGGCTATTGGCGTCAAGGCGAGTTGACCGCGCAGGCCTTCGATGACGAGGGCTTCTACAAACTGGGCGACGCGCTCAAATTCGAAGATCCCAGCGATCCGCGCGCCGGTCTGTTATTCGACGGCCGCGTCGCCGAAGACTTCAAGCTTGCGACCGGCACCTGGGTGAACGTCGGTCCGTTGCGCGGTCGCCTCATGCAAGCGCTCGAGCCGTATGTGCGCGACGTCGTCATCGCCGGAGCCGATCGCAACGAGATCGGCGCGCTGGTCTTTCCGAACTTCGAAGCCTGCAGAGCGGTCGCGGGTCTCACGGGCGACGTAACCGGCGACGCGCGCGTGCGCGAGGAGCTGCGCGCGCGGCTTTTAGCCTTCGCAAGCACCAGCACGGGCAGTTCGAACCGAGTCTGCCGCGTCATCCTGCTTGCGGAGCCGCCCTCGCTCGATGCCGGCGAAATGACCGACAAGGGGTCGATCAACCAGCGCGCAGTGCTCGCGAGGCGCGCCGCCATGGTTGACGAACTCTATGGGCAACCGCTATCGCCACGCGTGATCGCGATCGAGGAGCAGGCGTGATGGCGAGCAAGACGGCCGGTCTCGGCGCCAACTGGAGCGACGTGTGGCTGCTCGACGGCGTGCGCACGCCATTCGCCGACTACAATGGCGCATTGGCGCAGGTCTCCCCGACCGATCTCGGCATCAAGGTCGCGCGCGAGGCGTTCGCGCGTTCGAGCGTATCGCCGCAGGACGTCGGCGCCGTCATCACCGGCTCGATGGCGCAAGCGAGCTTCGATACCTACTGCCTGCCACGCCACATCGGGCTCTATTCGGGCGTGCCCATCGAGGTCCCGGCGCACATGGTGCAGCGGGTATGCGGCACCGGCATCGAGGTGTTGATGCAGGCGGCGGACGTCGTCACCCACAAAGCCATCGGGCTCACGCTGTGCGTCGGCGCTGAATCCATGAGCCGAAACCCGATCGCCTCCTATACCATGCGCGGCTTCCGCATGGGTTCGGTGGGTTTCAAGGATTTTCTGTGGGAAGCACTGCGCGATCCGGCCGCCGACGTCACCATGGGCGACACGGCGGAGAATCTGGCGCGCAGCTATCAGATCACGCGGCCGGAGGTCGACGCCTATGCCGTGCGCAGCTTCGAACGCGCGCTCGCGGCGCAGAAATCGGGCTTCCTCGCCGGGGAGATCACGCCCGTAAAGCGCGAGACGTTCGAGCGGGAGGGCTTTGCACCGCGCGAACTCAAGCTCAAGGGCGTGCACGAGCTTGGCGCCGACACCCACGTGCGTCCCTCCCCGCTCGAGGCGCTCACCGCCATCAACCCCGCCTTCGGCGGAGTGCAGACCGGCGGCAATTCCTCCGCGATCGTCGACGGCGCGGCGGCGGCGCTCGTCGCCTCCTCCGATTACGCGAAGGGAAGGCCCGCGCTCGCGCGCATCATCGCCGGCGCAACCATCGGCGTGCGACCGGACATCATGGGTATCGGTCCGGTGCCGGCCATCAAGGCCGTGCTCGAGCGCGCGGGGCTCAAGCTTTCGGACATCGACCGCTTCGAGATCAACGAAGCCTTCGGCGCGCAGGTCATGGCGTGCGCGCGCGAACTCGGCATCGACGAAGCCACGCTCAACGTCAACGGCGGCGCCATCGCCATCGGTCATCCGTTGGGCGCCACCGGCGTGCGGCTCGCGCTCACGCTCGCCCGCGAGCTCAAACGCGCGCAGTTGCGCTACGGCATCGCCTCGGCCTGCATCGGCGGCGGGCAAGGCATCGCGCTGCTCATCGAGAATCCCGAGGTTTCCTCCACCCGAAAGCACTGACCTCATGGACATTCAGGGACACGCCGCGGTGGTCACCGGCGGCGCCTCCGGCCTCGGCGCAGCAACAGCGAGCGCGCTTGCCCGCGCCGGTGCCCAGGTCACCGTGATCGACGTCAATCTCGACGCCGCTCGCGCGCTGGCACAGAAGATCGGCGGCCACGCGCTCCAGTGCGACGTCACCGATGCCGAGCAATCGAGTGCCGCGTTAAAAGAGGCGCGCGAGCGGTTCGGCGCCGCACGCATCCTGATCAATTGCGCCGGCGTTGGACCGGCAAGGCGCATCGTCGGCCGCGACGGGCCGATGCCGCTCGCCGAGTTCGAGCGCGTCATCAAGATCAATCTTATCGGCACCTTCAACATGATGCGGCTCGTCGCCGCCGACATGCAGAGCGTAAGCCCGCTCGCCGACGGCGAGCGCGGCGTCATCATCATGACGGCGTCGGTCGCCGCCTTCGAAGGGCAAATCGGTCAGGCCGCCTATTCCGCCTCCAAGGGCGGCGTGGCCGCGTTGACCTTGCCGGCAGCGCGCGAGTTCGCCCAATTCGGCATTCGCGTCGCCACAATCGCGCCGGGCATTTTCCACACGCCGATGCTGCTCGCGTTGCCCGATGAGGCGCAGAAGAGTCTCGCCGCCGCGGTGCCGTTTCCAAAGCTCCTCGGCCGCCCCGAGCAGTTCGCCGCGCTCGCGCGCCACATCATCGAGAACACCTACATTAACGGCGAGGTGATTCGCCTCGACGGCGCGCTGCGGCTGGCGCCGCGCTGACCGAGACAAGCGCATGCTCGTCAACTACCGCGTCGTGCGCATCGAATGGGGCGACTGCGATCCGGCCGGGATCATCTACTACCCCCGCTATTTCGCCTTCTTCGACGCCAGCACCACGGCGCTCATCGAGCACGCGCTCGGGATGAGAAAAATCGATTATCTCGAGGCCTATGATTTCACCGGGCATCCGCTGGTCAACGCGCATTCTCGCTTTCTCCTTCCGACCAGGTTCGGCGACGAAGTGACGATCGAGACCGCCGTCACCGCGTTGCGGCGATCGAGCTTCGACGTGCGCCACCGGCTTTACAAGGACAGCGCGCTCGCGGCGGAAGGGTTGGAGACTCGGGTGTGGGTGCAAGGCGATCCCGTCAAAGGCACAATGAAGTCGAAGCCCTTGCCGCAAGCCGTGATCGAGCGCTTGTCGCAGAAATAAGTCGCGGGCGCAGCGCAGCACGAAGAGACGCGGAATGGTGCGCTGCGGACGCCAATGGCGGTCGCCCCGATAGTGCCACGTAAGACGTGTGCAAGTCGGGCAGACCCGGCTTGCCTGGACCGTTGCGGTCGGGCGGTCCCGGATCAGCGGTGAACCGCTAGCAAGGATTTCGCACTGCACCGCGTCCGGGACATGCGCCGTTTACGATGTCGCAACGTTCGAGCCGGCGGTGGGGACGCGGTAATCGGTCGTCCGTCTGTCCGGGACTTGCGATGAAGGCAGGCGATCTATGACCAAGGTCGCATTCTCCTCAAACGCGCTCATCGCTTCGTAATCATGTCGCGCCCAGGTCGCCACCGGGATGGGGCCGGTGAGCAACATGAAATAGTCGTACCGGGCGCGGCGGTCGTTCGCCATGATGAACTGATAATGCAGTCGGAAGAAGTGGAAGCGCAGCCGCCGGAAAAATTGGGCCGAGAGCATATCGCGAAACCGCAGCATCCAGGTCCATGGATTGCAGCGCGACCCATCCGCCCGCGCGCCGATCCCTTCAACGGGGTCGAAGTCCCAAAAATTCATGATGTCGGCGCGCGACTGGCAGTCGATCCACAGAACCGACGATTCGGTCGCAAGCCGCGCGGCAATCGCGCGCAGGCGCACCGCGTTGGGATGCAGTGCGGCTCCCGGGGCGATGGAACCGAGGGTGAGCAGCACCAGCGGCGGTCCATGGCGTCCGACATCGGGATCAAGCTCGAGCGCGCGCACAACGACGGCCGGCGCCAGCGCGCCGCCGCCGCTATGGCCGACGACGATGATCTCGTCGGCATCTTTGGCGCGGACGGCGGCGACGAGGCGTTGCGCGCAGACCTCGATCGGGCGATCGAAGCATGACGGCTCGCCGCGGGCGAATGCGCACAGGTGCGGCCAGTGGTTATTGATCTGGACCACGAACCAGCGGTCGGCGAGTGGCCGCAGCAGCGCGAAGACACCAACCGCGCAAGCGATGCCGACCGGCAACGCCGCCAGCGCAGACAAGCCATATTTCAGCGAGAGGTAAGCGGCGAGTACGCCGCCGCCGAGGGAAAGCAGGATCCACCAAACGAGCATCATCTGGAAATAAATCAGCACGAGGCCGAACTGCCAGGAAGTGCGCAGCACGCGCACGAGCGCGCCACTGACAAGATAGTCGAGCGCCCAGGCGAGCGCGCGCGGCACCTGCCGGATCATCGGCTGCGCCATGTTCGCGCGAATCATTTGCTCTTGCCGGAGGAACTCGTAGCGGGTCGACACCTGCCAGTTCGGGCCCCCCGCTTCGATGATCCAGTGCGCAAAGTCGTCCGAGTCGAACTCGAGCGGGCCGACCTTGGCCGCGAGCGGCCACATCATCAGGAAACGCTTCCACGAGCGCCCGAACAGCCGGTAATAGCCTTCCGCGCCCTGCGGATCGTAGCCGCTGACATAGATGACATGCCGCCGAGCGACCAAAGCGCGCTCGGCGCGACCGCTCGCTGCATCAGGCACGGGGAGTCCCCGCGGCCAGCGCTTCGATGATGGTCATGGCCGGATGCCTGGTCGGAATGGTGCCCGCCAGGCGAAGGCCGGCCTGCTCGAATAGTCCGGCATATTCCTCAACCGTGCGCTCACGGCCGCCACACAGCAACATCACCTGCAGATCGAGCCAGCGACCGGGCCCCGGACTATCGTCGGAGGGCAAGGGGGCTTCGAGCACCAGCACCCGCGCCTGCGGCCGCATGGCGCGACGCACATTGGCGAGAATGCCAACACAATCGCGATCCTCGTAGTCGTGTAACAGATGGCGGACGAGATAGAGGTCGCCGCCCTCGGGCGCTGGTGTCGTGAATATGTCTCCGCTCACGAAGCTCACGCCCGGGAGCGGTCCACCCTCCCCGCGCTTGGCCGCGGCGATGGCTTCCGGCATGTCGAAGAGCGTGCCGCGCAGCTTCGGGTAGGAGGCGAGTACGGCGGACAAGAGCGAGCCATTGCCGCCGCCGATATCGACGACGTGCTCGAATGGGGAGAAGTCATAGGCGGCGACGATCGCCGGGGTCTCCGGCCCGTGCACCTCGAGCATCATGCGATCGAAGCGGCGGGCTTCGTCCGGATGCTGGGCGAGCCACTCGAAGAACGGTGCGCCCTTGAGCACCTCGAAGGCGGTGCGCTCGCCGGCGAGCGCGTCGTCGAGATGCGTCCACATGTCGGCGAAATAGTCGTTGAGGAAGATCGCCGTCGTCCTGGTGTTGTTGGGCGAATGGGAACTGAGCAGCCGCCCGAGCGGCGTGAGCACGAAGCGCCCGCGTGTCGGCTCGGCCACGACGCCCAGCGTCGAGAGCGCGCGCAGCAGCCGATAGAGGCGATCGGGAATGAGGCCGCGCGCCGCGGCGATCGCGGCGTAGTCCTCGACGCCGTCCTCCATCACGTCGGCGAGACCGACCCGCGCGAAAGTTCCAACCGCGCGGGTCACCCACAAGCTGCTCAGCAGTTGCAACATTTTCTTGTGCAGCAACGCCGGATTGACGTCGGAGGCCTTGTCGCGCTTGCTGTCCACGATCCCGTTCCGCAAACCATCGTGCCGCGGCGACGCCCAAACCGATGGGCGGCCGCGCCCCGCATAACCCAATTCAGCGAGCGAGGCTAGGCACGCGCGCTCCTGCCGAATGACACCGCGCCCGCCGCGCGCGTGCTGCCGAGATTGTGCCCGTGAGGCCCGCGAACGTCACTTTACAGTGCCGAGCACTTCGGGCTCAATGCCGGCAAAGACCGCTCAACGGCCACAAATTCCAGTCAGGAGGAAACGATGCCAGCGCGTCGAGCCAAGCATCCCGTTGTCACATTGGTCGCCGCAGCCGCAGCGCTGTCGGTCGCAGCTTCCGTCGCGTTCGCTCAGGACAAGACCTTCGAGCTCAAGCTTTCGCACTGGGTGCCGCCCACGCATCCGCTGCAGAAAGCGATGGAGGAATGGGGCGCGTCGGTCGAGAAGGCGTCGAACGGCACCATCAAGTCGAAAGTGTTTCCGTCGCAGCAGCTCGGCAAGGCCTTCGACCATTACGACATGGCGCGCGACGGCATCGCCGACTTCGTCTACGTCAATCCCGGCTACCAGCCCGGTCGCTTCCCCATCATCTCCGCCGGCGAGCTGCCGTTCCTGGTGGGCGACGCCAAGGGCGGCATCCGCGCGATCGACGCCTGGTACCGCAAATACGCGCCGACCGAGATGAAGGACGTGAAGTATTGCTTCTCCTTCATCCTCGATCCGCTCACCTTTCATTCAAGCAAGAAGAAGATCGTGGTGCCGGGGGACATCAAGGGAATGAAGGTGCGGCCATCGCAGGCGACCGTCGCCGCCTGGGTGACGCTGCTCGGCGGCACCAACGTGCAGGCGAGCGCGACCGAGGTGCGCGACGTGATGGAGAAGGGCGTGGCCGAGGCGGTC
>Ga0081455_10003167_pt2 | contig 13745 bp, 15 predicted proteins | sample TabmetS3T2R1_FD_70207 | JGI IMG/M metagenome (GOLD analysis project Ga0081455, IMG submission 70207) | Tabebuia heterophylla rhizosphere microbial communities from the University of Puerto Rico - S3T2R1 | ecosystem: Host-associated > Plants > Roots > Rhizosphere ... | reverse complement strand
CTGCGACCGCCGCGGCCTCATGGCGTGTGGCCGAGAAGATCAGTGCGAGCGCGGAATCGCCATCCCATGAAATCGTGTGGAGGCGGGCTTCGGCGGCCGATGACGGCGCATCCGCCTCCGCCGGCACGCTTGCGGAGATCGTCACCGGTCTGCCGGTGTCCGATGTCGATGATACATTCGACGCGCCGGGTTCGACATAGAGCGCGTCGAGGCCCCCGGCTTCCTCCAGCGCATGCAGGCTTGGATAGCCCATCTGCGTCAGGAAGGCGGGATTGGCGTAGAGCAGCCGGTCGAGCCGGTAGATCAGGATGCCGACCGGCAGCAAATCGAGCAGCGCCTTGTCGCGCGCGGCTTCGCCATGCGCAGGCGGCTCCGGCTGTGCCAGCCATTCCGGCGTCTCGCTGTCGGCTTCGCGCACAGGCGATGCGGCCAATGGTTCGAAGATGGTTTCGCCGGTGGCGTCTACCGCCGCCTCGTTGCCGTTCTCGGGTTCGAGCCGCGCCGACAATTGCCGCGCCAGTTCGTCGAAGGCACTGTTTTCAACCGGCGTCAGCGAGATCGGCTTCGCCTCGCCCGGGACGCGGAACGGCAGAACGTTCGCGGCATCCACCGGCAATTCGGCTGCGGCTTCGGTCGGGGTGTCCTGCATGGCTTCCTTGGAAGATTCCTTGGACGATTCCTTGGGAGGTTCCACGGGCATTTCCAAATCTTTTTGGTGCGAAGGCTCGATAGCAATCGGCTCTGGCAATTCATCGGGCGAAGGCGCTGTCGCGCTGGTCGGTTCGGAAGCTGGCGCGGCGGACGATTCCTGCGGTGGCGTCGCTTCGCCAGATAATTCCGCAAGGCGCAGGGCGGCGAGCCGCGCCAGCGCATCGAAATCGCGGCAGACGCCGAAGCCGCGATAGCCGACGAAATTCCGCGCGTCATCGAAGATCGGCAGGCCGGACAATTCGACCAGCAGGGTGCTGCCGCCGTCCACCGGCCAGTTCAGCGTGATGCCGCTCCAGGTCGCGCAGGTGGCGAACGCCTTCATCACCCGACCCTCGGGATCGAATCCGAAGGTCTCGGCGATCTCGCGCCATGGCCGGCCGAAAGCGGCCGTCGTGCGCGGACCCATCAGTCCGGTAAACTCATCAGTGCCGAGCGTGAAGCGGCTTTCTCGATCCATCCGCCAGGTGAAGCGCAGCGGCAGGCGTCGCAGCTGCGGCGCCGGCTGGCTGGCAAAGGTTTGGATCGCGGGCGCCGGCGGACGCGGCGTAGGTTCGGCCGCGGGCGGCTCCTCGGCGGGCTCGGCAAGCGCATCGAACAAGGCAAACCCGGCGGACGCTTCGCCCGATGGCGCCGGCTCGGTGTTGTCGGGGGCCGGCGGCGAAGCGACCGGCAGTTCGATGACGGGCATGACGGGCGCACCCGGCTGCGGGATTGGTTCTGATGCGGCCTCTGGCGGCAGCTCGTTCTCGCGCTGTGCCTGCACCGGCCGCGGCGCGATCAATGTGACGTTGCCGGCGGCGATCAGAACGCCGTGGCCGCCATTGGGAAGGTCGAACCGCGAACAGCCGCAGGTCGCAAGCCCGCCGAGCGCCGCGCCAAATCCCTGCAGGCGCTCCAGCCGGATGGCGCCGTTAGCGAGCAACCGGCCGGCCAGCCGCGCGACCTGCCGCCGGTGCCGGTCGGCCGGTCCGAAGGTTTTTTCCGCAAGGGCCGCGGCGCTGGCGGCGCCGAGCACACGGGCGCCGGCCGCATTGGCCCACAGGATCCGCTTACCGTCGGCTGTCCACAACCAGGCAGGCAGGGCACTCGCCGCATAGGCTGCCAATCGCGGATCGCCGAGCGCCCGCCACTGAAATTCCGCGTCCGTCATCGCAAGTACATGACCGCCCGGCGTCAGCATCGGCAGCCAGATGCCGACAGCGTTAAGGGAAGATTACTATTGCAAGCCGGCGGCAGCAGGTCCACGGCCCGGCGCTCCGGCGTTAATTTAACCCATGGATAACCTTAACCGGCCGAACCCTTTGGCCGACCGCTGCGTTGGGTGGGTTGCAAAGCCCAGGGCGCCAACGATGGCGAAACCTCCCGGGCAACCGCATCCGTTCCGGCCGCGCCCTGGCGGCATCTGGACGCAATCCCTGCAAAGAAGGACAGCACTCATGAACGATGAAGCGCGAGACCGTTTCGAGATACCGAAGGAAATGCGAACGATGGCGGAAGCAAGCTTCGAGCAGGCCCGCAAGACGTTTGAGAAATTCGTCGAGGCGGCACAGGCTGCCGCCGGCTCCATCGAGGAGCGCGGTGCCACGGTGCGCGAGGGCGCCAAGGATGTCCGCGAGAAGGCCGTCGCCTATGCCGAGAAGAACGTGCAGGCCTCGCTCGATCACGCGCAGTCGCTGCTGAAGGCCAAGGACCTGCCCGAGGTGATGCGGCTGCAAAGCGAATATGTGCAGGCGCAAATGCGCGCGCTGGCGGAGCAGGCCAGCGAAATGAGCCAGATCGTCGGCAAGGCCGCGATGGAAGCCGCCAAGCCGAAAACCTGATCTTCCCGGACAGGCGGAGGTGCAATCGCTGGGTTGCCCGGCTGGAACTCGCACCCTGCGCGAGTTTATTTGCGGCATCGCACCACAAATTGCATTGCGTTGCACAAATTTGACATGATATGGGTGCTTATTAGGCGAGCCCGTGGATGGGCACTTCCGTGACTGTGTGTGCGTGACCCCTCGGCCGCTGCCTGCCCGGCCTCCTCGAGGGGAAATATCGTTTAACCCCGTTGTGAAGGATGCAAGCCGTGACCAGCTCCACCGACCCCTTCTCCGCCTCCATTATTCCCTTCGAAGTCCCCGAGCAGGTGCGTGCGTTCGCCGAAAAGGGCGTCTCGCAGGCCCGCGACAGCTACGCCAAGTTCAAGGATGCCGCCGAAACCCATAATGGCACCATCGAGGCCGTGTTCACCTCGGCCAGCAAGGGCGCCAGCGAATACAACGGCAAGCTGATCGAGTTCTTCAAGGCCAACACCTCGTCCTCGCTCGATTTCGCGCAGGAGCTGCTCGGCGTGAAGACGCCGGCGGCGGCGCTCGAGCTGTGGACCGCGCACGCCAAGAAGCAGTACGAGACCTTCACCGCCCAGGCCAAGGAGCTCGCCGAGCTCGGCCAGAAGGTCGCCAGCGAGACTGTCGAGCCGATCAAGGCTTCCGCCTCGAAGTACTACAAGCCGGCCGCCTGATTGTAGCAGCGCATCGACTATCAAAGGCCCGGGTCGATCGGCCCGGGCCTCTTGCTGCCGGTGGCCGATTGTGCCGCCGTCGGCGGATACCGCACGTTGAACGAATTACGCTTGCCGGATGACCAATATTGTGTGACTTCGCGCACTTGCCAAAGCGAGGCGTTGCACCTAGTTTCCGGCCAATTCGCGACCCCCTCTCGGGGCCCCGCAAGGATGCAGTTGTAGCTCAGTTGGTTAGAGCGCCTGTCTGTGGAACAGGAGGTCGGTGGTTCGAGCCCACCCAACTGTACCACCCCTTACGCCCCTGAATTTACCGCTCGACTGCCGCGACACTTGTGCTGTGGCGTGCTGTCCACCCATGCTTGCGAATCCCGATCCATTCACCCACAATTCCGCCAAACTTTGCGCTCGGGGGGATTCGATGACGATATTTCGGGCAGGGGATTTCCGGTTTGGATTGATGCTGGCCACGGCGCTGTCGGTTTCGATCTGGTCCGTCACCAGCTACGCCTACACCCCTGAACAGCAACAGGCCTGTACCGGCGATGCGTTCCGGCTCTGCAGTTCCGATATTCCCGATGTCGACCGCATCACCGCCTGCATGATCCGCAACAAGTCCCAACTCTCGCCGGCGTGCCGGGCGCATTTCAGGGCCGGCCCCGAGCCGGGTGGAGTTTCGGCGAGACCGGCCGGTCGACCGACCGTCATCCGGCCGGCTGCCCCGCGCAAGGCCGCGGCTGCCAAGACGCGCAAGAAGCCGAAAAAGCCCGCGACCTGACGGCAATCACGTCAATTCAAGATCTCTTCCGCGCGGCAGACTGACGCTTGCCGGCGGCCGTTCCAATGAACATCTGCTCGAACACGAGGAGAGGGTTCATTGAGCGAGCATCAAAAGGAACTCGACCGGCATTTTGCCTGGTTCGAGAACAAGCTGCCGCCACGTCCGGCGCAATTCGTCGGCTGGGTGCGCAAGCCGTCTTCGATCTACGTCCGGATTCCGCTCGCGTTTCTTCTGGTCGTCGGCGGCTTCCTCAGCTTCCTGCCGGTGCTCGGGCTATGGATGCTGCCGCTCGGACTCCTTTTGTTCGCGCAGGATGTGCCGCCGCTGCAGAAGCCGATGGCGCAGGGGCTCGGATGGATCGAACGCAAATGGTTGGAGCGTCAGCGCGCAAAGGTCGAACGCGAGCGCGTCAAAAGCATGCAGTGAGCGGTCGAGGCACTCTGCAAGGCATTCAACCGATTCCGTTTTCGGCTGACCGGGGTTGCACGGTGTGACTCAAAAACCAGCCTTATTGGCAATTAAGTGGCTTCATCGCGGCGGTCGATAAATTTTTCTTTCACGAATCAGCGCGCTGATTCATTTTCGGCTTCTGGGGTCAACTGGAGGCCAAGGTATGAACGTAATTGTTTTTGCATCACGTAAGGGAGGCTCGGGAAAAAGTACCCTGGCTGCTCATCTCGCTGCCCATGTTCACAAGGCAACGAAGCCCATTTTGCTCGTCGACGCCGATCCGCAGGGGTCGCTCACCCTCTGGCACAAGCTGCGCGGCACCAATGAACCGCCGATCAAGGCCGCGGTGAATTCCGTCAGCGGCATCGTCGCCGCCGCCAAGCGCGACGGCATCGAATGGGTGTTCATCGACACGCCGCCGAATCTGTCGGCCGTCGTCGACGACGCGATCCGCAACGCGACGATGGTGATCATTCCGGCGCGGCCCGGCGTGTTCGACGTCAACGCGGTGCAGGAAACGATTCAGACCTGCCGGGCGGCGCGCAAGCCCTACGCGGTCGTGGTCAACGGCGCGCCTGCCGAGCGTGACGGCGCCGAGAGCCGCATCGTCACCATCGCACGTGAAGCGCTGGCGAAATTCCGCGCGCCGGTGTGGAGCGGCCAGATCACTAACCGCGCCGATCTGATCATGGCGCTGAGCCAGGGCGAAGGCGCCCGCGAATATTACGCGGAAGGCCGTGCTGCGGCGGAGATCTCCAGGCTGTGGGGCGCGATCGAACGTTCGATCAAGGCGATCCGCGGAACGGCGTCGGCTTCGGGCGCCATGCACAAGCAGGCGGCGTAACAACGCCGCTTTCTTTTCTGACTGACAAAGACGCGCGGCGCTCCGCGCGTTTTTCTTTTTAGGGATGCAAAATTGTTTCCGCGTCATTGCCTGCGACAAACGCGAAGCGTTTGCGCAAGGGAGCGAAGCGACGAAGCAATGACGGGCGAGAGCGAACGCTCTTACGCCACCATCAGCACGTAGAACACGACGACCGGCGACATGGTCAGGATCACCGACCAGATGCCGACGGCCCACACGATGTCCTCGGTCGAAAAACCCTGTTGGTTATTAAAGCTATTGTTTTCGAAATGCACGACGCGCCCCCGCGTTTCCTGTTGTTCCGTCTATCCCGATACGCGACCTGTTTTAAAAACCTGTTCCGATTTCGCTTGCATTTGACGCAGCTGCTACCCGCGATTAACCGCCACCACACCTGGTTAACATTCCCTGATCACACGGCGTCAAAGTCGAGCGAAGCCGCGCGCGCGACGTTAAAATTTTAAGCGTATGCAGTCCTCTCGGAAAAACATCGGGGGAAGCGATGACCGTTCACGGCAAGAAATTTGCGATCGGCGATTACGCCCAGAGCATGCATGACGTTCTCCTGGTCGCGTCATTCGCGATCTGGGCGATGCTGCTCGGCTTCGCGCCCGTGATGACCTATCGCCTGCTGGTGAGCTAAAGCCATTGCTCCCTCTCGCCATAGCAAGCGAGAGGGAGCCGATCGCATCCATCAGGCCCGCCGCAACAATGGCGGCCTGCGCCGTTCGATTTCCTCGTCCAGCAACGCCGCGAGTTCTTCGCTGACTTCGACCATCGGCAAGCGAACCTCGGCGCTGTCGATCAGCCCGCTGCGCGCCAGCCAATACTTGGCCGGCGCCGGGCTCGGCTCGGCGAACAACAGCCGCGTCAGCCGCGAGAGATCCTTCCAGCACGCTCGCGCGCCGTCGCGATCACCCTGTCTGATGAGCGTCCGCATCGCTGCGAAGGCTTCGGTCTCCAGGTGCGCCGACAACAGGATCGCACCATCGGCACCGTCGGCGAGCGCATCGTGATACTCCGCGTCTTCGCCGGTCAGCACGCGAAAGCCGGACGGCCGCCGCGCCAGAAGATCGATCGACTGCGCGCGGTCGGCGCTGCAATCCTTCATGCCAACGATGTTCGGATGCGCGGCAAGCTGCAGCAGCGTCTCGTTGGTGAGGCTGACGCCGGTCCGGTAGGGGATGTTGTAGAGCACGATCGGCCATGAGGCGTGGTCGGCGAGCGCGGTGAAGTGCTGCAGCAGGCCGCGCTGCGATGGGCGGATGTAATAGGGGCTCGCGATCAGATAGCCGTCGATCGGCCACGCTGCCGTCTCGTCGAGCGCGTCCTTCATCTTCGCGGTGGAGGCGCCGGACAGGCCGAGCAGGATCGGCACATGGCGCTGGCTGGCCGCGAGCTCGCTGCGCGTCAGTGTCACCAGCCGCTCGAGTTCGTCCGCGCGAAGCGACATGCCTTCGCCCGATGTCGCGGCGAGAATGAAGCCGTCGACCGGGCCGGCCGCATAGTGGCGGACGAGGCGGCGAAGCGAGACCTCGTCGAGTTCGCCGTCGCGAAATGGCGTGATCAGTGGCAGCCACAGGCCGTGCAGCCGGCTTGTCAGGTCATTGGTAGTGGGGGCAGTCATCGTTCCATCTCCTCATGGGGTAAGCCGGAGACGGGACCAATAAAAAAACCCCGTCCAGGCGGCGGGGCTTCGGATCGCGGGTTGCTGCAGTTTCAGCGCGCGCGTCGATCTCGGGTCCCCGGGTGGGGACCTTTTTTCGACGACAGGGCTGCGCACGAACTCGTGATCATGTGCGGATGATGGAGGCCGAGAACCTCAATGTCAATCTGCGCGGGAACATGACACGGAGTTAAAAAAAAGCCGGGCCCGAAAGAGCCCGGCTCGAGGTATTGGCCACGTGAGGCCGACACAATCACCTTCCAAGAGGGATTACTGAACCACCGCGTCACTGGAGGAGGGGGACATATGCGCGACGCGATCACTCAGCGTTTGAGTACTATGATCCTCATCAGTGCCCTGCAGCAAGCGCACAAGCCGCATGTCAGACATGCGGTGAGCGCGCCCTCTATTAAATAGGCTAATCCGCTGTGACGGAACGCGGCTTGCAAAACGCTTCCGCGTTTGTCCCGAGGGAAAACCGGCGCCCACCCCGCATCAAGTGCGAGGCATGCTTTTCCAGATCATGCTCTAGGACGGCCAGCGCTGCGCCTTGCTGACCACGAAGTCGCGGAACACCTGCACGCGTGCGACCGTCTTCAGTTCCTCGGGGTAGACGAAATACGTATCCACCGCGATCGAGTCGGTTTCGCCGAACAGCTGCACCAGGCGATTGTTTTCCTCGACCAGATAGTCGGGCAGGGCGGCGATGCCGAGCCCCTGCTGGCAGGCGCGGACCAATCCTAAGATATTGTTCACCTTGAAATAGGCTTCGCGCGGGCCGGAGCCGTTGCGGCCGGCGTCGATCAGCCAGCTCCGGTTCTGCAGATGCGGCGGCACCTGTGCATCGCCGAGCATGATGATGCGGTGCGAGTCGAGATCGTCGAGCGTCCGCGGCGTGCCGAAGCGCTTGATGTATTCCGGCGAACAATAGGCATGGAAACCGATCGAGAACAGCTTGCGCTGGATCAGGTCCGGCTGGGTCGGCTTGCGGGTCCGGATCGCGACGTCGGCCTCGCGCATCGACAGATCGAGATCCTCGTCGGTGACGATCAGCGAGATGCGGATGTCCGGATAGAGCGCCGTGAACTCGTCGAGCCGCGGGATCAGCCAGTTGATGCCGAGCGCTGGCGGCGTCGTGATCTTGAGGTCGCCGCTCGGCCGCTCGCGGCTGTCGGTGAGCTTGGCGCGCGCCGCCTGCAACTGCATGAACACGTCATGCGCGGTACGGAACAGAAGATCGCCCTGTTCGGTGAGGATGAGGCCCCGCGCATGGCGGTGGAACAGCGACACCGCAAGCTCCTGCTCCAGCGCGCTGACCTGCCGCGAAACCGCCGATTGCGACAGCCCGAGTTGCTCGCCGGCATGGGTAAAGCTTCCCGCTTCCGCCGCCGCGTGAAACACCTTCAGCTTGTCCCAATCCATGTCCGTAAATCCGTCCCTTGTTCGAGGCATGATTATTCTGCCGCCGCGCGATCGCTCGCGCGCAAAGCCAGGAAGCGTTCGGCCTCAAGCGCCGCCATACAGCCAAGCCCGGCAGCCGTGACCGCCTGCCGGTAGGTTTCGTCAGCCACGTCGCCCGCAGCGAACAGGCCGGGGATCGAGGTGGCGGTCGAGTTCGGCGCCACCTCGACATAGCCGGATGGTTTCAGCTTGATCTGGCCTTTGACGAGGTCGGTTGCGGGAGCGTGGCCGATGGCGATGAAGACGCCGTCCGCCGGCACTTCCGTCAGCTTGCCGGTCTTGACGTTCTTCAGCCGCACATGGGTGACCTTGCTCGGGTTCTCGGCGCCGAGGATCTCGTCGATCGCGGAGTCCCAGACCACCTTGATCTTCGGGTTCTTGAACAGGCGGTCCTGCAGGATGCGCTCGGCGCGGAAATGATCGCGGCGATGCACGATCGTGACCTGGGAAGCGAAGTTGGTCAGGAACAGCGCTTCCTCGACTGCGGTATTGCCGCCGCCGACCACGATCACTTCCTTGCCGCGGTAGAAGAAGCCGTCGCAGGTCGCGCAGGCCGAGACGCCAAAGCCTTTGAATTTCTCTTCGGAGGGAATGCCGAGCCAGCGCGCCTGCGCGCCGGTGGCGAGAACCACGGTTTCCGCCAGATAGACGTCGCCGCTGTCGCAGGTCAGTCGGAACGGCCGCTGCGCGAGTTCGAGCTTGGTGACGAGGTCGGTGACGATCTTGGTGCCGACATGGGCCGCCTGCTTCTCCATCTGCTCCATCAGCCAGGGGCCCTGGATGACGTCGGCGAAGCCCGGATAGTTTTCCACGTCGGTGGTGATGGTGAGTTGTCCGCCGGGCTGGATGCCCTGGATCAGCACCGGCTCCAGCATCGCGCGCGCCGCGTAGATCGCCGCGGTGTAGCCGGCGGGGCCGGAACCGATAATGACGACCTTGGCATGGATAGGCGCAGGCATCGGCGGATCCCTCTCTTATTCGGGGGTTTTGTTTTGACTGAGCAGAAAGCGCCCGGCAGGAGGTCGCGGCGGCGCTGAAAGTGTCAAATCCAAGTCTATGACATCTGGGTAGCTATGCAAGAATTGCAATCCATACCGGCGAATTTTCCCCGGAACTGAAGTCACTTTTGCGAAATGTCGCGCTGCACGCGCAATAAAATTGCGCAAGCGGCGCGGCCTGCGCTAAAGAGTTGCCGGTAATACCTGCCGAGTGCAGCCAGAATTAGGGAACCCGACGCGCGTGTCGAAGAATCTTGACGAAATCGACCTCCGAATCCTCGCGGAAATCCAGGCGGATGGCCGAATCACCAACGTGGAACTGGCCAAACGCGTCGGTATCTCGCCGCCCCCCTGCCTGCGCCGCGTCCGCACGCTGGAGGAGGAAGGTTACATCCAGGGCTACCGCGGCCTGCTCGACCCGCGCCGGCTCGGTTTCGACGTCACCGTGTTTGCGTCCGTTCATCTGTCCAGCCAGGCGGACGCGGATTTGCGCGCGTTCGAGGATTTTGTTCGCGCCGAGCCGTTGGTGCGGGAATGCTGGATGCTGTCGGGCGAGGTCGATTTCATCCTCAAATGCGTCGCGCCCGACATGGCGACGTTCCAGGATTTCGTCACGCACCTGACCGCTGCGCCGCATGTGCGCAATGTCAGGACGTCGCTGGTGCTGCACAATTCGAAATACGAAGCGGCGGTGCCGCTCGATGTGAAGGTGGCGGGGTGAGCTTCGCGCGGCCGTCGTTGCGTACTTCGTAGGGTGGGCAAAGCGAAGCGTGCCCACCAATTCTTTCGAGCTTCGGAGTGGTGGGCACGGCGCAAAGAGCGCCGTTGCCCACCCTACGAATGACGGCGGTCGTTACTTCTTCCGCATCATCGCGTCGGCGCTGATCGGTCCGCCGCCTGCGGTCGCCAGGTAGAGACAGGCGAAGCAGAACAGGATCGCGGCGGTGCCGCCATTGAGGATCGGGTGAAAGACCGGCGCGGCGGGCGTCTTGAACATGTGCCCGATGAAATACGCGAACGCCATCTGGCCGGACAGGATGAATGCGCTGAGGCGCGTGAACAGGCCGATCATCAACAGCGCGCCGAGCACGAGCTCGATCGTGCCGGCTACCACGATCAGCGGCGGGATCTTTGCGAACATCGGTACGACCGGAAAGCCGAGAATCTTGGCGACGCCGTATTGAAACAGCAGCAAGCCGGTGATGAAGCGAAACAGGCTCAGCGCCTGCGGCTGCCATTTGCCGAGCAGTTTGTCGATTTGGTCCATGTCTTCGTCCCCCTTGTTTGACGCGCCAGAACTTGGCGTGTCGAGATTACACGGTGTTGGCAGATTGCGTGTGATGCCGACACAACACCCCTGAAATTGAATCATTCCCCGTCACGCCGCCGCTGCGCGACATTGTCGCTGATGCAACGCAGCAAGATGACATCCCGGCAGATCGCGACGCTCAGTCCATCGTCGCGAAATGCCGGGATTTCCGCCGATCGACTTAGTTATAATCCATAAGCATCGTCCGGAGCGGATATTCAAAAATCCGCGGCGCCACCACTCACAATCCTGTCAGCGCGGCGGCAACAAAAAAGCCGCGTGGCAAACGCGGCTTTGTCGCAACAGTAACTTGCAGGTGACTACAGCATGATCCCAGGCGGATCGCGCCTTAGCGCCACTCGACCTTGGTGATCTCGTAGGCCTTGGCGCCGCCAGGCGCCATCACTTCGACGGTTGTGCCCTTCTTCTTGCCGATCAGGGCGCGGGCGAGCGGCGAGGTGATGGAGATGCGGCCCTTCTTGGCGTCGGCCTCGACTTCACCGACGATCTGCCACACCGCCTTCTTCTCGGTGTCCTCGTCGACCAGCGTGACGGTGGCGCCGAACTTGATGGTGTCGCCGGAGAGTTTCGAGATGTCGATCACGTCAGCGCGCGCGAGCTTGTCCTCGATCTCGGCGATGCGGCCTTCGTTGTGCGACTGCTCTTCCTTGGCCGCGTGATATTCCGCGTTCTCGGAGAGGTCGCCATGCGAGCGCGCTTCCGCAATATGCTCGATGATGCGCGGACGATCCTCCGATTGGCGCTTCTTCAACTCGACCTCAAGCGCGGCGTAGCCGCTCGCAGTCATCGGAACCTTGTCTACCATTCTTCCGTCCTTCCATCGCACGAGCCGCCCATTGCGCGGAACGCACGAGGTACTTTCCTAGATTTTGATTCGGGCTTTCGTGGCCCGATAACGAGCCCGCCAGCCTATTAATTTCGGCCCCTTCAGGGGCCGATTCAACATCCAAACGAGCGGTGAGTTCCAGCCATACGGCTTTATTGCCAATCGTTTAGCGGGCATTCGCCCGGCCGACGATCAGGTCTCGGAAAAGTAGCTCTGCAGTGTGCGGACCTCAAGGTCCCCGCCCAGATAGGCGCGGATGCCCTGGGCGGCCGCTACGGCACCCGAAAGAGTGGTGTAATACGGCACTTTATGCAAGAGGGCAGCCCGCCGCAGCGAACGGCTGTCCGCCAGCGCCTGCGGCCCTTCGGTGGTGTTGAAGACGAGCTGGATGTCGCCATTGGTGATGGCGTCGACAATATGCGGGCGTCCTTCCAGCACTTTGTTTACCTTCTCGGTCGGAATGCCCTTGTCGGTCAGAAAGCGCTGGGTGCCTGAGGTACCCATCACCTTGAAGCCGAGCGAGTGCAGCAAGCGCACCGCATCCGCGATGCGGTCCTTGTCGGTCTCGCGCACCGAGACGAAGACGGTGCCCTTGCGCGGCACGCGGGTGCCGCCGCCGAGTTGGCTCTTGGCGAATGCGACCTCGAACGAGCGGTCGATGCCCATGACCTCGCCGGTCGAGCGCATTTCCGGACCGAGCACGGTATCGACGCCGGGGAAGCGCGCGAACGGGAAGACGGATTCTTTCACGCCAACATGGCCGAGCTGCTTCTTCTTCAGCTTGAAGTCGGCAAGCTTTTCGCCGGCCATGATCCTTGCTGCGATCTTCGCCACCGGCGTACCGACGACCTTGGCGACGAACGGCACGGTGCGCGACGCCCGCGGGTTGACTTCGAGCACGTAGATCTCGCCGTCCTTGATCGCGTACTGCACGTTCATCAGGCCGACGACGTCGAGGCCGAGCGCCAGTTCGCGGGTCTGCCGCTCGAGCTCCTCGATCATCTTCCCGTCAAGCGAATGCGGTGGCAGCGAACAGGCGGAATCGCCGGAGTGAATGCCGGCTTCCTCGATATGCTCCATGATGCCGACGATGAAGGTGTCCTTGCCGTCGCAGAGGCAATCGACGTCGATCTCGGTGGCATCGGACAAATAGCGGTCGAACAGCAGCGGGTTCTTGCCGAGCACGGTGTTGATCTGCCCGGTCTTGTCGTTGGGATAACGCGCCTTGACGTCGGCCGGCACCAGTTCGGGTAGCGTCCCGAGCAGATAGTCGTTGAGCTGGTTTTCCTCGCGGATGATCTGCATCGCGCGGCCGCCCAGCACGTAGGACGGGCGCACCACCAGCGGCAGGCCGAGATCGGCCGACACCAGCCGTGCCTGCTCGACCGAATAGGCGATGCCGTTCTTGGGCTGCTTCAGGCGCAATTTGTCGAGCACGCGCTTGAAGCGGTCGCGGTCTTCCGCAAGATCGATGGCGTCGGGCGAGGTGCCGAGGATCGGCACGTCGGCGGCTTCCAGCGCGCGTGCCAGCTTCAGCGGGGTCTGGCCGCCGAACTGCACGATCACGCCGTGCAGCGTGCCGTTCTGCCGCTCGGTGGCGACGATTTCGAGCACGTCCTCGGCGGTCAGCGGCTCGAAATAGAGGCGGTCGGCGGTGTCGTAGTCGGTCGACACCGTCTCCGGATTGCAGTTGACCATGATGGTCTCGTAGCCGGCATCGTCGAGCGCGAAGCAGGCGTGGCAGCAGCAATAGTCGAATTCGATGCCCTGGCCGATCCGGTTCGGGCCGCCGCCGAGGATGATGACCTTCTTCTTGTCCGATGGCGCGCTCTCATCGGCGAGCTTGCCCGCGAACGGCGCTTCATAGGTCGAATACATGTAGGCGGTGGGGGAGGCGAATTCGGCAGCGCAGGTGTCGATGCGCTTGTACACGGGACGGACGCCAAGCGCATGACGCTTCGCGGTGATCTCGGCCTCGGTGGACTCGGACAGCACGGCAAGCCGCGCGTCGGAAAAGCCCATCGCCTTCAGCATGCGCATGCCATAGCCGTTCGGCGGCAGGCCGTGCGCCCTGATCTTGGCTTCCATGTCGATGATGCCGCGCATCTCGCTGAGGAACCAGGGATCGATCTTGCAGGAATTGAAGATCTCCTC
>Ga0081455_10001282_pt2 | contig 13745 bp, 15 predicted proteins | sample TabmetS3T2R1_FD_70207 | JGI IMG/M metagenome (GOLD analysis project Ga0081455, IMG submission 70207) | Tabebuia heterophylla rhizosphere microbial communities from the University of Puerto Rico - S3T2R1 | ecosystem: Host-associated > Plants > Roots > Rhizosphere ... | reverse complement strand
AGGATCTGATATTACAGGAGGGCAAGATTGTTGTCCGTGGCTCCGCCGGCAAGGCCGTTTCCTACGTCGATGTCGTACGGTTTACAAAGGCAAACAACCTTTTAGGTCATGGAGTCTTTGTTTCCGGCTCGGGACCCGATGGGAGTCCCGTAGTGATGGACTTTGAAACCGGCCAAGGCTACGGGTCGGCGGAATGGCACCCGGCGGTAGTGGTCTGCGAGGTGGAAGTGGACACGGAAACCGGACATGTGAAGGTTCTGCGGTTGCATGCCGAGATGTACGCTGGCAAGGTGATCAACCCTCTCCTCTCTGAGTTGCAGGTCCAGGGTGCGACAATCTTTGGGCTCGGCCAGGTACTGTTTGAGGAATTGGCGATGGATACCAACGGCAGCATCACCAACCCGAACCTTTCCGACTACATGATTCCGTCGTTTGAAGATGTGCCGGCGCAGTTGACGGTTCACTTGTTGGAGCCTCACGACGTCACCGATGTCCACGGGATCGGGGAGACGACGATACCACCGGCTCGGCCCGCGATTGGGAATGCCATTAGCCGCGCTGTCGGAATCCATTTTCTCGACTTGCCGATTACGCCCGAGAAAGTTTTGCGCGCGCTGGCAGAGCAGAAAAATCACAAAGCGGCAGAGTAGCGGCAAGAAAGAGATAGACTCGATGACCATGCCCAACATCAAATTTTTACAGCCGACATCAGTCGATGAGGCGGTTACGCTCTTGGCTGCGGAGCCTAACGAGACAAAAATAATTTCGGGTGGGACAGCGTTGGTGATCATGCTGAGAAATCGGCTCATCGCCCCTTCGAATCTGCTCAGCTTGCGTCATTTGCAGGAGCTCCGAAGCATTCGTCATGAGCCGGGAACGGGTCTACGAATTGGCGGCTTGGTTACGATTCGTGAAGCCGAAATGTCCCCGTTGGTTCGCGAGAAAAATCTTACTCTGGCTCAAACCTTTGGCAGAGTGGGAAACGTGCGCGTGCGCAATGCTGCCACTGTCGGCGGCAATCTGAGCGAAGCGGACTATGCCTCGGATCCGCCCTGCGTCCTGGTCGCGCTCCGTGCTAGAGTCAAGGTTAGAAGTGTCAGGGGCGAACGCGAGATTCCCGTAACGCATTTTTTCAAAGATTTCTACGAGACCACTTTGGCTCCGGATGAGATTCTGACTGACCTGATCGTTCCCGATCCGGCTCTGGGAAGCCGCTCCAGTTACCTCAAGTATGTTTCTCGTTCGTCCGAGGATCGGCCCTGCGTCGGTATGGCTGTGGTTGTCAACAATAAAGCGGACGGTAGCTGCCAAGAGCTGCGGTTGGTTGCCGGAGCAGTCTCGGAGATCCCCCAGGAGATCGAATCCGCTGAATCCATGGCACGGGACAAACGCTTGACCGATTCCCTGATCGAAGAGATCGCCGGCGCCTATGCCGCCGGGATCGAGCCGCTCTCGGATTTGCGCGGCTCCGCCTGGTATCGAAAACAGATCATTCGGGTCATGGCTCGGCGGGCCATCCAACAGGCGATGGCAGCCAACTAACAGAGGCAAGATCACTGTGGCAGCCGTCGGGCAGACCGTACCCATGATCGACGCGCAAGCACGCGTTTCCGGCGGCATCAACTACGTGCTCAATGTTGAGCTGGCGGGGATGCTCTCCGGCAAGATCCTGCGCAGCCCGTTTCCTCATGCACGGATAGTGAAAGTCGATGGATCGCGGGCAGAACGGTTGTCGGGAGTCGGCGCCGTGCTGACCCGCGGCGATTTCACCGGTCCCGCCGGCTTTAACGGCAAGTATGGAAGGATCTTCCGTGATCAGACCGTGGTGGCTTTAGACAAGGTGCGATTTGTCGGCGATCCCGTGGCCGCGGTAGCGGCGGTGAACGACGATATCGCAACGGAGGCCATGTTGCTGATCGAAGTCGAGTACGAAGAATTGCCCGCTGTTTTCGACGAAGAGAAGGCGCTGAAGCCCGCCGCGCCGCTGGTCCACGATCCGCGCCCGGAGCAGCAGCCGATGTTCAGCAAGATGATTCAGGATCTCCCTGCCGGGAGTAACCTCTGCAGTCAGTTCAAGCTCCGTCGCGGCGATGTTGAACACGGGTTTCGCGAGGCTGATTTTGTTTTCGAAGATGTCTTTCGGTCGCCTGCCGCGCAGCACGTTCCCCTGGAACCTCATGTGACCGTTGCCCAGTTCTTCCAAGGAAAGCTGACGCTTTGGACCTCCACTCAGATGCCCCATGCCATCCGATCGCAAATGGCTGAGTTACTTAACCTGCCGCTGGCGCGAGTCAGGGTTATTGTCGAGACCCTGGGCGGCGGCTTCGGATCGAAAGGATCGCTCAGATTGGAGCCCATCACTTCTTTCTTGGCGCTGAAGGCGAACCGCCCAGTCAAGATCATTCTCAGAAGGGAAGAAGAGTTTGTCACGGTGTGCAAACACCCGGCGACGATCCGCATAAAAACCGGCGTCAAGAAAGACGGCGTGCTCGTAGCCCGCAAAGTGAGCGCCAACTTCAATACCGGTGCGTATAGCGATATTGGACCCGTCGTCGCGCGCAACGGCGGCTCCGCGATGTCCGGACCGTACAAGATTCCCCACGTGTGGATCGATTCTTGCGCCGTATGGACCAACGTTGTGCCGGCGGGAGCACTGCGTGGCTTCGGTGTCCCCCAGGCCGTATGGGCGTATGAGACCCAGATGGACATGATTGCCGAACGGCTTGGCCTTGATCCTGTTGAATTGCGGCGGAAGAACTTGTTGCGCAACGGTGATTTCTTCGCCACCGGCGAAAAGCTCGCTGACATGCACTACGATGAGCTCTTGGACCAACTGGCTACCGACCTAAAATGGACATCGAGCGATGCCCGTTGGTGCAACAAAAATCACCCTGTGCCCGAGAAAGACACTATAAGGCGCGGCAAGGGATTGGCGCTGGTGATCAAAGCGACGATTACCCCTTCAACCTCCGCGGCGGCGCTTAAACTAAACGAAGACGGTAGCCTAAATGTCTTGACTAGCAGCGTGGAGCTTGGGCAGGGCGCGAAAACCGTATTGGCCCAAATCGCAGCCGATCAACTCCGGGTACCGGTGAGTCGCGTGTCGGTGTCGGATCCAGACACTGAACTGACGCCCTATGATCAACAGACGAGTTCCAGTCGCACAACTTTTTCCATGGGAGGCGCTATCGCTAGGGCGGCCGCCGACCTCAAGCAGCAGTTGCTCGATTATGCTGCCGAGTTGCTCGAAGCATCCGTTGGCGACCTGGTTGTTGAAGAGGGCAGAGTCGCGGTTCGCGGCGCTCCCGGTCGTTCGCTTGGTTACGGTGAGATTGCGCTGCGCAGCAGTCAGGGCAACCTTATCGGTCGGGGCGCATTCAGCACCCGCGGCGGCCTCGATCTGGAAACCGGACAAGGCATCGGCTCCGTACACTGGCACCAGGGAGCGATCGGTTGCGAGGTGGAAGTCGATGTGGAAACCGGCAAGGTTAGGGTTCTTCGCCTCAGTCCCCACGTCTTTGCGGGCCGGGTGGTGAATCCGCGCTTATGCGAGCTGCAACTCGAAGGGTCGACGATCTTTGGGCTGGGGCAAGCGCTGTTCGAGGAAATGACATACGATGACCGCGGCCAGCTTCTCAACGCAAACTTGGGGGACTACAATATTCCTTCTTTCGAGGACATTCCAAAGCAGCTGGACCCGCGCGCGCTGGAACAAACGGGATCGGACGAACTTCATGGTATCGGTGAAACGCTGTTGCCACCGGTCATGGCGGCGATCGGCAGCGCGATCTACAACGCGGTGGGAGCGCGCATTCACGATTTGCCGCTGACGCCTGAGAAAGTGTTGCGGGAGCTCCGCAAGACATGATTTAGACCCTGTTTATGGAATTGATTTTAATAGCAGGTGGCAGAAAAGATCGCTCGGAGTCCTTCGACAGGGCTCAGGACGAACGGAAGGTAAATGATTCATAATATCCGTTCGTGCTGAGGCGTTCGAAGCACGATTCCGCTTTTCTCAGCATCCTGCTAGAAGCACATCGAGGAAGGACATGAAGCAGATCATTAAACTCAAAGTTAACGGTATCGAAGAGGAAAAGGCGGTACAGACGCATCACAACCTGCTCGAAGTGCTGCGCGACGAATTCAAGCTCTTCGGCGCGCGCGAAGGCTGCGGCATCGGCATGTGCGGCGCATGCACCGTGCTTTTGGATGGTCAGCCGATAAGCTCTTGTCTGCTGCTCGCCCCGCTGGCCGAAGGCAAAGAGATCGTGACCATCGAGGGGCTAAGTAGTCCCGGCAAGCTCCATCCTATCCAACAGGCCTTTATCGATCACAACGCGTTTCAGTGCTCCTATTGCACACCCGGATTTATTTTGAGCTCCAAAAGCCTTTTAGAAGAAAATCCCGCGCCGACGGTGGAACAGATTCGCGCCTACTTGGCCGGTAATCTGTGCCGCTGCGGTAGTTACTATAAGATTCAAGAGGCGGTAGTGGATGCAGCAGCGCGAATGCGCGGTGAAAATAGCCAACTAACCGGACAGAAATAGCCGGCGACGATTCGCCGGTGTTTTGTAAAAATAATCGGCCGCCCTTGATAAGGGAATGGTAAGACCAAACCGAGCAAAGCGGAGGAGGACCTAAAATGAAACGACTATCTTTTGCGATCCTAACCGTGTTTTTGATGGCAACCGAGTTGCCAGCGGCGGAAGTGGAGGTGCTGAAACCGAAAGGCAATCTAGAGATTAAACTCGGGCATCCATCGACGATTTCACTTTATGACATGCCGGCAGTCTTGACCCACGAACGGCTGAACAAGAATGGCTGGAATGTGAAGAGCGTCGAGTTTACGCGCACTGACCTCAACGTGCAGGCGCTCGCCCAGGGAACCATTCAGTTCGCCAACTCGCAGGTCATGGACCCGGTGCGGGCGATTCAAAAAGGCGCCAAGCTTTCGTTTTTAATGGAGAACAACGGTGGCGAATTCCTGATGATCGCGAAGAATGAGATCAAGGATTGCAAAGATATTGACGGCAAGAGATTCGCCATTCATGGCGAGGCGGCTACGACGTCGCTCGCGGCAAAGCTGTGGTTGCTCAACGAATGCAAAGTGAAGCCCAATATCATGGTTATTCCCGGCGGCGAGAACCGCATCATTGCTTTACAGAACAACCAGATCGATGCGACTCTGGTGCAGCTCGGCGATTGGCTCAATCTCGACGCGCAGGCGCCGGGCCGTTATCACATCATCAAAACCGGTGGCCTCTTCAACATAAGCGGCGCCAGTTACTGGGCAAATGTCGAGTGGTTGAAAAAGAACGAAGATGTCGCGATCGCATACATCGCCGAGCTGCTGAAGAGCTTTCGCATGGTTCACGCGAACCCTAAAATTCTCGAGCCGATAGTTGCCAAGCAATTGCCGGATATGCCCAAACCCATTATCGCGCCGGCGATCAGAGCCTATATCGAGGTTGTGCGCGCCTGGCCGCAAAACGGCGGCGACACTTCAATTCTCGATGACACGGTAAAGTTCTTCACAGAAAACGGCGAGCTCAAATCGGCCGTGAACACCAAGGAGATCGTCGATTCGAAGATACTGGCCGGTGCAGTCAGCAAGGTCGGGAGAGTTCCAGGATCACGCTAAAGCATCGGCAGCATCTCGTTCCCGAAACCAAGCCACTAGCCGCATGAAGAAAAACACTGTCCGAGATTGGGGCCTTCGGTTGTTAGTCCTTGCCATGGTCATTGGCCTTTGGGAGCTCTTCGTTAGCTATTCTCAAAACTTTCTTCTACCCAGGTTCAGTGAGATGGTAGCGGGGTTGTTTCGGTTGTTGTTGAGCGAACCCCGTTTCTGGGAGGCTCTCTATGTCAGCAACCAGGCGCTGATTCTGGGCTACGCATTTTCAGTCGTCGTGGGCATTTCGCTGGGGTTGATCGCCGGACGTTTTCATTGGATGGACCGACTGCTAAATCCCTATGTGGGTGTGCTTCTGGCCATGCCGGTTGCGCCGCTCATTCCGATTGTCATTATTGCTCTGGGGCTGGGACTCGCGGCTCGAGTGTTCATCGTTGTTTTATTCGCCTTTGTATTCATAACCGTGAACACCCGCGCGGGAGTGCGCGGCGTAGAACCTTCCCTCATTGAGATGGCCAAATCTTTCGGCGCGAGCGAAGGCCAGATCTGGCGCCGCATCGTGTTGCCCGGCGCGATGCCAGCTATTTTCGCCGGTATGAGAATCGGTCTCGGTCGCTCGATCACTGGAATGGTCATGGTCGAGCTTCTTTTGGTCGCCAGCGGGCTCGGTCGGTTGCTATTGGAATTTTCCGGTCGCATGCAGTCCGATCTGGTGTTTGCAACTGTTCTCGCCGTGATCATAGAGGCGCTCGTCTTGCTTACGGCGATGCAGGCGATCGAACGAAGAATCGCCGGTTGGGCTCCTGATATCTCAATCGGTTAGGCAACGGATCGGATTTTGATGATACGAGTACGCGGCTTGAGCAAAGAGTTCGCCACCTCCGACAATGGCGGCGGCGGTGTGCTCGCGCTCAGCAACATAGACTTTGAAGTGCGTGACAACGAATTTATCACCGTCATCGGTCCAAGTGGCTGCGGCAAGACCACTCTGTTGCGCATCATTGCTGGCTTGATCCCGTATGATCAAGGCGAGGTTACCATCTATGGCCGACCCGTCACCGGACCGGGGCCGGAGCGCGCGATGGTTTTCCAGAATTTCGCTTTGATGCCGTGGGCGGACATCATGACCAATGTGAGCTTCGGACTCGAGATCCGCGGCACGCCGAAGGAACAATCCCGCGCCACGGCGAAGGAGCTGATCAAGCTCGTGGGGCTCGAAGGCTTCGAGCAACGTTTGCCCAAAGAGCTTTCCGGAGGGATGCAGCAGCGGGTTGGTCTAGCGCGAGCGCTGGCGGTGAACCCACAGATCCTGCTCATGGATGAGCCCTTTGGCTCCGTGGATGAACAGACGCGTCGCTTGCTGCAAGAGGTATTGCTCAGTCTGTGGGAACGCGAACGAAAAACGGTCGTGTTTATCACCCACAGCATGGATGAAGCTGTCATGCTGGGCGATCGGGTCATGCTCATGACGCCCCGGCCCGGAAGGGTTAAAGAGATGATCGATATTCCCTTGAATAGGCCGCGCTTACGGGAGGTGGAGAAGTCCAGCACTTTTCTCGAAGTCAAAGAGTATCTATGGGAAAACCTTAAAGCTATGCAGCTTGAGTGAATCGTGAAACAGGAGACAGCAGCACATCCGGCCTTTAAATCGCGTGGCGCGCCGCGGTTCAATTTTTCGCTAGGCCTACGACGGTCTGCGCGGGAAAACGGCCTGGAAATCCTCGCGCTTCTCGGCGGCGCGGCGATTTGGGAAGCGCTGGGTTGGGGCCTAGGGTTACAGTGGCTTCCGCCGTTTTCTAGGGTGATGGAGACCCTGTGGCAATTCGTGCGCAGCGGAGCGATCCTCGCTAACTTAGGGTCCAGTTTATGGGGATTAGTCGTTGGTTTCGGTCTATCCCTTGCCTTTGGGCTCGTCCTGGGCGCGCTGATGGGCCGCTATCGCTCGATCGAAAGAGCCCTTGATATTTATGTCCATGCGCTTTTCGTTTGCCCCTCGATTGTTTTCGCGCCGATCTTCTTTGCGATTTTCGGTTTATCCGATGCAGCACGCATAGCGATCATTGTCGTTTATTCCACGTTCGTCATCGTTATCAACACCACCGCCGCCATTCGCACCGTGGATCCTTCACTGGTCGAAATGGCGCGGTCCTTCGGCTGTCGCGAACATCAGATTTTCACGCGAATCCTTCTGCCGGCCTCCTTGCCGCTGGTTTTTGCTGGCATTCGGCTCGGTATGGGACGCGCGGTTAAGGGGATGATCAACGGGGAGATGCTCATCGCTTTTGTTGGGCTCGGCGCTCTGGCGCAGCGGTACGGCGCGCAGTTTGATGCGACAAAGGTTTTCGCCATCGCGATGGTGGTTCTCATTATCGGCCTGGTTTCGAATTGGCTTGTCCAGATGCTGGACCAGAGATTTACGAGCTGGGCGAACTGAGATTGCTGAGACGATCGTCCTTTTGTTCGCGCGTTTTACATCGCATCTACTAGTGAGGATAATCCAATGGCTACCTTGAAGAGCGAAGTCGTGCCGAAAAATTCCGGCGCGGCGTTTGAAGTGAAAAAAGGTCAGCGGCTACGGATCGCAGGCAAGAGCATCGTCGATTTCGTGGCCTTTAACCTCCACGATCTACAAGAGAGATTCGATCAGGCGCGGACAAAAACCAATCAGGTGAAGATTTTTATCAGCAGCGGCGACGTCCTGTTCTCAAAGCGGAACAATCCGATGCTGACGATCGTCGAGGACACGTTCAAAGAAGGGCGGCACGATTTGCAAAAGGGGATGTGCAGCCGGAAGCGCTTTGAAATGGTCGCCCAAGGAACGGCGAAGCGAGTCTTTGCGGAAGGAGTCGATATCAATCCGAAGAAACCGGCAGAGATTCCCGAACACGGCTGCTGGGAGAATTTAAGCGCAGCGGTGAAGCCATGGAATATCTCGCCCGACGATGTTCCGAGCCCGTTCAATATCTTTCAGTGCATGCGCATCGACCCGGAGACCGGCCTCATGTATGACACCATGATTCGTCCAAAGGAGCAGGCGCATGTCGACTTTCGGGCGGAAATGGATTGCCTGGTGGCGGTCAGCGCATGCCCGGAGTCGGGAAGAGGCTCATCAATAACGGTAGAGATTTACGATACTTAAGTAAATAATCTCAACGGTCGATTAAACTAGAATCCCTGGATACCAAAGCTAGGCGCGCGTCGGCAACAGCAAGGTGCACCGCCCCGTAAGTATCTCTCGCCCTTCTTGATTACTGCCTTTGACTTTACAGGCGACCCACGAATCCGAAGGGTCGGAAGATTTCTCGACTGCCTGGCCACCGAACCGCATCCAATCTCCTTCGAAAGTCGAATGGGTATGTTGTACGCTGATTTTTCTCAACCACCCGCGGGGACCGATCCAATCGGTGAGCATACGAATCAACAGAGCCTGGCGATAGGCGCCGCTAGCTATGAAAGTCGGCAGGCCGTTGTGTTGGCGCACATGATCCCGGTCATAGTGAAGATGCTGAGTGTTTTCTTGTAGCCCCGCCCAGCGCACGGTATCGACGATGGTCAAAGGGCCATACTCGCGGCAGGGTATCGAGTCGCCGATGCTGATGTCTTCGAAATAAAGTTCTTGGTTGGGTGTTGTCATTTATACTCAAATATTACGCCGGCTGACATCAAAGTTTCGACTGTCGCTTTCGTTATAGCCGAGTTGACCGAGAATCTCTGTGTTATGCTGCCCAAGTCTGGGCGCCAGGCTCATCGGCGTATCCAAGATGCTCGCGATGGCGCCCTGGGGAAAAGGAATCTTTCCGAATTCGGGATGATCGATCTCTTTCAGGAATCCCCGCGCGATCAGCTGAGGGTCGTCGATTAAGTCGAGGGGCGTGGAGACCGGCGAAGCCGGAAAGTGCCGGCGCTGCGCTTCTTCCACCAATTCGGTTTTGGTAAAGCGCGCGCCCCACTTATCTAAACGATCCATAATGAAGTCGCGGCGTTGTGCTGGTTTTCTTCTTCCGCCAAGGACGGGGCGGAAATCAACTCGGGGTCCTGAACCCAGTCCATGAATTTTGTCCAGCGGCCGGGCCGGTGAATCTGGCTGATCACCCAATGGCCGTCTTTGCATGGTAGCGCTCCGGAAACGGCGGTGATCGTGCCCTTGCTTCCCTTCCGCTCGGTGATCGTGCCGGAGAAGGTGTATTCCACCATGGCCTGCTCCACGAAACTTTCCAGCGCCCCACGCGCGGACACTGTTGCGATCGATCCTTTGCCAGTTTTCTTCGAGGTCAAGAGGGCGGCGGCAGTGGCGACGGCGACGTAGATGCCAACCGCCAGAGAGGGTACGTGGGCTCTGACTGTCGCAGGAGCCTGGCCGGGATGTCCGGTCAGCGACATGAGCCCCGAGCGCGCGACTGCGCAGATCTCGGGCTCTTGATCGTGAATTTTGGTAACCACCAATTTGGGATTGGCTGCAAAAGCGCGATCTTCGAGGGGCAGAGAATCCCCGGAGACGAGCGCGTCGCTTTGACTCAGGAGTTCGAGAAGGATCTTTTGCCCCGCCGGAGAATCCAAATTCAAGGTGAGACTTTTTTGCCGGCGTTTGGAAATTGATGGTAAGCCCCGTGTTCCAAATCCTGTCTATCGCCAAGGAAAGGAGGCAAGCGTCTCAATGCGTCTCCCGCGGAGTCTTCGATCCGAACAACTTCATGTCCCTCTTCGGCAAAAAGCCGAGTGGCATAGGCCCCTACCAATCCAGCTAGATCGATGATGCGCGCCATTATTTGCCGATTGCTGCTGATCGGAAAATTTTTTTTCTGGGAACACTGCGACGGTATGGGGGCGAGCATGACGATTTGCTGACGGGAATTTAGAATCTGTTCTTCTTGGGTGATGTAGATTCCAAGTCCCGCACGTCCTTGGCGCGCGACAATGTCCACGATGTGGCTCTGGGCGGAAAGCTGTTCTCCTATGTAAGCCGGTTGCAGCCACTCGGTTTCGGATCCGGCATTGCGTACGTTGGTGTAGCCGTCGGGCAGCGGCAATTGCCGCCGCATATCGGTGGTGTCGGCCGAATCGCCTTCCTTCATGCTAAACGGAACCCATCCCACAAGTGTGGGCGGAAGGAGGCGGCTCTGATAACCTGCGGGGCGGGCGAACGTATCGTCCAGCCACAACGGATTTGCGTCTCCGGTGGCATCGACGTAGCGGCGCACGTCGGAAGCGGACATAATTTCCAGTCGAATCAACGGACTCTTGCGAGCGATCCAGTTGCGTAGTTCCAGTGTGATCATCGACTGAGGCGAATCGGTCATACGAGCGCTTCCTGTTTCTTGATCGCGTCGCTCTCCTCGTCAGAAAGACTCAACCATTCACGTAAAACTTCCTTGGTGTGTTCGCCCAGACTACGTGCGCTCCGTGGCAGGGCCCTTCCAATGAGTATCGGTCTCCACGCTGATGGCGCACCACTCGTCCGGTCCGGCGCAGCGGTAAACTCCTTGAGGAGCGCAACCGCCGAACGGTTTCCTCGTCGGAGAGATGGTGTTCGGTTCACCGCACTGCTCATCAACAACGGGCCGATCATTGCCACGCTTCCCTTCCTGTGCTAAGCGTCACAACCACCAGATCTCTCAAGCTCCTCCTTGATCGCCTTGTCCGGTTCGCTCGGACGACACCCGGATACCCTAGCCAATGGACAATCTAAGCCCCTGCGTAGGTGGAAGACTTCAAAATCTTGTTCACTGACCTGGCAACATACCTTAGCAACAGCTAACCGGGAGCCACCCATTTACGCCCTGACCACCTTGCAAAGTCGCTGAACAGCTGCGAATGCTGATTTGAACGCGGAGACGTGCAGAATGAAATTGTTAAATGGCCAAATTCCTCGCTCGAAATTGGCACGCTGTGCAGGCTACTTGGGGATCATTCCGCGGAAGCCGGGCCGTAACACGCGGCTCCAAGCCCTCAATGGCCATTGCCTTGAGTGTGGCTATCGACTCGCCTGGGGATACTCGTGCAACGCAGAAAGTCACTCAAGCGTGTCGATACTGTTCATCGTTTATCATACTAAAAGTTTTTGTATTGCAGTCTGACAAGACTAAGGCTGATGCCATGGTCCAAAGTGTTATTATTCTCGTCTTCACAGCGCTGGCGTCATCGTTTGTGTGGTGGCGCAGTCGATTCAAGATATGCCGAATGTGTCGATCGCGCATCAGACGGTGGGCATCCGTTTGCCACCTCTTGCGGAGCAGGGTTAGTTGCGGATCAACGGGTGTCTTTCCGATTCCACCCTTTGTACACGGTGGGGTTGTGTGGCCGGGGCGTAGCGGAGTTTTCGAGTCCGCGAGAGAACGGAGCGAAGATTAACCGAGGAGTCGAGTTTAGTCTTTGTTACTTTGTTACCTGATGTGACACACCCACTAAGCCCCAGGTACAACGCTACGTACTACCTTTTCAGGCTGTCCCGCCTTTGTGTCGTCGCACACCGTGCAGCGCCAGCCGTTCTCTTTGGCTGTTGGGTTGTGCACCCTCATTGACTGCCCATAAAGTCTGTCCTGATACTCCGACACGCATCTGCAAGTCATCAATTTTGCCATGTACTATCCCTCCCGTTTTGTCTCGACCAAAAAAACACGTCAGAACAGGCTAGGCACAGCAACGTGGGTGCCAACCTAGTAACTTCTTGAAAGCGGGATTTCGGCTGTACACTTTGCTGCTCGCATGCCAGAAACTGGGGTATGGCACCAATGAAATCCAGCAAATCAGGTTAAAGGTGAGGTGACTTTGACAGGCAATTAATCGCACCGTTGACAACTAGAATCAGCCGTCAGGCTATTTTTTTCCTACCCATCGGTAAGCAAAGAAACGCGGCACATGTTGAGGCTATTTAAGTAATTTTCCAGGCTCTGGTGCGAGCTGGTGACGGTGGCGAAACCGAGCAGCTATGGGTGGTTGTTGACACCTGAGAATAATTTCAGTATCCCCCGACAATGATTAAGCAAGGGGAATCGAGCGATACAAGGACTTCTTAATCACCAGGTCCAGGTCGCCAGTCCCATCCTTCGCAACGAGTTTTGAGGTATTCGCAGGGCATTGTCTTTCGCGCAACCCGTCTTGGGTCGATTGTGGAGATCAAAACGGATCAAGGGGCCGATCTTTGAAAGCAAGGAAGCAGTGGAGAAGCACGGGGCTTGAGTTGGCCAAGGATTGGATAGACAAGCGGCCTTGAATCTCCACCACCCAGGTTTATAGCTACGTAACCGGTAGGTAGACTCAGGGTGAGTTTTTCCATTCCCCCGCTTAATAAGAATGAACCCGATGCAAATAAGGAAGACCCAACTGCTCTGCACCCGTTTGTTCCTGGTCTTGGTACTGGGTTTTAGTCATGCGGCCGGGGCTGCGACATTGTTTCCAAACCGGTCGAGAGGTTAGAATAAAATACCGACCATTGTTGTATTGGGAAGGGAAGGAGATTCGAGAAATCAGTTCAACGAGGCGGTAGATTTCTGGAATAAACAACTCAACGAGATCGGTACCGGTTTTAGGCTAGGACCAGTTACCTTTATAAGCGAGATCATGCCACCCGGCGAACTCGTGGCGTTTCGGGCTATTCTCGATCAGCAAGGGGTGCCGGAGCCACCGCCAGGTTTGATGCAAATCGAGGGAGATCTAATCATCGCGCTATCCGACGGGGATTTTGTTTCGTTCACCGGGCCTTTTTAAAGGGCGGCAGACGTCTCATCGGCATACGCAGCTTTCAGGTCCCGCCTTTACGGTTCACCAATGTCGGTCGCAATGTCATAGCTCATGAGTTGGGTCATGCGATCGGGTTAGGGCATAATGACGACCCGGCCAACCAAATGTGCGGCAGGCGTGCGCCGTGTCGACCGGACGCATTTCGCTCGAACGTGGACTAGTATTTCTCTCTTATGGAAGAAGAGGAACAATTTCTGCTCAAGCTTTATCCGCCAACCTGGAAGTAAGGCGGTGCTTGCTCATGACAATAACACTCATGACAATAACCGTTGACGTACCGCCTGGCAGGCCGCTATAGCTGTGCAGATGTGTGGCCGAATGACAGCTACGTTTGAGTTTAGTGACATTAGGGTTCGCTGGAACCTCGACCGCAATC
>Ga0081455_10005588_pt1 | contig 13749 bp, 12 predicted proteins | sample TabmetS3T2R1_FD_70207 | JGI IMG/M metagenome (GOLD analysis project Ga0081455, IMG submission 70207) | Tabebuia heterophylla rhizosphere microbial communities from the University of Puerto Rico - S3T2R1 | ecosystem: Host-associated > Plants > Roots > Rhizosphere ... | reverse complement strand
AAGTCGTTTTCTTCGCCGACTCGGTCACGACGGCTTCGGTTTCTTGCACGGGGCGCTCAGGGACCGCAGCGGCGACCGGTGCACCAGCCGGCGTACTCGCCGGTGTGGCGGCCTCGGGCGCTGTTGGCGCCGGCGTCATGGCGGCTGCCGGCGTTGGGACGGCGTTCTGCCGAGTGGCCAGATATCCGCCGGCTGCGGCTGATGCGATACACGCCAGAGCAAGTGCCGCGATCGCGAGTCGATTCGAGGACATCAGAAACTCCTTGGACTGCACATGGGCGAGAGGCAAGCGCCGTACCCGACCCCGACCGCGTGCAGGTCCTCTAAGTCCGCAGAAAATATCAGTTTATCAAATCAGCTGATGCGGGCGACTGTCCGTACTCGGTGAAAGTGTCCTGGGCCGAGTGCAGTCCCACTCGTAAAAAGGCCAGCAAATCCACGTGCCTCGACTGGCGAGGGGGTTGCTAGTATTTCGATGTGCGCCTGTTTCTACTGATGCTTGTTCTCATCGGCTGCGTCCCGGCGGCCGCATCGGCGGTCACGATCGACGAGGTCGTGGCGCTTTCCAAGAGCGGAGTTTCCGAGGAGGTTATCGTCGCGGTTATCGAGCGCGACCAGACGCTGTTCACGCTGTCGCCAGCGCTGATCATGAAGCTGCAGCGCGACGGCCTCAGCGACAGGATCCTCCTGGCGCTCATCAAGAGCGGCCGCCCGAACGAACCGCCTCCTCCCGCGACCACGGTCGCCCCCGTGACGGCTCCCGTGCCTCCACCGCCTGCGATCGCTGTCGTCGGTCACGGTCCGCAACTGCCGAATGCGCCTGAGCCCGAATTGATTGCGGCCGACGCCACGGAGCCGCCGCTGCCTGTTCCGCCTCCGGTCTTCGTACCGGTCCCGGTCATCGTCCCTGTCCCGCAGGTCAAACCCCACGCGGGGCGTCGTTCGCATCCGCAGCCTGAGCAGTTCCTCGAGCGCACCGCGAATCCGCTGCTGTGCGTGCAGCGCGTGCCGCTTGGCCCGTCTCCGTTCTCGGCGGCGCTGACGCGGGTCACCGAATGTCCCGCCGTCATGCAGCGTTATCCGAAATAGCTGCTGAATTTCGGATTGCGGAACCGGATTGCGGATTACGATCTCCGCATGAAATCCCGCATTTTCCCGTACACCGCGCTCCTCGCCCTGATTCTCGGTTCCGGCCTCCAGGCGCAGAAACCGGCGCCGAAGCCGCCGCAGAAAATCGACGAGGAGTACACGAAGACCATCAAACAGAACCTGCAGGATCCGCGCATTACGACCGAGCTCGTGGATCACCTGCCGGCGTCGGATACGGTACCCTCGCCGCTGAAATTCCTGGGACGCGCCGTCGGCACTCCCGGCGAGCTGACCTACGCCAGGGACATCTACCGCTACTACGAGGCGCTGGCGAAGGCGGCGCCGGGCCGCGCGAAGTACTGGAAGGTCGGCACGACTGAAGAAGGCCGCGACATCGTGCTGCTCGCGATCGCGGACGAAGCGACGATCAAGTCGCTCGACAAGTACCGCGACATGCTCGGCGAGCTGACCGATCCGCGCAAGACGACCCAGGAGCGCGCGCAGCAGCTGCTGCACACGGCGAAGCCGATCTACTACGTGATCAGCGGGATGCACTCGCCGGAGACCGGCGGTCCCGAGATGCTCATCGAGCTTGCCTACCGCCTGATAGTCGAAGAGACGCCATTCATTCAGAACATCCGGAACAACGTCATCACGCTCATCACCCCGGTGATTGAAGTGGACGGCCGCGAGAAGCAGGTCGACACCTACTACTTCAACAAGAAGCGCGCGCAGGGCGATGCGCGGCTGCCGCTGATGTACTGGGGCAAGTACGTGCAGCACGACAACAACCGCGACGGCATGGGGCAGTTCCTGAAGCTGACACAGGCAGTGACGAAGGAAACGCTCGAGTGGCACCCGACCGTCATCCACGATCTGCACGAAGCCCAGACGTATCTCTATTCCTCGACGGGCACGGGCCCCTACAACAACGACATCGATCCGATTGTCGTCAGCGAATGGTGGACGCTCGCGCAGAACGACGTGATGGAGATGACCAAGCGAGGCGTGCCCGGCGTCTGGACCTACGGGTTCTACGACGGCTGGGTGCCGAACTACATGTTCTTCATCGCGCACAGCCACAACTCGATCGGACGTTTTTACGAGGTCCAGAGCTACGGCCCCGATCCGTACGAGGTGCGTCCCGGCGCGACGACGACGAGCAAGGAATGGTTCCGTCCGAACCCGCCGCTGCCGCAGATCAAATGGGGGCCGCGCAACAACACGAACATCCAGCAGTCGGCGCTGCTGTTTTCGCTCAGCCACGTCGCGAAGAACAAGGACTTGTATCTCGAGAACTACTGGGTGAAAAACAAACGTGCGGTAGACAAAGGCAAGACCGGGCCGACCTACGCCTGGGTGATTCCCGCCACACAGCGCCGCAAGGCTGATGCGGCCGACGCCGTCAACGAGCTGCGGATGCAGGGGCTCGAAGTGTCGCGCGCCTCGTCCGCCTTCAAGGCGGGCGCCGTCGACGTCAAAGCCGGCGACTACGTCATCCGGGGCGATCAGCCGTTCCGGACGATCGCGGACATGTATTTCTCGATTCAGAACTACGCGCCGCAGAATCCGTCGCCGTACGATGACACCGGGTGGACCTTCCAGTACATGCGCGACATCAGGATCGCGCCGGTCAGCGAGAAGGCCATCCTCGATCAGCCGATGACGCTGCTCACCGCGGATGCCAAGGCGCCAGGCGGCGTCGAAGGCACCGGCAGCGTCCTCGTCGTCGAGCACACGGCGGACAACAACCTGGTCACGTTCCGGTTCAAGAACAAGGACGTGAAGATGGCGGCGGCCGAAGAGGACTTCGAGCTGGCCGGCCACAAGTTTCGGGCCGGCGCGATCGTGATCGCCAATGCCGACCGCACGAAGCTGGAGCCGATGTTGAAGGACCTGGGGCTTTCGGCCTGGGCGGTGTCGTCGGCGCCGAACGTGAAGGTGCACGACCTCGACGTGCCACGCATCGGCTACATCCACAGCTGGACGCGGACGCAGGACGAGGGCTGGTGGCGCGCCGCGCTCGACACCTTCGGCGTGCCGTACACCTACTTCGCGGATCAGAAGCTGCGGGAAGGCAACCTGCGGTCGAAATACGACGTGCTGATCTTCCCGCACGTCGGCGGCAGCGCGGTGTCGCAGGTCAACGGGATGCCGAAGATCGGGAATGCGCCACTACCGTATAGGAAGACCGCCGACTTCCCGAACCTCGGCTACGTCGATCAGAGCGACGACATTCGTGGCGGGATGGGGGTCGAGGGGCTGGTCGAGCTCGCGAAGTTTGTCCAGGAGGGCGGCACCCTCATCACCGAGGGTTCGACCTCGGTCATCTTCCCTGAATACGGCATCACGACCGGCGTTACCGTGGAAGAGCCGGCGTCGCTGTTCGTGCGCGGCTCGATCCTGCGCGGCCGGATCGCCGACATGAAGAGCCCGATAGCCTATGGATACGGCAGCAGCGATCTACCCGTGTATTTCAATCAGGCGCCGGTGTTGAATGCCAGCAGTGGGTTCGGAGGGTTCGGCGGGGGTGGCAGGGGCGGTGCGCCGGGCACCAACCCGAATGCCGGCTTCGGGCAGAACGTGACGCCGAACGCGGCGCCGCTGCGTATTCAGCCGTTCGAAGCCGATCAGAACCCGGCGCCTGCCGGACGGGGCGAACGGCCGGCGGCGGACGAGATGGCGCAGGTCAGGCAGATGGCGCAGCAGTTCGGCATTGCGATCGACGACACGCGTCCGCGCGTCGTCATGCAGTTCTCGTCGGATCCGACCAACCTGCTCCTGTCGGGCACGCTCGCCAACGGTCAGTTCCTCACGAACCGCGCGGCGGCGCTCGACCATCCCGTCGGCAAGGGGCATGTGGTGATGTTTGCGATCCGGCCGTTCTGGCGGTGGCAGACACAGGGCACCTACACGCTGGGCTTCAACGCGATCATGAACTGGAACGATCTCGACGCCGGCAAGGCGCAGCCCGCGGGCAGGACCTCGACGAGCCAGCAGCCGTAATGCGCGGCATCGCGCAGCTCTTCGACAACAACCGGAAATGGGCGGCCGAGATGACGGCCGCCCGTCCCGATTTCTTCCGCACGCTGTCAGCGCAGCAGTCCCCGCAATATCTCTGGATCGGCTGCTCCGACAGCCGTGTCCCGGCCAACGAGATCGTCGGCCTCCTGCCCGGCGAGCTCTTCGTCCACCGCAACGTCGCGAATGTCGTCGTCCATAGCGATCTGAACTGCCTGTCGGTCCTGCAGTTCGCCGTCGACGTGCTCAAGGTGAAGCACGTGATCGTGTGCGGGCACTACGGCTGCGGCGGCGTGAAGGCCGCGCTCGAAAACTCCAAGCTAGGATTGATCGACAACTGGCTACGGCACGTGCAGGACGTGCGGCAGCAGCACGCCGCGGAAATCGACGCGCTCGACTCGTCGGCACGACTCGATCGGCTGTGCGGGCTGAACGTGCTGGCGCAGGCTCGCCACGTCACCGAGACGACGATCGTGCGGGACGCGCGAGCGCGCAGGCAGCCGGTGCAGGTGCACGCGTGGATCTACGGGCTGCACGACGGTCTCCTGCGCGATCTCGGCTCCGGAACCACGTAGGTCGGATACTGTGTCCGATCGGACACGGGGTCGGATACGGTATCCGATCCCGGCGTCGGACGCGGTCCCCGGATGACGCGAATGGCTATGATTCACGGGATGCGTGACGCGGATGGGGGCCGGGCGAGACACCGGGATCGGTGCCGGGATCGGGGCAAGACATTGAAGAAACTGCCGGCGGCGGCCCGCGGTGGAATTGCGGTTATCGCCACTCTTGTGGCTGTTTCGATCACAGTCGCCCAAGCCCCGTATGAAGTAAAGACGCACTACGCCAAGCGCGAGGTCTACATCCCGATGCGTGACGGCGTGAAGCTGTTCACGATCATCTACTCGCCGCGGGCGACGACCGAGCGCTATCCGATGCTGATGACGCGTACGGCGTACGGCATCGGCCCCTACGGAGCTGACAGCTACCGCACCGTGCTCGGACCGAACAACGAGTTTGCGAAAGAGGGCTACATCTTCGTCTATCAAGACACGCGCGGAAAGTTCAAGTCCGAGGGCCAGTTCATTCATCACGTGCCGATCGTCAAGGGTTCGTCGAAGCCGAATGAGAGCACCGACACTTGGGACACGATCGACTGGTTGGTGAAGAACGTGCCGAACGACAACGGGCGTGTCGGCCAGTGGGGCATCTCGTGGGCGGGCTGGGAAGTGTCGCAGGGGATGATCGACGCGCATCCTGCGCTGAAGGCGTCGTCGCCGCAAGCGCCGCCGCAGGATCAGTTCTTCGGCGACGACTATCACTCGGGTGGCGCGTATCAGATGATGTACGGCTTCAACTGGATGTCGACCAACGCCCGGGCGCGCGTCGCGCCGTCAGAGCGCGACACCGAGCGGTTCGACTACGGCACGCCGGACGGCTATCGCTTCTTCCTCGAGATGGGATCCGCCGCCAACGCGCTCAAGTATTTTGCGGACGATGTGCCGACCTACACCGATCACATGACGCACGGCACGTACGACGAGTACTGGCAGGCGCGCAACGTGCCCAAGGATCTCGTCAACATCAATCACCCGGTGCTGATCGTCGCGGCGTGGTTCGACGCGCAGGACTTTTACGGTCCGTTCCGCATGTATCGCGCGCTCAAAGAAAAAAACCCGTCGAACAAGACGACGCTTGCGGTCGGCCCGTGGCTGCACGGCGGGTGGGCCCGAAGCGACGGCGACACGCTGGGCCAGATTTCGTTCGGCTCGAAGACCGCTGCCTACTACCGCGCGAACATCGAGCTGCCGTTTTTCAACTATTACCTGAAGGACAAGGGGCGCCTGAATCTCGCGGAGGCGGTCGTATTCGAGACCGGCGGCAACAAGTGGCATAGCTATCCGCAGTGGCCGCCTGCTGGCGCGCGGGCGCGCAACCTGTATCTGCAGGCCGGCGGGAAGCTTGCGTTCGGCACCCCGGCGGATCGATCGGAAGATGCGTTCGACGACTACGTCAGCGATCCCGCGAAGCCGGTGCCCTACACCGCCGAGGTCACGACGACCGAGGGACATCTTTTCATGGTCGAGGATCAGCGATTTGTGTGGGGCCGGCCGGACGTCCTCGTCTACCAGACGCCTCCGCTGACCGACGATCTGACGATCGCCGGGCCGATTGACGTCAGTCTCAACGTGTCAACGACCGGAACCGACGGCGACTGGATCGTGAAGGTCATCGACGTCTATCCGGGCCACCTGCCGGCGCCGATGGGGCACTTCCAGATGCTGCTCGCCGGCGACATCCTGCGCGCGAAATTCCGCAACAGCATGAGCCACCCGGAGGCGATGGTTCCCGGTCAGCCCACGAAACTGACCTTCACCCTGGGCGACAAATACCACACGTTTCTCAAGGGCCACCGGCTGATGGTGCAGATCCAGAGCTCGTGGTTCCCGATGTTCGATCGCAACCCGCAGACCTTCACCGACATCTACCACGCCAAGGACAGCGAGTACCGGAAGGCGACGCACAAAGTCTATCGCTCCGCGTCGCTACCGTCGTTCGTCACGCTGCCTGTGTTGGATGCGCGCCAATCACCAATTCACTAATTCACCAATTCACCAATTGCGGTATAACGATTGCCATGACGCCGCCCTCCGACATCATCGTGGTCGGCGCGGGCATCATCGGCTGCGCCGTCGCCCATGAGCTAGCCGGGCGCGGCGCGTCAGTCGAGATCGTCGACGAGCGGCCGGTCGGCATGGGTGCGACGCAGGCGTCTGCCGGCGTGCTGGCGCCGTACATCGAAGCCGGCGCGCACGGGCCTCTTCAGGACCTGGCGGTGCGAAGTCTCGATCTCTACGACGACTTCATCGCGCGCGTCTCGGCTGAAAGCGGCTCGGCGATTCCTTATCACCGCAACGGGACCATCGACATCGCCATGAACGAAGTGGAAATGTGCGCGCTCGCCTCCAGCGCTGACGCCCTCGCGAAGCGCGGTGTGAGCGCACGGCTGCTCGACACCGCGGCAGTCCGCGCCGAGGAGCCGCTGGCAGGCGACGTCGTCGTAGGCGGCCTCGTCGTCGACACGCATGGATTCGTGGCCGCCAGCGACCTGACCCGCGCGATCGCCACGGCGGCCAGGCGCGCGGGTGCCCGGCTGATCGAACAGCGCCACGTGCGCGGCATCACGAGCACCCGCGGCGAAATCGTCGTCGACACCGATCGTGGATCGCTGCGCGGCGATACGGTGGTCGTCGCCGCAGGGAGCTGGTCGGGCGAAATCTCGATCGATGGCGCCAGCGCGCGGGTGCCGGTCCGTCCGGTGCGCGGGCAGCTCTTGCAGCTCGCCTGGGTGGGACCGCGCATGCGACGCGTCACCTGGACGCGCCGCTGCTACTTTGTGCCGTGGGAGGATGGCACCATGCTGGTTGGCGCGACGGTGGAAGAAGCCGGCTTCGACGAACGCGCGACCGTTGCGGGCGTGCACGATCTGCTCGCCGCCGCCTGCGCGGCGGTGCCGCACACCTGGACGGCCGGGTTTCGCGGCGCGCGCGTCGGCCTGCGGCCCGCCACCGCGGACGGCCTGCCGATCATGGGCGCGCTGGAAAACGCGCCAAACGTGATGTTTGCGTCGGGTCACTATCGAAACGGCGTGCTGCTGGCGCCGCTGACCGCCCGGCTGGTGGCCGACGCCGTCCTCGACGGCCGCGTCGACCCGCTGATGGCCGCCCTGGGTCCGTCACGTTTTGACGGATGATGAAAATACTCTGCGCCGAACGCGGCGGCCGATGGGTGGCGCATGCCGTGCGGGAAGACACGGGCGATCCATTCGGCATCGAATGCGCCGCCGACACCGAGCAGGCGGCGATCGAGGGGCTGACGCGCTGGCTCGACTGGCAGCGAGACCATGCCGCAGCGCTCGATGCGTTGCAGCAGGCGGAACGCGCGTATCACCGAACCGTGTCCGGCAGCGCGTTTACCAGTCCCACTGAGGGACCGACCGCCGTCGAGATCCAGCGCGATGCGCTGGCGGCAGTCGAGCGCGCGCGCTTAAAGTTGGATGGCGTACGCGATCGAAAACCGGAACACTGAACGCGCGCGCGCCACAGAGGGCACAAAGGGTTACAAAGGAAACAGAGACAAGGAGATTTCAATGGCGCGCCTATCCCTCACCGACGCGGAGCAGCGGATCAAGGGTCTCGACGGCTGGACGCTTCAGGGCGACGCCATCCGCAAACAGTACACGTTTGGCGATTTTCTCGAGGCAATCAAATTCGTCAACTGCCTGGCGCCGAAGGCCGAGGCCGCGGATCACCACCCAGACATCCTGATCAACTACAAGCGCGTGACGCTGACGTATTCGACCCACAGTGAGGGAGGACTCACCGCGAAAGACTTCGAAGGCGCCGCCATGGCCGATCAATGCGCCTGAAGCGCACCTACAGTTCGCGCGAGGTCGCGGCGCTCACGGGGCTGACGGCGCGGCAGCTGCAGGTGTGGGACGCGGGCGGCCTGCTCTCGCCGTCAATCCCGTCGCACAAGACCAGTGCCGGCGGCTACACCGAACGGCGATATACGCCAATCGAGCTGTTCGAGCTGCTCGCGCTCGCGGATCTCAGGCGTCGCGGGTTCACGGTCCATCAGCTCCACAGCATCCTGCGGGTGCTTGGCGACCAGTTCGGGACGCGTCTGTTCGAGGCCACCGGCGGCGGCGGTCAGGTCGAACTGCTGACCGACGGCCATGAGATCTACGCCCGCACCCGGACCGGTCAGTTCTTCAACCTCCTCAAGACGCCGGCGCAGCCGCTGTTGGCGATTGGCAACGAAGGGTTGCTGAAGGAGCTGCGAGGCAAGGTCAAGAAGAAGAAGCGAAGAAGTTTGAAGTCTGAAGTCTGAAGGCGGAAGCTGGAAGCTGGAAGCTGGAAGTTTGCCTACCGGATCGGGAACACTCTTTCGAGGTCGTCCGCTGGGCGGGGGATCACGTGCACGCCGACGAGCTCCCCGACGCGGCGCGCCGCCGCGGCGCCGGCATCGGTCGCCGCTTTCACGGAACCCACATCGCCGCGGATGATGGCGGTGACCAGACCGGCATCGACTTTCTGCCAGCCCACAAACACCACGTTTGCCGTCTTGACCATGGCGTCGGCCGCCTCGATCATTCCGATCAGGCCGCGCGTTTCGATCATGCCGAGCGCGTCGCCGATCTCCGCCTTCGTCTTGTCAGCCATCGGTTACTGAATTCTACCCCGGGCCGCCACCGGAAGCGTGTCAATTACGCGCTCGCCGTCGACCAGCCGCACTTCGTTCACCAGATTCGACACGACGCACGAGTGGTTCGGCACGACGCGCACGCGGTCGCCCGGCTTCAATGTCGTGGCGCCGGTCACGCGGACCGTCGCATGTTCCTCCGACAGCCGTTCGATCGTCAGCCGATCGTCGATCCCCGAGCCGTCCGCGGTCAGGATCGCGCCGTATCCGGGTGCCGCCGTGATGCCGCGCGCCTGATCGTTCGTCAGCGTCTTGCTCCCGGCGTCGAGGATGATGCGCCCGTCGTGCTGCGTCACCACGCTCGAGAGCACGGTCAGCGCGCAGTCGTCGAGCGTCGCCGCCCCGAGCGCGAGCTGCGTGCGGTCGAAGTACACGTAGTTGCCGGGACGCAGTTCCGTCAGACCACGCTCGGCGGCGCTGAAGCGTAGCGTCGGCGTCGCACCGACGGAGAGCTCCTCCAGCGGGATGCCGGCTTTCATGGCGCGATCTTTCAGCGACGTGAGAATCTCCGCTTCGCGACGCGCGACGCCGCGGAGCTCGTCATCCGACGAGGCATTGTAGCCGTGGCCGGCGTGACTGAGCAGCCCGCGCAGGCGCAAACCCGGCAGCGCCGAGACACGCTGGACGAACCCGAGCGCGTCGCCCTCCGGATCGATGCCGCAGCGGTGAAATCCGACGTCCACTTTGATCAGCACGTCGAGCGTGCGGCCGGCACGGGTCATCGCGTCGGACCAGCCGCGTGCAACATCCAGGTGATCGACGATGATCGAGATTGCCGCCCGGTCGGCGAGGGCGAGGATGCGGTCCGCGTTTGAGGGACTGACAGGATACGGGAGACGGATGTTTGCGATTCCGGCGGCGACGAACACTTCCGCCTCGCCGACCTTGGCGCAGCACACCCCGACGGCGCCGCGGTCGATCTGCCATTTCGCGACGGTCGGCGACTTGTGCGTTTTCGCATGCGGCCGGAGTGCAACGCCGGCGTTCGAGGCGAGCTGCTGCGCGCGATCGATGTTGCGTCGCAATCGCGCCTGGTCAATCAGGACTTGTGGCGTCGGGAGATCCGAAAGCAGCATGTGGCGAATTGACGAGAAACGGTCACGCCCAGGGAAGGTTGAGGTTCTTGAAGCCCGCAATGCCCTTTTTTGTGACCGCCGCGAGCTCTTCGAGCTGGTCGGGCTCGACGGTGGTGAAGTTGAAGCACGATTTCCCCTGCATGCGCTTCCTGAGCGCCGGCGAGAGGCTGTTGCGCAGCGCCGTGTTGCCGTACACCGGCATGAGGTGGTAGCTGACGTAGTTCTTGTTGATCTGCACTGCCGCGCAGAAAAGGGGCCGGCCGACACGATCCCTCATGGTTGGCGATGCGAGCTCGAAATGCCCGGGTTCGTCGACCGTGACGGTAAGCCGTTTCACGTACGGCTCGAGGATCGCACGGATCGCGGCGAAGGTCGCGGCGAAGCCCTCCGTGTTCGGCATGCCGCGGATTATTCTGCCAACCCGACCATCAGATCAAATCAGATGAAAAGTCCCGGGTATCTTGACGGCTGAACGTTGTAGCCCGGAAAAATCGCGCTCGGGTTCGACACGCCAAGGTGGCGCGCCACGATCTCGCCAAAGACGTCCCGGAAATCGGTCGTGACCGCGAGGTCGCGGCCTTCATAGCGCTTCTCGGCCGCCAGGCCTGGCCACTTGCCGTAGACCTGTCCGCCACGGACGCCACCGCCGATGACCATCATCGCGTTGCCGTGACCGTGGTCGGTGCCGCGATTGCCGTTTTCGTTCACCGCTCGTCCAAACTCGGACATCGTCAGGATGACGATGTCTTCCATCCGATCGCCGAGGTCAGCGACCAGCGCGGCGATCCCGCGTGAAAAGTCGTCGAGCCTGTTGGCCAGCTGACCCTGCGCCGCGCCCTGATTGACGTGCGTGTCCCACCCGCCGACGTCGGCGAACGCAACCTCGAGGCCGACGTTCGACCTGGTCAGTTGCGCGATTTGGCGGAGCGCCTGCCCGAACGGGCTGCGCGGATACTCCGCGCCGTTCGCGGGCTCATAACGGGACGGGTCGGTGCTCTTGAGCATCTTGATGGCGTTGAACGCTTCCTTCCCCGTGCCGTTCAGTAGCTGGTCGGCCGCCGCAGCGTATTCGCGTTCGAACGACGCGCCGGCGCCGTCACCGCCCTGACCGCCCCGAATCCCGAATTGCGCGATCTGGCTCATCGCCAGGGCTGGCGCCGTGCCCTGCAGCATGCGCGGCAGCTGCGACGTCAGCGCCACCGCGCGGAACGGCGTTGCTTCCTCCGCCTTTCGCGCCTGGAGGTACCGGTTCAGCCATCCGTCGGGTGTGCTCTTGACACCAGGCGTTGCCGATTCCATGTAGTCCTGCGCGTCGAAGTGCGACCGCGTGCTGTCCGGCGATCCGCAGGCGTTGACGATGGCCAGCTGGCGGCGGTCCCACAGCGGCTTCAACGCTTGAAGGCGCGGATTGAATCCGAAAAACCCGTCGAGATCCAGGGCGCCGTTTTCGCCGTCCGGGCGAGGAATCGCGATGCTCGGCCGAGCGCGGTAGTAGTCGGCCTCGCCAAACGGGACCACCATGCTCAACCCGTCGACCGCGCCGCGCTGAAAGATCGCGATGAGCTGCTTCGAGCGTCCGGTCGCCGCCAGCGCCGTCCGCGAGAGGAACGACGGCGCGAAGCCGAGGCTGACGAAGGCGAACGCGCCGTTTTTCAGAAAGACTCGTCGTGAAACCATAAGTCACCGTCGCTGGAATTCCGGCGAACCGAGGGTCAGGGCGGCCATCTGTTGGGCATCGCCCGCTTTGGCGATCGTCGCGCGCGTCGTCTCCGACAAGTCAATCACGAGCACCGCGTCTGCCGTCGGCAACGACGCCACCCACACGCCGCGCAGCTTGTTGCCAGCAAGCGTCAGCGCGAAGTTCATGCGGCTGACCAGCGCGCCGGTGTTGACCCACGCGTCCGCCGTGTCCTTGTAGCCGGTCGGCGGCTGGCACTGATAGAGCGGCATCCCGAGCTGCTGCAGCTGACGGACGAGCGGCAGCGCCTGCTGGACATCGGCGCCGAGCGCCCGCGCGGCGCTGACGACGAATTCGAAAGGTGTTTTGACCTTGGCGCGGTAGGAATCGGGTGCCAGGAATTCCGGCGAGGTGAGAATGGTCCGCGTCACCTCGCGCAAATCGCCATCGGTCGCCCGGAACCGCGCGGCGGCGCGGTCGACGAGCGCCGGCGGCGGCGTGTCGCTGACGAAGCGGCGCGCGAGCTTGGTGGCGACGAGACGCGCCGTCGCCGGCTCCCTCGCGAGGATGTCGAGCACCTGCTGGCCGTCGGACTCGCCGCCGCCCGCCTTGATCACGTGGCCGAGCACGACTTTCTGGCCGGCATCGTGGAGGCGCGGGTTGAACGTGAAGCCGCCACCCAGCCGCGGGTTGTCGATCGTCCACCCCGTAAAGGCGCGCGCGACCTCGGTCACGTCCTTCTGCGTGTAGCCGCCGTCCACGCCGAGCGTGTGCAGCTCCATCAGCTCACGGCCGTAGTTCTCGTTGAGACCCCTGCGGGCGTTCTTGCCTTGTGGCGCTCCCGGCGTCGGGGACGGAGTCCCCGGCATTACGCGGCCGCCGAACGGACGCCGAGCGAAGCGCGGCTGAAACGGGGACGGAGTTCCCGGCTGCCCTTCCCCTGCGCTCAGCCAGTTGTCGAGATAGAACAGCATCGCCGGGCTCTTGGCGGTCGCCTCCAGCAGATCCCGGAACTTGCCGAGCACGTGCGGCCTGATTGTCTCGCGCTCGTATTCGGTCAGCAGGAAGCGATCGCGTCCCTTGCGCGCGTCGACGTTGAAGTGGTTGAACCAGAAGTCGCTGAGCACTTCCTGCAGCTGCCGCTCGCTGTATACGGCGCGGAGCACTTTCTGCTCGCCAAGCTCCTGCACAACGCTGCGGACCCGTTGCTGCACTGCCCGCATCTCGGGCGTCGGCTGATCACCGTTCTGCTTCCGATTCCGCCGCGCCTCGATCGCCGGGCGCTCGTACGTCTCCTGAATTTCTCGCGAGCTGAGCGTAATGGTGGCTAGGTCTTTGAGCCGCGCCGGCATCCCGGCGTCCGCGATGCGATCGGGATGCAGCTGATCGTCGATGTACCGCGTCAGACCCAGCGCCCGGACGCGCTCGACGTCCCCGGGGCGTGCACCGAACCCGATTCGGTTCAGCACGTGCACGACGTTGGCGTCAGACCCCGACCTCGCGGTTGTAGCAGGTTGCGACCCGGTTCCAACCTGGTTGACACCTGGTTCGGTTCCAACCTGGTTGACACTTGGTTGCGATTGGATTGGGGCCGCTACGAGGGTGGCAGAAAATGCGATC
>Ga0081455_10005587_pt1 | contig 13755 bp, 10 predicted proteins | sample TabmetS3T2R1_FD_70207 | JGI IMG/M metagenome (GOLD analysis project Ga0081455, IMG submission 70207) | Tabebuia heterophylla rhizosphere microbial communities from the University of Puerto Rico - S3T2R1 | ecosystem: Host-associated > Plants > Roots > Rhizosphere ... | reverse complement strand
GGGTCCGAGAAGAACTGGATTCAAACCGTGCCGGGCAAAGGCTGGTTCGCCTACTTCCGCTTCTACGCGCCCACCGAGGCGTTCTTCGACAAGTCGTGGGTCCTGCCCGACTTCGAGAAGCTGAAATGAGGAACGAGCGCGGATGCAGAGTGCACCAAAGGAGACACTTATGGCAGAGCAAGGACAGAAGAAGCCAAACATTCTCATTATTTGGGGTGACGACATCGACCAGTCCAATATCAGCGCCTACACCAAAGGAGAAACACCATGGCTTTGAAAGAATACAAATCCGGAACCACGTTCCCCGGCGTGATCGGACGCACGCCTGAGGTCTCGCAACCCGCCTGGCCGGCGCCCAATAGGGCGCAGGAAGGAGCGCCGAATGTGCTCTTTATCGTGCTTGACGACACCGGCTTTGGGCATCTGGGATGCTACGGCTCGCCCATCCGCACGCCCAACATCGACGCTCTAGCGGCCGACGGTCTGCGCTACACCAACATGCACACCACTGCCCTCTGCTCGCCCAGCCGATCATGCTTTCTCACGGGGCGTAACCACCATTCCAACCATATGGCTGGCATCACCGAGATCTCGACAGGTTATCCCGGCTACGACGGCAACATCCCCTTCGAAAACGGTTTCCTGAGCGAAATCCTGCTGCAGAACGGCTATAATACCTACGCCGTCGGCAAGTGGCACCTGACGCCCGCCGAAGCCAACTCACCCGCTGGTCCCTATGACCGCTGGCCGCTCGGGCGCGGCTTTGAACGCTACTACGGCTTCCTGGGTGGCGACACGCACCAGTACTACCCAGAACTGGTACGCGACAACACCCAAGTCGAGCCCGAGAAGACACCGGAAGAGGGCTACCATCTGACCGAAGACCTGGTGGACAGGGCCATCGCTATGATCGCCGATGCCAAGCAGATTGCGCCCAACAAGCCCTTCTTCATGTATTTCTGCACTGGCGCCCAGCACGCGCCGCACCATGTGCCCAAAGAGTGGGCGGACAAGTATAAGGGCATGTTCGACGACGGTTGGGACGCCTATCGCCAGAAGGTCTTTGCGCGCCAGAAGGAGATGGGCATTATCCCGCCCAACACCGAGCTCTCACGCCATGATCCCGACGTGCAGGACTGGAGCACATTGTCCGCCGACGAGCGGCGGCTTTATGCGCGCATGATGGAGGTCTTCGCCGGCTTCCTCGAGCACACCGACCATCACGTTGGGCGCTTGATTCGATTCCTTAAGGAGATCAGCGAGTATGAGAACACGCTGATCATGTTGATCTCCGACAATGGCGCCAGCGCTGAAGGCGGTCCCAGCGGCTCCGTCAACGAAAACGCCTTTTTCAACAACGTGCCGGATAGTCTAGAGGGGAACCTGGCCGCCATCGACGATATCGGCGGTCCCAAGTACTTCAACCACTATCCGTGGGGCTGGACCTTTGCCGGCAATACGCCGTTCAGACGCTGGAAGCGCGAGACCTACCGGGGCGGGGTAAGTGATCCGTGCATCGTCTCCTGGCCCAAGAGCATAAAAGCCCGGGGTGAGGTGCGCACCCAGTACGCCCACGCCATTGACATGGTGCCGACCGTTCTCGAAGCGCTTGGCATCGAACCGCCGACGAGCATTCGGGGCGTGACGCAATCGTCCATCGAAGGACAGAGTTTTGCATACACCTTCGATGACGCTAAGGTGCCGAGCAAGCACAATACGCAGTATTTCGAGATGTTTGGGCACCGGTCAATCTACCATGACGGCTGGCGCGCGGTCTGCCCCTGGCCCGGGACGTCGTTCACCGAGAGCGGCAAGGGGTTCGGCACGCCGATGTCGTATGAGGAACTCACCGAGCTTGATGCCAGCGGCTGGGAGCTGTACCACGTGGCTGAGGATTGCGCGGAAACCAAGAACGTGGCTGCCAACAACCGCTCCCGGCTGATCGAGATGATCGGCCAGTGGTACGTCGAGGCGGGTAAGTACAACGTGTTGCCTATCGACAGCCGGGGTACGCTCAAGTTCGCCGAGGAGCGCCCGCAGATCGCCTCTGATCGCACGACCTACATCTACTATCCCCACACGCAAGCGGTGCCCGCCAACGTGGCGGCTAAAGTCTTCAACCGGCCCTACGTGGTCACGGTCGAAGTTGAGATCCCTAAAGAGGGCGCAGAGGGGGTGCTCATGGCCTTTGGCGGGAATGACGGCGGCATCTCCTTCTACATCAAGGACGGCAAGCTGTGCTACGTCCACAACTATGTGGCCCAGCAGTACTTTGATGTCGTCTCCGATGTTGACGTGCCGACGGGGCAGCAGTACTTGAGCTTCGAGTTTGAAGTCACCGGGCAAGCGGATATTGCACACGGCAAAGGTACACCGGGCACCGTCAAGCTCTTCATCGGCGACAAGCAAGTTGGTCAGGGTAAGCTGCCGGTTACTGTGCCGATCATGTACGGCCTTAGCTCCGGCATTACCGTTGGCGCAGACCCCGGTTCACCGGTCACGCCGAAATACAAACCACCCTTCGAGTTCACAGGCGTCATCAAGCGGGTGCGCGTAGACGTCAGCGGAGAATCCTTTGAGGATCAAGCTGCGCGGTTCAAGGCGATGATGGCACGGCAGTAGGCCATGCGACCCTCGCGTGGGTGAGTGCTCAGGGGAATTAGGAGTGGGCGCTCACCCCCGAAAACTTCTCCAGATTTACTGCAGGGCGGAGATTATGCCTGGACGGAAGGGGCTGAGTATGGCGTACACATTGTACACTTCGTTGCTTGCCGGCAGTTTGTTCATCGGTATGCTCATCCTCCTCGAAGTGGGACGGCGCAAAGGAGGAGCATTATGACCATCGCCGAACTCATACCACTCGTCATTCAGACGAGTATCTTACTGCTGGTCTTTGGCCTCGGCCTGCACGCGACGCTGGAGGATGTGACCTATCTATTCCGCCGGCCGGGCTTGTTGGTGCGAGCGCTACTGGCCATGGGTGTTGTCGTGCCATTTGTTGCAGCAGTCTTGGCGGCGGTGTTTGACTTGTATCCGCCAGTGGAGATCGCGCTTTTGCTGTTGGCGGTGTCACCCGTCCCGCCCATTCTGCCCGGCAAGCAGCTCAAGCTGGGCGGACACGCGAGTTACGTCTACGGGCTGTTGGTTACCGCCGCTCTGTTCGCCATCGTGCTGGTACCGCTGATGATAGAAGTACTGGGGTGGGTTTTTCAGCGGGAGGCCCACATCGCGCCAGCAGCGATCGCTAAGGTCGTCTTGATCACCGTGCTGGCGCCGATCGTCGCTGGCCTGGCGGTGCGGCACTTTGCCCCGGCGCTCGCGGAACGCATCGCGTCGTTCGTCACCCGCCTCGGGACTGTGTTGCTGGTGGCCGGGCTCCTGCCGATATTGATCACCGCCTGGCCGGGGATCGTCTCGCTGATTGGCAACGGCACGATCCTCGCCATCGCGGCGGTCGTGATTGCAGGACTTATCGCGGGACATTTGCTCGGCGGACCGGACCCCGACGACCGCACAGCGTTGGCGATTGCGTCTGCGATGCGTCATCCAGGCGTGGCGTTGGCAATCGCCAAGGTCAACTTTCCCGACGAGAAACTGGTGTTCGCCGCGGTCCTGCTGTTCGCGGTGGTGAACGTGATCGTAACCATTCCGTATGCCGCCTGGAGGAGACGCCAGCACAGTGAGGTCGGCGGCGGAGTAACGGCGGAGCAATGAAGAGGGCCAGGCACGGCAGTAACCTATCAAGAGTAAGGAGGAGTCGAAGATATCCACAAGAGATCCCCCTGCAAGCACGCTGCACACGGTCACAATTGCAGACAAGGGGACAACCCGTTCGTGCTGAGTCCTTCGACAGGCTCAGAACAGGTTCTGTCGAAACACAAACAACTGAGAAAAGCTTAAAAGGAGACGTTGATGGCAGAGCAAAAGAAACCCAACATCCTCGTCATCTGGGGTGATGACATCGGCGTTCACAACATCAGCGCCTACAACCACGGCATCATGGGTTATCGCACGCCTAACATCGATCGCCTCGCGCAGGAAGGTGCGCTCTTCACCGATGCCTACGCACAGCAGAGTTGCACCGCCGGTCGGGCCTCGTTCATCTTGGGCCAGCACCCCTTCCGCACGGGCTTGCTCACGATTGGCATGCCGGGCTCGGAGCACGGAATACCCGATTGGTCGCCGACCATCGCCGACCTGCTCAAGGAGCAGGGCTATGTCTGCGGCCAGTTCGGCAAGAACCACCTCGGCGATCGCGACAAGCATCTGCCGACCGCGCACGGCTTCGACGAGTTCTTCGGCAATCTCTACCACCTCAATGCTGAGGAAGAACCCGAGACCTATTACTACCCGAAGGATCCCGAGTTCAAGAAGAAGTACGGGCCGCGCGGCGTGCTCCACACCTACGCCGACGGCAAGATCGAAGACACCGGCCCGCTCACGACGAAGCGCATGGAGACGATCGACGACGAGATCCACGCCGCCGCCGAGTCGTTCATCGATCGCTCGGCCAAGGATGGCAAGCCGTTCTTCGTGTGGTTCAACACCACGCGCATGCATGTCTGGACCCACCTGAAGAAGGAGACCTATGGCCGCACCGGTGTCGGCATCTACGCGGACGGCATGTGCGAGCTCGACGACAAGGTGGGCGCTCTGCTCAAGCAGCTCGATGACCTGAAGATCGCCGACAACACCATCGTGGTGTTCTCGACCGACAATGGCGCCGAGACATTTTCCTGGCCCGATGGCGGGACGACTCCATTCCACGGCGAGAAGGGCACTACCTGGGAAGGTGGTTTCCGCGTGCCGCTGGTCGTGCGCTGGCCGGGCGTGATCACGCCCGGCACGGTCTACAACGACATCATCTCCCAGGAAGACTGGATGCCGACACTGCTCGCAGCGGCAGGCGAGCCGGACATCGTCGAGAAACTGAAGAAGGGGCATCAGGCCAACGGGAAGACCTTCAAGATCCACGCCGACGGCTACAACTTTCTGCCCTACTTCAGCGGCGCGGCGGAGAAGGGGCCGCGCCAGGAGATCTACTACTTTGGTCAGGGCGGAGAGTTGAACGCCATTCGCGTCCAGAACTGGAAGATTCATTTCGCCACCCAGGTCGGCAACATCGCGACCGGGACGCGCTCGACACCCGGCTGGCCGCTGCTCATTAACCTGCGCGCGGACCCCTACGAGAAGGGTCCGAACGAGGCGGACCTGGGGTACCTCCGTTGGTACGGGGACAATTTGTGGACCTTTGTTCCCGCACAGGAGTATATCAAGAAATTCCTCGCGACCATCCCCGAATACCCGTTCCAGGAAGGCAGCAGCCTGAACGCCGCGGGAATCAACTACCAGACCCTCAAGGCGGCCGCGGCCATGCAGCGCCTGCACGAACTCGAGACGTTTGCGCTTCCGAGCGCCTGAGCGACTCTGTGGAGACAGGCGGGCAAGCCGATACTTGCCCGCCGCTGTATCGATACGTAATGGAGAAAACGAGATGGTGCAGTACCCTAAGAACGGAGGGAAAACATGCACAAGGCTCTTCTCACAATTGCCGCCACAGCGCTCCTTGCAATGGTTTCTATTGCCGGCGCGCAAGAAACGCAGAAGACCCGCATCGGTGAACTGAAGTTCGAGAGCGGTTATCCATCGAAGGAAACGACCGCCACACTCTACGATGAAATGGACTTCCAGCGCGCCTGCCAGGCCTACCTATGGGGCATCCCGGCAGTCGGGATCCTCGAATGGAAGCACGCCCATGACGACATCTTCAAAGTGCGGAATGGCCAATGGGTGGCCATGATCTCGTTTGACGAAAAGCTGGGCATTCTCACCCCGAATTTCACGACGCCGTACCTGGTCGCGACTGCGGATCTCTCCAAGAGCGGCCCGTTGGCGCTCGAACTGCCCAAGGGGCTCATGGCGGGGATGGTCATCGACGTGTGGCAGCGCGTGCTGACGGACCTCGGCGTCGTCGGCCCGGACAAGGGTGAAGGAGGAAAGTACCTCATCCTGCCGCCCGGTCACGAGGAGATCAAGGCGGACGGCTTCCACGTCGTCCGCTCCTCGACCAACACGATTTTTATCGGCCTCCGCCTCCTTGACGCCGATCGAGAGAAGGCCATTCGCGAGTTGGTTCCTCAGCTGCGATCCTACACATGGGCCGAACGCGCAACCCCGCCGAAAGAGCAAGCCGTGCAGCCGGGCGACAAGCAATGGAGCCAGATGCCGCCGCGAGGCATGGCCTATTGGGACCGGATCGCGGAACTCATTGAGACCGAACCGGTCCAGGAGCGCGACCGCTTCATCCTCGCGCAGCTCCGGTTCCTGGGCATCGAGAAAGGGAAACCGTTCACGCCCGATGCACGCCAGCAAAAAATCCTCTCCGAAGCGGCAGTCGTCGGCGAGGCGATGGCCAAGGCGAACACCGCAGACAAGCGCGTTGAGCCCGCTTTCTGGCCCAACACGCACTGGAAACATGCCTTGGTGGTCTCCGTCGATCAGCGTCAACCGGGATTCGATCAATTCGACGAGCGCGCCGCGTGGTACTATGAGGCGGTCGGCATCTCGCAGGCGATGTTGACCCAGACGCCCGGCGTCGGGCAGCGGTACATCGCTGCGTATCAAGACAAAGCCGGCGCATGGTTGACGGGAGGCAATACGTACCGCCTGCGCGTGCCGGCCAACCCACCGGTCGAGCAATTCTGGTCGGTCACCGTCTACGACGAGGGGACGCGGCAGATGATCGTGAATGACGCGAAGCACCCAGACCTCTCCTCTCGCAAGGCGGACCTGACTAAGAACGCCGACGGGACGGTAGACGTGTACTTCGGTCCTACGGCGCCGAAAGGGTTCGAGAAGAACTGGGTTCAGACGCTGCCCGGGAAAGGCTATTTCCTGTATTTCCGATTTTACGCTCCGACCAAGGCTTTCTTCGACAAGAGCTGGACACTCAACGACGTTGAAAAGGTGCAGTGAATGTCGTGACCACGGTCTAGACTGATCGAATTAGGGCTACAGCACGGCGCGTATTGCCTCGAAGGAGGGAGGATCGGGCCTTCGTTCGTTGTGCTTCCGGCGATGGTTACGCGCTGTGGCCGCTCGACATAGAAACGTTGCGCACGAGGGGTAGAGCCAGGCGGCACGCCTGTCGTTTTGCCGCCTGGCTGCGACGGCGAGGCAGTCAACCCGGCCCATCTCTGCTACAAAGGAGGGCAAGATGGAAAATCTACCGGCTTACGTTAAAATCCTGGCTTACCTGTTCGTCGTGGTCTATATGCTCTCGGTCCCACTAGAAACGACCCGTGGGGAGATTGTGGCGACGCTGAGGGACTTCCGTCTGATGGGCTATGCCTTGCTGGCCAACCTCATCATTATCCCTGTGCTGAGTGTCATCCTGGCGCGCTTGTTCGGCCTCCCGCTGGAGATGCGGACCGGCTTCCTGATGCTCGCTCTCGCTCCAGGTGGGCTCTTCGCCCTGCAGTTCGCCCGCGTCTCTCAGGGCAACCGTGTCCTGGCCGTCGGGCTGTTGGTCGTGCTGACCCTGGTGGCGATTGTGGTCACGCCAGTGCTGATTAGTCTGTTCTTTCCCCCGTCGGAGGCGGGGAAGATACCGTTCGCGTGGTTGATGCTTCTGTTGCTCCTGCTTGCTGTGGTACCGCTGCTGATTGGGCGGGCCTGGCAACAGCGGGCGCCCGCTGCCGCGCCAAAGCTTGGCAGGCTGCTGGGTGTGCTATCGATCGTGCTCTTCATCATCGCCACGCTCACCGCTGGGAAGTACAAAATGCCCACACTCACGTCCATTGGTCTTGGCGGGATCGTGGCGATAAGAGGAGAAACCAGATGAAAGCACAAACCAGCACCGTCGAACGAGCCGGAGCCGAGATGGAGCGCCTCGCGGAGGCGCGGGAGCGTGGCGTCCTGTGGCGTACATGGGGCCCCTACCTGAGCGAGCGCCAGTGGGGCACCGTGCGCGAAGACTACAGCGACGATGGCAATGCCTGGGACTACTTCAGCCATGACCAGGCGCGCTCCCGCGCCTATCACTGGGGCGAGGACGGTCTGGCGGGCTTCTCCGACGACAAGCAGCAGCTGTGCTTTGCGCTCGCCCTGTGGAACGGCCGCGACCCGATCCTCAAGGAACGCCTGTTCGGCCTCACCAACAGCGAGGCCAACCACGGGGAGGACGTCAAGGAATATTACTTCTACCTCGACTCGACGCCGACGCACTCCTACATGAAGTGGCTCTACAAGTATCCGCAGGCGGCCTATCCCTACGGCGACCTGATCGAGACGAGCAGGCGGCGCAACCGTGGCGACATGGAATACGAGCTCCTGGACACGGGGATTTTCAATGGCGATCGGTACTTCGATGTTGTCGTGGAATATGCCAAGCAGACACCAGAGGACATCCTCATCCAGATCAACGTCTGTAATCGCGGGCCGGAGTCAGCCACGCTCCACGTCCTGCCGACGCTCTGGTTTCGCAATATCTGGACCTGGTGGCCTGGCACACCAAAGCCTGCCTTGAAGCAGGCCACTGGTCGTACAGGTTCCCGGGCTGTGGCGGCGTCACACCCCCTCGTAGGCGAGCGCTACCTGTACTGTGAGGGAGACGTCCCGCTGCTCTTCACCGAGAACGAGACCAACAACGAGCGGCTCTTTGGCACGCCCAACGCCAGTTCTTACGTCAAAGACGGCATCAACAACTACGTCGTGCACGGACAACAGGAGGCGGTCAACCCGGAGCACACCGGAACCAAAGCTGCCGCCCATTATCAGGTCAATGTCGGTGCAGGGGAAACGGCCACGATCCGGCTGCGGCTCAGTGACATGGCCCCTGCTGCCCTGCGCGAGCCCTTCACCAGCTTCGCGACAATCATGCAAGATCGCCAGCGCGAGGCAGACGAATTCTATCGCGCCATTACACCGGCACGGGTCAGCGACGATGAGGCCCGCGTGATGCGACAAGCGCTGGCCGGGATGTTGTGGAGCAAGCAGTACTTCGGGTTCGACGTGGACAAATGGCTCGAAGAACATGGCGTGGATCCGATGCGGCCGGGCGGCCGGCAGATACGGAACCGCGAATGGTTCCACATGGTCAACGACCATGTCATCTCGATGCCGGACAAGTGGGAGTATCCCTGGTATGCTGCGTGGGACCTGGCGTTCCACACCATCGCGCTCTCGACGGTCGATACGGATTTCGCGAAAGCCCAGCTCGACCTGATGTTGCAGGAGTTCTTCCTGCATCCGACCGGTCAGATTCCAGCGTACGAATGGAACTTCAGCGACGTCAACCCGCCCGTGCACGCGTGGGCCACCATCTTCTTGTACCGCACGGAACAGGCGCTCAAGGGCGAAGGCGACCTGGAATTTCTCAGGAGGTCTTTTGCGAAGCTGATGCTGAACTTCAGCTGGTGGGTGAACCGCAAAGATCGCTTTGGCAAGAACCTCTTTGAAGGTGGCTTCCTGGGCCTGGACAACATCGGCGTGTTTGACCGCAGCGCGCCGCTGCCCACCGGTGGCCACCTTGAGCAGGCTGACGGCACGGCGTGGGTGTCACTCTTCTGTCAGAACATGCTCGAGATCAGTATAGAGTTGGCAGCCCATGACCCCTTCTACGAAGACATGGCCATCAAGTTTGCTGACCATTTCCTGTGGATCGCCCACGCCATGAATCAGATGGGGCCGGACGGCATGTGGGACGAAGAGGATGGCTTCTATTACGATGTGCTGCGCTTGCCCGATGGCCGCGCCACGCGACTCAAGGTCCGCTCCATGGTGGGCTTGTTACCCCTCTGCGCCACCACCGTCATCGAGCCGTGGCAGCGCGACAGGGCACCGCGTGTGGTGCAGATTCTGACGGAACGCTTGCGACGCATGCCCGAACTCCTCGAGAGCATTCATCCCACCGGGCCTGGTCATCTGGGGTATGCCGAGCGCGGCATCGCGGCGCTGGTCAATCCGGAACGGTTGCGCCGCATTCTGTCGCGCATGCTCGATGAGCACGAATTCCTGAGCCCTTACGGGATACGGGCGCTCTCCCGCTCCCATGCCGAGCATCCGTACCTCTTCACTGTGGGGGGACAGGAATATCGGGTGAACTATCTGCCGGCAGAATCGGACACCGGCATGTTCGGGGGCAACTCCAACTGGCGCGGTCCGATCTGGATGCCCGTGAACGCCCTGCTGATCCGCGCCTTGATGTCGTTCTATTTGTATTACGGCGACACCTTCACCATCGAGTGTCCGACCGGTTCGGGCAAGGTCATGAACCTGTTCGAGGTGGCCCGGGACATCGCCCATCGGCTCACCCGGATCTTTCTGCGCGATGGGTCTGGCCGGCGGCCGGTGTACGGCGGTACAGAGAAATTTCAGACCGATCCGCAGTGGAAAGATTACATCCTGTTCTACGAATATTTCCACGGTGACAATGGCGCGGGCCTTGGAGCCAGCCACCAGACGGGCTGGACCGGTGTCGTCGCGAAGCTGATCGAACTCTTCGGCCACATTGACGGGCCTCAGTTTCTCGAGGCTGGTAAAGCAGGCGCATTTGCGCAGGACCAAGTGAGCAAGTGAGGGGAAAAACTGTGTCAAGGGGAAGAAGGGACGAGTGTCGAGTGGCGAATGATTTTCACTCGACACTTTCTTTTTGACACTCGGCGCTCGACCCGTCGTCTCGGATTTTGATCATGAGTTCTATAACAATTAGCTTGATCGTGTTCGCGTGTGTTTTTGGCGGCGCGCTCCTTGGCATCCTTCTTCGCATCGTTCTGCCTCAGAATCACCTGAGTGCGGACTCCAAGGATATCGTAAAGCTGGGAATGGGACTGGTCGGGACGATGGCTGCGCTTGTTCTCGGTCTGCTGGTCGCCTCGGCCAAGGGCTCATACGATGCGGAAATCGGCGAACTGACACAGGGATCCACCAATATCCTCTTGCTTGACCGTCTCCTAGCTGAATACGGACCGGAGACAAAGGAAGCGCGCGCTTTACTGCGCAGCGCTGTTGTCCGGTTTCTCGATCAGACTTGGCCTAAAGGTGGCGCTAGCGCTTCCGGATTGCCGCCGCCCTCGGCCTCCGCTGAAACTCTTTACGGCAAAATCCAGGGCCTTTCGCCGAAAGACGACGCGCAGCGCTCGCTCCAGAGCCAGGCGCTGAGTATCGCGTTGGATCTCCGAAAGAAGTACTGGCTGATGTACGAACAGGAAACGGAGTCAGTTTCCCTGCCGCTGCTGGTCATACTGGTCCTCTGGCTCACTATCATCTTCATCAGTTTCGGCCTCTTCGCCCCTTTCAATGCGACCGTGGTGAGCAGCCTGTTCGCCTCCGCGTTGTCGGTTTCGGGCGCGATCTTCTTGATCTTGGACATGTACAGGCCCTACTCGGGGCTGATTCAGATTTCCAGCGCTCCGTTGCGCTTCGCCCTCGCGCATCTTGGCCAGTAGCCGAGGAGCACAACATACGCCGTGCAATCTACATCGCTAAGGGAGGACTGTCATGCACTGCACGAAGGAACTGACTCGCTGTGCCCTGGGCTTGCTGGCCGGCATTCTGCTGGTGTCTGCGATCCAAGGATGCGCAGTCATTGGCCCATCGTCGCTAAGCCGTGGGCGCGCAGCATACGCTGAGGTCATTGCCGAGACGAACGCCGAGCAAAGCCTCGCAACGCTCGTCAGGGTGCGCTACGGCGCGCCATGGAGCCTGCTGGCAGTATCGAGCGTTACCGCCCAAGTCCGCTTCAACGCCAACACGCGCGCGGAATTCGGAATAGGACCTGACGCCAACTTCGCGGGTGCCCTGGTACCCCTTAGCGGCGGCGTCGCTTACGATGAGAATCCCACGATCTCTTACCTGCCGGTCCAGGGAGACAAACATCTGCGGCAGTTGCTATCGCCTATCCCTGCGGAACTTCTCGTGCCCATTATCAACAGCTTTCTCGATACCGAGAACTCTCTCGCATTGCTGGTGACGAACATGAACGCGATACCCAACCCCGCCTTCATGACAACGCCCGAGGCGGCGCGAGACGATCGCTTTAACCAGGTAACCGGTCTAATGGGTACGCTCAGCCGTGCGGGTGCCCTTCGATTCGTGGAATCCGGGACCAAGGAGGAGGCAGGATTCTCCCTGTGGCTGCATGACTACGCACCAGCCTATCGACAGCAGGTCAATGACCTTCTGGCTTTGCTGAACGTGGATGCGGCGACAAGCGACGAAGATATCTTCCTGGAAGTCATATCGAGCCCACATGCTCGCGGTGCAAGAACGCTGTCTATACAGACACGCTCGGTGTATGACCTCGGCCAGATCGGCGCCGCTGCCGTCGATGTGCCCGAGGCCGATCGATTGGCGAGGCTGACGACCGAGTATCCGAAGCCTGGCCTTGCGGGCGGAAAGATAACGATTCGCCGAGCGCAGGAGCGACCCAGAGACGCTGTCGCTGCGGCAAGGTTCCGGGACTGGTGGTACTACATCGATGGCAGCGACGCTAACACCAAGTGGTTTTTCCGAATCTTCGAGGCGCTCCTTTCGGCGCGGCTAGCTGATACAGCCGAGGGCGCCCGTGTGGCGCCGGTACTCAGCGTACCCGTCGGCCGATAGTGACCCGAGGCCGCCTGGGCTGCTGTCTGGAAGTGCGACGACTTACACCAGCACTACCAGTGGGATTTCAGTGTTAACCATTTAGAAGGCATTGTCGAGGGGAAAGAGTGGCGAGTGGTGAGTGTCATATGCGCCGGCGCGCATAAATAGCAATATAATGTATGCAAATGAGTATTCTTGCTTTTACAGCGCAACCAGAAATCGAATTTACACTAGTGCCCTCACTCAAAACTCAGTACTTCCCCGATCCAATACGCCATCCCTCCAAGTTTCCTGCCTCAACATTTTGAGGCTTCGCAATACGTTGTGGCCTCTGCGGCAGCCGTTAAAGCTTTCGCGCCCGTAACATACTCGCAACATAACTTTGTATCTCACCGATAATACAAAACCTTATGGCCGCTGTGATCCCTTCGTTTGGGAACTGGCACGAGGGCTGCTCTTTGCTCTGTGCGGTTGTCACACACTTTGAATCTTGAACTGCTTGAATGGTTTTGAACTGCTGTGGGGGCGGAAGCCTAAACGGTGATTGGCGTAGTAATCAGAGCGGGGGTTGAACCTGACCAGCGACATGAGCTGATGCAAATGTTCAAAGAAACCAGTGAAGGAAACGGGTACAACCTGCCGAGGAGTTTAAAGTGAGTCGCGAATGTCGGGTCTAAACAAAGAAAGAGAGGACAAAAATCCTTCTCGAGGTACTTAGCGTGTCGACGCGATAAACCATTCCCATGTTGGACCAAAGTCCAATAGACAAGCGCCGGCGCTTCGACATAGCGTCATCACCAAAGCAGTCACGGTGGGAAGATCACGTAAGGAAAGGAGATCATTCATGTCAAAGTCATTCATAATCGTCGCGCTCATCAGTTTGCTTGTCTTGACTGGTTGCATGAGCCAAGCCCAATTTCTCGCCAACAAACAGCCGACAGCGATACAGACGGCGGTGAGCCGCGGACAATTCGAACTGAATTGTCCGAACGCAACCGGACAGGTGCTTTCGCAAGAGATGACACAACCGGCCATCCAGGGACCCTACATGGGCGGCGAAGAACGCGGCCTGTTCACGATCGGTGTAGCCGGTTGCGGTCAACGGCGAGTCTATCAGGTTTTTTGTCCCGTCGGGGGAGACAGTTGCACTGCGCTCGAAGGTCGCGCGGG
>Ga0081455_10005586_pt1 | contig 13756 bp, 11 predicted proteins | sample TabmetS3T2R1_FD_70207 | JGI IMG/M metagenome (GOLD analysis project Ga0081455, IMG submission 70207) | Tabebuia heterophylla rhizosphere microbial communities from the University of Puerto Rico - S3T2R1 | ecosystem: Host-associated > Plants > Roots > Rhizosphere ... | reverse complement strand
CCCGCCATAGGTGCCCAGCCCGCCGATCGTTTCGTGCGACGAGCGTTCGAGCCATGTTGTGAGGTAGGACACGAGCTCGCTCTTGCTGGCGAACCGAAGGCCTTGCTGGACCACGAGGCCGTCCCCCGCCCGGCCGATCGCCGGTGAGGGGGACCTGGACGGCGGCGCCGATGCGCGGCCGCGCCCCGCGGCACTGCGTTTGGTTGGCATTCGGCGGTCATCGCTCGCGTCAGCGGGCCTACGCCCAGCACCCTCGTGGCGGGCCACGAGCGCGGCGAGCTCCTCCACGTGCCGCGACGCGCCGTGCTGGCTCTGCAGGTTGCATGTCCACCCGAGGAAGCGGGTGCCGCCGGCGCCGCCGACAGCGAAAGTGGCGTCTGGTGGGCCTGTGAGGGTGGCGACGGGCTGCCAACGGACGAGCCGGGTGCGCTCCACCGACGACATCACGCTCTTGCCGTTGACGAGGATCACCTGGTGGCCGAGCGTCGTGAGCTGTTTGCGAAGGAAGCCGACATCCTGGCGCAGGAGCTCGTACTGGTCCTCGGCGAGGAGGGTCCCCCACACGTGGCGGGTCGCCCACTGGACGAGGTCGAGGTGGCAAGCCGTCCGGTCCGCGTAGCTCGCGCCCAGCGCCTGCGTGAGAATCTGGTCGAGCGGCTGGAACCACTTGTACGGCCGGCGTTCGAAGTACGAGGCACAGTCGTCGACGATGGCAACGGCATGATCGGGTGTGAGGTCCTCGTAGCGTTCGACGCCGAGCGACCCCAATGTCGCCAGCCGTCGGTCTCGCCCATCGAGCAGCGAGCCCGACTCGTCTAGGAACTCGGACCAGCTCGGGTTGATCCCGAGCGTCGCCACCCAAGATTCGACTGGGTCGCCGAAGGACACCACCGGCGTGCTCCCCGGGATGATGCCGAGGTCGAGGTCGGGCCGCCGCACTGCCCGCGCGAGCAAGTGATCGGGCCAGGTCATCGGAGGTCCGCCTCCCCTTTACCAGCGTCTGTCCGGGCGCCCGCACCGCGGGGCGCGCCGTGAACGTTCGTCCGCACGCCGCCCCCTCCTGTCCGCTGTTGTGACCTTACGTCGGCGGTGTGACCGGTGCCGGTGCCAGGTCCGGCGGCGTCAGTCTGACCGGCTGTCCTCGCCACCGCGAGCGGGCCTCGATCGGGGCGAGCGGGTTCGGGTCGGGCGGCGCGTCAAGACACCTCTGTGGCTTGCCGGTTGTTTGGCTGCCCAGAAGCGGGGCGAGGTTCTCCGACGCGCTCAGCCTCGGTCGCGTCGGTAGCGGCTTGCGAGGTACGCCTGCACCCAGTTGCTCGAGCTGCGCCACTGGCCGTCGGGTCCGCGGGTCGCTTGCAGGCGTCCACGCCCAGCGGCAGTGCGCAGCGCGGCGGCGGTCATTTCGCGGTTGGCGAGCGCGGCGAGAGGGACGAGGCGGGCGGGTCCGGCGATCGCCGGGACGACGAAGCGGTAGAGGTTGTCGAGGATGGCACGTGCCAGGAGCTCACCCAGGGCGCCGGGATCGCCGGCGTCGGCGCGTCGCAGGGCCTTCAGATACTGCATCCGATCCCGCTTGTAGACGACAGCCGGCGGATATCCGAGACGGACGAGCAGGAGGTTCGTGGCCAGGCGACCGGCGCGACCGTTGCCGTCCAGGAATGGGTGGATGCGTTCGAACTCGGCGTGAAGGTCGGCCACACGCTCCGGGAACGCCGCGGCCCGAGGATGGAGCCCGTTGACGCGCTCCAGCCACGTGTCCATATGGCTCGAGACCAGGACCGAGCTCGGGGGCTGCATCCCGCCCGGGAACGGCCGGATGTCGTGCTCCCGAAAGGCGCCCGGCGCTTCCCGGTCGGTCGCATTCGGGTGAGGCGCGACGTCCCACACGGGCGTCATGACCGTCCGGTGCACGTGGCGCAGCTCGGCGATGGTCAGGATCGGGCGATCCGACGTCATGGCGGGCGTGTTCGCTTGGCGGTAGACCCAGTCGGCTGCGTCGGCGTAACCCTTTACCTCCAGGTACTCCGCCAACTCCTTGTTGCCGACGGCCCGTCCTTCGGCGAGCAGGACCTCCACCTGCTTGAGAACCAACGTGTTGCCCTCGATTGCGGTCGAGTGATGGGCCTCCTCGAACCAGATGCCGCGCCAGATGTCGGCCGCCTCCACCGGGCTAGGGAGGCCACCCAACCGCTGCCACATCTCGGCGATCTGGGCGTCGAGCCGCTGGTAGACGGCCTCCCGGGGCGGGCGTCCTGTACGTGACCCGGAAAAGTGTTCGGACATCGGGTATCGAACTGTACCGAACACTTTTGGGGAATTTGCCTAGTTTCGGCGATTTCAATCGAACCGAACAATCGGGCCGGTGTGACTTGCCCGGCCGATGTCGCCCCAAAATGTCACAGGTGGCATGGAAAATTTCGCCATGTGCATCATCTGCAATGGAGGATCCCTCGACGAAGTTGTAGCCCACATCGCCGAGGCCGTTGCTCGGGACGGTTGGACACTGATGCCGGTGGATGGCGAGCCCGGCTCGCCCAACTGGGCGTACACGATCGGGTTGGCCGATCACGATCACCCCGAGCTGGTGGTCACCGACCCGGACCTCGAGGTCGGCATCGAGACGCTCGATCACTTGGCCCGGCGCGTGTGTACCGGCGAGCGCTTCGACTCGGGGGCGGAAACCCGGTGCGACTGGGCTCCGGGCCTCGGGTTCGACGTGGGCTTGATCGACGTCCACCCCGCCCAGGTCGGCCACGGCGTGGTCAACGTCTGGCTCGCCTACTACGCACAGCGGTGCGCACCCGGGCCGGCGCCGAGCCCCCGCGTACGCCAGGTCGTCCTACCCGACCGCGCATGCTGCCACGTGCACCAGGAGACCCAGCCGCTGCTCGACACTGCCGCCGACGTCCTGCACGTACAGACGCTCAATCGGGCGGCCCGCCGGGCCGAGCACCGGGCCGTCCGGCGGCTGGGCCGCCACCGCGGGAAATGGCGATGACGGTGTGCTCACAGGCCGTCATGCGGCTACCCCGACGACCGCGAGCCTGCGGTGGCGTCGGTGCGCCCGCCATTGATCGGGCCGGTGACGACGTACGGGCCGAGCTGGCACACACGCCTTCGGCGCCAAAGCCGCCCGGTCGCTCCGACCTCGTCGGCGCAGAGTGCTGACTAGCCCGGGGGCTGCCAGCCGTCCGAACCCGGGTCAGGCGACCGGGTCCTCGGCGGCGCCGCCCTGATCGCAGCGGCACGCCAGCCCCGCGAGCTTGGACTCGGCCAGCTCGAGCATGGGTCCCACCGACTCGGTCTCGATATCGAGCACGCGGCCGATGGCGTCGTCGGTCAGGCCCTCGCCGCGTAGCCGGAGGGCGAGCGCGTAGGTCTCGGGGAGCCGGTTCAGGTCATCCGACTCGGACATCCGGCCCCTTCCCGATGAGTGCGCAGGGACCATGCCGGCGGGCACGCGGGAACTCCGGTGGGGCCGTCCCGCCACAGCCCCACCGGTTGACAGGACGCGGAAAACGGCGTGCAACGCCGAAGTGCGGGACGCGCCCTCTCATGGAGCAACCGTACGGATAGCCCGTGGGGTGGGGATCGGCACTCGGGTACCTATTCGCGACCGCCGTCGGGCCGAATGTTCAACGCCGCTGCCAGGCCGCCCCTCCCCGAGACCCCGAGTTTTGCGTAGGCCGAGCGCAGGTGGGCGTGCACGGTGCGGACCGAGAGGTAAAGCATGTCGGCGATCTCGCGGTCCGAGTGCCCTCGTGCGGCGAGCTCCGCCGTCTCCCGCTCACGGCGGGTCAGGTCGCCCGGCTGGCCGGCGGTGCCCAGGCGGCGGAGCAGCGGGGTGGTGGCGCCGACGCAGGCCGCGGCCAGCCGGCGTGCCTGCTCTGCCGATGCGTAGGCGCGAGCCTTCTGGCCGGCGGCGGCGTGGGCCTCCGCAGCCGCAGCCTGGGCCTCGGCCGCGAACAGCTCGAAGCCCAGCTCGTCGAACGTCGCGGCCGCAGAATCGAGGGCAGCGCCGTCGCCGGCTGCCAGCGCCCTCGCATGAGCCGCGCAGGCGGGGGCCAGCCGGCCGTCGATCCGATCGGCGAGCTCTTCGAGCCGGGCGGTAATCGCCGCGGCCGCTGGGTTCCCTCGCGCACCCAGGCCCTGGAATCGTGCCAGGTCGTGGAGGGCGAGCACCTCATACGTCCAGCGGTCGCCCCGCACCGCCACCTCGGTCGCCTCGACGCCCGCCCGCTCTGCGTCGGACAGCTGGCCGGCGGCGACCAGGGTCCACGCCCGGGCCCGCGCCCAGTCGGCGTCGTAGAGGCGCGCCCGGCTGCGGTTGGTCTTCTGGGCGTCGTCGAGCGCCCGCTCCGCGGCGGCCGGCTCCCCCCGCAGGGCCTCGGCCATGCCGTGCCAGATCAGGATGCCCCGCCGCAGCCCGTAGTCGAAGCGGCCGAGCAGCAGGTCCGACTCGCGCAGCGTCGCCACCGCCACGTGGGGCCGCCCCCTGAACACGGCCAGCACCCCCCGGAGGAAGCACCAGGCACCCCGGGCGACGTCGGCGTGAGACGTGAGCGAGGCCTCGTGTCCCAGCTCGACGAGGGCATCCGCCTCGGCCACCCGCCCCGCCAGGATGAGCGCCTGGGCCAGGCTCATGGCGTGGTACAGCGCCAGCCCCGAGAGCTGTTCGCGCATGGCCACGCCCATGGCCTCCTGCGTCGTGTCGATGGCCCGATCGATCTCGCCCGCGTCGACCCAGCCCGCTGCGGCCGACAGCTGCGCACGCAGCCGCGAGGCGACCGACAGGTCGGGCCGGGCCAGCTCGGCCTCGGCGATCGCGATGGCGGCGGTCGACGTCGGCGCACCCAGGGACGCCATCAGCGCCTCGTGGCTGGTGAGCAGGTCGAGGGCAACCGGATCGCTCAGCCGCTCGGCGGTCTCGTGCAGCACCTGCCGTGCCTCGTCGGGACGGTCCAGGCGCCAAGCGACCACGCCGGCGATGGCGGCCGCCACCTCCGCGTGCTCGGCCTTGGTGCCGGGGAGGTCCAACGCCGCCTGCCACACGTCGAGCGCCTCGTCGTGCCGGCCGAGCGCGCTGAGGGCCTCGCCGAGGAGCATCCCGGTTCCGGCGGTCGGCGCCGCGGCGTGGGCGATGCGCGCCAGCCACTCGCCGGTCACTTCGTCGCCGAGCACTGCGGCGCGGTGGGCGCCGGCGTACAGGACACCCGGATTGGAATGATCGCCGACGGCGGCCCGCCATGTGGCCACCCGCAGGATCTCGTCGGGGGCGAGCGTCGTCTCGTCGCCCCAGGCGTCGGCGAGCTGGCGGCGGCAGTCGTCGATCCGGCGGGGCGACGCGTCGTGCAGCAGCACGTCGCCGAACAGGGGATGGGCCAGCCGCAGCTCGAGCCGGCCGTCGACCATGCCCACGTCGACGACGCGGCGCCGCTCCAGGCGCCGCAGCACCTCGTCCGCCACCAGGCGACCGACGACTGGGCCCGTCAGGGGCTCGCCGAGGGCGACCAGCTCCAGGGCGTCGCGCTCGGCGTCGTCGAGCCCGCCGAGCCGCTCGGCGATCAGGTCCCGGAGCCGGACCCCAGGTCTCAGGGGCCCATCCCAACGCCAGACACCGGCCTCCTCGGACAGCGCGCCGGCGGCGATCCCCTCCTCGACCAGCTCGCGGAGGAACAGCGCGTTGCCCCGGGTGACGTCGAACAGCCGGCGGGCGGTGGCGCCATCGACGGTCCCGCGGAGCGTGGCGCCCAGCAGATCGCTCACCTCGAGCCGTGACAGCGGCTGGACCTCGATGCGCAGCGCCTGCTCGTCCTTCCACAGGGCGACCACGGGGTCGGGCATGGGTTCGCCGCTGCGGACCGTCACGACGACCCGCGCCGCACCGGCAGTCACGAGCAGGTGGACGAGCGTCGCCGAGGCGTCGTCGAGGAGGTGAGCGTCATCGACCCCCACGACTGGTCGGCCCTGCGCCGACTGATGCTCGAGCGCCCGGACGATGGCGTCGAAGATGACCGCCCGGCGGTCCTGGCCCTCGCCGATTGCCAGCGATTCCCCAGGCACGAGGTGAGCGAACGCGCCCAGGGCCACGGTGGCCGCCGAACGTGTGGCCGCCACCCATTGCGGCGCCGCCTCGCGCGGCGCAGTGGCGGCCAAAACCTCGCGCGCCAGCCGGGTCTTCCCGACCCCGGAGGCGCCGGCGAGGACCACGCAGCTGTTCCGCCGCAGCGACTCCTGCGCCAGTGCCACCTCGTCCCCCCGGCCCACCAGCGGCCAGGCACCGGGAATGCGGGGTCCGTCGCCCGCGGCGGGGCGCGCGCCGGACCGCCGGCTCACGGACGACTCCTGGATCCCGACCTCGATGCCGCCATTCCCCACGACCTTGCCCCATCCCGGTCCGGCGAACCGGTCCCGGGACAAGTGTCGCGCCGCCTCGGCCGGGCAGCACGTCGCGCGGTGCAGGCATCACGGCCCGTCGACGCGATCGGCCGGGCCGCGGACGCCCCCGGAGGACCGGGGGAGCAGTCGCCAGGGCCAACCCCGAGTGTCCGCCCGCTCGTGGTTGGCCCGGCGACCAGCCCGCCGGGGGTGTCCGCCTGGTGCGACCCCATGGGTCGCCTTCTTCCGGCTAGTGGTCACCGTACGTGCCGGTGGGTCGCCGGGGGATCGGTAGCGCGCTACCTAAATCACCGTCCTCCTTACTGACCGCAGTCGGGCGTCCAGCCGGCTCACCGGTTCCGTCCCGGCGGCTCCCAGGACGGGTGCGTACGGTGGCGCCCATGACGTCACCGCACGACCACGACCGGGGGCTGTCCTTCGACCTTGCCACCATGGCCGGTCGGCGGTTGATGGACCGGCGCCGGGCGCTGCAGATGGTGGCCGGGGCGGGCGTCGCAGCACTCGTCGGGTGCGGCTCCGGGGACGATGGCGGGCGCGCCACCGCGACCACGACGTCCACCGACCGGAGCGGGTCGACGGCCGCCGGGTCCGGGACGCAGTCGGCCGCCGGGTCCGGTGCAGAGTGCGCAACGGTCCCCGAGGAGACCGCCGGACCCTTCCCCGGCGACGGGTCCAACGGCCCGGACGTCCTGGCCGAGGACGGCATCGTCCGTGCGGACATCCGGCCGAGCTTCGGGTCGGCCACCGGGCGGGCGGAAGGCGTGCCGGCGACCCTCGACCTCGAGATCCTCGACGGCGCCGGCGGCTGCGCTCCGCTGGAGGGGGCGGCGGTGTACGTCTGGCACTGTGATCGGGACGGCCGGTATTCGCTGTACAGCCCGGGCGCAACCGGCGAGAACTACCTGCGCGGGGTCCAGCCGGCCGGCGCCGACGGCGCATTGTCCTTTGCGACCATCTTCCCCGGCTGCTATCCGGGTCGCTGGCCCCACATCCACTTCGAGGTCTATCCAAGCGTGGCCGACGCCACCGGCGGCGGGAGCGCCCTGGTGACGTCGCAGCTCGCGATCCCGGAGGACGCCTGCAACCAGGTCTACGCCGCCGACGGCTACAGCGAGAGCGTGACCAACCTGGCGGCGCTGACGCTCGAGTCCGACATGGTCTTCGCCGACGGGTCGGACCTGCAGCTCGCCACCGCGACCGGCAGCGGCGACGACGGGTTCGCCCTCCGCCTGTCGGTCGTCGTCTAGCCCCAGCCAGGTCGCCGGCGGCGGACCGGTCGTCAACGCGGCGGCCGCCCGGCGGTGATCTCCGCGAGCACCCCGGGCGCCACGGCGGCCACGCCCCCGGCGTGCGCGCCGAGCACGTCGGCCACGGCCGGGAGCAGCTCACGCGGGAACCGCAGCCGGGGTCGCCGGGACAGCAGGTCGTGCAGGCGCTCGGCGACCCACGGGGGATCGTCGTAGCGCAGCCGGGGGCGCCGGCGCCGGTAGGCCAGGAAGCCGTGCCAGAGGCGGAGGTCGGACCAGGTGATGGCGTCCGACGCCAGCTCGCCCACCTCCAGCGCCCGCCAGTACGCCGCCTCCGCGGGCGATCCCACCAAGGTCCCGTCGAGCAGCAGCTCCCAACCAGCATGCCCGACCGCCCGCACCGGCCCCCGGTCGAGGCCGCGGCCGGCGAGGTCGCGACGGAGCGCCGCAGACCCGGCCCGGAAGTCCGAGTGGTCGTGGAAGATGGAGTCGGCCGCGACGTGACAGCGGATCCCCTCGGCCACCGGCCCCTCGAGCCGGGAGCGGTCGACGCGCACGCCGATCATCGACGCCAGGTCCGGCAACACGGCCCCGAGCACGAACGCCGGGTCGTCGTCGCCCCAGGCGATGGCGACGGACGCGTGCCCGAGGACGTTCATGCGCCCGGATCCTCCCATGCCGGGCCCAGCGGTGGTCAGGTCGCGGCGGTGGACGGGATTAGGGGTGTGTCCTGGGGGTATGGACATACGCCAGATCTAACCCCATACTGGGCCTGCCATGTCGAAGGTCAACGTGTACGTGTCGGACGACCTCGAGCGCGACGTGCGTGCGGCGGGCCTGTCGATCTCACCGATCTGCCAGGCCGCACTCCGCGAGGCCGTCGACCGGCTGTCGTCGATCCGCGGTTCGGGAGCAAACAAGACACCGACGCCCAATCTCGCCGCCTACGTGGGACGCGGGCGCTTCACCGCCAGGCTGGCAGCGATACTCGCCAACGTCGAAGCCGGCTGTTCCGAGCGACGCCGGAAGGTCACCAGCCTGGACCTTCTCGGCGCCATCATCGAGCACGGCGAGAACATCGGCGCCCGCGCCCTGGCGGCGCTCGGCGTCGATCACCCCCCGCCGCGATCTGCAGTCCGAGCCCGGCCGCGGAAGGGCTCAGGCGAGCTCGACCCGGACGCGCGGGAGGTGCTGGGCACGGCGTTCAAGATTGCGCTCGAGATGCGACACAACCATGTTGGGACCGAGCACGTCGTCATCGCCCTTGCTCAGGAGGACACACCGACCAGGGACCTGCTCGTGAGTCTCGACGTCGATGCGAGCCGCCTGCGCCAGCAGGTCGAACGGCTGCTCGCCAACCCCGGTACCGCCGAGCGCCCCCACCAGGGCGACAGCGTGCGCATGCTCAACCGCATCGACGGCGAGCTGCAGCGCCTCGCAGCCGAGTTCGACCACCTCCGCAGCACCCTCCAGGACCAGGCGCCGTCGTAGCCGCTGCGGGTCCCGGTGCCTTTACCACCGCGGGCGAGGGGTGAAAGATGGGTGTGTAGACCTACTCCATCGAGAGGGGAGGTGGTCCATGGCGACGGACCTCCGCATCGAGGCCGACGACACGGTCGGCCAGCTCGCGAGGCTCAGCGAGGAGTTGGGCAAGGTCGGCGTGAACATCGATGGCTTCTGCGCCACGGTGGCCGGCGGCCGCGGCGTGCTCCATATCCTGGTTGAGGACGCCGGCGCCGCCCGCCAGGCGTTGATGAGTGGCGGCTACGTGATCGCCGCCGAGCGTGAGGCGCTCGTGCTCGAAGGCGTCGAGGACCGGCCCGGGTACCTGGGAGAGATGGCGCGCCGGCTCGCCGACAACGACGTGAACATCGACGTCGCATACCTCGCCACCAACACGCGGGTGGTGTTCGTCGTGCCCGACGTCGCCACCGCGCGCCAGGCGCTCTAGGACCCGACTCAGCCCACGAAGTCGGCGATCAGGGCGGCGAGCTCCACGGGCCTGTCGCCCTGGACGCTGTGGCCCGCCTCCTCGACGTGCTCGACGCGCACGCCGGGCTGGCGCCGCCGCATCTCCGCCTCGTCGGCGTCGTCGACCACGGACTGGGGCAGCATGCCCCGCACCAGCATCAGGGGGACTGTCAGCTCGTCGACGGCGCGCCACAGGTCGGAGAAGTCGATGCTCCGAGCTGCCGTCGCCGGCCCCTCGGCGCGGTGGCGGGCGTAGCGCCAGACCCAGCTCCCGTCCTCGCGCTGGACGGCGTTGTGGAGGATGCCGCGGCGCAGCGACGACACCGTGCGTGTGGGGTTGAACTCCACGGTTCGGGCGAGGATCTCGTCGAAGCTGGGGAAGCTCTCGGGCCCGTTGATGAACGCGGTGATCGCCGTCGCCTTCCCCTCGTCGACGCCGGGGGTGACGTCGACCAGGACCAGCGAGCGCACCAGTTCCGGAGCGCCGGCCGCGAGCGCCAGGGCCGTCAGCCCGCCGAGCGACATGCCGACCACGGCCCTTGCCTCCGGGGCCAGGGCCCGCACGGCGATGGCCACGTCCTCGGCGTTGCCCGCGGGATCGGCGAAGCCGCCGCGGGGCCCATCGGAGTGCCCGTGGCCCGGTAGGTCGATGGCGACCAGCGGGCGATCGAGGGCGAGCGCCACGGTGTCCCAGGTGTGGGCGTTCTGGGCCCCGCCGTGCAGCAGCACCAGCTCGGGGGCGGCGTCGCCCCACACCAGGGCGCTGAGCCGGCGGCCCGGTTCGACCTCGACCGCCTCGCGACGCACCAGCGGCGGCCCGTCCCAGGGGATGCCGAACTCGTCGGCGTTCTCCCCGAACATCGAGAACTCGTCGTAGGGGATCCGCTCGGCCGGTCCGGCTGCCATCGGCCCAGCATCGCACGTCGAGTCCGCGGGCCCGGGGCCCGGACCGCCGGGGCAATGGCTCCCGCCATTGCCCCGTAGCGGTCGGTCAGGACCAGAACCCGCTGGCCTCGGCGTTGGCGTCGGCCGACGAGTTGTCGGACGAGTTGCCGCCGGACGAGTCGCCGCCCGAGCCGTCCTCACCGTGGCGGCAGCCTTGGTCGGCTCGGGGTGCGTTGTCCTCGGAATTCCGGCCGTCGTCGGACCGGTGGTCCTGCTCCGTCGTGGTGGTCGTCGAGTCGCCGTCGGTCGTCGACGGCGAATCCTGGGCGGCCGCCCACGTGGCACCGCCGACGACGAGCGCCCCGGCCATCGTGCCGGCGGCGACAAGGTGTCTGGCACTGAACGCCATCACTGCTCCTTTCGCTCGGGATGAAGCGCCCAGTAGACGAAACGAACCTGGACCGGCCCGTACAGCAGCCTGCAAATTGCCTGGATCCAAGAGCCCGTTGAGCGTCGCACCGCGCCCCTACGATTGGGTGCACGCCATGAGTCCTCCCGACGCTCCCCAGGCTCCCGATCGCCCCGCCGCGCCCGACGCGCTCACGGGGCTCAACCCCGTCCAGTCCGACGCGGTCACCCACGCCGAGGGGCCCCTCCTGGTTGTGGCCGGCGCGGGGTCGGGCAAGACCCGGGTGCTCACCCACCGGATCGCCCACCTGATCCGCGACCGGGGCGTCAGCCCGTTCGCCATCCTCGCCATCACCTTCACCAACAAGGCCGCCGACGAGATGAAGTCCCGCGTGGCGGCGCTCGTGGGCCCGGTGGCCGAGAAGATGTGGGTGTCGACCTTCCACTCGGCGTGCGTGCGCATCCTCCGGCGCGACGCCGACCTGCTCGGCTACCCCCGCCAGTTCACGATCTACGACGAGTCCGACGCCGTGCGGCTCACGGGCTACGTGATCCGCGACCTGGGCCTCGACACCAAGCGCTTCCCGCCCCGCAGCGTTCACGCCGCCATCTCGGCGGCCAAGAATGACGGCCTCGACGCCGAGGCGTACACCCAGCGCGCCGGCAACCTGTTCGAGCGCAAGATCGGGCAGGTGTTCGCCGAGTACCAGAGCCGGCTGCACCGGGCCGGATCGATGGACTTCGACGACCTGCTCACCAACGCCCTCCGGCTGCTGCGTGAGCACCCGCAGACCCTGCGGCACTACCAGGAGCGCTTCCAGCACATCCTCGTCGACGAGTACCAGGACACCAACCGGGTCCAGAACGAGCTCGTGCTCCTGCTGGCCGCCGACCACCGCAACATCGCGGTGGTTGGCGATCAGGACCAGTCGATATACGCCTTTCGCGGTGCCGACATGCGCAACATCGTCGAGTTCGAGGACGCGTTCCCCGACACCACCGTGGTGCTGCTCGAGCAGAACTACCGGTCGACGCAGACCATCCTCGACGCCGCCAACGCCGTCATCGCCCACAACGTCAGCCGGAAGCCCAAGGAGCTGTGGACCGACCAGGATGCCGGCGAGCCGATCGTGCGCTACCACGCCGACGACGAGGTCGACGAGGCGCAGTGGATCACCCGGGAGATGACCCACCTCCACGATGCCGCCGACGTGCAGGTGCCCGACGCCGGCGACCGCGGCCACGCCGGCGGGCGGCTGCGCTGGGGCGACATCGCCGTCTTCTACCGGACCAACGCGCAGAGCCGGGTGCTGGAAGAGCAGCTCATGCGCGTCGGCATTCCCTACCGCGTCCTGGGCGGCACCCGGTTCTACGACCGCAAGGAGGTGAAGGACGCGGTCGCCTACGTGCGGGCCGTCGTCAACCCGGTCGACGAGGTGTCGATCAAGCGGGTGCTCAACGAGCCCAAGCGGGGCGTGGGCGCCACGTCCGTCGGCCGGCTGGATGCGTGGGCCACGGCGCACGGGCTGTCGTTCCTCGACGCCCTCCGCCGGGCCGGCGATGCCGGTGTCTCCGGCAAGGCGGCCCGGGGCATCGAGGCGTTCCTCCAGCTGCTCGACGACGTCGCCGGCACGGTGGCCAGCGGGCCGGGGCCGCTGCTGCAGGCGCTGCTCGAGCGCTCGGGCTACCTCGACGCCCTCGAGGCCGAGCGCACCATCGAGTCCGAGGGCAGGCTCGAGAACCTGGCCGAGCTCGTGGGCGCGGCCGGCGAGGTGGAGACGGTCGACGAGTTCCTCGAGTCGATCAGCCTGGTGTCCGACGTCGACGACCTGGACGAGGCCGACCAGTCCTCGGTGGTGCTCATGACCCTGCACTCCGCCAAGGGCCTCGAGTTCCCCGTCGTGTTCATCATCGGGCTGGAGGACGGCGTCTTCCCCCACCTGCGCTCCCTCACCGACCCCGACCAGCTCGAGGAGGAGCGGCGCCTCGCCTACGTCGGGATCACCCGGGCCCGGCAGCGCCTCTACCTCACCCACGCCTGGAGCCGGACGCTGTTCGGCGGCACGCAGTACAACCCGCCCAGCCGCTTCCTCGACGAGATCCCCGACGGGTTGATCCACGACGTCGAGGGCCATCGGCGCTCGAGTCGGGGCGGCCGCAGCTACGGGGGGGTCTGGGGACGGGGCGGTCGGGACTGGCGCTCGGGCGGGCCGTCGCGGGGCGGCGATCGCACGGGGACGGGCGGCTCGGGCGGCGATCGCGGCCTGCGGGTGGCGGCCGGGCGCGACCGGATCGTCGAGAACGCGCTCAAGCCGCGCCCCCCCGCCCGCAGCGGCGCCGACAGCCTCGGCCTCAAGATCGGCGACGATGTGCGCCACCGGACCTTCGGCGAGGGTGTGATCATCGACATGAGCGGCAGCGGCGACAAGACGGAGGCCCGCGTCCGCTTCCGCGACGTCGGCGAGAAGACGCTGCTCCTGTCGTGGGCGCCGCTGGAGAAGATCTGACGCCGGCGCGGCCCGGGAACCTCGCACTCCGCCCCGACGTCAGGTAAACACAGCCAGTCTCGCTAACACTTCGCTGGGGAGCGCCCCTGGAGGGGGGCCAGCCCACCCCCAGCCGTCGGCCCGTCCGTTCAGGAGCACCCGTGTCCCCGTCCCCCCGTCCACCGTCGGGCAGTCGCCACCGCAACGTCCTCATCGGCACGGGCGCGGCCGTGCTGCTCCTCGCAGCGCTCGGCGTGGGCGGGGCGCTGGCGGGTTCGGGCGGCGACACGGAGACGAGCGACCGCCAGCCGGTGACCACGGACGCGCCGACGTCGACCGCGAGCGCCGCGCCCACGACCA
>Ga0081455_10005585_pt1 | contig 13756 bp, 10 predicted proteins | sample TabmetS3T2R1_FD_70207 | JGI IMG/M metagenome (GOLD analysis project Ga0081455, IMG submission 70207) | Tabebuia heterophylla rhizosphere microbial communities from the University of Puerto Rico - S3T2R1 | ecosystem: Host-associated > Plants > Roots > Rhizosphere ... | reverse complement strand
GAGATGGCAAGTGATACCGACCTTGGTAATAGTCGACACACTCTCCACGTCATGGCCGGGCATGTCCCGGCCATCCACGTCTTTCTTGGATGGCGCGTTGGAAATAAGACGTGGATGCCCGCGACATAAGCGCGTTCACGCGCGTCTTCGACGCGCTATGCGCGGGCATGACGAGTCAGAATATGCCGTGATCCAGTACCAATCATCTTCACATAAAGCGAGTGTTTCCCGTGACGCAGCTTATCATCGACGTCCACGCACACTTTGTCCCCAAATGTCTCTACGAGCGGTTCGATGCGAAGGCCGCGCAGTTTCCCGGCGTCAAGCTCATGCGCGACGACAAGGGCGTGCGCCTGCAGTTTCCCGGCACGGAGCCGACACGGCCGGTGTCGCCGAAGCTCTCCGATCTCGCGGACCGCCGCGCCTGGATGGACAAGAACGGCATCGACCATCAGCTGCTCGGCGGCTGGCTCGATATCTTCGGCTACGAGCTTCCCGCGCAGGAAGGTCTCGCCTGGAGCCGCTTCCTCAACGAGTGCATGTGGGGCGAGCTGCGCGACGAGCCGCGCTTTACACCGCTGGCCACGGTGCCGCTGCAGGATGGCGCGCTTGCCGCGCAGGTGCTGGATGAGGCGATGACCAAGGGCTTCGGCGGCGTGATGATCGGCACGCTGCCCAAGGGCACTGGCGGCAACCTCGACGATTCCGCCCTCGACCCGTTCTGGGCCACGGCATCAAAGCTTCAGGCCGCCGTCTATCTGCATCCGATGTTCATCTGCGGCGAGCCGCGCCTCAATGACTATGATCTCGTCAACGCCATCGGGCGCGTGGCTGATACATCGATTGCGGTGTCGCGGCTGCTGTTCTCGGGCCATCTCCTGAAATTTTCCGGTCTCAAGTTCATTCTCTCGCATGGCGGCGCGGCGCTGCCGTTCGCGCTCGGGCGGCTCGCGCGCAATCACCAAATCTCGCAGGGCAAGTACGCCGATCCGCGCAAAGGCTTCGCGGCCATGTATTTCGATTCCTGCGTGTTCGATGCCGATGCGCTGGAATATCTGGCGAGCAAGGCCGGCGCCGATCGCGTCATGCTCGGCTCCGACGCGCCGTTCCCGATCGGCGATCCTGAGCCGACCAAGGTGGTCCACGCCGCGCAATTCTCCGACGGCGACCGGACGAAAATTCTCGGCGCCACCGCGCAGCGTGTGTTCCGCCTGCGTCCGGATTGCTGGTGCCGCGTTGGCGATCCGAGCAAGACAGCCGCTAGTGGGAAATAGGGGACAGACCCCGATTTGAACCGCTCATGACATGCCGAGCAGCGCGCGCGCGTTATCGCAAAGGACCTTGGCCTTGTCGGCCTCTGCGATCGAGAGCGCCTTGACCTGCCGCACGCACTCGCCGGTGCCCATATCGTAAGGATAGTCGCTGCCAAGGAGCACGCGCGCCGGCCCGACCGACGACACCAGGAACTCGAGCTGCGGCCGCGCGTGCAGGATGGTGTCGTAATAGAAGCGATCGATCCACGGCTCCGGCGAGTGCTTGACGTTGACCTTGGGCTCGCCCCGCACGTGCCAGCCGTGCACCCAGCGTCCCGCCTGATAGGGCACGAAGCCGCCGCCATGCACCAGCAGCACTTTCAACGCCGGATGGCGTTCCAGCACGCCGCCGAACACGAGACACGCCGCCGCTATCGTGGTGTCGAGCGGGTTGCCGATCAGGTTGTTGAGATAATAGGAGCGCATGCGCTCCGCCCCCGCGACGTTCACCGGGTGCACGATCATGAAGGCGCCGAGCGCGGCCGCTTCCGCCCACAGCGGCTCGAGCGCAGGATCATCGAGATTTTTGCCCTGCACGTTCGAGCCGATCATGGCGCCGCGCAGCCCGAGCGTGCGCACCGCGCGGCGCAATTCCTCGGTGGCGCGCCGCGGCGCCTGCATCGGCAGCGTGGCAATGCCGAGGAAGCGCTCCGGATGCGCCTTCACGAGCTTGGCGATCTGATCGTTCTGCAACGCCGCGCAAGCGGCCGCAAGCGAGGGCTCCTGATCGTAGTAGTAGGTCTGTGGCGTCGCCGAGAGCACCTGCACCTCGACCTCGGCCGCCGCCATGTCGGTAAAGCGCCGGTCGAGATCGAAGCCGCCACGCGGAAACGGCCGGTACGCAACGCCGGCGACGTCGAGCACGGCAAAATCGGCATCGATGGGCGTCAGCCGCGGCGCGATCTTGGGGGCCTCCTTCTGCAGGAGCCCCATGGTTTCCTCGGTCAGGACGTGAGTGTGAATGTCGATGGTCCGCATGGTTACCTTTCACTGGCGCGCGGCGGCTCGTCGCATCGCGGCTTCGGGACCGCGCTTCTTATGGTATAGAAGGCGCGAAGGCTACAGGAGAAACGCATGAAGAACGCATTGCTGGCGCTGTTTGTCGTATCCGCCAGCCCGGCGCTGGCCCAGCAGGACGTCACGGACTTCTACCGCGGCAAGACCGTGCGCATCGTGGTCGGCGTCGGCGTCGGCTCGGGCTACGACATCAACGCGCGCGCCATTGCCCGCCACCTCGGCGCCCACATTCCGGGCAACCCGACCGTGATCGTACAGAACCAGCCCGGCGCCGGCAGCGTCGCCATGGCGAATGCGGTTTACAACAACGGCCCCTTCGATGGCACGACGATCGGCGCGCCGTTCAACGGCCTGCCGACCACGCCGCTGCTGCAGCCAGCGGGCGTGCGCTTCGATCCGGTGAAGCTCAACTGGATCGGCAGCAGTAATCGCGAAACGCAGATCACTTACGTGTGGCACACCGCGCCGGCCGAGAAGTTCGAGGCCATCCGCAACACGCAGATCGTTGTCGGCTCGCAGGCACCCGGCACCACGCAATACGATTTCCCGATGGTGGCGAACGCCCTGTTCGGATTTAAGTTCAAGGTCATCAACGGCTACGAGAGCACGCCGAAGATCCATCTCGCGATGGAGAGCGGCGAGATTCAAGGCAACGCCGCCACCAACTGGACCACGGTGCGCTCGCTCAATCCGCACTGGATCGCCGAGAAGAAGATCAAGATCCTGGCGCAATGGGCGCTGCGCCGGAACCCCGAGCTCGCCAGCGTGCCGATGGCGCTCGACCTCGCCAAGACCGACGGCGAGCGCCAGGCGCTGCTGCTTCTGCTGGCACGGCTCGAATACGGGCGGCCTTACTTCCTGCCGCCCGGTGTACCGGCCGAGCGCGTTGCGGCGCTGCGGCGCGCCTTCGACGCCACCATGAAGGACAAGGAATTTCTCGCCGACGCGGAGAAGCTCAAGCTCGACGTCGATCCGCTCACCGGCGAGCAAGTTGCAGCCCTCGTCGAGCAGGTGGCGCGCACGGCGCCAGAGACTGCTGCGCGCGTGCGCGCCGCACTGGAGGCGAAGTAACGGGAACCTGAAATTACGTCGTTAGAATTAATGGGTGTTCATCGGAAGCAACGCAGCTCGTTAATAGCCGTTCATCCGAAACCAAAACAGCGAAATTGATTCTTGAATCGCAGATGTTCCCGGAACGTCTGCGCGTGTCTTGCATTGCGTCGGGTGAGGCGTCAGTCGTGGTTTGCGCTGCGCCTGAAGCCTCTGACTGGGGGCGGCACCAGGAGAGAGGACACGATGCGAAAACTTCTTCTCGTCAATATCGCCGTTGCCGCGCTGGCGACCGGCGCGCTGATGCCCGATCGCGCTGATGCGACGACTCTCGGCACCGCGGCAGGGCTACGTTCCGCCGCTGATGGTGCTGGTCCAATCGAGCAGGTCACGTACGGATACGGGTACGGGCGCTACCATCGCCGTCATTATGGGTATGGGTACGGATACGGGTTCCGCTCATACGCCTTTTATCCGCCGCGCTTCCACCATCGGCGCCACCACTATCGAGGCTGGTACTAGTCAGGAGTTCGGCGCGCCACATCGTCGCGCTAGCATCAGCAATATCGAGTTCAATGCGGAACAGCCCCTCTTTCGATTCGTTGGCCACAGGTAGGTCGAGCAGAAAGGAGGAACCTGCATGAGGAAACTTGCAATCGCTCTGACCACAAGCGCCGTGCTCGGCGTGACGGCTGTTCCGGCTAGTGCGCAAGGCGTCTACATCGGCGTCAATGATGGCTGGTGGGGCGGGCGCGCGGATTACGGTTACTACCCGCGCTACTATAGCCCGCGTGCCGAATTCTACGCGTACGGGGATCGTCCCTACTACGGGCATCGGCGTTACTATCGGGGCTGGGATGACGGCTATCGTTCCTACGGCTACCGATATCGGTGGGACGACTACTAAGCAGCTGCGAACATGCTGCATCGGCGAAGTGGCCCGCTCAGCGGGCCACTTTCGTCACGCGCTCGCCATCTGATCACATGAAGTTCCGGCGACGCGCCAGGATCACGGTTCCATTCAGTTACCGTAGCCGATAAGGAGTTGGCACGCTATCGCGCGCGCAGCGGCTGGATGCCCGCCTCGCCTGCAAACGCATCGAGCTGCTCGATGAGCTCGCGCGGCATGGGCACGCCGTTGGCAAGCCGATCGGCACGGCGCGAGCGGCGCTCCTGCCCCGGCAGGCGCACCGCATCGAAGCCAGGGAGCGGCTTCGAGGTGCGCAGGTCGCGCAGATGGCGATCCATCTCGGTCTTGAAGATATCGAGCGGCGTGAAGCGGGCAACGTCGAGCGCGATGATGAAGTGCCCGGTGTTGCAGGCGTCGGTGTCGTTGAAATTGAAATCGAATACGTCGCGCCCGAAGGCGGCGCCATTGAGCGGCCCAGCCAGCAGCCCAAGAATGAGCGCAAGTCCGCTCCCCTTGTACCCGCCGATTGGCAGCAGCACGCCCTCGCCGCTCCGCGCCGGATCGGTGAGCGGCTGTCCGTCCTTGGTGTTGACCATCCAGCCTTCGGGCAGCGGCTTCTTCTGCAGACGATGCGATTTGATCGTGCCGTAGGAGACGACGGACGTCGCGATGTCGAGCACGATCGGCGCTTCCTCGCCCGCCGGAATGGCGATCGCGACTGGGTTGGTGCCGAGGAGCGACTCGATGCCGCCCCAGACCGGCATGTGGTTGGCGCTCGCCACCACGCCGTAGATGCCAACCATGCCGTGCGGCAGCGGCAGCGCTGCGTAGACGCCGGCGGCGCCTGCATGGTTCGAGCGCCGCGCGCCGACCCAGCCGACGCCGCTCGCGCGCGCCAGCTCGATCGCAGTCTCGGCAGCCCGCGCCATCACCAGGTGGCCCATGCCGTTGTCGCCATCGACCAGCGCGGTCGCAGCCGCAGTCCGCTCGACGGTGATGCCCGGGCGCGGGTTGATGCCGCCGGCGCGCAAGCGCTTGACGTATTGCGGCAGCCGGAAGATGCCGTGGGCGTCTGCCCCGGTCAGATCCGCCTCGCACATCAGCTCGGCAACCTTGCCGGCGTCGGCCGCCGGCAGCCCGGTCTTCACCAGCGCGTCCTCGATAAACCCAGTAATCGCACGTGCCGAAACCCGCTCAGCCTTAACCACCTGATCCATGCCGCTCTCCGCCCCGCTCCAGGCCGCAAAATTGCGCACCGCCGGCCCAGTTGCATAGCCGCACCCACACCGAACCGTCTAGCCGGCTGCACCGTTTTCGCTATAAACGCACCCCTCGAAAACCCGCCAGAAAGCCTTGGAATTCGACATGGATGCAGAGACTGCCGTCAATCGCACCCGCCGTGGGCCCCGCATCGAGGACGACTACCTGGTGCGCGGCGCGGGCCGCTTCGTCGCCGACACGCCCGAGCCCGGCCAGGTCTATGCGGCCTTCGTGCGCTCGCCGCATGCCTGCGCGCGCATCCTCTCGATCGAGTTCACCGAGGCAAGGTGCTTGCGTGGCGTCAGGGCGATCCTGACCGCCAAGGACATGGAGGCGGCCGGCGTCGGCAATGTCGGTCGCCATGCGCCGCTTTCCGGGCGTGGCGGCAAGAAGCTCGTCATGCCGAACCGGCCCGCGCTGGCGCGCGATCGCGTCATGCATATTGGTGAGCCGGTGGCGATGGTGATCGCCGATACGGCGCTGGCGGCGCAGGACGCCGCCGAGCGTGTCATCGTCGAGTACGAGGAGATCAAGCCGGTGATCGACGTGCGCGATGCGGTAAAGCCGGACGCGCCGCAGCTATGGCCGGAGGCAGCCGGCAACATCGCGATCGACTGGCCCGGGCTCACGCCCGATCCTGACGCCAACGCGGCCGCGGTCGACGAGATCATCCGCAGCGCGCCGCATGTCGCGCGCGTCGCGGTCATGAACCAGCGCCTCATCGTCGCCTCGATGGAGCCGCGCGGCCTCACCGCGCGCTACGACAAGGCCGCCGACCGCTTCATCGTGCGCGCCTGCTCGCAGAGCGCCGGCGCGCTGCGCGACAACATTCTCGGCATCATGAGCTGGCCGAAGGAGCGCCTGCACGTCACCACTGAGGACGTCGGCGGCGCCTTCGGGCTCAAGACCGGCGCCTATCCGGACTACATCGCCGTCATGGTCGGCGCGAAGCTCACCGGACGCCCGGTGCATTGGATGTCGACGCGCTCGGAGGCGTTTCTCTCCGACGGTCAGGCGCGCGATGCGTTCAGCGAGGGCGAGCTGGCGCTCGATGAGAAGGGCAAGTTCCTGGCGCTGCGCATCCGCCATCTCGCCAATATGGGGGCCTATATCGGCGCGGTTGGCGCCAACATCCAGACGCTCAACTTCGCGCGCTGCCTGCCGGGCATGTACGACATTCGAAAGATCGACGTCAGCGCGCGCTGCGTATTCACCAACACGGTGCCGACCTCGCCCTATCGCGGCGCCGGGCGCCCCGAAGCCAACTACGTGCTCGAGAAGCTGGTCGACGAGGCCGCACGCATCACTGGCATCGATCCGGTGAAGCTGCGCCGGCGCAACCTGATCCGGCCTTCTGCCATGCCATACAAGACCGCGATCGGCACCACTTACGACTCTGGCGAGTTCGAAGCGATCCTCGATAAAGCGGTGGCGCTTGCGGACTATGCCGGCTTCAAGCAGCGCAAGCGCGAATCGGCCAGGCAGGGCAAGTATCGCGGCATCGGCATCTCCTGCATGCTCGAGCATGCGGGCGGCATGCCGCTCGAAAGCGCCTCGCTGCTATTTCCCGGCGACGGCACCGCGGTGCTGGCGCTCAACGTGCAGTCGACCGGCCAAGGGCACGCCAACATCTTTCCCCAGATCGCAGCCAGGCAACTCGGCATTCCGGAGGACAAGGTCAGACACCGCCACGGCGACTCTGATCTGGAGCTGCCCGGCATGGCGTCGGTCGGCTCGCGTTCGGCGATGACCGCGGGCAGCGCGACGCTCAAGACCGTCGAGACCGTGCTCGCCAAGGGCAAGACGATCGCAGCCGCCGTGCTGGAAGCCGCCGAGGCGGACATCGCCTATCGGGATGGCACCTTCGAGGTGGTCGGCACCGATCGGCGCGTCTCGCTGTTCGATCTTGCGGCGCGCGCAGCCGAGATGAAGAAGCGCGGCGAGATTGCCGAGAGCCTCGACACCAAGGCGCAGACCGAGACGCCGCTGACCTTCCCCAATGCCTGCCACATCGCCGAGGTCGAGATCGATCCCGACACCGGCCACGTCACCATCGCCGCCTACACGGCGGTCGATGACTGCGGCAACGTCCTCGACCACACCATCGTCGAGGGCCAAGGCCACGGCGCGCTCGCTTGCGGTCTCGGGCAGGCGCTGTTGGAGCAGACCATCTACGACAGCGAAGGCGGCCAGCTCATCACCGGCTCGTTCATGGACTATGCGATGCCGCGCGCCGACGACATGCCGGCGCTGCGCGACGCGCTGCATCCGGTGCCGGCAACGACCAATCCGCTCGGCGTGAAGGGTGTCGGCGAGGCGGCGACGACCGCCGCGATCGCGACCGTCATGAACGCGATCACGGACGCGATCCCGGGCGGCGCCGGCGCCAAGCTGGAGATGCCGGCCACGCCGCAGAAGGTGTGGGCGGCGTGCCAGCAGGCGAAGGCGAGCGCAAACGGCTGACGTGCGATCGCCACTCAATCGAACACGCCCGCGATCTGCTCGATGTCGGTGCCTTCCTTGGCCAACCGCAGGTCGCGATATGTAACGATTGTGGTGATGCCTGTGAAAGCAGTCCAGACTCCGTTCCACATCAACTCACTAGCGACTCCCACGATGTGGTTCGTCGCAGCAGTCACCCAAGACTCGATCACCCAACTGCCAACAAAGGTGCCAATCATGAGCAGCACCGCCAATCCCAACACCTTCCAACGGTGTCCCCTGGTCAATTCCCGGCTACGGCGCAGGCTTGTCCAAGGCCCGATCCGCTCGACAATGCAGGCCGGTAACGCGACAAACCACAGCGTCCAGAGAATCAAACCGGGCACAATGATGAGCATCAACCCCAGCAAGGTCAGTAAACTCGCGAGGGCGAGCCCGATAAGAGGCCACAATCCCCGGAGGATTACATTCAATGACTCGACCGACCTGATCGACCCGCCGCGCATGTCTTGAAACGTTGCGTGTATGACGACTGCCTGACCGATCGTGCCGAATAGGACTAACGGAGCGATAAGGAGCGTTGTCCAAAGCAGGTCGCCAAGAATCTCCTCGTCCGCTGGTTCGGCGGTCTGCGTGAAAGCCGGCAGGAGTATCGGCGAGGAGGCAATCACGCCCACAACCAAGAACGTCGGGAAATGGCGCCACAGCATCGATCTCGAGCGGCCGATGACGGCGCCTACGCGGAAGTCGCCGGCATTGACGCTGGTTGCCACAGAGGAAGTCTGCGTCATGGCTTGCCCGCTCCCAATGGGGTCCGCATTTCTGCCCTCGATTGCAAGCTGCAACCGAAAGTTGGCAACTCGTCGTTCGAAGCATGGCCAAAGCCTATTCATCGCGAAGACGTGGAAAATCACCGCGACACGACAATGAACGGGCATCCTGCCGCAGCGAGTGAAAACAAGCGGAAACCCGCTTGCGGCACCCGATCCCACGCCCGATACTGCCCACTAGCGTAAAGGCGGCACGACCCTCCCACACGGGTGGCCTCATGCCGCCGTGATGATTCATGGGAATTCCGGCGCGTCGCGAGGCCTGGTTTGCCTGCAGATCGCGACGACGTCGGCGGTTCGACCATCCAAGTCTAGGGAGAGATTCATGCGACTTCGACAACTGGGCCTGCTGGCCAGTGTCAGCTTCGGCGCCATTCTGGTTCAGGCTGGCCTTGCGCCCGGCGCGCTGGCGCAATCCGGCGCCGCGCTGACGGGCGTCGTCTCCTCGCAGGAGGAAGGCAACATGGAAGGCGTTCTGGTGAACGCCAAGAAGGAAGGCTCCACCATCACCGTCACGGTGGTGACCGACGACAAGGGCAATTACAGCTTCCCGGCCGACCGGCTCTCGCCTGGCAGATATACGATCTCGATCCGCGCCGCCGGCTACACCCTGGTCGGGCCAAAGGCCACTGAGGTGACAACCGGCTCGACCGCCAAGGCCGATCTCAAGCTCGGCAAGGCGCGCAACCTTGCCTCGACGCTCTCCAACGCCGAGTGGCTCAACAGCCTGCCGGGCTCCGACCAGCAGAAGATGTTCATGATCCAATGCGTCAGCTGCCACACGCTGCAGCGCGTGCTCACCTCGTCGCATGACGCCGCCGAATATGAGCAGGTGTTCACTCGCATGAGCCGCTACGCGCCCGGCAGCGTGCCGACGCGTCCGCAGCCGCTGCTGCCCGGACCGCGCGGCGAGCGTCCGGCCGTGCAGGGCGAAGCCGCCAAGGCAGCCGCCGCCTACCTCGCCAGCGTCACGCTCGGCAATCAGGACTCGATCGAATACAACTTCCAGACCCAGGCTCGCCCGAAGGGGCGGTCTACCCGGGTGATCGTCACCGAGTACGACCTGCCGCGCAAAGACGCGCTGCCGCACGACGTGATCGTCGATCGCGACGGCATGGCCTGGTATTCCGACTTCGGCTCGCAGTTTGCCGGCGTGCTCAATCCCAAGACCGGGGAGGTCAAGGACATTCCGATCCCGGTGCTCAAGCCCGAGCAGCCGAAGGGCGGTCTCGACATCGAATTCGACAACGACCAGAACGTCTGGCTGTCGCTGATGTATCAGGCCGGCATCAGCAAGATCGACCGCAAGACGCATCAGGTGACGATGTATCCATTCCCGAAGGAATGGCAGTCGCCCTCCACCCAGGCGTCGATGGTGTCACCGCAAAATTCGCACGTGGACGGCAAGGTCTGGACCAACAACCAGGAAGACCACTACTCCTACCGGCTGGATGTGAAGAGCGGCCAGTTCGAGAACATGGGCCAGAACCTCGACCCGCGCGGCAAGCGCATTCGCGCCTATGGCATGCCGACCGACAAGGACAACAACCTCTACCAGCTCGAGTTCGGTGGCCACTCAATCGGCATCCGCAACGCCAAGACCAACCTGGTGACCATCTACGAAACCCCGACCAAGGGCTCGCGGCCGCGCCGTGGCCGGGTCGACGAGCAGAACCGGTTGTGGTTCGCTGAGTATGGCGCCAACGCGATCGGCTTGTTCGATCCGAAGACCGCCGAGATCAAGGAGTTCAAGCTGCCGACCAAGTGGGGCATGCCGTACGACGTGGTCCCGACCAAGGACTCCTCGGAAGTATGGACCGGCTCGATGGTGAACGACCTGGTCGCTCGGCTCGACACCAAGACCGGCCAGATCACCGAGTATCTCCTGCCACGTACCACCAACATCCGGCGCGTCTTCGTCGAAGAGACCGGACCGCGCCCGGTGCTCTGGGTCGGCAGCAATCACGGCGCCTCGATCGTGAAGGTCGAGCCGCTCGACTGACGTCAGACTTAACGACTGATTAACCAGACAGCCCCCTCGATCCCGTGGCCCGCAACGGCCCGGGACGAGGGGGCTCCGATTCAGCCCTACCGCGACGTTGCGGCAGGGCATCGCAACCAGCCTGTAGCCCGCATGAAGCGAAGCGGAATGCGGGAGCGCCCGTGCTGTTCGCACGGTCCTTCCCGGATTGCGCTCCGCTCCATCCGGGCTACAGGGGAGATCATTCGAGCTCTAGCCGCGACGTTGCGGCAGGGCATCGCAACCAGGCCGGCGTTTCCAGATGCAAGCCGATGTGGCATAGATGCCGGCAATCCATTTGGGAGGATACCGATGCAGCTCAAGGTCCTTTCGCTGACCGCCAGCGTCAGCTTCGCCGCGATCCTCGCCGCGCTCGGCGGCGCCCAGGCGCAAATCCTGACCGGAAAGGTATCGTCGGCCCAGGAGCCGGCGATGGAAGGCGTCCTGGTCAACGCCAAGAAGGAAGGCACGACCGTCACCACCACGGTGGTGACCAACGACAAGGGCGAGTACAGCTTCCCCAATGGCCGGATCGAGCCCGGCAAGCACACAATCACAATCCGGGCGGCCGGCTATGTCCTCGATGGCCCGAAATCGATCGAGATTCCCGCAGGCGGCAGCGCCAAGGCCGACCTCAAGCTGAACAGGACCCGCAACCTCGCCGCCCAGCTCTCGAACGGCGAATGGCTCGCCAGCGCTCCCGGCAGCGACCGGCAGAAGCAGTTCCTCGTCGGCTGCACCAGCTGCCACACGCTGCAGCGCATCTTCAGCGCCCAGCACGACGTGGAGGAATGGAAGCAGGTGTTCAATCGGATGGGCCGTTACTACCCCGGCAGCACGCCGTCACGCCCGCAGCTCCTGGTGAGTGGCGGTGCGCGCAGCGAACGCCCGCGCGTCAACCCAAACGAGGCGCAGGCCGCGGCCGAGTTTCTGTACAGCTTCAATCCCGCCAATCCTGACGCCAGGGAATTCGAGCTCAAGACGCTGCCGCGTCCGACCGGCGCGGCCACCAAGGTGATCATCACCGAGTACGACCTGCCCCGCAAAGACGCGCTGCCGCATGACGTGATCGTCGATGCGGATGGCAAGGCCTGGTACTCCGACTTTGGCGCCCAGTTCATCGGCGAGCTCGATCCCAAGACCGGCAAGGTGACCGACTATGCCCTGCCGGTGCTGCGCGAGGAGCAGCCGAAAGGCACGCTCGACCTCGAGCTCGATCCGGAAGGCAATGTCTGGGTCGCGATGATGTACCAGGCGGGCGTCGCCAAGATCGACCGCAAGAGCAAGGAGCTCAAGGTCTATCCCTATCCGAAGGAATGGGTGTCCTACACGACGCAAGCCTCGATGGTGTCGCCCAACTACTGGAACGTGGACGGCAAGGTCTGGGCCAACAACCAGGAGACTCGCGAGTTCTATCGGCTCGACGCCAAGACCGGGCGTTGGGAGAACGCCGGCGTATCCAAGGATCCGCGTGGCAAGCAGATCAGCGCCTATGGGATGCCGGTGGACAAGGACAACAACGTCTACCTGCTCGAGTTCGGCGGCACCAGCATCGGCAAGCGCGACGCCAAGACCGGCCTGGTCACGATCTACCTGACGCCCACCGCAGGATCGCGGCCGCGACGCGGACGCATCGACGAACAGAACCGGCTCTGGTTCGCCGAGTATGGCACCGGCGGGATCGCGATGTTCGATCCGAAGGCCGAGAAGATCACGGAGTGGCCGACACCCACCAAGTGGGACAGCCCTTATGATGTCGTACCCGCCAAGAACGGCGAGGTATGGACCGGATCGATGCACACCGACCTGGTGACGCGCCTCGACCCCAAGACCAACTCTATGACGCAATACCTGCTGCCGCGGACGACGAACATCCGCCGCGTCTTCGTCGAGGAGACCGGCCCGCGTCCGGTGCTCTGGGTTGGCAGCAATCACGGCGCCTCGATCGTGAAGGTCGAGCCGCTCGACTAAGGAAACGTACGCTGCTCCGACCTCATCCTGAGGAGCCCGAGCGAAGCGAGGGCGTCTCGAAGGATGGCCGCAAGTCCGAATTTGCTGCCATGGTTCGAGACGGCGCGCTGGGCGCGCCTCCTCACCATGAGGCCGAGCGTGTTTGAACGCGATACTCACCCTGAGGAGGGTGTGCACTCCTGCGCGCACTCGTCTCGAAGGATGGGGGCGGCGTCATGCTTCGAGACGCCCACCTCGCCCTTCGGGCAAGGTGAGCCCTCAGCATGAGGCCAATCGAGTCTCGAGTGTGTATTGCATGTTGGCCCATTCTTTTTTGTACCCGGCCCCTGTCGGACAGGGCTGAAACATGCGACCATTGCGGTTTCAAAGAGGTGTCGACTCAGGCTCGACCCCAAAGGGAGAAGAGGGCAATCATGAAATTGAAGACCCTGCTGCTTGCAACCACCGTATGCACCGTCGCGGGCCTCGTCGGCGCCCAGGCGCAGACCTTGAGTGGCCAGGTCTCCTCCACCGAGGAAGGCCAGATGGAAGGCGTGCTGGTGAGCGCCAAGAAAGAAGGCTCGACCATCACCACGACAGTGGTCACCAATGACAAAGGCGAGTTCAGCTTCCCGGCCGGCCGGCTCGAGCCAGGCAAATATACGATCAGCACCAGGGCGATCGGCTATACGCTGGTCGGCCCGAAGACGATCGACGTCGGCACATCAGGCGCGACCGCGGAGGTCAAGCTCGCCAAGGCGCGCAACGTCGTTCCGCAGCTCTCCAACGGCGAGTGGCTGATGAGCCTGCCGGGCTCCGACCAGTTCAAGGCGTCCTTCCTGCTCGATTGCCAGGGCTGTCATACCCTGCAGCGCGTCTTCACCGCGCTGCATGACGCCGAGGAATGGAAGCAGGTGTTTACCCGCATGGGGCGCTATGCGCCCGAGAGCACGCCGATCCATCC
>Ga0081455_10005584_pt1 | contig 13758 bp, 11 predicted proteins | sample TabmetS3T2R1_FD_70207 | JGI IMG/M metagenome (GOLD analysis project Ga0081455, IMG submission 70207) | Tabebuia heterophylla rhizosphere microbial communities from the University of Puerto Rico - S3T2R1 | ecosystem: Host-associated > Plants > Roots > Rhizosphere ... | reverse complement strand
CGCTGGCTCTGCCGTTTCTGGGGCCCCGTTCCTGCTGGGTGCGCGATAGCTGACAGGTTCGCGGCTTATCGCGACCGACCGGCATGGATGACAACTTCCTCATCCGGCGACGCAAGCTTGTACGCGTGGTCATCGGCGCGCAAGAGTTCCTGGGGTTCATGTGTCGGCGTCACTTCCATCGCGTCGCTGGCAATTTCCGAGATAACACGTGGAGCGGCACCCTCAGGTCGTTTGATCAGCACTTCATACTCGTAGTCCGATTTTGGATAGCCATCACCTACAAACTGTGGATCGAGGCGTTGATATCCAACCTGGAGTGCCGAGTCTTGCGGGGCAGTAATAAATGCTTGTGCATCAGGCTGGTCTGCAAATTTCAGGTACATCCGGCACACACTCTCGCGACAGCTCAAGTCATGCATCTTCAGCTCGCCCTTGAGCAGCGCACGCGCTTTGGCGCCAACGTCTTCATACGTCTGGCGAGTCCATTGTTCATCGTGGCGCTCGTTTGCCCACGCCGCTCGCCAGATCCTTGGTTCTGGCCGATCGCTCTCTGCGAAGATGGCTTCGTCCTCGGCAATCTCGTCTACGGAGCGAGCGCTCGTCGGTGGCACTGGCAACGAACCTGCACGCGTCAGGTGTGCCGCGGATCTCGGTCTGATTGCCTGCGCCGCCTGCGGGGTTGCCGCCACGAGTACGCTCGTCTGCTCACTGCTTGCTGTCGTACTGGCGGCTCGGTCAATGCATTGATGGTGCTTGTGCTGGAGAATAGACCAACCAAGGATCATCCACGAGCAAAGAAGACTTAGCCAAATGATCCTTTTCATTGAAGTGTCTGCCCTCGCTAAGGCGAGGGCAGAGCTCTCCTTATCCGTCAGTTGTTCGACCCTTCACCGATTGCCCGTCTGAAAACTCCAACCGGATGCAGCTTTTCCCGCAACGCAGAATTGACTGTTTCCATCAGCAGGGTCGGTGGATAGGCACCAGCCTGTTGTGTCATCCTCTCCCCAGCGTATCTGGCCAGTAGGATCGCTCAGCGTCACTTTATCGATCCAGAACGTGTCGGAACCACGAGTGCGCACGATCACGCTCTGCACCTTCGACATTGGGAAGTCGGTTCGCCTGCAAGCGATGAGCGCGTCATCGAACATGCTGCAGTTCGAGGGGACTACGAAAAAGCTGCATATCTGTCGCTCGACATTGTTTATCTTCGTATAGATGAAGATCGCGTCGTTGGTCGATGCCCACGTCGGCTGTCCGTTCGTGCCGTGGCAGTCGAGCTGGACCGTGTACTCGGCGTGCGCCATGCTTGTGAAGCCTGCTGCCACGACGAATATGGCTGCAAGGCTGACTAGTTGTGCTGCGCTTCGGCGAATCATAGTTGCCTATCCCTTTCCTCGAATGAGCAAGTGCGTTGAATGTGTGTGATCGCAGCGTGCGCCCGCACCTGAATGCGATGCATTCTGGAACGTGGCCCGCAATGCATTGACGCTTCGCAAGAACCAGGCCGATGCGAAACGACGCATTCTCCACGCGACAGCCGAGACCGGCGAAGCGCGTTGCGCGTCTATCAACCATCCTCTACCGCGTCATCGTTGAACAACGATGAGAGCAGTGCCACTTCTGGCAGGATTGCTGCCATATGTGACATCTCCAGTGCAACTACTGGCAGTTTTGATTCAACGCCTGCACACGTCGCGAGACCATTCGTCATCGATTGACGCTATGGGAACTCGTGCTTCGCTCACCCTCAGTGAAGACGTCTTGGCGACAGTGAGGAGTTGTCTCGCCCAGCGATCAAACGTGGTCACGCGGTGAGCAAGAAGTTTTCCGGCGCCACGAGGTTGCGTGCACGAAGTTCTGGCGGGCTTTCTCGCTGTAGACGGATAAGCTTGGCGGGTAGTTGAACAGTGACCAATAGAAATGGCGTCTGGAGCGGGCCGACATGCCGGGTCCAGGTGGGTGACGCGGTCTGCAGGCGTGCTGCGATCAGCTCTACGATCGACGCTGCGATCGCGAGGTCGACTTCATCGGTGAACGAAGGCCGTTCGATCGTCAACAGGTCGCTCGCGATGAGCTGCGCGTACAGCACTCGGGCACGCAGTGCATCGCGCGTACGCAAAGCGAGTACTAGTTCATCCACGCGCATCTTCGACCTCCTGCCATATATCAGCCAGCTCCTCACAAGCTCTGCCGCCGCCAAAGCCATCGAGGCGACGACGATAGCCATAATGACCTCACGACACAGCTCCGCGCTGGCAGGGCGATCGGATGGACTACAGCTGGGTCGTGGGTGGCTTATTGCAGCGATCGCTGCATGGACGCGGGCTTTCGCATGCATGAGATGGCGCTTTATGGTGCCTGTACGCCTACGTGATCATCGCCGGCAACTATCTGCGCACACACGTCGCCACTGCTTTTGCGAGCTCGCAGCCACCATGGGACGATCAACGCGGGCAACGTCAGCAAGTCGGTCCAGTCCATGGCCAGTTGCACTGCGCGCAGTGGGCGCGCGCTGCCGTCGGCCAGCAGTCCGGTGAGCGAGCGAAATGGCCACTGCAACAGGCCGAGACCCCAACGGTAAGCCCAGGCTGCCGAGTCGAACAGCTTGACGCTGAACATCAGGGCGCCGATTGCGACCAACGCCAGCAGGAACAGCTTGCGTCGCATTCGGGCTGTTGCGTGCGGAAACGCCAGATCGAACAAGCATGCCGCCAGTAGCGGCGCGACGATCAAGCTCGCAACGTCGCTCAGCTTGCCGGTGAGCCAACCCGGGTAAGCGTACTTGAGCACGTGATCGTTCACGCACCACAGCGCGAGTGCAGTCAACGCGGTAGGGCGGCACAAGACGTCGGCGGCGCGCACATCGCTTGGCTCATTCATCGAACTTTGCCTCGATCGTCGCTTTGTCTGTGAAATCGGTTTGCGCTGTGCACTTGAGGCCCCACTCGGTCTCGTCGTAACGCAGTGCAGCCGCGCCGAAGTTGAACTCAGTGTCCAATGTCGACTCCGTGTTCAACACCGTCAGCGTAAAGCCCAGCCGGCAGGGTCCGTGATCCGCGCATTGCGCGCCCAGCTGATGCCAGTCGGCGCAGTACTTGGGGTGCGATGCTGCTGTTTCAGGATCGCAGGCAACAGAGCGCAGATTATATTGGAGAAAGACGGTCGGCACTTCTTCGGGGCTTCCGGCGTCTGCGGGTAGCGATGAACCGACCTCGGGAGCATCGATATCCAACTCGCCTCGTGCACCGGGCGTCGCAGGCGGAACGAGCGTACGCACGACGACCGGCCAACCCGGTTTGTCGGGTTCGACCTGCACCTGCGTCTCCGCGGCGTCTTTCCCGACCGTGAAACTGATGATGACCTCGAAGGCCTCATTGCGCATGCTTTGACTGAGCGTCACGACTACATGACGGCTCGAGCCCAGCGCGACACTGCCCACGTCGCGGCTCGAACGTGTGAATGGCTCCTCGGGCGAAGTCGCGATCGATGTGCCTATACCCAGCAGTAGAATCGCTGGCTTGCCGAGCGCTGCGATGCGCGCGCGGAGCCATCGCAAACGCGGGGTAGGGCGCTGTGGATTGTACGTCGACATGGCCAACTTTCCTGTGTGCCTCGAATGCCGGCCACTCGCCGACACCCGGCCTTGAATTGACACTTAAGCGGCGGGAGTTGGGAAGTCGCAGCTTGGTGCTGGGTATCGAACCGGATCGCTCGGGCAGTAGAAACCAGCGTCGTCTTGATTGACGCTGCTTGGGCAAGGCATGGGGGGATATAGATGACGGCCGTTAAGCCCAGCGGTGCCCGCATCACCGGCCGATGGTGGCCGCGTGCCGATTGCGCACTCGAGAAGCGCCGTCGCCGGTGTTGCGCCGAAGGGGAAGACGCGGCAGGACTCGCGCATTGTAGGTGCCGCAGGCATCCCGGCGTCCTCCAAGCTTGCAGCCACGTCACGAAGCTTTTTCCCGAAGACCGCTTCTGAAGCGCGCGCAGCGTCCGCTATGTGAACCGCGACGGTGTCTCCACACCTGCTTCGGGCTGGGAGGCAACCAGAACCGTTGCTTGTCAACTTCCCGCCCAGCGATCAAACGTGGTCACGCGGTGAGCAAGAAGTTCTCCGGCGCCACAAGGTTGCGTGCACGAAGTTCTGGCGGGCTTTCTCGCTGTAGACGGATAAGCTTGGCGGGTAGTTGAACGGTGACCAATAGAAATGGCGTCTGCGGCGGGCCGACATGCCGGGTCCAAGCGGGTGACGCGGTCTGCAGCGTGCTGCGATCAGCTCTACGATCGACGCCGCGATCGCGAGGTCGACTTCATCGGTGAACGAAGGCCTTTCGATCGTCAACAGATCGCTCGCGATGAGCTGCGCGTACAGCACTCGGGCACGCAGTGCATCGCGCGTACGCAAAGCGAGTACTAGTTCATCCGGCGCGCTCATTGCCTTCGAGTGCGCAGATGCGCGCATGCGAGCGCTGCTTCGCCACGTCGTCGTGAAGATGCGCTGCACGCCGGCATTCCCACGTTGATGATCGGCGTCAAGGGCGACTTGCCCAACCTGGCGTCAAGACGCAACGTTAGACGGCCAAGCTCTCAGTCGGCGCAGTTCGCGTAATGTCGTGTAATAGCGGACCCACGCGCTCCCGAGTTACGGGTGAACTGGCAAGCTGACGAGAGGCTACGGGTGACCACCAACACGCAATCACCGCTCGAGCTGCAACCCCTGGCTTCCAGCCGAAAGGGCCACGGCATAGGTCTGCGCGGCATCGAAGCCGCCGCCGCAAGCGATCAGCAGGAAGCCCGCTTCGGGCGGCTGTTCGGGGACCTGAAACCGCGCGGTGACGTTGCTCCGTTTCCCCAAGATCTCGGCATGCCGAAGGGCCCGATGGACGGTGGGCTGCAGCGCAACAACAGCACGTCGCTGTTCGCTGTGATGACATACTTCGGTCAGTTCGTCGATCACGACATCACGTTCGACCCGACATCGAGCCTCGAGCGCCAGCAAGATCCGGCCGCGCTCCGCAACTTCCGAACCCCGGCGCTCGAACTCGATAGCGTGTACGGCGCCGGACCGGCTGCGCATCCGTTTTTGTACGATCAGTTGAAGCCGGACAAGTTGCTGCTCGGCCGCGCTACCAACCATCCAGCCGAGGTCGATGTCCCGCGCAACGCGCAAGGTGTCGCGATCATCGGTGACCCCCGCAACGACGCGACGCTGATGGTGGCGCAATTACACGTCGCGTTTCTGAAGTTCCACAACACCGTGGTCGATCAGCTCGCCAGTCTGAGCGATGACGCGCTCGACGAGTCAAAGTTCGAAAAGGCGCAGCGCTTGGTGCGCTGGCACTACCAGTGGTTGGTGTTGCACGAGTTTCTGCCCGCCATCATCGACAACACGACGCTCGACGACATTTTGAAGAATGGCCGCAAGCTATATCAACCCGCTTGCGCGTTCATTCCGGTCGAGTTCAGCGCCGCGGCCTACCGCTTCGGGCACAGCATGGTGCAGCCGGGCTACGCGCCCAATGACGCGTTCGGAGCGCCACTGTTTCCGCCGGATCCGAACGCACCGCCGCCGGAACCAGGCCAACCACGCTCGGACTTGCGCGGCGGACCGCTGCGCTTCGAAGAGCGCATCAACTGGAAGAACTTCGTCGACACCGGTGGCACACCAACACCCGGTAGCATTCGCTTCGCGAGCAAGATCGACACGAAGTTGTCGCCACCGTTGCTGAATCTTCCGACAAGTCTGATCCCGGGCAACGTTCCGGCGGCTCTGCGTTCGCTCGCCGTGCGCAACCTACAACGAGACGTAGCCTTACAGCTGCCGTCGGGTCAGGACGTCGCAAACCATGTCGCCGAAGTGCTGCCAGGCACGCGCATCCTGAGCGATGCCGAACTCTGGGGCGATCCGAAAGCCACGCAGTTCAAAGGCAGCGCGGCGCCGCTATGGTATTACTTGTTGCGTGAAGCAGAGGTCGTCGCGAACGGCGAGAAGCTCGGCCCGATCGGCGGCAGAATCGTGGCCGAAGTCTTGATCGGGCTGCTCGATCTCGATCGCTCCTCGTTTCGAGCGCGCCGGCCCGACTGGACCCCCGAGATCGCGGGCCGCAAGCTCGACAAGCGCTTTTCGTTTCCCGACTTCTTGCGCATCGCCGGTAGCGACGTCGATTGACATCGCATCGGAACGCTCAGGGAGCGCGCGCCGAGCCAGTGCGTTGCGCGGATTGGCTGCGATGCACAGCCGGTTCGGTCCAGAGCATCTCGGTGCCGTCGGCGCGCAACAACTCCACGCGCTCGGTACCGATGCGAATCTGACCGCGCCGGCGTTCGATGATGCGGAACGCGTCTTCGACGCCTGCGTCGTACAGGATCCGGCGCAAACGAAAGATGTCCACGTTGAGATGGGCGTAGCAGGTGTAGTCCGGGACCATCTTGAGCACCGCACCGACTTCGATCCAGCCTGGCTCCGGCAAGTCCGCACGTTGTTCGCGCAAGCGCTGCCGAATCAACACCAAAGCCAGATAGAAACACGCGCGTTGCCCGAGGTCGTGCTGCGCTTCGTCGCCGCTCAGTCGCAGACCGACGTGTTCTTCGTCACTCGAGACCTGGAATGCCAAGGTCACGTCGGCCAGGTTCTTGCGATGCGTGCGAGCCTCGCTGGTGGCCACCGCGTTCGAGGGACATTCGAAGCGCCATTGTCGCTGCGCAACCACGAAGCTCTGTCCGGTTTGAATCGGCTGCCGTGCCGCATCCAACTCCAAGAACCAAGCTTCACCCTGCGCGTAGATGGTCGCGGCCGGATCATCGGCCGACGGGATCGCAATGGCCCCCGACGCCAGGAAACTGGGCTCACCACCCGCGACAGGAATCGCGAACGCGATGGGCGCACGATCGTCGATCAACTCCCAGGTCTCACCCGCTTCCCCGAAGATCAGTTGGTCGCCCTGGTGAAGCGCCACGGAAACGCCTGTGGCGATTCTGCTGCCGGCCAGATACGTGCCGTTGGTACTGCCGAGATCACGCACGTCCCAAACTCGGCCACTCCAACGAATCAGCGCGTGCGCCGCCGACACGAACGAGGTGTCGAGGACCAAATGAGACGACGACAATCTGCCAACCACAGACTCTGTAGATAGGAGAGCCAGCATACCATCGCGTTGCCGTCTCAATCTGCCCATGGCCGCGCAGACTATCTAAGTTGCACCCCTGTGGCTAGGCGTACGGGCGACAGCGCGGATCTGCGCCGGCCTCAGATGACCTGTACACGTCATCTTCCGCCCTGGCATGACCCGCGTTTGGTGGCGGATTCATGCCATGGATTTTCGTCATGCAGCGTCGTAGTCAGTCACGCCACGATGGATGCGCGGCCGCCTCACAGTCTCGAAACGAGTCGAGCGGACATCGACCGTCTGCGAAACCTGCTGCACCCGAAATACGAACTGCTGCGGTTGCTCGGTTTCGGCGCTTTCGGTGATGTGTTCGAGGCGCGCCAAACCAGTACCGGTCAATCGGTCGCGATCAAAGTATTGCACGCCACCGACAACGACAGCGCGCGGCGGCGGTTTCGCCTCGAGATGCGCTCCTGCGCCGCGCTCAATCATCCGCACATCGTGCGCGTGCTCGACGCGGGCGGCGGCGATGCTGCTCTCGGGCCGCTGTACACGGTGTTCGAATACGTGCCGGGTCAAACCTTGGCCGAACGCTTGACACGCGATGGGATGTTGCCCGTGCAAGCTGCCTTGGATCTGATGACGCAGGTGCTCGATGCACTGGCCAGCGCGCATCAACTCGGTATCGTGCACCGCGATCTGAAGCCTGCGAACATCATGGTGACGGAGACGACCAGCGGACTTCACGCCAAGGTCTTGGACTTCGGCATCAGCGCTTTCATCCAGAGCCACCGTGATGCCGGTAGCGCGCGCGTGACACAGAGCGGTGAACGCGTGGGAACGCCGGCGTATTGCGCGCCTGAACAGTTGCGCGGCGAGCCGACCAGCGTGCTCGTGGACTATTACGCCTGGGGTCTGGTCTTGCTCGAGTGCTTGAGCGGCGAGCACACGTTCAGCAAGCGCTCCATCCACGATGTATTGCATGCGCAGTTTTCGCCGGAGCCGGTGCCGATCCCGAGCTTGCTCACCAAGCATCCGCTCGGTGATCTGTTGCGCTGGAGCTTGGAGAAAGACCCGGCGCGGCGAGCAGCCAACGCGCAGCAACTGCTGGCTCGGTTGCGGCGGCTCGACGTGCGCGCGCTGACCGACGACGCCGGATTTTTGCGGATTAGCCCCGCAGCTGAGCGCGGCACGAGCAGCTTGGGCCCGACCGAGGTTGCGCCGCTGGCGCGGGCCGCGAGTGAAAGGCGACCCCTGACCGCGCTGTGTTGCAGGATCGTACTCGAGCAAGCACTGCTTGCCGACGAAGAGGAAGCCTTCGACGAGTGGTTGGACGATCTGCGCGAAACCATCGAGCAGATCGCGCGGCGCAACGGCGGACGCCTGGTGAACAGCGCCGGCGCCGAACTGTTGGTGTACTTCGGCTTGGACATGCAGGTGAGTGGGGAAGCCAGTCCCAGGCGGGCCGCGCGGGCCGCGCTCGAGATCCGCGACTATTGCGCGCGGCGCAGCAATCTGATGCGCGCGCGTGCCGGCTGGAACATCGACATGCACTTCGGGCTGCATCAGGGCATGGTCACGGTTCACACAGCCGCGAATCCGACGTTCGCAAGCCTGAGCTCGACGGCCATGACGGCGGCGCGCTTGTGCCAACTGGCGGCACCGGGCGAGATCGCGACCAGTCAGGCAGCTGTGGGCCTGTTGCTCGGGTTGCGAAGGTTCGAAGCGCAACCCGAGGATGCCGCACTCGGCTCGCAACCTTGGTATCGACTGTCCTCCGATGCGCCGGACGCTGAGTTCGCGACGGCTACGGACGGCGACGCGATCGGGCGCAGCGAAGAACTGGAGCGCTTGGCGAACGTGATGGCCATAGACGGGACGTTCAGCGCGCGTTGCGTCGTGCTCGCGGGCCCAGCTGGCATCGGCAAGACGCACGTCTCGCTGGCGTGGCATCGCCAGCTTGCCGCACGTGGCTGCAGGCTGCTCAGCACGCGCTGTTTGCCCGAGACGCAGGGCAGCGCGCTGTACCCGATCTTGCAACTGGTGCGTGATCAGTTGCGGCTCGATCCGCGAGATCCCGAGCAAGCGCTGGCGGCACTGGCCGGCTTTCTGACCGCGTGTGGCCACGACTTGCCTAGCCACATGCCCGTGCTGTGTGCCTGGCTCGGTCTAGCGCAGACTGCGTGGCCGGAGCCTGCGCTGTCGCCCAAGAAGAAGCGTGATCAGCTCTTGGCGCTGATGACCAAGCTCGTCGGGCAACTCTGCCCGGCGCCGAACCTACTCTTCATCGAGGATATCCATTGGGCCGACCCCACCACGCTCGAGTGGTTGCAGCTGATGGCGTCAGGCGATCTCGAACCACGGCCGCTGCTGTCGTGCACGCTGCGCACCGGGGCGGCAGGACTGGCTGCCGAACTGAGCGGCAATGCGTTCGATCCGGCGCTACTGGCACTGCTCGCCGACGCGCGCACGCTGTGTGTGCCCCTCGCGCCGCTGACTGAAGCTTCGGCACGGCAATTGTTGGCGCGCGCGTGCGGCGCGGAGTTCGACGCCACGCCGTTCGTCAAGCGCGGGGCCGGCATTCCATTTTTTCTGCTCGAACTTGCGCGCTGTGGCGTTGCGGCCCGCGATATTGTGCTGCCGCCCAGCATCGCTGAGTTGTTGCGATTCCGCATCGATCAACTCGGCCACGCCAAGGAGACCGCGCAGCTGGCGGCCGTGATCGGACCTCAGTTCGACCACGAACTGCTGCATAGTCTCTCGCTGCGCGGCGATGAGCTGTTGGGGGATCTGGTTCATCTGCAAAACGCGGGCATCATCGCGGCCGCTGGAGACAAGGGCTACGCATTTGCGCATTCCTTGCTGCACGACAGCGCCTACCAAAGCTTGCCGCGCAAAGATCGACAACGCCTGCATCGAGGCGTTGCCGCACGCTTGACCGTGCATCAGCCGGAGCTCGAGACCACGCAACCGTGGCTGCTGGCGTTGCACCATCACTACGGGGGGCAAACCGATCACGCACTGGTCTACGGCGAAGCCGCTGCCACGCAAGCGCTGGTGCGCTTCGACAACCTGGAGGCACTGGGCTACGTGCGCCAGCTCAAGGGTAACGAGCCGCAAGCGCCGAGCGGCTGGTTGCGCGAGATCGACCTCGACCACGAACGCGCCCGCATCGAGCTGCGGCTTCTGGCGTTGGAGGCCACGGCGTTGATGCTCACGCGCGGCTGGTCGGATCAAGAGTTGAATCGCAGCTGCCAGCGCGCGAACCAGCTGTTCCCCCAGGTGCCGAACGCTGAAACCTTGCAGATGCGTTACGTGCTCGCGCAGTTTTACTTCAGCAGCGGCTGGCGCGCAGCCGAAGCTGGCGGCGATGATCAACGCGCGCGGCCTTGGATCGACGCATTGATCGCGGCCGCAGCCGAATCCGGTGTGCCGGCGCTGTGCAGCCTCGGCAGCATGATGCTCGCCGCCTGGTGCCTGTTTCAAGGCAAGATCGCCGAAAGCATCGCAGCCGCACGGCGCGTGGAGCGCTGCGACGATGCGCAAGCAGCTTGGAAATACGGTTACGACGCCTTGCTTTGTGCGCGCAGCATCGAGTCGCAGGCGCGCTGGTTACAAGGTGACGCGCTAGCCTTGGACTTCACGCTCGAAACGTTGAAACTCGCCGAAGCCTTTGGGCACCCGGCCAGTTTGGCGAACGTCCAGCTTTACTCGTTGACGCAACTGCAGCTCGAGGGACGGCGCGCTGAAACCTCACGCCGTTGCGACGAACTGTTGGAGTTGTGCGAACGGACGGGGCTCCAAGGGTTCCCCGCGTACGCCGTGATCTTCAAAGGCTGGGCGATCGGCGATCCGTCGCTGGCGCGCGGCGCATTCGAAGCACTGACCGGCGCTGGACAACGGCTGTGTGAAGCCTTCTGTTGCACGATCGTCGCCGAAGCAGAGTTCGACGCTGGTCACAAAGCGGTCGCGCTCGACCGCCTCGATGACGCCGAAGCACGCGTCGCGCAGACGGGCGAACGCTTCGTGTTGCCGCAGATCTTGCGCCTGCAAGCGCGCTGTCTGCACGCGCAGGAGCCCGAGCGCGCCGAGTCGCTATTGCAGCGTGCGATCGAGATCGCCACGCAGCAGAGTGCGTTCGGCATGCGCGCCTGTCTCTTGGAAGAACGCACCAAGTTCCAACTCGCGCGCCAAACCCGCTCGCACGTCCAACCGCTGAGCTGAATCGCTTCAGGCCGCTTTGATCACGAACGGCGTCCGAAGCGGACCAAATCCCAGATAAGCCTTGGTCTGCAGCACGCATTGAGCATCGAGCACGCTCTTGACATCCAACCAACGCCGCACATGCGGCAGCGCTCTGCCGGTTCCTGCCGCCGACAGCGGCGGTTCGGCCCAGGCCGCAAGCGCCCGTGCTTGCGCTGGCCGGCATTGGCCCTGCGTCGCAAGCTGCTCGAGCAGCGCGCGACGGCTGCGATCTTCCGGAAGGCATGCGCGAACCTGCTGCTGTGAAAAGGCGATGCCTACGGAACAGCGCTGCGGATCTCGCAACGTGGTGAGATTGAGATCGAGATAGATGTCGTCGCCGCACTGCTCACGCGTCGCGATCGACGCCAAGACGATCTCGAGCGCATCGAGCGGACCGCTGAACCCGATGCGTTGCAAGTACGCTAAGAGCTGGGAGCGCGGCAGCACGCCGTACAGTTTGACGGCAGGACACTGCCGCGCTCCCATCCATGATAGGTGAATGAAGCGTCCCCCCCCGGGCAGCGCGTCGGTCACCTCACCGATAAGCTGTTTTACAACTTCGTCGCCGGCGCTTGGACACAATGCACTGTAGGCTGCACACAAAGCCTCGGCGGTGTTCAAGTGCGACTCTTGTCGCGGCTGATAGTGCGAACCGTAATCGGGTATTATGCAAGCGCTCAACGACGGCGCCACAGCCGCCTGGGGGACCAGCACGTCGTCGAACTCCAGCCAGATCGCGCCGACTACGTGGTGCAGAGGGTCATCGAGTGCGATCCAGCGTTCCACGAACGCCTGCGCGGCACACCAAGCTTGCCGCGAGTTGCCGGTCGAGTTTTTCGCGAACTCGGCGAGCCGCGCGGGCAACTCGGCGAGTCGAGGATTGTTGCGATCGAACGAGAGCAGAAGATCCAGCTGACGCGACGCTCCCAGCCGACATTCGGCGTAGTAACTGTCGCAAGCAAAGTCGAGCGTGCGCGCCAGCGCCGCGAACGTGGCGGCCTCGCGAGCGCTGAGCACCGTGTCGCCATACGGCGCCGTGCTGGCCCAGGCCACGAGCGTGTCTGCGATGCGTTGCTCGTCTGACTGAAGCGTGGTCATGGCCGAAATCGAGCGCTGGTTACCAAACGTTGGGTGCTCGGTCGAACTCCACGCGCAGCTTCGCGTGCCAGATCTCCTCTGGACGCGGGCCTTCACCCAGCACGAAACTTCGGTACAACTCGCCCAGCGTCGGATACAGCTTCAACAGCGCTGGCTCGAGCGCCTCTTTGGCAGGGGTTGCGACCGCGGGTACCACCGCACCCTCCAGCTCCTTCTCGAGCACCTTGACGATGGCTTCGATCTGTTCTCCGGTCGGCAAACAGTCGTGGCCCTGGGCGGTGGGATTGCTGTTAGCCGCAACCAAGATGTTGGTCTGCTCCGCACTCAGGCCGTAACGCTGGCGACAGTACGTCCAGAAACCATCTCCCGATCGCGAGAACAGCTCGCGTTCACTGCGGATCCCACAACAGATCGAAGCCAGACAACCCAAGAACGGAAACGCTTGGCTGTAGTAGAGGCCGGCAGGGGCCTCTTGAGCGGATGGCATGTGCGTAGTCTCCTTGGAACGCGAGCGCCCCGTGAATCGGGGACTCGGATCGGCCCTAGCTACGTGCCGTGCCACCTGTTCTATGCCGCCGTTGCCGCCTTCATCAATAACGCCACATTACAGCCGGAGGTCGTCACCGCATCGCGACGCTGACATTCTGAGAACCGAGAGGGCCTGCGTCTTGACTACTTCTTGACGCGAGCTCGACCGCCCCGCGTGCGAATGGTGGCGATCAGCTCCGAATCCTGCACCATCTCGCAGTCAAGCGCGTTCAAGGACCTGACTCGCGGGCTGACTCATTCCATGGGCGTCAACCGGATCCGTGGCTGACACTACACATCATCGCCTCCTGTAACAGGAGCCAGTTTCCAATGGTTCGATATCGCGGCCGATCACGAACCCGTGTCGCCAAGCGATCCCGGACGCGGTCGCTTTCGCGCACTCATGCAGTCGCGCTAGCGAAAGTACGATCGCAGTTCCGCCGAACACATTCCGGCCGGGGTCGAAACAGCCCGCACCGACGATAGCGTCACGCGCCCATTGCCCAACCCTGTGTGCGCAGCATGCACCAAGGTCCCTCACGACTCTCCACGGGGAGGGGTGAGTGCATGACCCGGGACGTTTGCAGGCGGTACGACTGGAGGAAGCGTGCTTGCCAGCGCCATAGATTGTTCAAGGATTACCGCACCCGGCAATCGGCCCGGCCGAGCTTCGGCGCGAGATCGTTGGAACATGGGCGGCCACTTATTCGCGTCATTGCATGTCTTCGGTCTGCTACGCTGTGTGCATGGGCCGGATCGGCATGGACATAGACCGCCCTGA
>Ga0081455_10005583_pt1 | contig 13759 bp, 10 predicted proteins | sample TabmetS3T2R1_FD_70207 | JGI IMG/M metagenome (GOLD analysis project Ga0081455, IMG submission 70207) | Tabebuia heterophylla rhizosphere microbial communities from the University of Puerto Rico - S3T2R1 | ecosystem: Host-associated > Plants > Roots > Rhizosphere ... | reverse complement strand
CACGTTGGCGATCTCGAAGGGCATGTCGACCAGCCCCATGCCGAGTTCGAACGGCGCCTGGTGCACCGTGTTGGCGGCAAATGTCGAGGCGATACTCGGCGCGACGCTGCGATGGCGCCAGGCCGTCACCTTGCCGCTCTTGTCGAGACCTGCCTCGATGCGTTCCACCGAGACGGTGTGGAGGAAGCCGTTGCGAACGTCGTCTTCCCGCGTCCATTGCACCTTGACGGGGGCACCGAGCTCCTTTGAAAGCAGGGCGGCCTCGATGGCATAATCGCACTTCGACTTGCGGCCGAAGCCGCCGCCGAGCAGCGTAACGTTGACGGTGACATTCTCCTGGGGGATGCCGAGCGTCTTGGCGACGTCCTCGCGCGTTCCGCCGGCGCTTTGCACCGGTCCCCAGATCTCCGCCTTGTCACCCTTGACGTCGGCGACCGCAACCGGCGGCTCCATGGCGACATGGGCGAGATGCGGCAGGTAATACTCACCGACGATCACCTTGTCGGCGCCCTTCAGGGCGGCTTCAACGTCGCCTTCCTTCCGCACCACCAGTCCCGGCTTTCGTGCGGCTGCCTCGAGTTCGGCCCGGTAGGCGACCGACTCGTACTTGCCGTTGGCGCCATCGTCCCAGACGATCTTCAGGGCGTCGCGCCCCTTGATCGCCGCGCCGGTGTTGCGGGCGATCACGGCGACGCCGCCGAGTGGCTGGAATTTCGATGGCCACGGCCAGCCCTTGACTTCCATGACCTTCTCGACGCCGGAAACCTTCATCGCTGCCGCGCCGTCAAACGACGCGACCTTGCCGCCGGTCACCGGCGGCCGGGCAATGACGGCGTATTTCATGCCAGGCAGGCGGACGTCGGCGCCGTAGCGCGCGGTGCCTACCGTGATGTCGCGGAGATCGACCATGCTGATCTGGCCTTTGCCCAGATAGCGGAAATCCTTTGGGTCTTTCAGCTTCAACCCTTCGACACTCGGTACCGACTCCTTGGCGGCGTCGGCCGCCAGATCGCCGAAGCCAATGCGCCGTCCGCTCGCACTGTGGACGACCTCGTGATTGACCGCCTTCACTTCGGTCGCCGGAACGCCCCAGCGTTTCGCCGCTGCGGTTTCGAGCATCGTGCGGGCTGAAGCCCCGATCTGGCGCATCGGCATCAGGTAGTGCCGCGTGCTGCGCGATCCGTCGGTATCCTGGTTGCCGAACTTCACCTCGTCGCCATGCGCCTGCTGAACGCGAACGCGCGACCAGTCGGCTTCCATCTCTTCGGCGACGATCATCGGCAGGCTGGTGCGGACGCCGGTTCCCATCTCGGCGCGATGCGCAACGATCGTGACAATGCCGTCGGGGGCGATCGCGACGAACACGCGCGGATCCACCACGGTGCCGTGCGGCATCTCGCCCGCGCCGGTCTTATACGCGGCAAGGGCCGGACGTGACATCACGGGGGCGGCCAGAACGAAGCCTCCGGCGAGCCCGAGGCCCTTCAGAATGCTGCGGCGTGAAACGTTGTCGACTTTGACGTATCGCTCAAAGCCACGGAGCTTCCTGGGATTGGTGATGATGTTCATGATCAGACCCCCGTCGATGCGAGGTGGACCGCATTTTCAATGCGCTGATAGCAGCCGCAGCGGCAGATATTGCCCGCCATGGCCTCGCGTATCTGGTCGTGCGTGGGCTTCGGATTTTCTGTCAGCAGCGCGGCGGCCTGCATGATCTGGCCGACCTGGCAGAAGCCGCATTGCGGAACATTGAGCTGGCGCCAGGCCTTCTGAACTGCGTGATCGCCGGTCGGATGGAGACCTTCGATCGTCGTGACCTCCCGACCGACCACGTCGGAGACCGACGTGATGCAGGAACGTACCGCCTGCTTGTCGACGATCACGGTGCATGCGCCGCAAAGCGCTTGGCCGCAGCCGTATTTCGTGCCTGTCAGTCCGGCTTCATCGCGGAGGAACCAGAGCAGCGGAAGATCGGGGTCGCCATCCCAGTTCTTTTGCTGGCCGTTAATCTTCAAGGTAATCATGATCGATCCTCGCTCTTCATAAGCTGCTGATGGTAGCTCCGACGTGAGCGGCAACACTCCTGCTGACCACTCGACGCCGTTGCTTCGAAATTCCTTGCTGTCTGGCTGGGATTTCTGTGAGCCATCCTCCTGATCGTTATTATTGGTTTGGTTCAGTCGGCCGCGCTTCTGGATTACTACTATAAGGCGTTCTCCATTTTGCTTCCGCATGTTTGGCGAAAGCGGGGCATCGCTTAAGAATTGCATTTGGTAAGCGACACTGACGCAGTGAGATCGGGCAGGAGCAATTGGCGTCAAACTTGAACGTTTCCGTCAGGACAAAATGGAAGATCGTCTCTTCAACATCGTGCGGTCAGCATGGACTTGCATGCGCGCATTGAGCGCTGGTGTGACGCCGCTCGCATGCTCGTGATGCACTGCACATCACCGAAGGCTGAGCTGTTCTGCAAAATACGCATGAGGCGCCCGGTTGCAGCGGCGATGCGATGGAGGCTTACGCTACGGGCATTTGTTGCAATCGCTGACATCAGATGGAAGAGGTGATTGCTCGAGACACAATTTTTCCGTCGCCATTTTTTTGACCGAGTCTCTCCTTCAGGTTGAGTGATGTGCAAATCCGATCAGGCAACAACGTCGATCACACGCACAGACACGGAACTCGCGACAGCGATGTGTCAGGATCCAACGCGGCGCGCGCTTATCCTGACGGCTCTTGCCACGGGCGCCTGCCTGGCGTCGTCCAGCCCCTCCATTGCCGAGGAAGATTTACCTGGAAGCAACGAGCGGCCTCAGAAGGGCGACGTTCTGGTTTTCGCCGAAGGGGATCGTGCGGGCGAGGTGATCAAGCCGCAGGATTTGCAGACTGGCGGTCCGCCGGTTCGGGCCTGGCCAAAAGATCCCAAGACATCGGTCGTGCGGAAGGGCTCGCGCCTGAACGAAGTGCTCGTCGTCAAACTGGAACCGGCTGAGCTGGATGAAGAAACGCGCTCACGCGCCGCCGGCGGCGTCGTGGCCTATTCGGCAATCTGCGTCCACACCGGCTGTCCGATCACGGCATGGGTAAAGGCGGCGGGCGGCGACAAGGACGTGTTCAAATGCGTTTGTCATAATTCGGAATATGACCCCCGGCAGGGCGCGCAGGTTGTGTTTGGACCGGCGCCCCGGCGCCTGCCGGCGCTTCCGTTGGCGATGGACGACGGTTCGCTGACGGTGGCCGCAACATTCATTGGAAAGGTAGGTGCGCAGCAGGCCAGGTGACGGTGGGCGGCCGTCTCGATCCACGACCAGAAAACAGAATTCGTGAGATGAAAACAAAGGGGAGGTTGCGCTATGGCCTTGAAGCAATGGCTTTTGTCCGGTTTGCTCGCGTCTACATGCCTCGTTTCGATCGCTGCCGCGGGCCCGATCGAGAACTACGCCCCGGTGACTGCGGAGCGGCTCAAAAATCCGGAACCCGGCAACTGGATGCATTATCGCCGGACCTATGACGGCCAGGGATACAGCCCGCTCGACCAGATCAACACCTCCAACGTGAAGAATCTCGTGCCGGTGTGGACGTTCTCGACCGGCGTGGTCGAGGGACATGAGGCTCCTCCGATCGTCAACAATGGCGTGATGTTCGTCGCAACGCCGTCAGGGCAGGTGATTGCACTCGACGCCAAGACCGGTGACGAGTACTGGCGATACAAACGCCAGCTTCCCGAAGACCTCTTTCAATTGCACCCGACCAACCGCGGCGTCGGACTGTGGGAGGACAAGCTGTACCTCGCCACGACGGACGACCATCTGGTGGCGCTCGATGCCAAGACCGGCAAGGTGGTCTGGGATACCAAGGTTCAGGACTACAAGAAGGGACAGTATCTGACCCTGATGCCGCTGGTCGTCGACGGCAAGGTGATCGTCGGCGGTTCCGGTGGCGAGTTGGGCGTGCGCGGTTACGTCGTTGCCTATGATGCCAACACGGGCAAGGAGCTGTGGCGGACCTTCACCATTCCCGGCACGGGTGAGCCGGGTAACGAAACGTGGAAGGGCGACGACTGGAAAACGGGTGGCGGATCTGCCTGGATGACGGGCAATTACGATCCAGACACCAAGACAGTCTATTGGGGCACCGGCAACGCCGCACCCTGGCCGGGCGACACCCACCCCGGCGACAATCTTTACACCAGTTCAGTGCTCGCGCTCGATCCCGATAGCGGCAAGCTGAAAACTTACTTCCAGTACCATCAAAACGATTCCTGGGATTGGGACGAGGTGGACGCACCAATGCTGGTCGACCTGCAAAGGGATGGCCGGACGATCAAGAGTCTGATCCATCCGGGGCGGAACGCGATTTTCTGGGTACTGGAGCGTAAGCCGGACAGCATCAAATACGTGGCCGGCTGGCCTTTTGTTCATACCGACGTCTGGAAAGGCATCGAGCCCGAGAGTGGCAAGCCGATTGTCGATCCGGCTCACAAGCCGATTATTGGCAAGCGGGTCGAATTCTGCCCATCCTTGTGGGGTGGCAAGGATTGGCCGTCGGCTGCGTACAGCCAGAAAACCGGATTGGTCTACGTTCCGGCCAACGAGAATTTCTGCGGCGGCTTCACCGGCGAGAAAGTGCCGTTGGTTGCCGGCCAGCTTTGGCTCGGGACCAAGCCCGAAGATATCGGCCTGACACCTCGTCCCGGCGCGACACACTTCGGCGAACTGCAGGCGTGGGATCCGGCCACGGGCAAGAAGGCCTGGTCGCATAATTTTCCCAAGTCGCACCTGTTCGGTTCGGTGACCGCTACCGCAGGCGATCTTATCTTTGTCGGCGGCACCAACGACCGGATGTTCCGCGCCTTCCATGCCAAGACCGGCGAGCTGCTGTGGGAACAAAAGACCAACTCCGGCATCATGGGCATGCCGGTCGCCTATGAGGTGGACGGGACGCAGTATATCGCCATCCAGTCGGGCTGGGGCGTGGACGCGCAGCGCATCCAGGACGCATTGGTGGGCAAGGTCCCTGGCCTGGAGAATAACGTGCCGCAGGGCGGCGTCGTCTGGGTGTTCGCCGTTAAGAAGTGACGGCGAGCGGTCGCGCCGGGCGCCTGGCTGCTGCGGCGGCAGTGGCGAGGCGCTGGCGCGATCCAGCCTCTCACGCGTGCGTACGGCTATGCCTCGTTCAGGGCCTGCGCGAGGTCCGCGATCAGGTCGGACGGGTGCTCGATGCCGATCGACAGCCGGATCGTGCAGTCGAGAACGCCGATTTTCTGGCGGATGTCGGCCGGAACGCCGGAGTGCGTCATGCTTGCGGGCAGGCTGGCAAGCGATTCAGTGCCGCCCAGGCTCACCGCCAGCTTGAAGATCTGCAGCGCGTTGAGGAATTTTGAGGCTGCGGCCTGGCCGCCGACGATGTCGAACGAGAACGTGGATCCTGCGCCGCTGCATTGCCGCGCGAACAGACGGCCGGCGACGGAGTCCGGGTCGTGGTGAGCAAGGTAATGAACCTTCGCCACCTTGTTGTGATCGCGCAGGTAATCCGCCACGAGCCGCGCGTTTTGGTCCGCTTTCTCCATGCGCAGGCTCAGCGTTTCGAGCGATCGGCCGATCATCCAGCAGGAGTGCGGATCGAGTTGGGTGCCGATGGCGCTTCGCAGTGCCTTGATATCCTTCAGGATGGCTTTTGAGCCGATCGCCGCGCCCGCGATCAGGTCGGAATGACCGCCGACATATTTGGTCAGCGAGTACACCGAAAGATCAGCGCCGTGTTCGATCGGTCGCTGAAACACCGGTCCGAGCAAGGTATTGTCGCAGGCAACGATCGGCGTATGCCGCTGGGTCTGCCCGATCATGTCGGCGACGCGGCGGACCATCGCTACGTCGACGAGACCGTTGGTGGGATTGGCCGGCGTCTCAATGAAAATCATCGCAACCCGGCCCTTGCGCATGGCCTCCTCCGCCGCCGCCTTGACCGCGGTCTCATCGAGACCGTCGGCAAAGCCCACGGCGCCGATCGAGAGGTTCGCAAGCGTCTTCGCAAGCAGTGTCTCTGTCCCGCCATACAACGGCTGGGAGTGCAGAATGACGTCGCCGGGGCGGACGAAGGCCAGGATGGTGGTCGAAATTGCCGCCATGCCCGAAGAGAACAGCGCGCAATTTTCCGCGCGCTCGTAGACGGCGAGCCTGTCCTCGACGATCTCGCTGTTGGGATGATTGAAACGCGAGTAAACCAGCCCCGCGCCCATCCCCTCCGGAGGCTCGCGCCGGCCCGAGACGAAATCGAAAAAGTCCTGTCCGTCTTCGGCGGTCCTGAAGACGAAGGTCGAGGTCAGGAAGACCGGCGGCTTGACGGCGCCTTCCGACAATTGCGGATCGTAGCCGTAATTCAGCATCAGCGTTTCCGGGTGCAGCATGTGGTTGCCGATGTGGGTCTTCGACGGAAACGGTTTCACCATGGCTGTCTCCCTGTCGGGATTCGGAACGTCGCACTGCGTTGCAGGTCCGCAAGTGGCAAGGCGGTGAGAAGCGATGGATGCGACGGCATCCAACGAGTCCACCGCAAGCAGGGATCAGCGTAGCAAAATCCGGGGCTGATTTCACCGCACCCCTGTCGGATTTCACAAGCGAGCGAATCGTCAGGCGTGAACCGCAACCTTCAGTGCCTCGGCGCGGATCTCTTCGACGAGCCGTTCCTTCAGGCTGACGAATTCGGGCGTGGTCTTGATCTTGTAGGATCGCGGGTGCGGCAGATCGACCGCGATCTCGGCCTTGATCCGGCCGGGGCGGGCGCTCATGACGATGACGCGGCTGCCGAGGAAGATCGCTTCCTCGATATCATGGGTGACGAACAGCACCGTCTTCTGGTCGCGTTCCCAGATACCGAGCAGCATTTCCTGCATCAGCACGCGGGTTTGATTATCCAGCGCGCCGAACGGCTCGTCGAGCAACAGGATCTTTGGATCGTTGGCAAGGGCCCGCGCGATCGCGGTGCGTTGCTGCATGCCACCCGACAGTTGCTTCGGCCAATGATTCTCAAAACCCGACAGGCCGACGCGCTGGATGAAACCGTCGGCGATCTTCTCGCGCTCCGCTTCCGAAACTCCGCGCTCGCGCAGGCCGAACGCGATGTTTTCGCGCACGGTCAGCCATGGAAACAGCGTGTAGGACTGAAACACCATGCCGCGATCCGCGCCAGGGCCCGTGACCTCTTGGCCGTCCAGAATGACGCGGCCGCTGGTCGGACGGTCGAGCCCCGCGATGATGCGCAGCAGCGTCGATTTTCCGCAGCCCGACGGGCCAAGGATGGTGACGAAGTCGTTGTTGCCGACGTCGAGGTCGATCGGTTCGAGCGCGCGTGTCGGCGCATGGCCCTGGCGCGCGGGGAAGATGCGGGCGACCTGGTCGATCTTCAGTTCGGTCATGCCAGCTTCCACGGAAACAGCCAGGCGTTGAAGGCCTTGAACAGAAAGTCCGACACCAGGCCGATCAGCCCGATGACGATGATGCCGAAGATGATCTGGCCGGTGTTGAGCAGCGCCTGGCTGTCGGTGATCATGTGGCCGATGCCCGAGGATGATCCGATCAGCTCGGCGACGATGACGTAGGTCCACGCCCAGCCGAGAACGAGCCGAAGGATTTCCGCGACCTCGGGGGCGGAGGAGGGCAGCAGCACCCGGTTGATGATGCCGCGGTCGCTGGCGCCCAGCGTGTACGCGGCCTCAACGAGGTCGCGCCTGGTGTTGCCGACCGTCACGGTGACCATCAGAATGATCTGAAAGACCGAGCCGATGAAGATGACCAGCAGCTTCTGCAGTTCGCCGATGCCCGCCCACAGGATCAGCAGCGGGATAAAGGCGGAGGCGGGCAGGTAACGGGCAAAGGAGACGAACGGCTCCAGAAAGGCTTCGATCGGCTTGTAGGCGCCCATCAGGACGCCGAGCGGCACGGCGATGATCGCAGCCAGCACGAAGCCGCCGACGACCCGCCAGATGGTCATGCCGATGTCGAACAGAAAGCCGTGCTTTGCCAGCAGTTCCCAACCCTCCTGCAGCATGGTCAGTGGAGTGGCGAGAAAAGTCTTGGAGACGTAGCCGCCGAAGGTTGCCCAGGCCCATACGGCGACGAAAAGCACGAAGAACGCGAGGCCATAGGCGACGCGCTGCCTCGATGTCACGGGATCCAGAGGGCGTATCACAGGCATATCCTAAAAACGGTGCGCTGATATCGCCGGTCCCGCTCCCATGACCGAGAGCGGGACCGGCGCAAACCAAAACTACTTGATGAAGCTCGTATCAACGAGGTCGTCGATCTTCGGAACCGATTTGATGATGCCGATCTCGAGCAACAGGTCTGCGGCTTCCTTTGTGAACGCCTGCCACTCGCCAGCGAAGAATTTCTGGTTCGCGGCCTTGTCCTGCCAGCGCAGATATTTTGCCGAGTTGCCGAACTGTTCGCCGGACTGCTTCACATCGGAGCCCATGATTTCATAGGACTTGGCCTGGTCCTTCTCGATCATGGCGACAGCCTCGAAATAGCTGTCGGCCAGCGCCTTCGCGGCCTTCGGATTCTCGGTCAGGAATTTCGGCGTGCAGCCGAAGGTGTCCATGATCATCGGGTAGTCGAGCGTGGTCGCGATGATCTTGCCCTTGTCCGGCGCGGCGCGTACGGTCGACAAATACGGCTCATAGGTCATGGCCGCATCGTTCTGGCCGGACACGAATGCCTGCGCCGCTGCGGCTGGCTCCAAGTTTACCACCGTGACGTCCTTGACCGTAAGGCCGTTCTTCTTGAGCATCCAGGCCAGGGTGAAATAGGGAGCCGTGCCGGGTGCGGACGCCGCGACCGTCTTGCCCTTCAGATCCTTGATCGCAGCGACATCGTTCCGCGTTACCATGCCGTCGGCGCCGTAGCTCTTGTCGAGCTGGAAGATCTGCTTGGTGGCGACGCCGTTGGCATTCCAGGAAATCCACGTTTCGACAGTGGTCGCCGCGCACTGGATGTCACCCGAGGCGATGGCCAGGTGCCGATCCTTCTGCGGAATCTTCTTGATCGTTACATCGAGACCGTTCTTCTTGAAGATCCCGGCCTGGTTGGCGAGCGTGAGCGGCGCAAACCCGGTCCATCCGGAGATGCCGATGCCGACCTTTACGTCCTGGGCGGCGGCCGGTGCGGTTACTAAGAGAGCGGCGGTTGCCGCGAAAAATCCAAAACTACGCATGGCTGTATCCCTTTTGCTGGTTCATGGATTGTGTCTTGGTCTGTTCACGTTTCATCGAAACTTCTGCCTCGAAATTGTTGCATGGTCCGTGCCAGATCTTGCGTGCATCGTTGTCCCCTCAGCCGCCCTTGAAGCGAGCAACCAGTTTATGGGACTCGCCCGGATAGAGCAGGCGCACGGCCGTCAGCGGCCGGGCGCTGCGCCAGGTGTGCCGGTCGATCACCAGGCAGGGCGCGCCGATGGCGATATCGAGCGCTGCCGCTGCCTGCTCATCAGCCACGATGGCGCTGATCGAATGCTCGGCTTCCGTCCATGGCACATGGTGGAGCAGCCATGTGCCGGGCGGCTCGGTCGCAAAATCCGCGGTGGCTGCTTCAGGCACCGCGTCGAGATCGATCAGCCTGTCCTCGATGGCGAACGGCACGTCGTCGGCGCTGTGACGGCACGCAATCGCGATCACCTTTCCGGTCTTCCGTGCCCCAAGCCGGGCGCGGTCGGCGGCGTTCGCGGCGCGCCGCGAGCACTGGATCAGCTCATAGCCGTAACTGCGGCCGAGCGCGCCGATCTCGGCGCGGATGTCGGCGATCTTGAGCACGGCCGAAAGGAACGTGGGCCGGCGGACAAAGCTTCCGGCCTTGCGGCGCCGCTCGATAAGATCGGCTTGCGCCAATTCCGACAGCGCCTTGCTCACCGTCATGCGCGAGCAGCCATAGCTCGACATCAGCTCGTGCTCGAACGGGATGCGATGGCCCGGCGGCCATTCTCCGGTTAGGATGCGGCGCTCGATATCGATCCGGATCTGCTTGTATAGCGTCGGCTTGTCGGCCGACTGGGGCTTGCCGCGATCGGTGGCGAGGCTCATGCGACGAGCCTCCGTACCGCTGCGTTGAACGCGTCGCGCGCCTTCTGACGCAGTACATGCCGTCCATTCTCGACGACCTTGGCGCCGCCTGCCCAGACCGTGTCGACGGCACCCGCGCTCGTAGCAAAAATCCAGCCGTCGAGGATAGCGTCGCCGCGGCGTCCGGCGAGTGAGGGGTGGCTGGTGTCGAGGGTTACGATGTCGGCGCGCGCGCCTGTCTGAAGTCCGGCGGTTGGCTGTGCGAGCGCCTGGGCGCCGCCGGTGAGGGCTGTTTCGAACAGCGCGCGGCCGGTCGACAGGCCCGGACCGCCTGATAGCACGTTGCGCTCGCGGTGTTTCAGGCGCTGGCCATATTCGAGCTGACGCAGTTCGTCGGTGACACCGACCAGCACATTGGAGTCCGTGCCGATGCCGAACCGCCCGCCGGCGCCAAGGAATTCGCGGGCCGGAAAAATGCCGTCGCCGAGGCTGCCTTCGGTGATGGGGCAGAGCCCGGCAACCGCGCCGCTTCGTGCAAGCGCGCTGGTTTCCGCCTCTGTCATATGGGTCGCATGGATCAGGCACCAGCGCTGGTCGACGGGGGCATGTTCGAGCAGCCACTCGACCGGCCGCCGGCCCGACCAGGCGATGCAGTCCTCGACTTCTTTTGTCTGTTCAGCGGCATGGATATGCACCGGCCCGCCTTCGGCCAGTGGCGCGATGGCCGCCAATTCGTCAGGCGTCACAGCCCGCAAACTATGCGGCGCGATGCCGACGTTGGCGCCAGGCAAGGCGCGGACGGCGATGCGCGTCGCATCAATCAGCTTCGCGAACTGGTCGACCGAGCAGATGAACCGGCGCTGGCCGGCATGCGGCGCGGCTCCGCCGAAAGAGCCATGTGCGTAGAAACTCGGCAGCAGCGTCAATCCGATGCCGGCGATTTCGGCGGCTCGCGCAATTCGCATCGCCATCTCGGCGAGGTTGGCGTAAGGCGTGCCGTCGTGGTCGTGATGCAGGTAGTGGAATTCCCCGACGCGCGTAAAGCCTTGCTCGAGCATCTCGACATAGAGCAGCGTCGCAACAGCTTCGGTGTCTTCCGGCGTCATTTCGAGCGCGAAGCGATACATGGTCTCGCGCCACGTCCAGAACGTATCCGCCGAATTGCCGCGCGTTTCGGCGAGCCCCGCCATGCCGCGCTGAAACGCGTGGCTGTGCAGGCTCGCAACGCCGGGAATGGCGAGCCTGTGGCGTTCGTCGTGCGAGCCCGGCAGAACGCCGGCCGTAACCTTCGTGATAGTCTGATCCGTCACCACCACCTGCACGTCATCGGCCCACCCCGAAGGGAGCAGCGCTGATGCGAAATGCAGTGTCGACATGTTTCGAAACCGGCTGGACAGAACACCCGCACGATTTTATGTATAGACATATCGATACGTCAAGCTCCTGCCGCGGAGGAGAACTGCATGGCCGAGCGCTTCGATCGAATCTGGCTCAACGCCCGGCTCGCCACGGTCCGGGAGGATCTGCCCGGGCTCGGCGTGATTGAGGACGGCCTGGTCGCCGCGCGCGATGGCCGCATCGCCTTTGCCGGCAGCCGTGCCGATTTTCCGTCGGACGCCGATGTCACTGAGCGGATCGATTGCGCCGGGCGCTGGATCACGCCGGGACTGGTGGATTGTCACACCCACCTGGTGTTTGGCGGAAACCGCGCGCATGAATTCGAGCTGCGGCTGCAGGGCGCAAGCTATGAAGAGATCGCGCGCGCGGGCGGCGGCATTGTCTCGACGGTCGCGGCGACCCGGGCGTCGAGCGAGGCCGAGCTTGTCGCCGGCGCGCTGCCAAGGCTTGACGCCCTGATCGGCGAGGGCGTGACGACGCTGGAGATCAAATCCGGCTACGGCCTCAATACGCAAACCGAGATGCGCCAGCTATCGGCGGCGCGTACGCTGGGACGTAACCGGCCGGTCGCCGTCAAAACGTCGTTTCTTGGCGCGCATGCGCTGCCGCCGGAAGCCGATGGCGACAAGGACCGGTATATCGATCGGGTCTGCCGCGAGATGTTGCCGGCGGTGGCGCAGGCGGGATTGGCCGACGCCGTCGACGGCTTCATGGAAGGCATCGCGTTCTCGGGCGAGCAAACGGCGCGGGTGTTCCGCGCAGCCAAGGCGCTCGGATTGCCGGTCAAGCTGCATGCGGATCAGCTCTCGAACCTCGGCGGAGCCGCGCTTGCCGCGGAATTTTCCGCTTTGTCCGCCGATCATCTGGAGCACACGGACGAGGCCGGCGTTGCCGCCATGGCGCGGGCAGGGACGGTGGCCGTGCTGCTGCCGGGCGCATTCTATTTCATTCGCGAGACGAAAAAGCCGCCGGTCGAACTGTTCCGCGATCACGGCGTGAACATGGCGCTCGCCACCGACTGCAATCCCGGCAGCTCGCCGCTGACGTCGCTGCTGCTGGCCATGAACATGGGGGCGACGCTGTTCCGGATGACCGTTGCCGAATGCCTTGCCGGCGTGACGCGGGAAGGGGCGCGTGCGCTCGGCATTCTCGGCGAGACCGGTACGATCGAGGCCGGCAAATATTGCGATCTCGCGATCTGGGATATCGACCGGCCGGCCGAGCTTGTTTACCGGATCGGCTTCAACCCATTGCATAACCGGGTGTGGAGGGGACAGTGAGCCGCGCCGACGCCTCCATTGTGGTTTCGCCTGGCAGGGTCAGCCTCGACGATCTGGCGCACGTCCTTGCCGGTGCGCCGGTCGTGCTCGATCCATCCTTCTGGCCGCGCGTTGAAGCTGCATCGGCGATTGTTGCGGCAGCCGCACGCGCGGAGGCTCCCGTCTACGGCATCAATACCGGGTTCGGAAAACTGGCGTCGAAACGGATCGCCGCCGACCAGACGGCCGTGCTGCAGCACAATCTCATTGTGTCGCATTGCTGTGGAGTAGGGCCGCCGACGCCGGAGCCGATCGTTCGCCTGATGATGGCGCTCAAGATCGTCTCGCTGGGGCGAGGTGCATCGGGCGTGCGCCGCGAGATCATCGAGCAGCTCCAGGCCATGCTGGTGCGCGGCATTTGTCCGCTGGTGCCGCAGCAGGGATCGGTCGGTGCGTCCGGTGATCTCGCGCCGTTGGCGCATATGACGGCCGTCATGATCGGCGAGGGGCAGGCGCTGGTCGGTGGAAGCGTTGTGCCGGGCCGCGATGCGCTGGCCGCCGCCAATCTCGCGCCGATCACGCTTGGGCCGAAGGAAGGCCTTGCGCTGATTAACGGCACGCAGTTTTCCACCGCCTATGCCATTTCGGGGTTGTTGCGCGCCCATGGCCTAGCCACCACGGCACTGGTGACAGGCGCCCTGTCGGTCGACGCGGCGATGGCTTCGACGGCGCCGTTTCGCCCGGAAATCCAGCAACTGCGGGAGCATGCCGGACAAATCGCGGCAGCCGCCGCTCTGACGGCATTGCTCGAGGGCAGCGATATCCGCATGTCGCATCTCGAAGGCGACGAGCGCGTGCAGGATCCCTATTGCCTGCGCTGCCAGCCGCAAGTGGCCGGCGCTGCGCTTGATCTGCTCGCGCAAGCCGCGCGCACGTTGACGATCGAAGCCAACGCCGTCACCGACAATCCGCTGGTCCTGGTCGATACCGGAGAGATCGTCTCGGGCGGCAATTTTCACGCGGAGCCGGTCGCCTTTGCCGCCGACCAGAT
>Ga0081455_10005582_pt1 | contig 13760 bp, 12 predicted proteins | sample TabmetS3T2R1_FD_70207 | JGI IMG/M metagenome (GOLD analysis project Ga0081455, IMG submission 70207) | Tabebuia heterophylla rhizosphere microbial communities from the University of Puerto Rico - S3T2R1 | ecosystem: Host-associated > Plants > Roots > Rhizosphere ... | reverse complement strand
AGCTGAGCTTCCGGCGAGACCCAAGAGACCCAGTGAAGCCAGTGTTATGATCGCAGGTTTGCGCATCTGCCTAACTCCTTTTTCTCAGCGCACAATTTTCACACCATGCGAAAACGGTGCGGGTCGGTGGCGGTTCCGAAAAAGAGGTCCCATGCGGCGAGCTTGTTTCGAGCAGCTTCCCGACGGCTTTGCTTGGAACGACCTGCCGAGCGTCCAAGCGCCGCGCGAGAAGCTCTGGCTCAAGCGCGAGCGGTCACTGTCGCAGGCTAAATTTGCGCAAACCTGCCGTGCGCGAGCCGCGGGCCAATGGCGAGCGCGAGCATGACCGCGTGCGAGGCAGCCGCCTGCAAAAGCGAAATGACCGGTGCGCCCATCTGTGGTGGCCCCAGCTAGTCGCCGGTCGGTGAAATGCGGAACTCGATAACCTCGGGCCGGCTCAGAAGGTGGCGCGAAAGCTGCTGCGCATTGGCGGGATTGCGGCTGCGGATCACCATACGGTATTCGAACATGTGGCCCTCACCGATCAGGCGTGAGGACAAATTGGCAATACTAAAGCCGTGGGCACCGACCAGCTCACGCAGCTTCTCCTCCGGCCATACGGCGTCGCGTTTGAAGCGCAAATGATGGTGCGCGTAGAATTCGCTGGGCAACCTGTTCTCAATCCAGCGAAAGCCGCTAAGCACGGCCAGCGTGGCGATGGTACCGAGCAGGGCGGGTATCCAGAAGCCAATTCCGACCAACACACCGATCGAGGCGGTTACCCAGATCGAGGCAGCGGTGGTCAGGCCGCGCACCGTCAGGCCTTCCTTAAAAATGACCCCGGCGCCTAAAAAGCCAATGCCGGTCATGATGCCTTGCGCCATCCGCGTCGGGTCGGTTCGGATGGAATCGAGGGCGACCTGCGTCATCCATTCATTCTGGTAGACGGTAACCAGCATCAACAGTGCGGAGGCCACGCAAACCAGCGAGTGGGTGCGAAAGCCGGCCGGCCGGCCGTGAAAGCTACGTTCGAGGCCGATCAAGCCGCCGATCAACAGGGCGCCAAAGATGCGAAGTGCCATTAACCGCAATTCGTGACCCATCGCCGGCTCTCCTCGTCTGCACAGGACTTTAGCTGGCCACCCAGGGGTTCGTTTTGGCCTTTGACAAAATCGCCTGGAGCGGGGCCGACCTGCAAGCCCGGGCAAGGAGAATTGCGCCCCGCCGCAGAGGGCTATGCCGCGCGTCGCTGGGAAGGTGGGTGGCAACAGCGCCGGCGGCTGCGAGCGCCCGGCGCATGCGGCGATTTCGGGAGGGTATGGCATGGGCCCGGCTACGCGGCCCCATTGCTTGGGGCACGCGTTCCAATCAAGACGCGTCAAAAGCTAAGCGTCTCGCCGTTTATGTGGGCCGCCACTTAGCGCGCGCTCGCGCTCTCACCGCACACACGGGGAGGGCTTAAAGGGTCGATCTCACCTGGGACACAGGGGTCACGACAGCACAGCCGGCTCGGCAGCGTAGTCGTCAGCTCAGGAGCTCTGCGACGATCGCAAACATGCCTTCGCCGCAGAGCCAGGCTGGCACATAGGTGCAAGCGAGCTCGAGGGAGCCGCGCCACATCATGTCGAGCGCGACATAAAGGATGATCAACAGCCCGATCCACGTGATCCACGGGAAGCGCGCCAGCAGCTTGGCAATGTAGTTGGCAGCGACGGCCATCAGCACGACGGCAACCCCGAGGCCAACAATCAGCACCCAGGTGTGTCCCTTCGCGGCACCCGCGACAGCAAGTACGTTGTCGAGCGACATTGAGACGTCGGCGGCTATGATCTGGACCAGCGCCGGCCGAAACCCGAGGGCGGTCTCGCCGCGGGCATCTGCAACCACGGCGGCACCGGCTGACATCGGTCGAGCGTCATGTCTCAGTTCACGATACATTTTCCAGCACACCCAGAGCAGAAGTATGCCACCGGCAAGGGTAAGGCCGACGATGGCAAGGATCTGCACGGTGAGGGCGGCGAAAGTGATGCGAAGTGCGACGGCGCCCGCGATCCCCCAAAAAATAACCTTCGCCCGCAACTCGGGCGCCACGCGCGAGGCGGCAAGCCCCACGACAATGGCGTTGTCGCCTGCAAGCACGAGATCGATAACGATCACTTGCGCAAGCGCGATCAACTCAGAATGTAAGGTCTCCATCACCTCTCCTAGCAGGAGTACATGCGGCGCAGTCGGTCGCCACGCATTCGTCTATTGACGCGCTAACACCGCTGTTCATGGGCAAAAATGGCTCGCGGCTCTCGGAGCGCGCCATGCGTGCCTGGAGATGCTTTGAGCGTCCGGGTCACAAGTTCGATCTCTGTGCCAACCCGGAATGGATCGCATCCAATAGCACCAGCGCCTCGCGGGCATCGCTGAGAATCCCGGCCGCGAAGCCGAGAAAGACAAGGGTGCAAGCAACTTCCCAGGGCGTCGAAAGCGTACGGCTGGGGCGCGCGCTCGCGAGATAGAGGACGGCGGCCATCCCGAATCCCGCGAGGACCATGAAGACACTGAGTGCGGGTAGAATGAAAGGCGTCGGAACACGCGCCGACAGCAAGAGGCATGCGCCGGCGAGGGCGGTGGCGAGCACCATCAGGAATCCGCGTCCGGCAGACGTGTCTGCTGCAGTGCGGGGGTAGGGGAACGTCCTCGGGCTTGGCACTGTCGCACGCCTCTGCAAGGGCCTGCCGCGAGCCGCGGCATGTTCGCCAGGATAGCGCCAGCAAAAGCAAGCGTTTATTCGCAAGCCTCGGGTAGTACTTCTACGGGGTAATGCGGCCCAGGCGAATGACTTGCCGTACGAGCACGGCAACGCTCTCGGCCTGCGTCTTCTCCATAATTTGCACGCGATAGCTTTCAACCGTGCGCTGACTGATACCAAGCCTGAGCGCGATCGCCTGACTGGTAAAACCCTCGACCACTAGGTCCATCACCTCGGTCTCACGCGGCGTCAGCCGTGTGAAGCGCTCGCGAAGATCGTCAAGGGACTGATGCCGGGAAAGTGTATCAAACACGCGCGCGAGACACCTGTTGATTGCCGCGAGAAGGTGAGCGTCGTCGATGGGCTTCTCGATGAAATCCTCGGCGCCTGCCTTGATCGCTGCGACCGCCATCGGCACGTCCGCATGGCCGGAAATCAACACCACCGGCAGAGAGACCTGACGCCGTGCCAGCTCCCGCACCAGCTCGATGCCATCCATGCCCGGCATGCGCACATCAGCAACGATGCAGCCGGGACGGGCTGCCGAGGCCAGTTCCAAGAAGACATCGGCCGAAGGGAAAATTTCCACATTGTAGCCGAACAGACGCAACATCTCGGCCAGAGCCTCGCGCACGGCCTGCTGGTCGTCGATGATATACACGGTTGGCGTCGTCATGCCGTGTTGGGCCCTTGCAGTTGCAGAGGTAGCGAGAACCGCAACTCGGTGGCGCCCTTCACCGTGGAGTGCAGCCAGATGCGCCCCCCATGCGCTTCGATAATGGAGGCGCAGATCGACAGGCCGAGGCCCAAGCCGTCTTTTTTGTGCGAGGTCTGGGGTGTAAACAACAGTCGATTTTCCGGCACGCCGGCGCCGTTGTCCACGACACTGATTTCAATGGCGGGGTCGCAAACGGACTGATGCGCGCTCACGCGGATGATCCCATCACTGCGCCGCGCTTCCATAATCGCCTCGAGCGCATTGTGCATGAGATTGAGAACAACCTGCTGCAGCTGAACGCGATCTCCGAACACCGGGGGCAGCACGTCACCGACCACGAGGTCGATGGAGACGTGCTTGGCTGCAGCATCCGGTCCGACGAGAATGAGGGCATCGTCGAGAACATTCCGGATGTCGAGCGTACTGAACCTCGGTTGGCCGCGCCGCAGAAAATCCCGCATGCGACGCAGGACGCCCGTAGCGTGGTCGATTTGAGCGATAAGAACCGCAAGATTGTTGTCGGCGCGCCCTAGATCGGCGCTGGGTGATCGCAGAATCTGTTGGACCGACCGCGCAAGTGCGCGGGCTGCCGTCATCGGCTGGTTGATTTCATGGGCAAGGGCCGATGCCATGCCGCTCACCACGTTTATGCGCGCGGCTCGGCCCGCTTGCGCCTGCATGTCCTTCAGTCGTGTCTCTGCCTCGTAGGCCGCCAGATCGGCGCGCTGACGCTCGCTGACGACAACGCCAACCACAAGCCCCGAGGTTGTGAGAGCCAGCATGACCATCTGAAATTCGGTGAACGCGGCCGCGTCATAGCCGGATTGCTGCAACAGGAGCACGAGGCCGAGCTGGGTTGCAGCGAGAGCGGCGCAGGAGCCATCAATTCCGTAGCGAAGCGCAGCGGCAACGACGGGCAGAAAAAGCAGCGACAGAAACTTGTCATTGGCGCCGATGCCCCCGCTTACGCTCAGCCACAACGTGCCGCCGACCGCGAGCAGGTAGAGCATCAACTCTGGCAACACCTTAAGCGCCGTGCCTGAAACGACATCCGGCCAGCGCACGGAGAGGCGCAAGATGAGCGGCGTAACGACGGCGATGCCAATAATATCGCCAACGAATAGCGGCAGCGAAGATTGGGCGAGGTCCCCGGTGGTCAGCTCATCTGCCGCAAGCAGGAGCGTGCTCAAGAGAATGGCAGATATAGCCGCGGCGACAGTACCGGCGCCCAGTAGAACCAAGATGTCCCTGACATGGTTGAGGGCGTGATCGAAGCGGATGTAGCGCCGGACCACGGCAGCCACCAGGCCAAAGCTGGTTGTTATCAGAGCGGCCATACCCAGAACGATGGTCCAGGGAAGTTGCGTGCGCAGGATGAGGACTTCTGCGCTCACCACGCCAACAAACAAAACGATCCCGTAAGCCATTCCTTTCAAAAGCATCACCGCAAAAACGAGGCCGAGCGCCGGGTTCCAAGGTGTGACCGGCAGGCCCTTGTGCTCATGGATGAAGCTGACCCACTCCAGCGCCAGGTATGCGCAGAGGAGGGCGATGACGCCGACACTATCCCGCAAAGAGACGCTTGCGAGCTCCACCGCGCTGCGAGCACCGGTATGGAAATTCAATAGCCGTGCGCTGCGGGCCGCCCTGATCCGCCGTGGCCAATCCTCGATAGTCAAGCCCACCTCATGGTGCTGTAGGGGCAAGGGGTAGTCTGCAACGCGCCATAAAAACGTCAATGTGCCCAGCGCAAAGCACAAAATTGGGCGTCGGATACGCCGCTGCAAGGTTTCGACGGGCCCCCGCCCGGGCGGTGCCGCTGCTTTTTCGGCGCGCATCGACCGAGGCTCGCGCGGGGCCGGGCGCGACACTGCACGGCCAAGCTCGATGCTGCGCAGGCCCTCCCGCTGCTGCCCGTCGCAGCCCAGGTGGAAGCGCCCTCGCTCCCATTGAGCGTGGCGAGCGGTGGCGAGAGGGGAGTAACCATCCCCCACAGCGCATCTGCGGCAGCACACGATGGCATGGGACGGAGGAGCACCGAGCTTAGCCGCCTAGCTAGCGTAGCCTCAGCAATGCTCGTTTTGATGCTCGAAGCGCTCGGCGAGGCGACTGTTTCTGTGCATGCCCGGCGGCTTGTCTGCCTTGGGATCGATTTGTTTGGCGATCTTTCCATTTGCGGGCAGCGCACGACCCAGACCTGTCCAGGGATTGTGAGCGATAGCTGGCACCGAGGCCGGTGGCATCACACGAAATCTCAGCGCCTTCCTATCAGCGCCGGTGTTGCCTGCGCACCCGCGCGACGCAAAGACCGCCTTCGAGCAGGTCGACAGTTGGCGCGCACGCGACGGGTCCACGGAGAGGGTGCAAGTGCGGGTACCCGGGCGTGACCCAAAAGGGCCACGAACAGCGCACCTCACTCAGTACTAGCGACAGATTAGCACTGGCACCGAACTGAGCGTGACCACCTTTGCCGCTTGGCTCCCGAGCAATAGTCGCGCGATCCCCCGCCGCCCATGTGATCCCATGACAATCAGATCACACGCCGTGGTTTCCGCCGTCTCAATGATCGCATCCGCCGGATAGCCGTTGACGTGCAGAGTTCCACAATCGACACCTAGGCTGATGGCTTCATCACGGACCTTGCTGAGAAGTCGAGCCGCCTCTTCCTTTGTAGCCTTTTCATACCCTTCAATGGAGAAATTGATGGCGTTCAGGTCGGTATTCACTAAGCCCAACCAAGGCTCAGTGACGGTCAGGATAGCAACTTGCGCATTAAGGTTCTTCGCCAGCTCTAGACCGGCTTTAACAGCCTTGTTGGCAAGCTCAGATCCGTCCGTCGCAATAAGTAGACGCGTGAACATCTTGTGCGACCTCGGGTGAGTTTTCGGGTTAAACGGCGTTTTTCAGATTGGCCCGCCACTACCAGTTTGCTCGTTATCCCCTGCAGGAGTTTGGCCATGATGCTGAATTCTGTGTTGTGGTCCTCCGCTGCCCCACCAGACCTGATCAGCTCCGGAGCAATGTGCGAGGCGTTGCATCAACGCGATGTCCTCCTGGAGGCGATGAAGCACAAAGCTTTGAACTCCCATTGAGAGCCGCGGCTAAGAATGGGTCCACATACTGGCAGCGATGGCAGGGTTCAAAAAAATGTTCGAGCTCGAATTAGCATTACCATCGCCTCCTTGGTGTCGGGTAGGCATGCGCCCTTCCTCCCAAAAATGTTGATAATTGTATCCGGCACGCGCAGCACACCACTGCACAGACCCAGCCAACACAATCGGGGTTATTCCGGTGTTTCCGTCAGATTACCCAGCATGCCGCTGGTGGGCGAGACGGCATCTCCCTGACGATCGGCAAGCCTGCGAGGGCGACGGCAACGAAGGCCGATGCACCCCTGCTTTGGCCTGATGCGACGGCGCTTTGGATGTCCGCTTTGGCGGGCAACGGCACGAGTTTCTCGTTTTGGTCGTTTTGGTCCTAACCTGCCGTGGACTTGGCGCCGCAGTTACAGAGCATCCGCCTCTCGACTCCCCGGATCGTTCGCGCTTCACTTGCTTGCGTCGCCGAGTATCTCCCGACGTCGGCCGCGTAGTTTCCGAGACGTTCCGTGTTCTGAGGCCAGGTGGGCGGGCCCTGTTTGTTGCAACGGATTGGGATGGCGTCATATGGCACTCACAGGAGCTGGAGCGTATGCGCTCGGTCATGAAATCATGGGAGTCGCATTGTGCGCATCCTCGCCTGCCCAGATCCTTGGTTAGTCGTCTGACCAGTGCGGGATATCAATTCACGGGTGTGAGCGTGTTCCCCATCCTCAACCTGCAATGAAACGATGACTCCTACAGCAAGGGCCTGGCCACTCTCGTCCGTGACTTTGTGCGACGTAGGGATGATGTTCCGCCTGAAGACCTCCTGGAGTGGTATGACGAGTTCCTCGCTTGAGCGACGCAGGGCAGTATTTTTTTAGCAGTAACCGTTATATTTTTGGAGCGTCTAAGCCTAACGAGTGAATGGCACAAGCTGGCTAATCGCTAGCCTCGACAACTCACAGATTGGTGCCGTATTCCGACCAAATGCCGCGAAGGCGCTTGGCCAAGCGTTCGACGAGGGCTGGGCTGAGATTGCAGGCAACTTCGGCCATGACCCGAGCGAAATCGATAAGGCCGGCATCGTCGGGCCAATGCGCTCTTATCAGGCGCCACGAGGAGCGCTGGCGATGAGCGGGGCCTCAGCAGGTCGTCGCTGGGCTTTCTTTGATCGCTTCCTGCCATTTAGGGCGAATATTGCGCTTGGCATTTCTCAATTCCGACCGTCATTATTCGCGTCGACCATAGCCAGCAGCGCGATCGAGGTGCTGAGCACAACTCTTGCATACCCGTTTAGATGCCCAAGAGTTTTTTTACATTTGTGCAAATATCTTCCGTGGCAGGTTCGGCATCGCCGTGTTTTGTGGTTCGGTGGCTCACCCGATACGATAGCAGCCAGGTGCCAGACGAAGGTGCGAGCGTAGTCAGGCTGAGCGGGCAACTTGCCTAGGCATTGAGCCCTAGCAGGCACTCCGGTGGATGATATGAGCACGAGCCTCGGGCCAGGATTTCACGCCCCTTCAGGTCAGGCTGTCGATAGTGCGGCCTATGATTGTTGGGTCGGGAGGTGGTCTCGCCTTTTCGTTCCCATAGTCCTAAGTGCGGCGGGGGTCATGCCGGACCAGCGGGTTCTCGATGTCTCCACTGGAATTGGTGAGGCGGCGCTCGCGGCTCTGCCAATCATTGGGGCCTCGGGAATGCTAGTCGGCGCAGACATCGCCCCGGCCATGCTTGAAGGTGCGCGCGAGCGTTTGAACAACCCACACTTCCATCCAGTTGCAGCAGATGGCCAGGCTTTGCCGTTCAAGAACGGAAGCTTCGATGCCGTGGTTTGCCAGCTCGGTTTGCAGTTTTTCCCGGATCCTGCGCGCGGCTTAGCGGAGTTTCAGCGTGTACTGCGTCCCGGTGCAAGCGCGGCCGTGTGTGTCATCTCGACTCCTGATCGTGCCCCGATGTGGGGCCTTCTCGCGGAGGCACTCGGCCGCCGTATTCCCGAGCAGCGGCAGGTGATCAATCTCTCGTTTGCGCTAGCGGATCCGAGGCGGCTGCGTTCCTTGTTCATTGAAGCCGGATTTCAGGACGTCCACGTGGAGCAGGTGGAACGGGAGGACACGACCGAAAGCTTCGACGAGTACTGGGAACCGATCGAGTCAGGGACGGGATCGATCCCCCAAATATATCTTTCGCTCGGTGAAGCTGAGCGCCGTGCAGTGCGCGAAGAAGTGAAAACCCAGCTTTCACGGTTTGTGTCGAACGGCAGGTTGGTCATGCGCGTCGAGATGCTGATTGGCAGAGGGAGTGCACGGAGACCGGATAACGACCCATACGTTGGCAGATCAGACGGATTGAGAGATGTGGTACAGAACGAGACCCTTGAACTCGCTAAGATAGGCGACCAAAACGCTTCGTTTGATTCTCAGCTTTTGGAAATTCTGCGTTGTCCGGTCACAAACGCGCTGTTGGAATACGACAGCGTAGCCGGGGAATTAATAAGCCGTCCGGCGGATCTAGCGTTCCCCATCCGCGATAGCATTCCAATCATGTTGACGGACGCAGCGCGCAAGCTTGGCGGCTAGCCGAACTCAGACCGCAGTCGTAGGGCTGCACGGACGCTCTGAGGAACAGACCCACGCACTACAGCAATCACCACCTTGACTACTCGATGACCTCGTCGGCTCGGGCAAGCAGGGTGGCATTGTTCGCAGGTTGACATCTCGCTGACCGGGCGACCTAACGCCTAGCGTCGCGCATGGCCTGAGCGACCTTGGTTGCCTGCGAGATGCTCCCAATTTTGCTGGCCGGCACCCTGCTGTGTCTGCGAATACGAACACGCGGCTGCATGCCATCGTGAGGAGTAGGGCCCGCGGCTGGATGGTGTACGAACTTTGCCGCACGGTGCTGGGCGAGAGCGGCACGCGCGGCTTCGACGTCCGTTGCGCGCGCCTCCAGTTTGTGCAAGCGATCGAGCTCCTTGTTGATCCTCTTGACAGCAGCGGCAAAAATTTGCTTGCGCTGCAACGGCTGATCGGCGGTGCCCGGAAAGCTCTTGCCGCGCGGCTCGGCTTTTCCACGCAGCTCCCGCTGTTTCTGCCTCGCCAGCCCTCGCTCCTTGTTACGTTGCTCCCGTAAGCGGAGCTTCAGTGCATGCAGCTCGTCCGGGGAGAGCTCGTAGATGGCAGGGTGATGCGTGCGGCGAATGAGCTCAAACTCATCGTGGCTGAGCCGGCTGCGCTCAGATTTGCAAGGCAACGACATTGCTATCCTCCTGGATGGAACGTCAGTGGAGTCGGACCTCTGGACGGTCGGACGGAATGGCTATTGATAAGCATCTGTTTACTCCACCCTTTGGAAGCCCGGTCCGTTTTAGCCAGGCGTGCCACGCTGGCATCTACCTTGCAAACGCGATGTTTAATCCTATCGTCCAATTCGTGCACTAACATACTGACATTGCTATTGAACAGCGCCTGAGTGGGCCCACAGTGGGCTTGCGTCGCCCTCCAAAAGTGACCTGCGGCGCACGTTATGCGGGCTTCTTCTTTTCCCGCAGATCAGCGAGAGCGGTCACGCCCAACAGTCCCTCGTCATACAAAACTCAATGAGGTTGCAAACGATGAGGTTGCAAGCACTGACTGATCGCCCTCAGTTGATCCGCGATGCCTCGTGCTGGGCAGTTGCACTCAGCATGGGCTTGGCGCTGCCCACAACGGAAAGCCAAGCGCAGCCTCGGCGGGGTGGGCCTCCCCGGGACCGCGGTCGGCGTCGGCGCCGAAGAGGCCCGCGAAGGGGGTTTAATTTTGGCTGTGGTCCCAAACCCCGGCGTCATTGCTGGTGGAGCCCAAGCGGTCGCAAGCATTGCGACTGGTGGTGATGGCGCAGGGCGGGGCGCAGCCCGCCCCGTTTCGCTGGTCGCGCGGCTGCTAGCTCGCGCATGGGGAACGACCGTGATACTCCGCCAAGGACTCGAGGAGACGTTGACCTTGGGAGATCGTTTCCGTTGCAGCTACTACCCAATGGGCCGTACCAAGATCAAAGGTCCATAGTTCCTAATTCCCCTTGAAGGGTTTTGCCGGATGCACAGGCCTGGAACCAAATGCTGCTATCGCCTTGCCATGACGATGGATGAAGGGGATGCAGGCGATTCCTCCCCAAGAAAGTGCCAGCGAGTCCGGGTACGTCTCGACGGGGCATCTGCCGCGCCGAGAGCTCGTCGCCAACTGGGTCGCCGAGGCGCACAGGCGCTTTCGATCGAATACTGAAGGCCAGAATTCGAACGTCTATCCGGCTCTGGAACGAGTGCCGAGCGAGCTCTTTGGTGTGTGTGTGGTCGCGACCAGCGGTGACGTCGCCGCCGCGGGAGACACGGACTACGAATTCTCCATCATGAGCGTATCCAAGCCGTTCGTGTTCGCACTGGTCTGTCAGGAGTTGGGCCCGAGCCAAGCGCGCGAGAAGCTGGGAGCCAACAGCACCGGATTGCCCTTCAACTCCCTTGCCGCCGTCGAGCGGAACCAAGACGGCAGGACCAATCCGATGGTGAACGCCGGTGCCATCGCAACCAGCAGTCTCGCACCCGGTGTAGACGAGGCGGCGCGCTGGCGGTTCATCCACGACGGCTTGTGCCGCTTCGCGGGACGCATGCTGCCTCTGAACGAGGAGGTCTACGTCTCCGCGTCGGAGACCAACTTCCGCAACCGGAGCATTGCCAATCTGCTGCAGAGCTACGACCGCATCTACTGCGATCCGGCGCTGGCAACCGACTTGTACACCCGGCAGTGCTCGCTCAATGTCAGCGCCAAGGACCTGGCGGTGATGGGCGCGACGCTAGCCGGCGGCGGCGTCAATCCACTAACCAGAGAGCGGGTCGTGGACCCGGAGGTCTGCCATTATGCGCTGGCGGTGATGGCGACCGCCGGATTGTACGAGACTTCCGGCGATTGGCTGTACGATGTCGGCCTGCCGGGCAAGAGCGGCATCGGCGGCGGTATTGTCACCGTCTCTCCCGGCAAGGGCGGCTTAGGCACCTTCGCACCACCGCTCGATAAGGAGGGCAACAGCGTCAAGGGCCAGCTTGTGGCGCGGTTCTTGTCCCAGCGCTTGGGAATGGATCTGTTCGTATCAAGCCCGGCATAGTGATTCTAGCAACCAGGTGCACTGGGCCAGACGGCGTCGATAGCGCAAACCCGGAGCAGCAGCCGTGACTGCACAGAGCCTAACGAGCGCAACCGCGGACGTCGAGGCGGGGCAGTTCTGGGTGCCGATGATCGCCATGTCCAATGCGGTCCGCACATGTGGACGCAGGAGTGGCGGCAGGGTGATCTCGTCATCTGGGACAACCGCTGCGCTGCACCCTGCATCGCCGCAACCGGCTCGATCCATCTCTTCCGCATTTGATGCATCGCACGCAAGTAAGGGACAAGGCACGTCCCACGGCTTTCGCCGCGTGACACTTGCCAAGCCACCCAGAGGCGACGACAGCCGAAGCGTGTTGCAGTTTCCGTGAAATGGAGGCGGCTGTAATGCTGCCAACTTTCATTTCGGCCACATCGGCGGCAGCCGGTTGTTTTACACTGTCCTTCTTGCGCATGTACTCCGCCAAGTCGAGCCACTTGGCAATATCTTCTCCTTATGCTCCATATACCCCTCCCATGTCTCTCTCGCGGTATCGTACGCCTCTACCACCTCTCCATCACAATACACTCGCCACCGCTTCGGTGGCGGAGGGTCCTCTACGACGGTATCGTCATCGCCGTTCATCACCGAACTCCCGCGAACTGATTGGCCTGGGGGATGGTCATCGCATCGTCTATGGCGTGGCCGGCTCGGGCAAGACCGTACTGCTGATCGCCCGAGCGAAGCGCTCGCGGAAGACGCGGAGAAGCGCATCCTGGTCTTGTGCTATAACCGGCTGCTCGCGCAGCGTCTGGCGGTGGCGCTGGCCGGCCAGCGCCGCGCGACGGTGGGCAGGCCGACTTGCAGCTCGCAGAGGATGCGCTTGGCCAGATTCGCCCCGCAGTGTGCGGTTGTGGCACGCGCGTGAGCCCTAGATCTCGGGATTGGCCAATCTGCGAGAATAGCGCGGCGACGCCGCCTGCGTCCTGCGTCCGAGTCGCCTCTGTGAGCAGACGTTCGCTTTTGTCTTCGTCGTCCGCCTTCACCCACCACGACGAACGGCGCCCACTTGAGCGCGCAGAGGAACGCGCGCCAAACAGTTCATAGATGGGACATCTGTCGACCACTCGTTTCTTCGGCTTGACTCGCGGTTCGCGCAAAGGCAGCGAGCCCATCCCGGGTTGCGACAGGCGGTGTCCAGCCGAGTGCCGTCATGGCCGCCGCACTCGCGATGAGCGAGCCCGCAATCCGCTCGTACGCCTCTGTACGACCGAGCATTCCAAAGACGTAACGAAGCAATGGTGCGGGCACCGAGAGAAGCCCTGGGCGCCGGCCAAGCCCCCAGCGCAGAGACGTGATCATCTCGGCGATCGTGAGTGCCTCAGGTTCGGCCACGATCAAGGGTCGCCGCAAAGGCGCGTCGGCGCGCAGCACGGTATCGACGGCCACCACCAAATTGTCGACAGAAAGAAGAGAACGCCGTCCCGGCAGGCTGCTGAACGGGAGCGGCAGGGGGTTGGCGGCCAGCTTTACGAGGGCCGCCATGTTGCCCTTCACGCCCGGCCCATAGACGAGCACTGGCCGCATCGCCGCCCAGTCGATGTTGACGTCGGCAAGGCCGCGTTCCGCGTTGAGCTTGGAGCGCCCGTACGCGTCTGTCGGCCGCGGCTCCATGTCCTCGGTTAGCACCTCGCTCGCGACAGGCCCAGATTGCGCGCGAATGGAGGAGAGGAACACGAATCGGCGGACCCCGGCCCGCGCGGCGGCGCGGGCGAGGCCGATGGTCGCCTCCGTGTTTATGGCTCGGTAATCGTCCTCGGGTAGGCCCGACATACCGTGCGCGAGACCGGCCGAGTGGATCACGGCATCAACACCTGCGAGCGCGTCCGACATGTTGCGCGGCGCTGCGAGATCGCCCACCACAGCGCCGCTTGCCTCCGGCGGCAGCATGGTCGGGCGGCGCAACAGAACCCGGATCTTATAGCCGCGCTTTGGCAGCTCCTTGAGCAGATGGCGGCCGATGAAGCCAGTGGCGCCGGTGAGCGCAACGAGGGGGACACTCATGTGAGCGCCCCGACACTACGTCGCGTTTGCACCGGTCCAAGGCTGAATGCTTGGGCGCACCCGAGGT
>Ga0081455_10005580_pt1 | contig 13762 bp, 15 predicted proteins | sample TabmetS3T2R1_FD_70207 | JGI IMG/M metagenome (GOLD analysis project Ga0081455, IMG submission 70207) | Tabebuia heterophylla rhizosphere microbial communities from the University of Puerto Rico - S3T2R1 | ecosystem: Host-associated > Plants > Roots > Rhizosphere ... | reverse complement strand
CGAGCAGCTGTTCAGGGCACCAATTCAGGATGATATCGCTGGCGCTGTCAGCGCGCTGCTGGCTGACGCAAAATACTTCCCCCGGCCATACTATACCTTCGCTGATATCGTAGGTACCGGCGGCGACGGCAGCAACAGTATCAATATTTCTACAGCCAGCGCAATTGTCGCAGCCGGCTGTGGCGCCCGAGTTGCTAAACATGGTAACTGCAGCATCTCCAGCAGCTACGGATCTTTTGATTTGCTGGCAGCCTTTGGTATTAGGCTTAATATGCAGGCGGAGCAGTCGCGTAAGGCACTAGATGAGCTTGGATTATGCTTCCTGTTCGCGCCGCAGTATCACAGCAACCTCCATCATGCCATGCTTCTACGTAAAAAATTGAAAACTCGCACGCTGTTCAACGTGCTGGGTCCGCTTATCAACCCAGCCAGACCACCGCTGACGCTGATTGGTGTTTACAGCCCTGAATTAGTGCTGCCCATAGCTTCAACCCTACGAGTGCTTGGCTACCAGCGAGCGGCTGTGGTACACGGCGGCGGTATGGACGAGGTGGCGCTGCACGCGCCGACTCAGGTTGCAGAGCTGCGTGATGGAATAATTGACACCTATGCACTTCACCCAGCCGACTTCGGCCTGCAGGTTCAGCCTGCCGAGGCGCTGCGCGGTGGCTCACAGGAAGAAAACCGTGATAGAATAGCAAGATTATTACAAGGTAAAGGTGAACACGCGCATGCATCAGCAGTTGCAGCTAACGTTGCACTGTTACTAAAATTGTTCGGTAAGGAAGACATTCGCGAGAATACCCACCGGGCGCTATATGAGATACAAAGTGGCCAGTCTTATACGCGATTGATGGCCTTGGCAATAGGCACATAATAAAAACATGCATGACACGGTACTAAAAAAAATTATTGCATATAAAAAACTGTGGATCGCCGCCCATAAACTTAAGCACCCACTTCACAGTTTACGGCATAAGGTGAAACCGAGCACTCGCAGTTTCTACAAGGCGCTTGCTGGCACCCGTACGTCGTTTATCCTAGAATGTAAAAAAGCCTCACCCTTACGTGGACTCATTCGCGCCGACTTCGATCCTGCTGCCATCGCATACGTGTATAAACATTATGCATCCGCGATATCGGTGCTCACAGATGAAAAATATTTCCAGGGCAGCTTTTACTTTCTTCGTCAGGTTAGCAAGATCGTGCCACAGCCGGTGCTGTGCAAGGATTTTATTATCGATTACTGGCAAATTTATCTGGCGCGTCTGCACCAGGCTGATGCGATTCTGCTGATGCTATCTGTTATCGACGACACTTCCTGGCGCGAGCTTGTGGGTGTCGCTCACAGCCTAAACATGGGCGTTCTTACCGAGGTAACCAGCGAAGAAGAGCGTAAACGTGCAATATCGCTAGGCGCAAAAGTGGTAGGTATCAACAACAGAGATTTGCGAGATATGTCCGTAGACATAAATCGCACCCGCACGCTGGCCTCGCAGTTTCCTGCTGATGTTATAGTTATCAGTGAATCAGGCATTCATCATTACCATCAGGTGCGCTCGTTAAGCAACTTATCCAATGGATTTTTGATCGGCAGCGCTATGATGGCTTCGCCAGACCTTCACAGAGCTGTGCGCCGGGTGCTCCTGGGCGAAAACAAAGTTTGCGGCCTAACTCGCGCCGCAGACGCACTCGCAGCCTATGAGGCAGGTGCACTGTATGGCGGTCTAATATTCGTCCAGGGCTCCCCGCGCTGTGTAGATGAAGCTGCCGCCCACGCTATCATGGCCTCGGCCCCACTGTATTATGTCGGCGTGTTCAGAGATGCACCTCAGGCTAAGGTGGTTGCTACCGCCACTACACTAGGCCTGGCGGTAGTGCAACTGCACGGAAGTGAGGATAATAACTATATAAATAACTTGCGCCAGCAATTGCCAGCTTGCTGTAAAATATGGAAGGCGTTCGATATGCGTGAACCGCTGCCAGCGCACGATATAGCTAATGTTGACCGTTATCTGCTGGATAACGGCGGCGGCAGCGGTAATTCCTTTGACTGGTCGCTGCTGGAAAAAATACGGCTAGACAACGTAATGTTGGCTGGCGGGCTATCAGCGAACAACTGCGTGGCAGCCGCTAATATTGGATGCGTAGTAGGCCTAGATTTAAACTCAAATGTAGAAAGCTCGCCTGGTATCAAAGATCATAATAAACTGGCTACGTTATTTCATACGTTGCATGCCTGTTCACTTACAGCACTAAGAGACGATAGAAGTTGAAACTACTTAATCCCTACTTTGGAGAGTTCGGAGGTATGTATGTACCGCAAATCCTGGTACCGGCTCTGAAAGAGCTGGAGGGTGCATTTATCAGCGCTCATACCGATGCGGTGTTCCAGGATAAGTTTAGATACCTACTCACAAACTATGCTGGCCGGCCGACACCGCTGACGTTGTGCTCCAACCTTACCGCTGGCACGCGTACTAAACTATATTTGAAACGCGAAGATCTTCTGCATGGCGGTGCGCATAAAACCAATCAAGTGCTAGGACAAGCCCTGCTAGCCAAACGTATGGGTAAAACAGAAATAATTGCAGAAACAGGCGCCGGTCAGCACGGGGTGGCCTCAGCTATTGCCTCCGCGCTGCTAGGGCTGAAGTGCCGCATATATATGGGTGCCAAAGATATTTCACGCCAGTCGCCAAACGTGTTTCGCATGCGACTGATGGGTGCTGAAGTGTTACCGGTGCACAGTGGCTCATCAACACTGAAAGATGCCTGCAACGAAGCGCTGCGCGACTGGTCTGGCAGCTATGAAAGGGCGCATTATATGCTTGGTACGGCCGCTGGCCCCCATCCGTTTCCCACAATAGTACGCGAATTTCAGAGCATAATAGGCGAAGAAACCCGACTACAGATGCAGGAACACGAACACTGCCTGCCTGATGAGATTATCGCCTGCGTCGGCGGGGGCTCCAACGCAATCGGAATGTTTGCTGATTTCATAGACGAACCAGGCGTCCGGCTAATAGGCGTTGAACCGGGAGGTCTAGGTATCGAAACCGGCAAGCACGGCGCCTCGTTGAAACACGGCCGTATTGGTATTTATTTTGGCATGAAATCTCCGATGATGCAGTCCTCTGATGGCCAAATAAAAGAGTCCTATTCAATATCCGCCGGCCTTGACTTTCCATCGGTCGGGCCGCAGCATGCCTACCTGAACAGCATCGGCCGTGCAGAGTACGTTTCTGTAACAGATGATGAGGCAATGGACGCTTTCAAGAGCCTGTCTCGTTATGAAGGAATAATTCCAGCGCTAGAATCATCTCACGCACTGGCGCACGCGCTGAAAAGGATTAAAGCTTCACCAGAGAAAGTGCAGATTTTGGTTGTAAATTTATCAGGACGCGGCGACAAGGATATTTTAACCGTGAACGATGTTTTAAAAGTGCGAGGATAGATATGCGCTATCAGCAGTTATTTAGCCAGCTGGCAGCCAGTAACGAAGGAGCGTTTGTCCCCTTCGTAACCATCGGAGATCCAAATCCAACTATTTCGCTGAAAATAATAGATACGCTTATTGCAGCCGGCGCCGATGCACTGGAACTAGGCATTCCGTTTTCTGACCCACTGGCCGACGGACCTACTATCCAAAACTCAACACTGCGTGCTCTTTCATACGGCGTTACACTGGATCATTGCTTTGAAATGCTAGCGCTGATAAACAAAAAGTATCCAGCGATTATTATTGGACTATTGATGTACGCGAATTTAGTGTTCAACAATGGCATTGACGCGTTTTACGCCCGTTGTACCCAGGCCGGCATCGATTCTGTTCTCGTGGCTGATGTGCCGATGGAGGAGAGCCTGCCGTTTCGCAATGCAGCGATGCGTCATTGTGTGGCGCCGATATTCATCTGCCCGCCTAACGCCAACGATGATTTACTACGAGAGATAGCCTTACACGGCCGTGCTTATACCTATCTTATGTCGCGCGCTGGCGTAACCGGCAGTGAAAACAGCGATACAACATCACTATCCCTGCTCCACCTTATCAATCCTCTGACCGAATACCACGCCGCGCCAATCCTACAGGGATTTGGCATCTACGATCCTGCCCAGGTACGCCACACGCTGCAAGCTGGTGCCGCTGGCGCCATATCTGGTTCTGCGATAGTACGCATTATCGATAATAATGTATCCAACCCAACGGTAATTTTTTCGCATTTGGCTAAATTCGTACGAAATATGAAGGACGCTACCCGCCGCTTCGCTGAATGACTGGCCAGACCCAAGGAAGTTACATACGTTCTACTGTATCGATACCCAGTAGATTAAGACCCTGTTTTAAAGTGCGGGAAGTAAGCAGCGCCAGCTGAATACGGCTATTGCGTAGAGACTCGCTCGATGCGTTGATAATAGGGCAATGTTCATAGAACGCTGATAACAGCACAGCTATATCATACAAATAAGTGCATAAAACATGTGGTGTCCCATCGCGGGCAACGATGGTAACCGCTTCCTCATACTGCAGCAGGCGCACTGCTAGCAGATTATCCTGTTCTGCCTCCAGCTGGAGGCGGCCAGTAAATTGCTGTTCATCCAAACCACTATGTTTGAGTATTGATAATATGCGGGTATAGGCGTATTGCATGTATGGTGCGGTATTGCCCTCTAAACTCAGCATATTGTCCAAATCGAACACATAGTCGGTGGTGCGGTTTTTAGAAAGATCTGCATATTTTACAGCGCCGATACCGACAACTTGCACCAAGCGTTCCAGCTCGGCGGCATCAATATCTGGGTTCTTGCTGGCAATAAGGCTGTGGGCGCGTTCCAGTGCTTCGTCTAGCAAGTCTGTAAGCTTAACCGTGAAACCGGCACGTGTTTTGAACGGTTTACCGTCCTTGCCAAGCATCATGCCAAACATATTGTGTTCCAGCGTAACCGATTCTGGCACATAGCCGGCTTTGCGCACGATAGTCCTGGCTTGTAGCAAATGCTGATGCTGGCGTGAGTCTACGTAGTAGATAACTCTATCAGCCTTTAGTATTTCATAACGATATTTAGCGCAGGCAATCTCAGTGGTGATATAAAGATAGGCACCATCATTTTTCTGGATAATAACGCCCATAGGTGAGCCTTTCTTGTTATTAAATTCATCAATAAAAACGACGATAGCGCCTTCATTTTCTACAGCAAGTCCTTTTTCTTTCAAATCCGCTACAATACCCGACAACATATCATTGTACAGGCTTTCGCCCATAACATCTTTGTGGCTAAGAGTAACGTTGAGCCTCTCATAGATATTCTGATTATGCGAAATTGTGACATCCAAAAGTTTTCGCCACATTTTGCAGCAATAGGCATCACCACTCTGTAATTTAACTACATAGCTGCGCGCGCGTTCAGCGAAGGCTGGGTTTTCATTATAATACTTATTAGCCTGGCGGTAGAATGATTCTAGGTTGTATAACTGCATATCAACCTCGCAGCCAGACTGCACTTTTTCTATATAGGCGATAAGCATGCCAAACTGTGTGCCCCAGTCGCCGACATGGTTAGCACGAATGACATGATGGCCAAGGAACTCTAGGGTACGTACAGACGCGTCGCCGATAATGGTGGAACGTACATGTCCTACGTGCATATCTTTTGCCACATTGGGAGCGGAGTAGTCAACAACAATGGTCTGAGGGGGACCCAATGATATGCCAAGTCTTGGTGATGCTAATAGTTCAGAAATTTTAGTAGCAACCCATTTTTTATCTAGAAAAATATTGATAAAACCTGGCCCAGCAATGTCTACTTTGCGCACAATGCCAGCGAGATCAAGCATACTGACTACGTTTTCAGCTAACTGGCGAGAGGGGACGCCAAGCAGCTTAGCGATAGCCATAACGCCATTGGCCTGATAATCTCCGAAGTGCGTATTGGTCGATTGGCGCACCTGTGCTTTGCAGCCGACTGGAGCGCCTGCAGCTACCATAGCCTTACTTATTTTTTCTTCTAAAAATGTGTTAATGTTCACCTGGAGACCTTACGATATGGTGTTAGTGGTAGTCAGTATAGCAGGCAATTTAATGAACGGGAAATGTATGGCTAAACGCTCTACTGGATTTGAACCAGTGACCTACGGCTTAGAAGGCCGTTGCTCTATCCAACTGAGCTAAGAGCGCATTACTACTGCTGTTTTTGTCCGTTTGCATTATACTGCAAGCATATTAGTAATATATTTTATATAATATAGGAAACAACTGGATTGTAATTTAGACAGCACTATAAATCAGTTTATCACTTTGAGGTAGGTATATAGGAACAGACGTATTCTTCGCTTGATGATGCAAATAAAACAAACATAACTGTTTTAGTTATTAAAAAGAATATATTAAATATATAAATTTTATGTATCAAAACCTGTAACAAAAAAACTATAATACATCGGTAAAGAAAATTGCGGGTCATAGTGTAGGCAACTCCTGTAAAGTCCAGCGAGGCCGTACTGTAACAGATAGATCTGCTTGCGCACCAGATGACAGTCTCACCATCCCGACGTACGCAATCATCGCGCCGTTATCAGTGCATAACTCTGGTCTTGCATAAAACACTTCCCCTCCATGGTGCAGTATCATATCCTTCATCCTCTTGCGAAGTTTATTGTTAGCGCTTACACCACCTCCCATTACCAGCCGCCTTAAACCAGTTTCAAACAACGCTCTACTGCATTTAATAGTAAGCGTATCCACTATTGCATCCTCGAACTCCCGCGCAACATCTGCATAAGTTTGCGCATCATCAGCGCTTGCGCGTATTGTATTAGCTGCAAAGGTTTTTATACCTGAAAAGCTTAAATTTAGTCCAATACTGTCTGTCATAGGCCGTGGGAATGTATAGCGGCCAGCAACGCCACGCTGTGCTATATGTGACAACATAGGTCCGCCTGGATAATCAAGCCCTAACAACTTGGCTGTTTTATCTAACGCCTCACCTGCTGCATCGTCTATTGATTCCCCAAGCAGCTGATATTCACCTATGCCTGTAACAGATAGAATTTGTGTGTGCCCACCTGATACTAACAGTGCTGCAAAAGGAAAAGCAGGATAATTTGCTTCTAGCATCGGAGCTAGTAAATGTCCCTCAAGATGGTGTACTGCGATAGCAGGTATACCCCATGCATACGCCAACGCATTGCCTACTGTTGCACCAACAATCAATGCCCCAACCAGTCCTGGTCCAGCTGTATAAGCTACTCCGTTGATATCAACCGCCTGCAGTCCTGCCTGCGCCAGTGCAGCCTGTATAAGCGGTACTGTTTTTCGCACGTGATCGCGAGAGGCAAGTTCAGGAACAACACCGCCATAATTTGCATGCTTATTAATTTGACTATAGAATTTATTTATTATAATTTTATTTTTTTTATCATAAATTGCTACACAAGTTTCATCGCATGAAGTTTCTATACCTAAAATTTTCATATTTTCTTAAATATTTTAATTAAAATGTCTTTTATAAAATTTTTACTTCCTAACTTAAATATGAATAATATATAGGAAATAATAAAATGCCAGTAATTCAATTACGTGAAAATGAGCAGTTTGAAATAGCACTGCGTCGCTTCAAGCGTTCTTGCGAAAAAGCATGTGTTCTAGCAGAAGTCCGTCGTCGCGAGTACTACGAAAAACCAACTACAGAACGTAAGCGCGCGAAAGCTTCTGCAATAAAACGTTATGCAAAAAAAATTGCTCGCGAAAAAGCACGCAGCACTCGTATGTATTAATTTTAAATAAATATAAATATATTTTATTAAAATAATTGGATTTACATATTGTGGAAATAATACCTATTTTATTTATAAAAAACTTGTTGGCACGTACAGACATAGTAAATTTGATAAATGCTGATGTGAAGCTTCATAAGCATGGAAAAATTTTTAAAGCCTGCTGTCCGTTCCATAATGATAAAATTCCTTCGTTCACAGTAAATAGAGAAAAGCAGTACTATCACTGTTTTGGCTGCGGTGCAAATGGAAACGCAATAGATTTTATGATGAAATACGATACTTTAAATTTTTTAGAATCAATAGAAGAGCTTGCAGTAATACATGGTATTGATGTCAATCATTCTTATGAAAAGAAAATAAAAAATAGAGAAATACAGTATAATGTTATGAATAATATAAGCAAATTTTATAAGCAGGTGCTAGTGGAAGATGTTGCTGCGCCTGCACGCAAATATCTGCTTCAGCGCGGTATTAGCAAATTGGTTATTCAGAAATTTGCGATAGGCTTTGCACCTACTGGCTGGGACAACGTTCTAAAGCGTTTCGGAAGTTCAAAGGAAGAAAGGGCCTCGCTAAAAGATACAGGCATGCTGGTTAATAACGAAAACGGCAATGTATATGACAGGTTCCGTGGTAGGTTGATGTTCCCAATTCGCGACAATCGTGGTAGGGTAATAGCCTTCGGCGGCAGGATACTAGGAGAAAGTAATTTAAAATACCTGAACTCTCCTGAAACTTATATATTCAAAAAAAGCCGTCAGTTGTACGGTTTGTATGAAGCAAAGCAGCATAATAGAAGATTAGAAAAATTACTTATTGTAGAAGGTTATATGGATGTTGTCTCACTGGCGCAGTATGGTATAGATTATGCGGTAGCTTCTATTGGTACATCAACAACTTACGAACATATTAAATTGATGTATAGAGTAACTGATAAGGTAATTTTTTGTTACGACGGTGACCAAGCAGGAAGGAAAGCGGCCTGGCGTGCGCTGGAAAAATCATTGCAATATATTACAGACGGTCGTCAATTATTTTTTATGTTTTTACCTGAAAATGAAGATCCAGACACGCTAGTACGAAAAATTGGAAAATATGCTTTTGAGCTGCGCATTTCGCAGGCGCAGCCGTTTTCAACATTTTTGTTTGAAAATCTTATTAATATTGTAGATATCAGCAGCACGGATGGACGCGCTAAACTTAGCACGCTAGCACTGCCACTTATCGGAAAGGTGCCAGGTGATACACTGCGATTTTTCCTGCTACAAAAATTGGGAAAGAAAATAGGTATCCTAGACAATTTTATGCTTGAAAAAATGCTTAAGAATAGTCTATTTAAAAGAAATATTTGTTCATTTATACAAATAAAAAAAACAAAAATGCGTACACTTATAGTCTTGCTTGTGCAAAATCCGCACCTTTCATCAAATGTACTTAAAATTAATGTACTTGAAAAAATAAGTAATAAGCCAGGTTTAGATATTTTTATTGAATTAGTAAAGACTTGCCAGGAAAAGCCTGAGTTAACAACTGGACAATTGTTAGAAATATATAGAGATAATAATATTTACAAACACATTAAAAATTTAATGAATTGGAACCACATGATACGAGAAGATAGTATTGAAGAAACGTTTATAGATAACCTGGCGAGCCTGTACGACTCAATACTGGAAGAGCGGCAGGAAAAGCTTATAGCAAGTGATAGAAAGCATGGGCTAACAGCTAAAGAGCGGAAAGAACTCTGGTCGCTGAATAAAGCGCTAGCGAAATGGTGATATAAATAGACTAAACTAACAGGGAATAGAAAGATTGAGCGTGTATAAAGAATGATGTAGGAAAAGGCTAAATATTGAAATTTGTAGGATTGGAATGAGGAGGAATGAAATGTGCATACAGGGTATGGTAGAAGCACAGGAAGCTGATGATATACAGAGACTGCTGGCATAAAAACTAAGAATAAAGAGGAAAGAAAAAGTATTTACGCAGCAAGCTTAAAATAAAAATTATTTAATTTTAGCTTCTTTGTAAATGACATGGCGCCGTACAAAAGGATCGAATTTTTTCAATTCAATATTTTCATGTTTGGTACGTTTGTTCTTAGTGGTGGTATAGAAGTGTTCAGTACCAGCAGAAGAAACAAGCTTTATATTATCTCGTACACCCTTAGCCATGATTGATTACCTTATGATATCAGCGTAAACGGAGAGAGGCTAACACTGTTTCGATGCCTTTCTTATCGATTACACGCAGACCTTTAGCAGAGACACGCAGCGTAACGAAGTGTTTTTCACTATAAACCCAAAAACGATGATAGTGTATATTAGGCATAAAATAGCGTTTGGTAGCATTCATGGAATGAGAACGTTTTTTGCCGCTAAGAGAACGCTTGCCAGTAACTTGGCATACTCGTGACATGTTAAATTATCCAATTTATAGAAAGCAGGGAAGATAGCTAGGATATAACAGGAAAGAGGGTTATTCAACATCTAGAATCTAGACTACGGACTAGCAAGCATGCAAACGGAATAAGCAATAAGCTGATAACTACCCCCATGATGATGTCATGCGGCCAGTGCATACCAAGCGCCAGACGGCTGCTAATGACCAAACAGGCCCATAGCATTAGAACTACTACTACTAGCAATGGAAGCTGCAATCCTATGGCGAATAATGCAAAACTGGCGGCAAAAATGGTATGTCCAGACGGGAAAGAAAGAGATGTTTCCTCACACCAGTGGTTTTGGAGCCATAGAGGAATGATGTCCTCCTGCCCATGAAGGATTTCAGCAACAACTTTTTTGCGTGCTTGAAGCGGCATAGCATAGAATGTTTTAGGATCGAGATTCGAACGCTCACCAAGCCATACAACAAACGGCCGGTCTTCCTGTACAAGATCTTTGATTACATACTTAATTCCCTGGCCGATAAGCAGCGTCATCGTTATAATCAGCGTAAGGCAGATAGCGGACTTTAAACGGTAGCGCAGGCACCATATCAACCAGGCGATTAACAAGGCTTCGAACAGTACACAGCTCCTGACACTAAAGGAGGTGATTGGCTGGGTCAGCCAATAGAATTCTTTCATCCAGCGAAACTCTCTCTCTGGCTGCCATCGCCAACCACTAACCCATACTAAAACAGGCATAATCATCAGTAGCAGAGCACCAATGCTAGTACGTTTTGCAATATTTCCTATCATAAAGCTGTCCTCGTAACCTTTTGCGTTATACTACTAAATAGTGAAGATTTTGATTTTATCAGTATCGTCTGTACAATATGCCTGCCAGCCAGTTGATGAAGTGCGTTCTAGTAGCCTCTGCGGCGTGGCTGCTGTGAAGGCAGGCAATAAATAAAGCAGTGATTCGTAATATTTTGTGGTAGTGTATGTAGTCCTATGAAAGCAGGAAACGGCGATGGATAGAAGGAAGGGATGTATTTTAGCAAGACTGGGGATTGCAGTTGAAATTGTACTCCTTAACGAGTTTCCTAGTACTAAGCATTTGAGCTTATGATAACCTTGCGAGTTGCGCATTGACCTGTAGCGGATGATTTAATAATGCATAGCTTTAATATTACAGAGGAAGATATACTATAAAAAATATAATAGGTTTTTTTTATTGGATAGAATAATGGAAAACGGACAATGCAAACAACCAGCCACAGCAAGTATATAGAATTGCTAAATATGCAGGCGCCCTACTACGCAGATCCAACTGCTATTTTCCAGACATTATGCGGAGCGCGTATCGCAACGCTGTTGCTTGAGTCGGCAGACATAGATAAAAAGTACGATCTTTCAAGCATGATAGTGGTGGACAGCGCACTGCGCATAACCGCATTCGGACATACGGTCACCCTTCAGGCCCTAACCTCCAATGGCGCAACGCTGTTGCCACTGCTGGATGCCGCGCTGCCGTCTACCGTGATAATCCATTCTCACCCTAACAGCCGTGAACTTATTTTTCCACCAGCAGAAACTGAGCTTGATGAAGACGCCCGACTGCACTCGCTGTCGGTATTAGACTGCTTGCGCCTGTTGCTAAGGCTGGTAGGACAACCGGCGGACTCGCCAAAGGCGATGTTCATCGGTGGTATGTTCGCCTATGATTTAGTAGCGAGTTTTGAATCCCTGCCAAGCGTGCGCCAGGGTCAGCGCTGCCCTGACTATTGTTTCTATTTGGCAGAGACGCTGCTAATCCTCGACCATAAACTGCAAACTTGCGAACTGCAAGGCAGCTTGTTCAGTTCTGATCGTGCCGATAAACAGCGGCTGCAGCACCGCTTGGAGCAAGTACAGCACCAGCTCAGCCAGATGCAGGTGCCCATCCAGCGTAGTGTTCTCGACACTATGACGCTTGCCTGCAACCAGAGCGATGAGGAATACGGCAAGGTGGTTCGCCTAATGCAGCAGGCAATCCGCAAAGGAGAGATATTCCAGGTAGTTCCGTCACGGCGCTTCTATCTACCCTGCCCGTCGCCGCTGGCTGCTTATCATACGCTAAAAACCAGCAACCCAGGCCCGTATATGTTCTTTATGCAGGATTACGCCTTTACCCTGTTCGGCGCGTCGCCGGAAAGCTCGCTAAAATACGACCCTATAAACCGGCAGATAGAAATTTATCCAATAGCAGGTACCCGGCCGCGAGGGAGACGCGAAGACGGTACGCTGGATGCAGATAAGGATAGCCGCATTGAACTGGAAATGCGCGCAGCCCATAAAGAGCGGGCGGAGCATATGATGCTGGTTGACCTAGCGCGCAACGATATTGCACGCATTTGTGAACCGGGCAGTCGTTATGTCGCCGATTTGACTAAGGTGGATCGTTACTCGTTTGTAATGCATATAGTATCAAAAGTAGTTGGACGGCTACGCGCTGACCTGGATATGCTGCATGCTTACCGCGCCTGTATGAATATGGGCACCTTGAGCGGCGCGCCGAAAGTCAGAGCTATGCAGCTCATCGCCGAAGCGGAAGGCGAACGCCGCGGCAGTTACGGCGGCTCTATCGGCTACTTCACCGCCGAGGGTGCACTTGATACTTGCATCGTCATTCGCTCCGCCTATGTAGAAGATGGCATCGCCACGGTGCAAGCTGGAGCCGGTGTGGTGTTGGACTCTGTCCCACAGGAAGAAGCTGAAGAAAGCCGTAATAAAGCGCGCGCCGTACTGCGCGCTATCGCTACTGCCCATTATGCTAGGGAGCTGTTCTAATGGCTGACATACTCTTACTCGATAATATAGATTCCTTTACCTACAACTTAGTGGATCAATTGCGTGCAAACGATCACCGGGTGCTTATTTACCGCAATAAACTACCTGCTAGGGCAATTATCAAGGCGCTATCTGCGATGAAAAACCCGATCCTAATGCTATCGCCAGGGCCTGGTGCGCCAGCCAATGCAGGCTGCATACAACATTTGCTGAAACAGTTGTGCGGACAGATGCCGATTATCGGTATTTGCCTCGGCCATCAGGCTATTGTTGAAGCCTACGGCGGAAATGTTGGACAGGCAGTTGAAATTATGCACGGCAAAGCTTCACCGATCCTCCATGATAACCAGGGCATGTTCGCTGGCATGCAGGATATGCTGGTAGCACGTTACCACTCGCTCATTGGTAGCCAGATACCAGCCACCCTAACGGTGAACGCCTACTGCCACAATATTGTAATGGCGGTGCGCAATGATGTGGACCGAGTTTGCGGTTTTCAGTTTCATCCAGAATCTATTTTGACCACCCAGGGAGCACGTTTGCTGAACCAGACACTCTCCTGGGCGCTGATGTAACTCGAAGGAATTTCACATGCAGGCTATTTTTTCACAACTTTACCGGGGCGAGCCCATCAGCCGCTCACAAAGCGAGCAGCTGTTCAGGGCACCAATTCAGGATGATATCGCTGGCGCTGTCAGCGCGCTGCTGGCTGACGCAAAATACTTCCCCCGGCCATACTATACCTTCGCTGATATCGTAGGTACCGGCGG
>Ga0081455_10005578_pt1 | contig 13766 bp, 11 predicted proteins | sample TabmetS3T2R1_FD_70207 | JGI IMG/M metagenome (GOLD analysis project Ga0081455, IMG submission 70207) | Tabebuia heterophylla rhizosphere microbial communities from the University of Puerto Rico - S3T2R1 | ecosystem: Host-associated > Plants > Roots > Rhizosphere ... | reverse complement strand
GACACCACCACTCCCTGGTGCCCTGGCAATCCCTGGTGCTCTGGCAATGCCCGCAGCATCCGCCCAGTGGCCACCTCCCACAGCCGCGCTGTCTTGTCAGAGCTAGCCGTCACTACCAGCTGGCCGTCCGGACTAAAAGCGGCCGACACCACCACTCCCTGGTGCCCTGGCAATCCCTGGTGCTCTGGCAATGCCCGCAGCATCCGCCCAGTGGCCACCTCCCACAGCCGCGCTGTCTTGTCACCGCTGGCCGTCACCACCAGCTGGCCGTCCGGACTAAAAGCGGCGTGCCATACCGTTCCCTTGTGCCCTGGCATTAGTCCAAGTATTGCATTGTATCGCGCGTAGACCCGCCGTAATACGCTCTCAATGTCGCCCATTGGGAACGTTTCGTAGGCTTTGACCGTACGCAACATCGACCGCTCAGGGTCCTGAGTGATGTAGGCAGTAGCCTCGGCTGCAAGCTGCCGCGCCAGAGCTTCTTGCCGCCGCGTCAGAGCTTCTTGCTGCTGTGCCAGAGCTTTTTGTGCGTTGCGCTGTGCCTGAGCCCTCTGGAGTAAGCCCCATATGGCGAATCCGACGGCAATACACGCCACGACCAAGGCCACAAGGCTCAGTCGTTTCGACTTACGGGCAAGCCTCTCGGCAAGCACCTGCTCCCGTACGGCAGCCTCAGCCTTCTCACGCTCAGCCGCCGCTCGCTGGCGCTCAAACTCGGCCTGCGCTTCGGCTGCTCGCTTGTCTGCCTCGAGCCGCTCCTGTTCGAGTTGGCGCTGCCGCTGTGCTGCCGCTTCGCTTGCCTCTCGTTCCTGGCTCGCCTGCGTCTCGCTCTCAGCGATGTAGCTGCGCACCTGCTCGAACTCCTTCTGCGCTCCGGCACCGGTCGCGAGCGCGTAACGTGCGGCCCACGCGGGTCTGGGCTGCCAACCGTCCCGGCCGGCCTGCCATGCAAGAGCGCGCGATAGATCAGCACCAGCAAGCAGCGCACCGCCTTCTTTCCAGTCTGCGGCCCGGTTGCGCCAGCGGCGATAGTCATCGGCCCGCTCGGCCTCATCGGCTACCCAGTCTTGCAATTGACGCCACTGCCGGATGAGCGCTTCGTGCGAGATGTCAATGATCGCCGCGGCGTCGAGCGGCTCACCGTGCACGAGAAAATTCACCCCCTCGCGTGCGAAGGCAGCGATGACTGGTACGAACTCTTGCCATTGGCGCCCCGCAATGTCGGCTATGCGCGCCAGCCTCACTGGCCGGCGTGTGTCACGCCCCCCACTTTCGGGCGTGCCGCGCTCGGTGATGGTGCGGAACAGCACTTCTGCGAGGGAGACGAAATCTGCCGACTGTGACGCCAGGTCCGCAAGAATGGCGTCCGCGTGCCTCGACAATGCCCCGGCAATACCGCCCGTGGCCAGAAAATCGTCGCGGGTGATGGTCGGACGGTCGGGCTGGCGCTTCTGCGCCTCATCCCACATCCGAGCCAGCGCATGCTGGAGTATGGGCAACTGGTCCGGATCCCCTGCGACGACATTGATCATCTCATTGACGACCTCAGGGGCCACATCACCGCCGAAAACGCGTCCCGGTCCCGTGATGGCCTGCTCAAGCTGAGCACGGCTGAGGCGGGGCGTCAGATACTGGGAGCGATTGATGGCGTCCGGCAGCTCAAGAAAGCGGGTGCAATTCCCGAGGAAGTCCGTGCGCATGGTGATGACGACATACATAGATGCCTCTGTCGCCCTGTACGAGGCGAGCAGCAGGTTCACAAAGGCGTCTGCCTCATCTCCTTGCGCCCCCCCCCGTTCACTGTACCGAAAGATCTCCTCAAACTGATCGACGAGTATAAGTAAATTGAACTTCGTCGGGCTGGCTGTCCTGACTCGTATGTCTTCGACGAGGTGCACGAGACCGAGCGGGCCGCGACGGAGTTCTGCCTCGATAAGAGCCGGTGTGGTTACTAACTGATCCGAGTCGTCATACCCGGGAAGGAGTTGTTCTCCCAAGACCGCCGGCTCTAGCAGGCCGGTAGCCAGCCGGCGTAGGGGACGGTCTCCTGGACGCATTATGACTATGCGCCAGTCACTCCCGGTGCCGAGCCACCCAGCCGCAAGCGCGGGGAGCATGCCAGCCCGCACGAGACTGGATTTGCCGCACCCAGACGGACCAATGACGGCGAGAAATCTCGTTCTCTGCAGGATCTCAAGAAGTCGGTCGACATGGTGTTCGCGACCGAAAAAGATTTCCGCCTCGTGTTGCTCAAACGGCCTGAGGCCAGGGTAGGGCGCTGTGACTTCAAGAACCTCAGACATGAGATCCCCCGTTCTGACGCAGGAGTTCGACAAAGCGAGCGAGCTTGCTGGCATCCAAACCCTGGCGGCCATCGAGCGTTAGAAGGTTCGGGCTCCTCAGCGGTGCGCGAGGGCGTCTCTGGGGTGCCACGTCCAGTAAGGCTCCCCAGACGCCTCGCTTGCGAGGTGCTATCACTCTCCGAGTGAAAGCAAACTGGGCTTGCACCCACGTGGCAGGCGTCTGGCCGTAGACGAGCACCACACCATTGCACTCTTCCAGCAGTGCCTGCTGCTCGCTCCGCATCTTCTCAGGTGGTTGCCCAGGATCTGGCTCTGGGGATAGAAAAGCCGTCACCCCCATGTCTGTCAGTAAGTCACTGACCTGCAAGGCGATGTCGCCGTCTACCTGATCGGCATTCACGTAGATGCAGAGATCTGTTCCGTCTATGTCACGTGGCGTGCCAGACGTTAGTTCCGTCGGCCCGTGCTCCGACGAGGGCGAGAGCTGGTGTTGCACGGCTTTCAGAATCTCTTGCTTGAACTGCTCGATCCCCCCTGTCTGGACCGTGCGTCTCCCGACGAGCTCTCGGTAGGTGGGGTTCGCGATCCGTTCGGGCTCGACCTCTGGCGTGCGCCACTGCAAGATGGGCATCGCCCGTTGCTGCAGCAGGAGTAGCGCCTGATCTGCCTGCAATACCACAAATGTGGCGGGGTCATCTGGTGGTCTCCGCCCTTCGTAGGGCCCAAGTAACTGGACAAAAGCCAGAGAGCGGGCAAGGTCACGCTGCACAGCACTGACGAAGGCAGCGCGAGAATCGCGAGGGTAGTCGACAGACGGCAGCACATCGACCCCCTGTTGACGTAAGAACACTACAACCGCGTCCCGGTGATCGAGGAGGTCCTCAGTCGTCTCTGCCAACAGGATGGCGGCGCGAGGTTCCGGTGGCGGGGCAGCATACTGCCTCAGGTATTCCGCGATCAAGTGGGCAAGTTCGTTCACGTTGCGCCAGTAGGGGTTATCTTCATCTAATTTTGGCACAGGGAAACCGAGAGGCCGCGGCGCCCTATCGGTAAACCCTTGCTCCCAGAACCGCATGGTTGTCAGTGCTTGCAGCGCACGGTGCCATGTCTCACGAGGCACTGGTTGGAGCTCGACGACGAAGACGTTGTCTTTGGGTTTCTCAGTCGCATACTGTGCCAGGAAATTCCCTAGTTCACGCTGACACCATTCGGACTGGTGGTAACCGGGAGACATGACGAGCAACAAGATTTTGCTGCCCCTGAGGGTCGCAAGAAGCGTGTCCAGGACGTTGGCGTTGGCGGCCAACTTGTGGTCCATCCAGATCCTTGCGCCGCTGCCACCCAGTATACGCCGCAACACTTTGTTGAGTTCTGCGACCAGCGTTGTTACCCAACCGTTCTTGGCCCCAGCGGGGATTTCGTCATCAGCGTGCGCATAACTGACGAAAATATCGTAGGCGGGTTCAGCCATGACTGGCCCTTATGTGTGCTCATGAGACTGCAGCAGAAAGCTTCAGGAAGGCGGCCAGCCGTGAGGAGTGTCTATGCATCACAATGCACAAGACCAGGGACAACGCTCCCACCTCGGCCTCAATGCCTCCCTGAAAAGACACCAATAATACCATACTTTGCACATCGAGATCAAAGCAAGGATAGCCTGTTCTCAGGGTTATGCATTTTTCAGTCCATCGGCTCCGTTCCCCCCTTTGGCAAGATACTGCTGGTGAAGTCGGCAATATAGAGAAGCGCTCCCCATCAAGCTGGGCGATCAGGGGCCTCAATGCCACCGCGCTCTAGCGTACCAACTCCGCCGAGGTGTGCGTCTCAACCCCATTAAGTTTGTTATAAAGCGAGATGCAGGACCCCGACCACATTACTGGACTGCGGAGGCGATATATGCCGTTTCATACGATTCTGACCCAGCGACTTGATATGGGGATGGTGGGAACACTGGCGCTGGTACCGCAAGTGGTTGATGCCGTGACGGTGCCCGTGATCGCGTCGGGCGGCATCATGGATGGGCGAGGTATTGCTGCCGCACTGGCACTCGGCGCCAGTGCGGTGCAGATGGGCATGGCCTTCCTGACCTGCGACGAGGCAGGGGTGCCGAATGCCTATAAAGATGCCATTCTCAAGGCCCGCGAGCACGAGACACGTCTGACCCGCGCTTTCTCCGGGCGCCCGGCACGGGGGATTGTCAACCGCTTTATGGCGGAAGTGGAGCGTGCTGATGCCCCTACTGCCATTCTGCCTTTCCCGCTGCAAAATGCGCTGACACGACCGCTCCGGAATGCCGCTGCCAGGCAGGACCGCGCGGACTATCTGTCGCTCTGGGCCGGCCAAGGGGTGCGATTGGCACGCCGCCAACCGGCCGCCATCCTCATCGCGCGCCTGGCACACGAGACTGAGGCAGTCGTCCGTCGACTGGCCAGGCCAGATTAACAGTCTCGCGCGCCTCTTTTCAAGCTGTGCAGGACGCGCTGCGCTGGCATTACGCCCCGGTTAAGTCGGCTAGGCGTGGCATGACCTCCTTGGCCAGCAAGCGGGTGGACTGCTCCCAGCCCTGCTGATCCTGCCAGTGATCGTACACCAGAACCAGGAGGCATCCAAAGCCACCCACCTCGTTGTACAACTTGCGGATCTTGCTGGCGACGGTCTCCGGGGAACCGATGAGCCACAGGTGGTCGGCCATGTACTCGGGCGTCACGGCCTCGTCCGGGATCTCCGGGTCATGCTTCATACTCGGCAAGAACGTGAGTTGCTTGAACAGCGGGATCAGGTAGTCGCGCCAGACCCGGGCGAGCATACCATTCAGGGCCTTGTGGCGCGCTTCCTCATCCGTCTCGGCTATGTACACATCCCGTACCAGGCGCCAGGCGCTGCGGGAGACCGTCCGACCCGTCTTCTGCGCCCCTTCTGTGACTGCTTCCCACTGACTGTTAACATAGTCCGTATTGAGAGCCAGGCTCATCGGGATAAAGCCCTGTTCCCCGGCAATTGCGAGGGTAGGGGACTTGTAGCTGGCTGCTGCCACCCCGATGGGCGGATGCGGCTTCTGATAGGGGGTGAGAAAGTAGTGCAGCAGGTTATACATGGTCTCGGTCTTGTTGACGCTCCAGTACTTGCCCCGGTATTCGAAAGGCGGCTTGTTCTCCCAGATCTTTAGCATGATGTCGAGTGATTCCCGGGTCATCTCCCGGTGCTGGCCCCCCATGCCGTCCACGTTGAACAGCGCCCAGTCGCTGGGTAGCCCGCTGGAGCCGATGCCCAGCAGGAAGCGGCCCTGGGCCAGGTGGTCCAGATAGGCGATCCGATGCGCCAGTTCCGCCGGGTGGTGATAGGGCAGGAGATGCACACCCGTACCGAGCTTGATCCGTGAAGTCCGCATCAAGGCCTGGGCAATCATGATGTCGGGGGCCGGGATCGGTTCCCAGGGTGAAGTAAAATGTTCCCCGATCCAGGCCTCGTCATAGCCTAAGGAATCACACAGGGCCAGGTAGTCCAGATCCCATTGATGTGCGTCGTAAATGTTCCGCTCCGGTGGATGGGATGGCATCATAAAGAGTCCGTACTTCATGGTTCCTCCAGGGTCTTTCTTGGTGTTTAAACCGTTTCACCAGCCTCGTGCTGGGGCGCCAGCTGTGCCGGTTAGCCTCGGATAGCGTTGATGACCTCATCCACACTGGCCACCCATGCCATGCGGGGAAAGACAATGTCCATGCAGGTGTCGTGCTCCTGCACCGTCGCGGCGGCGCAGCAGTCCCGCACCACGACACAGTCGTAATCCTGGTCTCTGGCATCCCGCAGGCTGCCCTCGACCACACCGGTAGTGGAGTATCCGGTGAGCAGCAGCGTGGACACCCCAAAGCGGCGCAGGTAGACGCCCAGAGCTGTGGTATGGAATGGGCTGGTGGTGTGTTTGGTGACAATCACATCCTCAGGGCGTGGTGCCAGCTCTGCGACGATAGCCGCACCGTCAGAGCCCTCGATAAGACTGGGAGCCCCACCGCTGCCTGATGGCGTGCCCAACGGCGGACGGGGCGCGTCTTTCAAATCCGGACGCCGGGCCACGCGGACGTGGATGACGGGCATCCCAACCGCCCGCGCCTTCGTCAGGAGTTTCTGGCAGTTGGCAATGAGGGCTGCCCCACTCAGCGGCACAACCGGACGGCTGCCCTTGATGAGTTCGTTTTGCAGATCCTGGAGCAATAATGCCGAGGTCTTGGGATTGAGCACTACGTTAGCCATACATCACCCCCCTGTCTTGCTTAACGTCGCGAGCATACTGCACTCGGGGTAGTGCAGCATGCGTGTCAGTGTAGAGCGGTATATCACTTCTGGCCAGCAAAGTCACGTTAGAGTATGAGTATCTTCTGTTGGGAGCATACTCCCAGGGACGCTGGTGCAAAAAAGGCCATGGGGAGGGGGCCGATCGCATTATGGGTAGGCGCATGTGTGCGTATGCGTTAGAATGGAGACAGCCCCTGGCCAGCGCTGTTAAAGCCCAGGAGGAAGAGTAGGGCATCATCGCTACGGTGGCATGTATTGGAGGAACCCTACGCATGGCCTCGACGGATAGCCCTCTCAAACGTCTGGTTAGTACGTTCATTACCGATTTTGCCGCCTGGCTGCTCAAAACCCAGGTGCGAGAAGCCAGGCCGCTCAACATCGAGCTGCCAGGCGAGACGCTGGCGGTGGATCAGGTGTTTCATGTCGTGTTGGCCGATGGGCGCCAGGTAATATTACACATGGAGTTTCAGGGGCGCCGGAGTCACCCTTCTATGCCGTGGCGGATGCTGGAATACATCTCGCGCCTGGCTGGGACCTACCGTCTAGAGTTGTTGAGCGTCGTCTTCTACGTTGGTCGTGGCGCTGGAGCGGATGACACTGGGCACCATCAAGTGCAGAGCCCCACTGGTTCTGTTACGCTCTTGTGGCAGTATGAAGTCATACGTTTGTGGCAGATGCCTGCTGAGGATCTCCTGGCGCTGGGTAGCCCAGCGCTCCTGGCACTCGTAGGGCAGACCCAGGTCGTGCGGCCTGAGGTGGTGTTCCCGGCAGTGGTAGCGCGTCTACGACAGGAACCGGATAGGGAGCGCCAGCGCCAGTTGCTGACAGCTCTGCTGGCACTCATCACGGAAGAGGAGTGGATACACATGGTAGAGCGTGCCTTGGAGTTAGAGGATGAGTTGATGGCAGAATCGCCTTTCTTGCGTCGTATCCAGGAGAGAGCGCGTACCGCAGGCTCTCTCACCGCCTGGCAGCGTGCCATCCTGGAGACCCTGGCTGTGCGGTTCACCTTTCCCGAGGCTGTGCGGGACTCGGTGGAGCAGCGTCTCACAACGATCACCGATGAAGCGCAATTAGCCACACTCCATACGGTAGCGGTACAAAGTACTCAACTCGCAGATTTCCTCGCTTCTCTGGAGAGTAGCGCACGGGGGTGAGGCGGGTGTGGCCATGGCGTAGCCGCCGCGCCCCCTACGGCCGGTCGCCCTTGATGAGTTCGTTTTGCAGATTCTGGAGTAATAATGCCGAGGTCTTGGGATTTAGCACTACGTCAGCCATACATCAATCCCTATCTTTCTCTCGCCCCGTTTCCTCATACCGGTCCTCTCCCTAGGCTCCCTCACCGCACGATCCTGGGCCTCGCGGTGGTGCTTAGAGGACAGCCTCCGTATCTGCTGGGCCTCGGGCGAGGCATGCACGCTGACAAAACGCCTGCCAGCCTCATCAGCTGGGGGGCTGTCCCTGGGGCCTATCGGCTAAATCGGTCCACACGAGATTCATACACTCGATGTCAGGGATACACCGATATTGCGCGCTTACGCGTGCGACCAGTGTGCCAATGTTGTGTGGCTTGATTTAGGAGCCGAGTTCCTCTAGAAGACTGACCAGATCGTCAGCATGCTCTTCTTCCATGGCGAGAATCCCTTCCATCAGCCGCCGGGTCGTAGGGTCCTCGTTGCCAAAGTAATTGATCATATCACGGTAGCTATCGATGGCGATGCGCTCGGCGACCAGGTCCTCTTTAATCATGTCGATCAGCGAGGTGCCTTCAATATATTCGGAGTGGCTCCGGGTTATCAGACCATCGGGGGAGAAATTCGGGGCACCGCCTAGTTGCACAATGCGCTGGGCAATCTGGTCAGCATGCGTTTGTTCCTCGTTGGCGTGCTGTAAAAACTCCTGCGCCACACTCTGCGCATTGATGCCCGACGCCATGAAGTAGTGGCGCTTATAGCGTAGGACACAGACAATCTCCGTAGCCAGGGCCTCGTTCAACAGCCGAATGACGGTCTCACGGTTGGCACGGTATCCTTGGGTGACGGCCCCTTGTTCGATGTGCTGACGCGCCCGCGTACGGAGGGTCTGAATATCGGTCACAAATGGTTGCTCCGCCATGTGCTCTCCTTCCTGGAATGGGATGAATCATCTACAGCACTGCCTATAGGATGGCATTATGTACTCACTTCTCAGCCCTACTGGGGCTGACACTGCACCATTGGTTAACGTGCTATTTTGCCCTGATATCATGATCGTTCCGATTCACGCTGATCCGCCACCGGCCCACGGCAGAGTGAAGTAGAAGGTCGCTCCACAGGTAGGGTTGTTGGTGACGCCAATGACACCGCCATGGGCCTCGATGATCAAGCGAACGATGGAGAGTCCCATACCCAGGCCAGCCGGCTTCCGCGTGTAGAACGGCTCGAAGACCAGCTCCTGGGTGCCGTCTTGGAGCCCCGGACCCGTATCCTGTACTGACACGTGGACGGTCCTCGTCTCGAGGTTCCTGGTGCGCACGACGATCAGCCGCTCGCCCCCGCTGCCTTCGGCTATCGCTTCCATGGCGTTGAGCAGAAGATTCAGGACGACCTGTTGCAACTGCACATGGTCGCCATGCACGATTGTCGGCTCCGGATCGACATCGAGCGTGACGGTGATGTTGCGGATGACTGCATCACTACTGACGAGCTTGACCACACCACGGCAAAGCTCGTTGAGATCGAGCAAAACATACTGGAACTCGTTCTTCTGGAGCAGATCGCGCAGGTGCTGGATGACCTCAGCAGCGCGCTTGACGTCCTCGACGATGTCAACCAGGATGTCGCGGAACTCGTCGAACGCGGGTGGGGTGGCCTCCAGAAACCGACGGGCGGCCTGGGCATTGGCCAGGATCCCGGCCAGTGGCTGGTTCAGCTCGTGGGCGAGTGAAGCAGTCATGGCGCCCATCGTCGAAACCCGTGTGCAGTGTGCGAGTTCCTGGCGGCTGCGTTGGGCCTCCATCTCCGCCCGCTTCCGATCGGTGATGTCAGTATGCGCAATCACTGCACCGTCTCCCGATCGGCCTAGCGGGACCACGGACATCGCAAACCAGCGCTCGCCGTCTGCCATCCGACTGGCGTATTCCGACGCAAATTCGGGCTGTAACCCGTCGAGCACCGCCTCGATACCGGCCAGGGTCTCGGCCGTCTGGGACGTGTCCGGGCGGATGGCTTGCCACAAGACCTCGCGGTAGTTGACACCCACTCCGTCCGATGGCATGCCGTGCTCGCGCGCGAACCGTGCCCAGCTTTTATTGACGGCGACAATCCGACCCTGGCGGTCCAGGACGGTGACGCTGCTGGTGAGCGATGCGAGGATAGCCGACTGCATCAGCTCGCTGGTGCGCAGGGCGTCTTCTGCCTCCTTGCGAGCCAGGGCATTGGCAAAGACCTCGGCGATAAGGCGCAGTCGATGCACCAGCTCAGCCGGCCAGGCTCGCTCGGCGGCGACGGTGACGAACGCCAGGGCACCGAGGACGCGGCCACCGGCTACCAGGGGGATAACAAGGTTCGACTTGGCACCCAGCCGTTGGAAAGAGTCCCGGTCGCGTGCCGCCTCGGCTGGCAGCTCGTCCAGGCTCCCAAAGACAACGTTTTGCTTGCCGAGAAGCCGCCGCATCGCCCAGGGGAAATCCTGGCTCGTGATGGCCCGCGGAGGCAGCTCGGCCCCGGGGACCTCCCAAGAGTATGTCACCTCCAGCTCCTGCCCATCCCTGGAAAATTCGACGAGCACGAGACGATCCAGCCTGAGGAACTCCCCGAGTTGCTGGAGCGAGGTCTTGAATACCTTACCCATATCGTGCGAGGACAGGTGCACAAATGTGCCCGAAAGGCGAGACAGCATTTCCTCGAAACGTAGCCGTCTCGCCAACGCTGCTTCGGCGCGCCGTCGCTCCTCGATGAGTGCGGCCAGACACATAAGCGGGATCGCCACACCGATCAGGGAGAGTTGGAGAGTCAGGGCACTCTCGGCTGGCGGCAGCCCAGCAAATGGCCCGTACCCCTGCGAGGCTGCCCACATAGCTATAACCGCGGTCGCCAGAAGCGACAGACTGGTGCCTAAAGGCCCGAAACGGACCATAGCCCAGAGGAGGAATGGGAGGAGAAAAACCAGCAGCGTGCGTGGCGCGTCCGGAATGGCGTCCAGGCCCTTAATCGGTCTTGCAAAGACGACGATGCCGACGGTACAGAGCGCTCCGATGAGGAGTGCCGCCTCAGCGTGCCGCCAGCGGGACGCACCACGCAGCCAGACCGGTCCGGCTGTTATCACCATCACGAGTGCCGGCACCAGCGTAAGTGTCGTCAGGACGTTGGAGAAGAGCCGGGTGCGCCAGACGAGCCAGTACGACTCGTCTCGCAGCGTCGTCACTGCCGCTGCATCCGCGAACGAGGATAAGAGTGGTGCGAGGAACACCGCCACTATGATGAACACCACCACCCGGCGCAATGTGTCAAAGCGGACGGGCACGTCGCTCAACCAGCGCATGCCGACGGCGGCGAGGAAGGCTTCGCTACAATTAGTGATGAAGAGCGCCAGCATCAGGGACGATGGCTGCACCACCCACAGCTCCGCCGCCAGATGGGCTGGGAAGGCGGCAAGCAGGTAGAGCCACCACCGCCGCGGTGGCGTGAGCAGAAGGGTAGCGGTCAGCAGCGCATTGGGCGGCCACATGACCGACGGCGTCGTGGGCGGCAACCGGAGAATGAAACCAATGTTCGCCCCGATGTAATAGCCGACACAAACGAGGAGCGCTGCGGCCATAGTACGGAGACGGGATGCACCCCACGGGCCTGTTGCTCCCCTGGCTGCCCTCCGTACGAGAACCGCTGCTTGTTTGCCTGCCTCTCCTAGCGGATTGTCCAGCATCGCTTGAACTCGCTACGTTACGGTGGCCGCCCCTGCTACAAGAATGAAGGTGGTATAAATGCACCAACAGGAGCCATGATTCTAGATCTACGTTCCAGGAGTTGCAACCTAAGCGCCGCAGACACGTTGACTTTCAGACCGTTGGACGTTTAGCATACAGAGATAGGCTGTCGTTGTATGTCTATAGGACTTTCATTCTATGTCAGAAAGTGTATGATAGTGGCCAGGCTCATCGTTGATGCCTTGGGCAATGCTTGCCACGTGAGACCGACTACTTGGGGCTAGACTAAAGTCTTATCTCTATAGACCCAAGGTCTCATTGTCGCTGTTGTGCTTCAGTGTTAGGTTCTCCTATAGCTAGGCAGTCAGGATTATCAGGGCTTCCGAGCGCAGGAAATCCTGGGTGGTGCGGTGCATACGCTCCCTACACATCGTTCGCAAACAACACATCACGAGGGATCAACCATGCAACAACTCGCTGGCGCAGTGAGAGCACTATGGTACGCAATGTTTCTGATAGCCTTTGGTCTAGGCGCGCCGATTTGTCTGGCTCAAGCCCAGGGGACCAGCACACGGGCCGATGTCGCGGCGTTGCTCAAGAAACACGATGACGCGTTGAACCAGCACAATCTGAGCGGATTGCTGGCACTGTATTCGCCGAGTCCCAAGACAGTCATGCTCGGAACTGGGCCGGGGGAGAAGTATCAGGGCAAAGAAGAGATCAAGACCGCCTACACCGAATTCTTTAAGGACTTCGACAAAGGCACGCTGACGCACAGTTGTTACTGGAGAGATGGCGGGGGGAGCGGCAACATGGTCTGGGGAGCGGCCATGTGCAAGTTCGCAGATGCCAAAGGCGAGAAGAAGAGGGAGTTTGAGCTCAATGTCTCTGTTGTGGCTGAGAAGCAAGGAGGAAAGTGGCAGTTTGTCATGATGCACTATTCCAATGTTGTCGGTAATACACCCAATCAATGATGCTATCTCACCCAGGGAGAGGTCACAGCATGGCAGACGATAACCACGCACAGCAGATGGCAGATACAGCAGAAGAAGCCGAGTTACTCCGCCGTAGGGATTACCTCAAGAGCCTCAAGAAATGGTCGCAAGCCGTGATCGGTGGGGTGATCCTGGGAGCGCTGGTCCCCGGTTCCAAGGCAGAGGCGGGTTGGGTCAATACTCGTGGGAGCTGGGTCAACGGCGGCGGCGGTGGTTGGGCGAACCGCGGCGGCGGGTGGATCAATGGCGGCGGCGGGTGGATCAACCGCGGCGGGAGCTGGGTCAACGGCGGCGGCGGCGGGTGGGTCAATCGCCGCGGGTGGTAGCTGGCTTCATACCTACGGCATGCAGGCATCTTAACATCAGGATACATGGGCAATGGTGCAGGCCAGACATACGGTTGTGTATAACATCCCCGTACATCTCGTGCCCGCGTACCGAGGACGAGCAGTGCTCGTGCGCACTCAGGATCCGACAGAGCTGGTGCACGCTCTGCCTGACGGGGAGCGTGAGAAGCTCGCTGGGGTGCAGCTACTGTCTTTGAGCGCTGATGTCGACGCCCTGGCCGACTGGGGCTATGGCGTGCCAGTCGATCTCGTTATGCTCTCCCCGGCTACGGAATTCGCCTTGCTCTACCGGCACGCCAAACTGCTCGACAAACATCCGGTGCGGGTCTCGATCCCCGCACTCTCTGAGCTTTTCAAAGCGGTGAAGGTGGCCACTGCCTTGGGCTTCACCGTCAAACTCGACGTGGGACAGCCTGACTCTGCTACACTTGCAGCGATGCAGTCGGTGCTGGATTTCTACCTGCATCACACCTCAGTCTCACAGCCAGTCGAATTCTTCCATACGGCTCTCCTATCGTTCTATCACCAGGCTCCAGCCACGCTCTGGGATGTCCAGGAAGAAGACCCGGCATACGTCCGCTACGTCACAGATGACGGCAGGGAGACCATAGCGCGGCGCCCGGTCGGTACGTGTGTGACTGGCGACCTCGGGTCTTTTGTCGCTGACCTCCAGAAAGAGCTGCTGGCAGAACGGAGTGAGTGCTGTGAGTGTGAGTTCTTTGCGCACTGCGGTGGCTATTTCAAGTGGCCCCGTAAGGACTACGGCTGTAGCGGCGTCAAGACATTGTTTCGCACCTTGGGAGACGCCAGCGAGGCTTTACGGCACGACCTCAACACTTTTACCGCAGCGAGAAAGGAAACGGGGCGATGATCGGCAGCCATTTCTCTCTCATTCTGCTCCCGACCAACAAGTGCAATGTGGCGTGTG
>Ga0081455_10005577_pt1 | contig 13766 bp, 9 predicted proteins | sample TabmetS3T2R1_FD_70207 | JGI IMG/M metagenome (GOLD analysis project Ga0081455, IMG submission 70207) | Tabebuia heterophylla rhizosphere microbial communities from the University of Puerto Rico - S3T2R1 | ecosystem: Host-associated > Plants > Roots > Rhizosphere ... | reverse complement strand
GCCGCCTCGGCCGGGCGCTTGGCCTCGACCGCGCCGCGAGGCTCGCCCTCGTGCGGCGGCTCGATCGTGATGTTCGGCAGCAGCCGGTCGAGCCAGCGCGGGATGTACCACGCCTTCTCTCCGAGCATCGTCAGGAACGCCGGCACGAGCGTCATCCGAACGATCAGCGCGTCGGTGAGGATCGCGACCGCGAGCAGCAGACCGAACTCCTTCGAGATGCGATCGGCCGTCAGGATGAACGCTGCGAAGACGGTGCCCATGATCAGCGCCGCGGCCACGACCACTCGGCCGATCGCGGCGATCCCGTGCTCCACCGCTTCCTTCGTCTTGAGCCCGTGGACGTGCTCCTCACGGATGCGGCTCATGAGGAAGACCATGTAGTCCATCGACAGGCCGAACAGGATCGCGAACGCGATCGGCGGAACGAAGGTCTCGATCGGGCCCGTCCGGTCGAGGCCGGTGAGACCCATCAGGTAACCCTCCTGCACGACGAGCGTCAGCACTCCGAAGCCGACGAACGCCGACATGATCGTCGTGATCGCCGCCGTCAGCGAGATCACGATCGACCGGAACGCCATCGCGAGCACGATGAACGTGACTCCGATGATGTAGAGCAGGAAGAGCGGCAGCCGCTCCATGATCCGCTCGCCGATGTCCTTGAAGGCGGCGGTCAGGCCCGAGACGTACACGACCGCGTTGCTGCCCTGGGTCGCCTCGGGAACGACGTCGTTCCGCAGGCGGTCGACGAGCTGGTCCGTCCTCTCGTCCTGGGGCGCCGAATCAGGCGTGACGAAGACGATCCCCACCGTCTTCTCGTCGTTCAGCTGCGGCTCGCGCGCGGAGGCCACGCCCGGGAGGTTCCGCACGCGGTCGTAGACCCGCTGCGGCGCCTGCTGGTCGCCGTTCACGTCGATGACGATCGGAATCGGGCCGTTGAAGCCGGGCCCGAAGCCCTGGGCCAGCAGGTCATAGGCCCGCCGCGCGGTCTGTTCCTTCGGCTGCGTGCCCTGGTCGGACGCGCCGAGCCGGACGAGCGCCGAGGTCGCCGCAAGCCCAACGACGAGGAGCAGCACGACCACGAAGACGCCGCGAGCGTGCCCGGTGACGAAGCGGCCCCAGCGAGCGATCAGGGTCTTCTCGCGGGCTTCCTCTGAGTCGTCGATCGGCTTGAGGAACGGCACCTTCAGCCGATCGATCTTGTGGCCGAGCTTCGCCAGGACGGCGATCAGCAGGGTGTTCGCGATGATCACCGTCGTCAGGACGCCCAGCGCCGAGCCGATACCGAGCTTGGTCACGAAGTCGAGGCCGAAGAACGCCAGGCCGGTCACCGAGATCGCAACGGTCAGGCCGGCGAAGAGAACGGCTCGGCCGGCCGAGGCACCCGCCTCGGCGGCCGCATCGACCGGTGAGAGCCCCTCATGCAGGAGCTGTCGGAAGCGCGTCACGATGAACAGCGAGTAGTCGATTCCAACGCCGAGGCCGATCATCGACACGAGCAGCGGCGTGATCGTGTTGATGTCGGTCAGGCCGGCGAGGATGAAGAGCAGGAGGAACGCGCTCGCGACCGCGGTCAGTGCGAGCGCGATCGGCATCGCGGCGGCGACGAAGGTGCGGAAGACGACGAGCAGCACGATGAGCGCCGCCAGCAGGCCGAGCAGCTCCTGCGTCCCTTGCTCGATCGGCGGGAACTCGGCGTCGCCGTTGAACTCGACCTCGACCCCGGCGGGCTCCACGGTTTGCCGCACGGCGTCCTGAACGGCGAGGACCTCCTCGCGGTCCTTCTCGTAGATGACGCGATCGAACTGCGCCTCCGCGTACGCGATGCGGCCGTCGTCCGAGGTCGTGTCGGCGCTGAACGGGTTGCCGACGCTCTCCAGGCCGGCCTTGTCCGTGGTCGCCGCGAACTCCTGGGTCTTCAACCGGGCAATCGCCTGGTTGATTGCGGCCTTGCGCTCCGGCGTGTCGAGCCGCTGCCCCTCGGGCGCGGCGAAGACGAGGTTCAGCACGCCGCCCTGCTCGGAGGTGAACTCGGACTCGATCAAGTCGGTGGCCTTCTGCGTGTCCGAGCCCGGGATCTCGAACTCGTCCTTCAGGCTGCCTCCGACGGAGGCCACGAGGACGATCAGCAGGGCGATGGCGGCGAGTGTGCCGCCGATCGCGCGCCACGGATGCGAGGCGTTCGCCCGCGCCCAGCGCGCGAGCGCGCCGGTCGAGAGTCGTTCGTGAGCTAGACGGCGGTCCGCCACGGGGGTGCTAACGCCGGGCGTGACCCCATCATTCCCTTCGGATTCTCGCGAGTGCTCGGTCATGTCCCCTCCATTGCTTCGCGCTACCACTACAGACGAGCGGCAGGTTCAGAACTCATCGGTTTCAGGTTCGTCGTCGCTTGGGCGAACGGCTGGTGGAACGCGCTGAGTGCATCCACACCAGCGATGTCGAAGTCGACATGGTGGCAGAGTTCCGCGTCGCTGACCGCAACTTTGACCCGATTGGCGGACGGGTTCCAGAGCAGCGCGACCTCGACGCCGTCTCCCGTCCTGCGGGCCAACTCTTGCCAGTGAGTTGCTGCCTCGGGTGTCACATGCATCTCCTTCAGCGGTATTTGGGCGGACTGCCTGAGGGTCGCAGCTACGGGCTCCGACGTGGATGGGGCCAGCATGCGTCTCGGGGTGGGGCTAGCCACACCATCCGAAGCGGGCGTGGTTATGCCCGCATGAAGGCGAGCACCGCGAGCACGCGGCGGTGATCCTCGGGTGCGGGAGGGAGGCCGAGCTTGCCGAACATGCTCGTGATGTGCTTCTCGACCGCGCGTGGGGTGATGAAGAGCCGCTCGGCGATCGCCTGGTTCGACCGTCCCTCGGCCATCAGCTCCAGGACCTCCCGCTCGCGCGGCGTCAAGGCCTCGATCGGGCTGTGTTTGCGCCGACGCCCGACGAGCTGTGTGACCAGCGCCGGATCGAGTGCGGAGCCACCTTCTGCGACTCGCCGCACTGCGGCTGAGAACTCCTCGATGTCCGAGACGCGGTCTTTCAGCAGGTAGCCGACGCCCTCGGCGCTCTCGGCGAGCAGCTCCATCGCGTACGCAGCCTCGACGTGCTGGGAGAGCACGAGCACGCCGACGTCGGGATGCTTCGACCGAATCTCCTGGGCCGCGCGCAGCCCTTCGTCGGTCTGGGTCGGAGGCATCCGGATGTCGACCACGGCGACGTCGGGGGCGTAGCTCCGGACCTTGAGGAGGAGGTCGTCGGCGGTGTCCGACTGTCCGACGACCTCGAAGCCGGCCTCCGTGAGCAGCCGGGCGATGCCCTCGCGGAGGAGCACGGAATCGTCGGCGAGCGCGACTCTCAGCTTGCCGCCCTTCTGAGCGGAGCCTCCGACCGGCTGCGCCTGTGCGTCCGGATCCACGGCCTGGCTGAGGCGCAGCGGTGGGAATCGGCTGTCGCCGCCGTCGCGCACGAGCTGGAAGATGCGCTCGGCCCGAGGCAATCCCCTCAGCTCGTGCTCGCCGAGGTCCTCGACGCCGACCTCCTCGAGCTCGTCGAGCGCCGCCTGCGAGAGCAGGACCTGGCCGCCGTGCCCGGCCGAGCAGAGCCGGGCGACTCGGTGCACGTCGATGCCCACGTAGTCGTCCTCCTCGACCGCCGGCTCGCCGGTGTGGATGCCGATTCGGACGCGCACCGCGCGCTCCATCGGCCACTGATGAGCCTCGTGCGCCTCCTGAATCGCGTGCGCCGCCTCGATCGCGGCGTCCGCGCGGGCGAAGGCGGTGAAGAACTCGTCGCCGCGACTGTCGATCTCGTACCCGCCGGTCGCCTCGAGGGCGTCCCGCACCAGACGGCGGTGATCGGCGATCAGGGCTCCGTAGTCGGGCCCGAGCTCGCGAACGAGCCCCGTCGAGTCCTCGATATCCGTGAAGAGAAAAGTGACTGTTCCCGTGGGAAGCGCGGGCACGGAGAGAGGCTAGCTCGGGATTCCCGACGTCTCCGCGTGAGGGAGCTCGCACGGGATCTCCGCACGGATTCTCGTGCCCCGTCCGTCCGGGCTCACGACGTGGAGGTGCCCTTCGAGGGCCTCGACTCGGTCGGTCAGCCCGCGGAGACCCGATCCGGTCTCCGGATCCGCTCCGCCGACCCCGTCGTCGGCGACCTCGACGACGGCAGATCCGTTCTCCTGTGCGACCGTCACGGTGACTTCCGAGGCGTGCGCGTACTTCGCGACGTTGGCGAGCGCCTCCGAGACGACGTAGTAGGCGGCGGCTTCGACGCGCCTGGGGAGGCGCTCGGGCGGTAGCTCGAGCTCGACCGGGAGCGGCGCGCGGTCGGCGAGCGCGTGGAGAGCCGGGCCGAGGCCGCGCTCGGTGAGGACCGCCGGATGGATCCCGCGGGCGAGCTCGCGCAGCTCCTCCAGCGCGACATCGAGCTCGCCGCCGGCGGCAGTGAGGAGCTCGGTCGCCGCCTGAGGATCCGTCTTGAGCTTGCTCTGGGCCAGTCGCAGCGAGAGCGAGAGCGAGACGAGGCGCTGCTGGGCGCCGTCGTGGAGGTTGCGCTCCAGGCGTCGCCGCTCGTCGTCGCCGGCCGACACGAGCCGGGCGCGGGACGCCTCAAGCTGCCGGCGCGCCTCCTCGTTCGCGAGCGCGAGCGAGACGAGCTGGGTGAACGCACCGAGGCGCTCCTCTGCGCCACGCCAGAAGAAGTGAGGAGGCTCGAGCGACGCGGCGACGACGCCCCAGAGCCGGCCGGAGACGGTGATCGGCGCGGCGACGATCGAGTTCATCCGGTGCTTCCGCAGCCGTGCTGCGAGCTCCGGGCGCATCGGCTGCATGAGATCGACCCGGATCGGGCGGCCGGTCTCGTAGACCAAGTGCATGGGATTTCCGGCCATGGGAACGGGCTCGCTGCCCTTGAGCGGATGCTGGTGGTCACCGCGCTCGTTCCAGTAGCCGACGAGCGCGGCCCGATCGCCCTCGGGCTCGTAGCGAAGGAGCTTGACCGACTGCGCACTGAGAAGCTGGCCGACCTCGGCCGCGACGAGGTGGAAGATGTGCTCGGACCTGGCCTCGGCGGCGACGGCCAGCGCCACCCGGTGAAGAGCCGCCTGGAGACCTTCCTGGCGCTTCCGGTCGGTGACGTCGCGGACGACCAGGAAGAACTCATGCTCGCCGCTCGGGACGAAGCGCCCCTCCTGGAAGCGAAGATCGCCTTCTTCGCCCAGCTCCCACTCGATCGTCTTGAGCTCGCCGGTCCTGAGCGCCTCCGATCCGGTCTCCATGACGCGATCGATGAGCTCTCGCGGCACCGGGTAGTCGTAGACGCTCGACCCGACGTTTGCCTGGAGAGGCCCAGCCGCGCCTGGTCCCTCTTGGATGTCGAGAAAGGTCCCGTCGGCGCCGATCCGGAACATGTTGTCGGGGATCGCCTCGATGAGCGCGCGGCTGCGCCGTTCGCTCGCCTGGAGGGCGAACAGGTTCTGATCTCGCTCGATCTCGAGGCCGACGGTCGCCGCCACCTGCTCGAGCAGCTCTGGCTCGTCCAGCAGCGCCTCGTCGTGCAGGATCGCTGCGAGCGAACGGCCCTCGCGCTCGATCATCGTGATCGCACGTCCAGGCTCGGCGACGGCCTCCCGCGGCCTGCCGTTGGCGTCGATGTAAGCCGAGGACGGATCCTCGCACGCGTAGAGCAGCTCCGCGGTCGGATCGCGGAGCAACTCCCTGACGCGCGCCTGAGCGCCGCCTTCAGGCTCCTCCGCAACCGCTCGGCTGATGTCGGCGCGAGCTAGGCGGCTCTTCAACAGCCCCGCGAGGAACACGAACGGGACCCCGATGAGCACGATCATCGCGGCCCACCCGACAGCCTCGGAAACGGTGCGCGAGAACGAATGGGCCCCGACGGTGATTGCGAAGAGCAGCAACGTTGTCCCGCCTGTGAGCAGGACGGGGGTCAGCGCACTGCGCGCCGCCGGGCTGGAGGTGCGCCAACGATGAACGAGCGTCGCGATGACGGCGAGCAGGTAGGCGGACCAGATGACGCTGATCGCAACGGTGAGGATCTGGCTGGCGGTCGCTCGATCGCCGACCAGGAAGGCGTTGTCCGGGCACTCAGCGCACGCGTACGGGTCCGGCTCGACAAGCAGGTAGCCCACCTGTCCGACCAGCACGAGCAGGTACCCGCTGACGACGAGGAAGCGGTCCCACTGCGACTGGAGCCGGCCGCTCGGATATGCCATCAGGAGGTGGATGAGGAAGCCGGCGGGGATCGCAGAGAGCGTCACGCCCAGGGTCCAGAGCCACGAGTTGTTCGACGCGATCAGCCCAGCGCCCAGGAGCCAGGTGAGCCCGACGGCGATCAGCAGCAACCCGATGCGGTTCAACGGGCGACGGATTCGCGCAATCAGCCCGGCGAGGATGAATGCCCCGCCCGTGAGCAGCGTCACGATGGCCGTGAATCGGGGCACGTTCTGGTGGTTGCTGAGGAGGATCAGGGCCGTGGCGGCGGCCCCGGCGGCGAGTGCCAGCGGGGTGACGACGAGCCAGAGTCGCGTCGTGCGGCTCATTCGAGGAGCGCCGACAGCGAAGCGCCCGAGAGCTCGGCCTTGGGAATGAACCCCCGGGCCCCGCTCTGCTCGACGAGCGGCCCGAAGTCGCGCGCGTCGCGGCTCGACGTCATGACGATCGCGGGCGCGTTGCCGTTTCTCGTCAGCGTTGCGGCCACTTCGAAACCGTCGATGTCGGGGAGATAAACGTCGAGGAGGATGACGTCGGGATGCAGCAACCCCGCGGCCTCGATCGCGGAGGCGCCGTCGGCCGCCTCACCGACGATCTCGAAGCCCTCACTTTCCAGTAGCGCTCGTGCTGTCCCACGAAAGCTCGGATGGTCGTCGACGATCAGAACTGTGGTCACCAGATGGAAATGGTGGCACGCGGGGTCGTTCTGCGCGGTACGGCTGACCACACTCTTGCATCAGCCGCGAAGTCTCAGCCCGACGCTAGTCGAGCCGGCGCTGGTACGTGCGCCGGCGGGCGAACTCTTGGTAGCCCGCTCGCTCGAAGGCCTTCACCATGGCGACGTTGTCGCGATCGCAGTCGCCGCGGATCTCGTCGACGCCGCTCTCCAGCAGCTTCACCGTGCCTCTCTGGACGAGTTGCGGCGACAGGCCACGGCCGCGACGCTCAGGCACGACCCCGACGTAGGCGATCACCGCCGTGCTCGGGTTTCTCGCCCCCATGACGACGCCCGCGAGCCCGCCGTCCTCCTCGTAGGCGAGCTCCCACCACTCCGGTCGGTACTCCATGCCCTGGAGCCCGCGGAAGTCCGCCTGGGCGGCACCTCGCAACCCGTGCTCGTCGATCTCCTGATTGATCCACGAGTCCCTGGTCCCCTCGTACGTCGAGGCGATCGCGTCGACGAATGCGCCCTCGCCGACCTCGGACAAGGGCCGGAACGCAAGCGACGCTTCGTGCCGCGCCGGCGGCGACGAGGCCAGGTAGCGCCAGCGGAGACCGTCGCGGACGAGCTCGTACCCGGATCCCGTCAGGAGGCGAATCCGCGCCTCGCCGTTCTCCTGGTACTGCGGCGCCGCCGGCGGGCTGTCGACCGAGTGGCTCAGGACGTCGGCTCCGAGGGCACCGCCGAGCTCGTGGGCGCGCGACAGCACGGCCCGTCCCGCCGACAGCTCGTCGTCGCTCCAATCGGTGTCGATCAAGACGAGGTCTGTCGGCATTGCCCGGCCCGGCAGCGACCACAGGGCAGCGCGGGCGACCGGCGCATCCTCGTCCCGGGCGAGCACGCACCAATCGGGTCTCGTGCACCGCTGCTCGAGGAGGGATTGCGTGTACTCGCGCAACTCCTGCTGGTATCGCGATCCTGCGGAGACGGCGAGGAACGCTTCGAGCGACGCTTGCTCGGCGGTCTCGACGGCGAGCATCGGCGGCCAGGCTACCCCTCAGCGAGGCGGCGCGAGGAACTCGAGCAGAAGCTCGTTGACCCGCTCTGGCGCGTCGAGCTGCAGCCAGTGGCTGGCACCGTCGATGCGCTCGTAGCGCCAGGGCCCGGCGACGTGTCCGGCTGATTCGACCATGCTCTCCTCGGTCAGGTAGGCGTCGCCGGTGCTCCAGAGGCCCATCGTCGGAGCGGGGACGGCCGGGAAGGGGCTGGTTCGGTCGAGCTCCTGCGCCGGCGAGGCGTTCGCGCGGTACCAGTTCAGCGCGGCGGTGAGAGCCCCCGGGCGCGCCAGGTCGACGACGTAGCGATCGCCGTCGCCGGCGCCGCGGAGCATTGCCCGGAACAGCTTCCAGTCGTCTCGCACGATGAGGTCCTCGGCCACGCCCGGGAACTGGAAGAGCAGCTGGTACCAGCCCTTCTCCCGCTGCTCCAGCGACGGCTCGCGAAAGGCGTTCGGATGGCCAACCGACATGACGACCAGGCGGTCGACGCGGGCTGGGACGAACGCAGCGAGCGCCCACGCGACGCCCGCGCCCCAGTCATGCCCGACGACGTGAGCCCGCTCGACGTCGAGGTGGTCGAGGATCGCGACCAGGTCGGCCACGCTGCGCCCGACCGAGTAAGCCTCGACGTCCTTCGGCTTGTCCGACTCGCCGTAGCCACGCAGGTCCGGCGCGATGACGTGCATCCCGGCGGCTACGAGCGCTGGGATCTGCGCCCGCCAGACGCGGGACGAATCGGGGAAGCCGTGGAGCAGCAGCACGGCCGGCCCCTCGCCTTCGTCGTGCACGGCGAGGGTGACTCCGGCGGCGGCGACGCGGCGCACGGGCTGCAGCCTACGGCCGTGCTCCTGGTGGAGGTAGCCCCAGTGCAAGACGCCTGGCGGCGCCATTGTGCGGCCCGACCCCGCGCAGGCAGCCTCGAAACACGGTGCAAGCACAGGAAAGGAACCCCCGATGAGGCTCAACCTGGCAGCACGTGCAGGGCGCTGGAGCGCCGCACACTGGAAGACCGCCACTTTCGGGTGGCTCGCATTCGTCGTCCTCGCCGTCGTCCTCGGCGGTGCGATCGGCACGAAGTCCCTCGGCGACAACGACGGGATTCCCGGCGAGTCCGGACGAATGGAGAAGATCCTCGAAGAGAACTTCAAGCAACCCGCCGGCGAGACCGTTCTGATTCAGAGCGACACGCTCACGACACGGGACCCGGCGTTCGCGGCGGCGGTGAACGACGTCACCCGGCGCGTGACGGCAGTGCCCGTCGTGACCAACGTCCGCAGCCCGCTGGAACGCGGCCGTGCGGGGCAGGTCTCAGCCGACGGTCACGCGGCGATCGTCCGCTTCGACATCCGGGGAGATCCAGAGCAGGTCGTCGACAAGATCGACCCAGTCATCACCGCGGTCGACGAGGCGAAGACCGCGCACCCCGAGCTCTCGATCGGCTCGTTCGGCGAGGGGACGGCCGGCAAGGAGATCGACGAGTCGGTCGGCAAGGATCTCGAGCGGGCGGGCCTGCTCTCGATCCCGGTCACGATCGCGGTCCTGATCGTCGCGTTCGGAGCGCTCGTGGCGGCCGGCATCCCGTTGCTGCTCGCCCTGACGGCCGTGGCGGCGACGATGGGGCTCCTGGCGATTCCGAGCCACATCTGGCCGGTCGACGACAACACGAGCGCGGTCGTGCTCCTGATCGGCCTGGCCGTCGGAGTCGACTACGCGATGTTCTATTTGAAGCGCGAGCGGGAGGAGCGATCCGCGGGGCGCAGCGAACGCGCTGCGCTCGAGGCCGCGGCCGCGACCTCCGGCCGCGCCGTCCTCGTCTCGGGCCTGACGGTGATGACCGCGATGGCCGGGATGTTCCTGACCGGCGACAAGACCTTCGGGTCCTTCGCGATGGCGACGATCATGGTCGTGGCGATTGCGGTGCTTGGCTCGCTGACCGTCCTGCCGGCGCTGCTGTCGAGGCTCGGAGACCGCGTCAACAAGGTGCGCGTCCCGTTCCTCCACCGTCTCCAGCGGCCGGGCGGCGGTCGCTTCTGGAGCTTCGTGCTTGACCGCGTCCTCCGTCGACCCCTCGTCTCGGTCGTCGTCTCCGCGGGCCTGCTCGTCGCGCTGGCGTTGCCCGCGCTGGGCATGAAGACCGTCGTGCCGGGTGCCGAGGCGTTCCCGAAGAACCTGGAGGCTGTACAGGTCTACGACCGGCTGCAGCGCGCGTTCCCGGGTGAAGCGGAGCCGGCCGTGGTCGTCGTCAAGGCGCCGTCGGTCGACGAGCCGCGGGTCGCTGCCGCGATCGAGAGCCTGCAGGCCCAAGCGCTCGCGAGCGGCCGGATCAACGAGCCGACGACCGTCGAGGTCAACCCGGCGCGGACCGTCGCCCGGATCGAGCTCCCGCTCGCCGGGAACGGCAGTGACGCCCCGTCGAATGCGGCGCTCACCACGCTACGCGACGATGTCGTCCCGGAGACCGTCGGCACGCTCGACGGCGTCGAGTCGGGCGTCACGGGCTCGACGGCGATCTCGAAGGACTTCGGCGACAAGATGCGGTCGACAGCACCCCTCGTGTTCGCGTTCGTGCTCGCCTTCGCGTTCCTGATGCTGCTCATCTCGTTCCGGTCGCTCGTGATCGCGGTCAAGGCGATCGTGCTGAACCTGCTCTCCGTCGCCGCCGCGTTCGGCGTGATGGTGCTCGTCTTCCAGCACGGGTGGGCGAAGGGCATCCTCGGCTTCGACTACTCGGGCGGCGTGATGGCCTGGCTCCCGATCTTCCTGTTCGTGATCCTCTTCGGGTTGTCGATGGACTACCACGTCTTCATCCTGAGCCGGATCCGGGAGGCTTACGACGGCGGCATGAAGACCGAGGACGCGATCGCGCACGGGATCAAGTCGACCGCGGGCGTCGTCACGAGCGCCGCGATCGTGATGGTGCTCGTCTTCTCGATCTTCGGCACGCTCTCGCTGATCATGATGAAGCAGTTCGGCGTCGGGCTCGCCACGGCGGTGCTGATCGACGCGACAATCGTGCGCGGAGTCCTGCTCCCCGCAACGATGAAGCTGCTCGGCGACTGGAACTGGTACCTGCCGCGGTGGCTGGCGTGGCTGCCTCGAATCAAGCTCGACGGTGCACCGCGACGGACCGCACCGGAGGTCCGCTAGCCATGGGACGGCTGCTGAGACCGCTCGTCAGCTGGGACACCTACCGGGCGTTCGCCTACTACGTGGCGACGGTCGTGCTCGGGTCGGTCGCCCTGGCCGTGCTCATCGCGGGGTGGACGATCACGCTTGTCCTGGCGATCACCCCGCTGGTCGTCCCGCTCCTGATCGGGCTCCGCTTCGGCGTCGGCGCTCTCGCCGGCGCCGAGGGCGGCCTGGCCAGAGGGCTCCTGGACGTGAACGTCAGCCCCCAGATGGAGTCGCCCGCGGCGGGCTTCTGGGCCCGCGGGTTCGCAGTTCTCAAGGACCCGACGTTCTGGAGGCAACAGGCGCACCTGCTTCTCGGCTGGCTGATCGCGATCGTGGCGCTGGCGCCCTTCAGCCTCGGCATCCAGGCGCTCGCGATCCCGCTCTACTACGACTCGGTCGGAGGCGTCGACTTCGGTTGGCGCACCGTTGACACGCGCGGGGAGGCCCTCGCGCTCGTGCCGGTCGGCTTGGCGCTGATCGTGGTCGGGATCTACCTCCTGGCCGCGTGGAGGAAGCTCTCTCGCGGCCTGGCCAGGAGCCTGCTCGCCGGTGACGGTGGGCGGATCGTCCGCTCGCCCGAGGAAACGAGCGCTCGCCGCTTGCGGGCGCTGACGATCACATCGCTGATCTCGACGGCGATCGTGGTCGCACTCGTCGTCATCTGGGCGCTGACCGGCCAGGGCTACTTCTGGCCGATCTGGCCGCTGCTCGGGCTCTCGCTCGTCGTCGGGATCCCGGGGTGGGTCATCCTCGTCCTCGAACGCCGCGAGATCTCCCGGTTCACGCTCGGGAGTCAGGCGCTTGCGATCCAGATCGGAGTCTCGGCGGTGATCTTCGGCTTCCTCGTCGCGATCTGGGCGATCACGACTCGCGGCTACTTCTGGCCGATCTGGCCGGCGTTCGGCCTGGCGCTGCTCGCGGTCGGCCACGCGGCGGTCGTCTACGGGCGGCGCCAGCACCGCATCGAACGGCTCGAGCGAAGTCGAGCCGGCGCGGTGGACGTCCAGGAGTCGGAGCTCCGCCGGATCGAGCGGGACCTTCACGACGGCGCGCAGGCCCGGCTGGTCGCGCTCGGCATGAGCCTCGGGATGGCCGAGCAGGCGCTGGACTCCGACCCCGAAGCCGTCCGCGCCTTGCTCGCCGAGGCGCGGCGCGGCGCCGGCGAGGCGCTCGAGGAGCTTCGCGACCTCGCGCGCGGGATCCGCCCGCCGATCCTGACCGACCGCGGGCTCGAGCCGGCGCTCACGGCGCTCACGGCCCGCAGCCCGCTGCCGGTGACGCTGTCGGTCGACCTCGCCGAGCGGCCGCCCGCCGCCGTCGAGACGGCTGCCTACTTCACCGTCGCGGAGTCGCTCGCAAACGTGATCAAGCACGGCCGGGCGACTCGCGTGGACATCGGGATTCGATCGCAGAACGGCACCCTCGTCGCCGAGATCGTGGACGACGGCGCCGGCGGCGCGGATCCGCAGGGACCGGGCCTGATGGGCCTCCGACAACGCGCGGAGGCACTCGAGGGGACACTGCAGGTCACGAGCCCCGACGGGGGACCGACGACGGTGAGGGCGGTGCTGCCGTGCAGGTCGTAATCGCCGAAGACCTTGCGCTCCTGCGCGACGGCCTCACTCGTCTGCTGCGGGACAACGGCTTCGACGTCGTCGCGGCGGTCAGTGACGGCGATGCGTTGATCCACGCGGTCAGCACGGAGCAGCCCGACATCGCCATCGTCGACATCCGGCTGCCGCCGAGCTTTCGCGACGAGGGCGTCCGGGCGGCGCTCGAGTTGCGTCGGCGCTCTCCGAACACCGCGATCCTCGTCGTCTCGCAGTACGTCGAGCTCACCTACGCCACTGAGCTGCTCTCCGACGGTCAGGGCGGCGTCGGCTACCTGCTCAAGGATCGAATCATGGACGTGGCCGACTTCATCGACGCCGTCCGTCGCGTAGCCGGAGGAGGCACGGCGCTTGATCCCGAGGTCGTCGCGCAGCTGTTCTCCGGCCAGAAGGAGGGCCCCCTGGAGGAGCTGACCCCGCGCGAGCTCGAGGTGCTCGGCCTCATGGCCGAGGGTCGCTCCAACGCCGCAATCGCCGAGCAGCTCGTGCTGACCGTCGGCGCGGTCGAGAAGCACATCGCCAACATCCTGATGAAGCTGCGGCTCCCGCCCTCGGACACCGACCACCGGCGGGTGCTCGCGGTGCTCGCCTACCTCCAGGGCCGCGAGGACGACTGACGTCGATCAGTCGCGCAGCGGCCCGCGGTCGACGACTTCCCGCATCGCGTCGCGCTCAGCCGGCTGGGCCCACTCGATCCACCAGTCGGCGCCGGCGTCCCGAACTGCGGCGATGTGGTCGCGCTCGGCGTCCCAGTCCTCGAGGCGAGGGCTGCCGCCGACGGCGATCGTCCACGACCGGTCGCCGGCCCGCGCCCGCAGGTCGGCGACGGCCTCCGGCGGCAGCCGCCCGTGCGCGGCGTTGTAGAGGCAGGCGCCGTCCCAGCGCAGCGCGCGCTCGATCGGGCGGCGGTTGGGGTAGCCGCCGCCGATCCAGATCGGCGGTCGCGGCTCCTGCACCGGCCGGGGCAGGAAGGTGACCTCGTCGACCGTGAAGTGCTTGCCGCGAAAGGAGAACGGCTCGCCGGTCCAGAGCCCGGCGACGAT